>Ga0307380_10008731_pt1 | contig 12955 bp, 13 predicted proteins | sample UN3MG_FD_202239 | JGI IMG/M metagenome (GOLD analysis project Ga0307380, IMG submission 202239) | Soil microbial communities from Risofladan, Vaasa, Finland - UN-3 | ecosystem: Environmental > Terrestrial > Soil > Coastal area > Acid sulfate soil | place: Finland: Risofladan, Vaasa | collected... | reverse complement strand
GGACGATCGGAAATTGCTGGCGGAATCCGGAGAAGCCCTGGGAGAACCATCGCGAGGGCAAGGTGCCCGAGAGCCGGCCGGAAGCCGGCGGCGGGGCCCGCCCGGAAGGAAAGGAATGAGAATGCGCTCGAATGTGTGGATGGCCGCACTGGTGGCGGCCGCGTGCCTCGGATCGACCGGCTGCTGGTACCAGCGCCCGGACATCGAGGACTTTTATGAGGATGTCGAGATAGGCTGGGAGAAGCAGCAGGTCGTGGACAAACTCGGCCGCCCGACCGTCCTGATCGAGAACGACATGATGTACCTCTACGACGACCCCGAGGACCCGGTCCGCCTGCGGTTCGTCCTCGATGAAGAGGGGAAGGTCGTCGAGAAATACTATGAGTCGAAGGAGGAACTGGCGAAGCGGCTCGAAGAGGCCGAGCGCCAGGTTCCCCCCGTCGAACTCGTGCCGGGCGAAGAGGAACGGGGCTACCCCGGCGCGCCGCTGGAGCGATTCGAGAAAAAGCCCGGCGAGCCCGGCGCAAAATAAGTCGCGGAGACGCTCGAGGAGCGCGGACTCACGTCGTAAAGTCCGCGCTCCTTTTCTTGCGCCGCGCCTAATAATACTACGATTTTTCTTTAACGCAGAGAGCGCCGAGAACGCAGAGAACGGCTGTCAGGAGGTCCAAAGGAAAAACTGTAGCGCGGGGCCTTGGGCCCCGCGCAGCAAGTCGCGGGGGATAAACCCCCGCGCTACTTTCACAGCCCCGGCGCGCCGGGGCCCGGCATGTCCCAGCCCTGGTCGGGCGCTGTTCCACAACCGCAACCCCACGCTGTTTCCCTTTTCTTTTGACCTTCTGACGGCCGTTCTCTGCGTTCTTTGCGCCCTCTGCGGTTAAAAACACAGCGTAGTAGTACTAAGGCGTCCGGCGTCGAAGGGTGATTTCCTGCTCGGCCGACAGAACCTCGCCCGAAAGGGTCGTGAAGCGCGCCCGCAGGAGCACCCGGTCGGAGGCCGGAGGCTTCCCGCCCGGCCAGTCGAGTTTCAGGACGTATGCGTGAAGCCCGAGGCCGCTGAGCCAGGTCTTGGCGAACTCCTGGCGCGTCCACTTCCACTCGGCGAGGGTCCGCGGCTTGCCGCCGACGAGTTCGACGGCCTCGAGGTCGAGGCTCCCGGCCCGTTTGACGACGTCGCCCTCGGCGTCGAGCGGTTCGAGGACGACCTTGAGGCGCTGGTCGCCGGGCCGGCCGTCCGCCGCCAGGCCGCCCGTGAATTTCCCGAACCGCAGGGCGACGGCGCGGAAGGGGTCCTCGACCGCCTTGGCGGCCTCGGGCGCCGGCCGGCCGGTCCCTTCGAGTTCGGCGAGGCGCTGCCTCGTGGCGAGCAACTCCTCTTCGAGGCGTGCGCTTCGGGTCATGAGCATCTCGACCTTTTCGTCGCGCGAGAGGGGTCCCTGGCATCCCGCCGCCAGCGCCAGAACCGCCGCCGCTGCCAACTGCGCGAAAGCGTGCGCGAAAGCGTGACGCGGAGTGTGGCACTGGCGGCTTGTCCGCCAGTGCTTCTCCCGAACCTCATGCGCACGGCCGGGCAAGACCGGCCGTGCCACACCGCACACCCGTCGCATCGGTTCCATTCCCGTCGCCTCCCGCTTGAAGCCGCCTCTCTCGCCCAAGGCTACTCTAGGAGGGTCCCCCGCCGCTGTCAACGGGACGCAAAGGATTTCAACGCAGCGGGCCACGGCAGGGGTCGTAGCCCTGCCAGGGAGCACGCGGAGAACGCAGAGAACAGCGGAGACGGGGGAACGGCAAAACGGCAATGACCAGGGCGCGATGCCGTTCGAGCCGTCCCGCCGGGACGGTCACGTTCCCTGTCGTGGCCCGTGCCGCGCAGCGCGGGGGTGACCGGCCGCCGCCGATTCCCCCGTTGGGTGACGTGATGCGGGACGCCTTCGATTACCACCCGGGCCACACGAGTCATAACCGCCGGCTACCCTGCGGACCTTCTTGAATCAAGCCACTTAAGTTCTATGTTACCAGAACTCTCCAGTGCTATTCAGTCAGCGGTGCGCGATACACAAAACCAATTCGTGGATCGCTCGCTTACAATTTCGATCTCTCCCATTTTGGGAGCACCACCCCCTACAGGCAGAATCGCCTCGTAGAACGTCCCTTCCCCTCTGTGCCAGAACAGGTCGGAAACCGCGCCCTCTATCCGTAGAAAACCCTGCAGGTTACTTCCTTTCCCTGTCCAAATCGGAAAGAGATAGGCTTCTCCGCCATTCGGATACTGCGTCACATATACGCTCCCGTCACAGATTAGTTGCGAGAACTCGTCAGGCATCACGACCTCGCCGTCCGGCGAGGGACGTAGCCGGCCGGCGCGGATCTCCGCGATGACGCGCTCCGCTTTCTCCCAATCAAATCTCTCCGCCCGGATGCGAGCCTCCTCGTTCCTCTTCCGCACGTTATCCTCAAACTTCTGCAAAATAAGCCGCTCCCTTTCTGGAAGCCGTTCTCTATCCTCTCCATTGCCCTTGGAGCAGCCGAGAAAACCTGTCACAACAAGAGCACCGCCAACAAACACCACTGCCAGCGCAAAGGTGCGTCGCATAGGAATATCCTCCACCAGGTACACCCCGCTTCAATCTTGTCCCTATTTCGATCCCGTCCCCGTCTCCGCTCGTAGGATATCTGATGTAGTATATGTTGCGGGCGTCGGGCGGTCCAGCCTTATACATGCTGGCGCCAAAAAGGATCCCGGCGCGCCTGCCCCGTTGGGGCCGAGACTACGGCGGACGAGCCCGCGGTGCCAAGGCGGCTGAAGCCGCCTCCTAACGACACGGCGCCAACACCATGCCGTGAAAAACGGTCACACCCGCGCGGCTTGTGACGGCGGCGCGGGGGGCCTATAATGGCCCCTCGGTCCTCGGAGCCTGCGATGCCTCAGCGCGTGACAATCGGCGCCGTGCGGTTCCTGAACGCTGCGCCGCTCGTTCACGGCCTGGCGGAACGGGCGGAACTTGGCCCTTCTCCGGACGGCTCAAATGCGGCTTCGGATAGATCGCGTCCAGCCCCACCAGAGTGCGACCACCCCGCCCCAATAGAGCAGGACGGCCGCAACCAGCGCCGCAAAGTCGTATTGGTGCGGCCGCAGAGTGTAGTACAGGTGGTCCGACCGCTGCAACTCCGGCAACGGGCCGAGGCCTGCGGCGGCCCAAGCTGACTCCAGGTCTTGTTTCGACTCGTACCAGGAAAGGGAGTCGGCACTCATGTTGAGCATAAAGTAGCGTGCTTCCTCTTCGGAGTCCTCTTCGAAGACGGGATTGGATTTCCCGGCCAGCCAAGACCCGGCTCGGACTACTTCACGCACGTACTCCACTCGAATGCCGCTGCGCCCGTTGATTTCGCCCCAGTCCATCGCGTTGAAAATGGACAGTTCATAGCCGTCCTGAATGGGGACATACCAATCGTCGCCGAGCATGGGGCCGACGCCAAGCGCCAGCGCCGAGAATATCGTCCATGCGATGAACGCTCCCAGGATGTATGGGACGAAGCCTACCGGCACGAGTCCTGCTAAGACAGTTCTGGCGATTCTCAGGGCCGTCGGCAGGCGCGACCCCGTCAGCCAGGCCGCAAGCATGAATATGCAGGCGCTGGGCACGGCCAACACCATGCCGACCACGAACCAGAACATCATGACAATTCCGAGCGGCATGTTTTCCTTCCTTTGCGTTGTAGTATATGTTGCGTCTGTCGAGCGTTCCATCCGATTCCGCCCCCCAACCTGCTGGGGGTGCGCCAAGATTTTCTGGCAGCCCCGAAGCCCCGAAGGGGTCCCTTCGGGAGGGCGCCTGACGGGTAGCCACGGGCGCGAGCCCGTGGACCCCGGACGCCCCACGTCCCTCTCCTTTCAATCCCCGCAGGGGCGCCCGCCTGGGCGGGCGCCCCTGCGGGGATTGAAAAAAGAAAAAAAGATGCTATCTCTTCCACGCCAACCACGGGCTTGCGAACATTTTGCATCGTCAACCCCAACCGACTATCCGAGCCTTACTTGTAGCGCGGGGGTTTACCCCCCGCGCCAAACGCCCTATATCCCAAGGCCGCGGGGGATAAACCCCCGCGCTACAGAGCCTGATGCAAAATGTTCTTGCGCCCGTGGCTAACGTCAAACGTGCCTCCGGCACTCCGCCGCGAAACATCCCACCGGTTACGCCTGCCAGAAAATCCCGGCGCACCCTTCGAGGGCTTTGCCCACCGCGCGCCTTGTGACGGCGGCGCGGGGGGCCTATAATGGGGCCCGTCGTCCTTCGGAGCCTGCGATGCCCCAGCGCGTGACAATCGGCGCCGTGCGGTTCCTGAACGCTGCGCCGCTCGTTCACGGCTTGGCAGAACGGGCGGGCGTGGCCCTGCGTCTCGAGGACCCGAGCGCGCTGGCGCCGCTGCTTCTCGCGGGCGACGTGGACGCGGCCTTGATGCCGGCGATCGAGTATTTCCGCCTGTCGGCCGAAGCGCAGGAACGGGTCCGCCCCCGCCGGCCCGACGGCGGCTCTCTCGAGCCGTTCGTCGTCCTGCCGGCGGCCGCCATCGGTTCGGCCGGCCCGATCGGCTCGATCCGCCTGTTCGGGTATGTGCCGATGGCGAAGGTGCGGCGCGTGTTGCTGGACCCTGCGAGCCGAAGTTCCAATGCCATGGCGCGGATCCTTTTCGCCCGGCGTTTCGGCGGCCGGCCGCACTTCGCCTTCCCGCGTGCGGCCGGGCCGGATCCCGCGCGCGGGCCCGACGCGGAACTCCTGATCGGGGACCGCGGCCTGGCGGCCGAACGCCCCGAGGCCGAGTGGGTCCTCGACCTGGGGCTGGAGTGGAACCGTTTCGTCCACCGCCCGTTCGTCTATGCCGTCTGGGTCGCGCGGGCCGACGCGCGGCTGGCGCGCCTGGCGGAACTCCTGGCCGAAGCCAGGGATGCGGGCTTGGCGGCTCGGGAGGAACTGGCGGTCCGGGCCGAGGCCGAGCGCGGCATCCCGGCGGACGTGGCGCGCCGGCACCTGGAGTCGCAGGTCAAGTATGCGTTCGGCCGGAAGGAGCGGGAAGGCCTGCTGCTGTTTTACCGGATGGCGGCGGAGGAGGGTCTGGCGCCGCCGGGCGTCCGGCTGCGCTTTCCGGAGGGGACCTGACATGGCCGTCGCGCCGCCGCAGAAGCGACTCTCAGCCGACGAGGCCCTCGACTTGTTGGAGCGTGCGGACCTGATGGACCTGGGGCGGCGTGCCGATGCCGTGTGCCGCCGGCTCCATCCCGGCCGCGTGCGGACCTACGCGGTCGACCGCAACATCAACTTCACCAATATCTGCGCATGCCGGTGCCGGTTCTGCGCGTTCTGGCGTCCGGCGGACGCGCCCGACGCGTATGTGCTGGACGACGGTGCGATCGCCGGGAAGATCGCCGAGGCGGTCGCCCTGGGTGCGACGCACATCCTTATGCAGGGCGGGGTGCACGGGGGCCTGGGCATCGAGTTTTATGAGGCCCTGCTGCGCGGGATTCGCCAGCGGTTCGCGGTGCAAATCCATTCCTTCAGCCCGCCGGAGATCGTCGCGCTGGCGGCGCGCGAGGGCCTGGCGGTGCGCGAGGTGCTGGAGCGGCTGCGGTCGGCGGGCCTCGACAGCCTGCCCGGCGGCGGGGCGGAGATTCTGGTGGACCGGGTGCGGCGGCTCATCAGCCCGCGCAAATGCACGGCGGACGAGTGGATCGCGTGCATGCGGACCGCGCAAGGGCTCGGCATGCCGACGACCGCCACGATGGTCTTCGGCCACGTCGAGACGGCGGAGGAACGCATCGAACACCTCCGGCGTTTGCGCGACCTCCAGGACGAGACCGGCGGGTTCACGGCCTTCATCGCCTGGCCGTTCCAGGCCCCGAACACCGACCTGGAGCGGTCCGGGGCGCTCGGCCCCGCCTGGCAGCCCGTGACGGGGGCCGAGTATCTGCGGATGGTGGCGGTCGCGCGGCTCTTCCTGGACAACTTCCCGAACGTGCAGGCCTCGTGGGTGACGATGGGGCCGAAGATCGGCCAGACGGCCCTTGCGTTCGGCGCGAACGACCTGGGCTCGACGATGATCGAGGAGAACGTGGTGGCGGCCGCCGGGTGCGTCCATCGGGCGACGCCGGCCGGCCTGGAGCGGCTGATTCGGTCGGCGGGCTTCGAGCCGCGACGGCGCGATTGCTATTATCGGAAGGCCGGCGATTAGCCGATATTTCAGGCGGAGAGGAGCGAGCGGGGGCTGCCCATGCCCGAAATCGAGCCCATTATCGCCATCGCGAAGGAAATCCTCGTCGGGCGGTCGCCGCTCGCGCGCGAGGACACGTTTCTCTTGGACCATTCGCTGCGGGTGATGCACGTGGCGGACCGGCTCGCGCGGTGCGAGGAGGCGGCGTCGTGGCGGATCGACCGGTTCGCGCTGTCGGTCGCGGCGCTTTTTCACCAGGCGGCGACGGTCCGGCTGGACGAGGAGCGGCGGACCTCGACCGTGTACGCGGCGGCGACCATGAGCGCCGAGGACGTGAAGCACTACAGCGCGGAACTGGCCGGCGACCGGCTTCGAGGCCCGGTGCCCGCCCGCCAGTTGGAACTCGTGCAGGAGATCATCCGCCGGGCGCACGACGCGACGGCCGAACTCGCGGAGGCCAAGATCCTCTCCGACGCCGACAGCCTCGACGACATCGGCGCCCTGGGCGTCTGGCGCGACCTCAGGCGCTACTGTCTCGAAGGCCGCGCCATCGACGAGGCCGTCCACGCCTGGGAGCGGCGGGAGGAGTACGGCTACTGGGAGGCGCGGCTGCGGGACGTGTTTTATCTGGAGACGTCGCGGCGTCTGGCGGAAGCGCGCGTCGCGTCGGCCCGCGCCTTCATGCACCAGTTGGGCCGCGAGCGCGCCGGCGACGACATCCCCGCCGAGTGAAAAACGGCGACGGCCGGCATTTTAATAATACTACGCTGTGTTCTTCAACGCAGAGAGCGCCGAGAACGCAGAGGACGGCTGTCAAGGGGATCAACTCGTGCTTCGTAGCGAAGTAGCGCTCTCTTCTTCGCCCTGCGTAGCGGGCTACGCAGAGCAGGGTCGCTACTTCGCAGAGTAGCAAAGGAACAAGGAGACGGCGTGAAGTTGGGGGTGTGGGTTCGCCGCGGGGCTTGCCCCGCGTCCCGGCGCGCCGGGACCAGCGCCCCGCCCCACGACAAGGCTCGGGGCAGGCAAGCGGGGCGGCGAACCGTGCCCCGGCGCGCCGGGACAAGTTGTTGTGAATGAAGAGATTCTCTCTGCGCCCTCTGCGCTCTCTGCGTTGAGATAGCGTTGAAGTATTAGAGGCGGTTTCCCAGCGAGTTCTCGTCAGGAATCGCGTATGTCGGCCAAGCCGAAACGTCCCCCGTCCCCGGTTCCCATGCCCGCGATTATTCTGGGGAGCGGCATCTGGCACGTCCTCGCGAAGGAAGGGGGGTTCGACCTCGGCAGCGGGCGGGCGGTGGATACGCCGTTCGGACCGTCGCGGCCCGTCTTCGAGGCCGCGCTGCCGGGCGGCCGGCGAGCGCTCCTCGTGACGCGCCACGGCGAAAAGGGTTACGAGACGGGCGCCGGGAGCGTCAATTATCGCGCGAACCTCTGGGCCCTGAAGGCGCGGGGGGCCGACGCGGTGCTGGCGACGAGCGCGTGCGGCGGCATCGACCCGTCGCTTTCGGTCGGCACGTTCGTTTTGCCGGACGATATCATCGACCGGACGACGAACCGCGCGAAAACCTTTTTCGAGGGGACCGGCCTGGGCATCCTTCGGCACGCGGAGCCGTTCTGCCCCGCGCTTCGGGGCGCGCTGGCGGGGGCGCTGGAGTCGGCCGGCGTGCGGCACCGGGTGGGCGGCGTGTACGTCTGCATGGACGGTCCCCGGCTGGAGACGCCGGCCGAAATCCGCCTCTTCGCCTCACAGGGGGCGTCGCTGGTGGGGATGACGCTGGCGCCGGAGTTCGCGCTGGCGCGGGAGTTGGAACTCTGCTACGCGCCGCTCGCGTGGGTGGTGAACCCGGCGGAGGGCGTCGCCGAAAGGCCCTATCGGCCGGACGTCCTGTTCGAGGGGATGGCGACGGCTGAGGAGTTGGCCGAAGGCGACCGCGCGGCGGCGCGGCTGCCGGCGATTCTCGCCGAGGCGATCGGCCGCATCGCCTCCGACCGGCCCTGCCACTGCCGGCGGGCCATGCAGCGCTACCGCGACGAAGGCAGGTTGTGAAGGGGGTTCAACCGCAAAGGGCGCAAAGCACGCAAAGGGGGGGCGGGGGAAATCGCCGACCGCTTCCGCGGTCGGCTCACAATGCACGTCGTTCGCCGTTACCCGATTTTCGCCGTCCTTTGCGTGCTTTGCGCCCTTTGCGGTTAAATCACTCGGTCGGTTCGCGGGGCGGTTGACCCGCTACGGCCGGCGGCAGCACGATCAACTCCACCCGCATCAGCGCGTCTTCGAGCACCTCTTTGACCTGCATGACGCGTCCGAAGGTCTCGTCGGGGTCGGCCTTGAGGCACGCCGCCCGCACGCTCGCGGGCATCGAGTTGGCGGCCTCTTTGAGTTGTTCGAGCGTCATCGGTTGGCCGTCGAGCGTCGGCGGCTGGCCCTTCTTCACGACTACCTGGATATCGACCTTCTTCGGCCCGATGCGGCGGCCGGTCGGCCGGATGACCAGTTCCACGGGCGTCCCGACGGGCGGGACGACGTTCGGGTTGGCCTCGTACAGGAGGTCGGCGTTGGCGGCGGTGGATTCGAAAGGCACGTCAATGACCCCCTCGACGAAATTCGAGAGGCAGACGACCGTGCCCTCGCGGTCGGCGGCGACGAGCATGTTTTTCTCCGGCCGGCCGACGTACACCCACTCGATCGGCCGGGTGATTTCCACCTCGGAGCCTGAGAGGCGGAGGAGTTTCCACGCGGGGACTTCCTTGAGCAGGGTCTTGCGGACCTTGATGTCCTCCGGCTTGGCGCCTTCGGCAAGCAGTTTGTCGACGCGGGCCTTTTCTTCGTCGCTGACGGTGAAGAACTGGGCGGTGATTTCGAGGGTTTCGCCGGCCGGCGGGCTGAACGCTCCCGCCTCGGTCCAGTGCGCCGGTTGCCCCGGCTCCAGGCCCAGGAGCGCGAGGGCGAACGTCACGTGGGAGGGCCTCGCCTTGACGGCGACGATGCTTTCGTGCTCGCGCGTTCCCTCGGAGCAGACGACCAGTTCGAGCGCGCCTTTCTGGAGGCAGACCTTGCCTTCGAGGCGAACCTCGCCCTTCTCGGTGTCCACGACGATGCCGGGCAGTGTCGTGAGGACGACGGGTTTCTCGGCCGGGGGCGTCTGCTGGGCGGGCGTTTCGGCGCCGCGCGCCGCGCCCGCCGCCAGGATCGCCAGAACCACCGCCGAAGTTGCCAGTTGCCAGGATTTGTGCATTGGGTGTCTCCGGTCCGGCTCGTGTGTGTTCACGTCGTTCATTCGGCGCTGGCGCCGCTCGTCGCCGGCGGCCGGCACTCCACGAGGGCGAGGATGCAGTAACTGGTCGGCACGACGGGGACCTGTTCGCCCTCGAACCAGCGTTCGGCCTCGTTGAACCAGGAGCCGTTCTCGCGTTGTCGGCGGAGGATGGCGTCGGAGAGTTCCGCCCGCCAATCGTGCGTCCTCCGGCGCGCGTCCATAATCGTCGGCTCGCCCCAGGCCGAGAGGGCCCGGGCCGCCGTCATGTAATAGTAATAGAGCCCCTGCTGGCCGAGTTCGGGATTTTCGTCGAAGGTCCAGTGCCGGCGGATCCAGTCGAGTGCGGCCAGGACGCGCGGGTCGTCGCGCGCGAGGCCCGCGTAGACGAAACTCTTGAACCCCGCGTAGGTCATCGAGCCGTAGGCCTTCAGGCCTTTGTTCCCGTTCGGCAGGTCGACGGTTCCGGCCTTCGATTCGCCCCCGCCGTGCGGCGAATAGATGAAGCCGCCGCCGTCGGTTCCGACGAACACGCCGTCGTTCGATTCACTGCGGTCCTGGGTGCGGCTCAGGAAGACCTGGGCCTTCTTCCAGAGGGGGTGGTCCTTCGGGACGCCGGCCTGGTGCATCGCCTCCAGGAAGAACGCCTCGTTCGAGAGGTCCGGCCGCTCGTGCTGGCCGTACCCCGCGCCGCCGTACCACGGGTTGCCCAGGTCGATGCTTTCGGCCTCGTCCCACTGGTGGGCGATGAGGAAGGCCTTGGCCTTCTCAATCGGGGCGGCGTAGGTTTTCGGGTCGGCCTTCACCAGGACCACGAGAGCGATGCTCGTGGTGTAGTTTTCGAGGCCGACGTCGCGGATGCCTCCGTCGTCGGCCTGCTGCTTGGCGAGGAAGTCGACGGCTTTTCGGACGGGCGGATCCTGAATGGTCTTTCCGCCCGCCAGGAGCGCCTGGGTGCAGAGGGCCGAGATGCCGATGTTCCCCTTGGCCCAGGATCCGTCCTCGGCCTGCTCCTGGACCAGGTAGGCCAAGCCGCGCGCGATCGCCTCCTCGCGCTTTTGCGTCCGGTCGGCGTCGGGGACTTTAAGCGGCTGAGGGGTTTCGGGGACGGCGTCGGCCTGGGAGGGTTCCTCCGCTGCCGGGGGCGCCTCGGACGGTTCTCCGGCGCACCCCGAGATCGCAAGTCCCAGCCATCCCGCGATGAGCAAAGCGGCAAGCCAACCCGGCGGTCGGTTCATCGGGCGCCTCTTTCCGTTTCAAGTCCGTGCCATTATACGAAATGCCCGGCGGTTTTGAGCGGCGGAAGTTGCTCGGGCGGGCGCGTCAGGATTTCTTCGGCCGGTTCTTCGCAGGGCCGCGGCCGTCGGTCGGCGTGCCGACGCCTTTCTTCGCGCGGATGGCCGCCAGAACCCAGGCGTAGACGGCCCCCAGGATCGCCGCGATCATGATGACCCAGTTCAGCGTGACGTACCACTCCTTGCCCTCGGCCCGCCACTCCTCGGCCGCCCCGCCGAAAAGGTCGTACGCGCAGTACGCCGCCATGGCCAGCAAGGCCAGGCCGTAGATCATGAGCAGCCCGGGTCCGTACGGCTGCTTCGTTGCCGGCTGGTTCTTCGCCATCGCGCGCTCCTTCTTGTCGGCCCCCCGCCCGTCGGGAGGGACACCCGTATTGTAAAGTTCTCTGCCCGTTCTTCAAGGGACCTTCGGCGGGTTCGCCGCCCTGCTTGCCCCTTCGAGTCGCCTGTGGCGACTTGCGGGGCGCTGGCTGTTCGTAGCGCGGGGGTTTACCCCCCGCGCAAAACACCCTATATCCCAAGGCCGCGGGGGATGAACCCCCGCGCTACAGAACCCGATGCAAAATGTTGTTGCGCCCGTGGCTACCGTCAAACGTGCCTTCGGCACTCCATCACAAAACCTCCCCTCGGTTACGCCTGCCAGAAAAACTTGCCACACCGCCCCGGCGGGCGGAGGCGACGGCCGAGCCGTCGCTCCAAACGCCCGACAACCCCGGCCGCGCCCCGGAGTCTGTTGCACGCGACCTCGCGCCCCAACAATTCCCTGACTCAATATCGGTGGCCCCGTTCACCCGGGGCGGGACTCGCACCCGCTGGAACAACGCACCTTTCACGGCTCGCCGTGGACAGCCTCACCCGTGTTCTCTTTCCGGTATACGTCTCGCATTCTCGGAATATCCGGGTCTTTGGGAGGCACTTCCGATGACTCTTTCCTGATGCTGATAACAGTATCAAACATAATCCGTCCGCGCCGCCGATCCCATCCGGCACATGAAATCCAAATGGGTCGAGGCGTCCAAAGAAGCCCTCCTTCCTCCTTGAGCTGAAAGGGTGACATGATGTCTGAAAACGAAACTCGCCAAGGCTCTCGATCAAACGCCCAGGTTCCCTGGTTGCGGTACACCGTTTTTCCCTCCAGGCTCAGAGTCTGGTCAAAAGTGCCGTCTTCGCGAATGTGAAAGACTTCCACCCTCCCGCCCTCGTAGCGGCCTACGTATGTGCCGATGAGTTCCGAATCGGGAATGTCATCCCACACGCACCCGGCCACACTCAGGCAAAGAAGCCCAAGGCCCGCTACAAGTATCGGGAGGCTCATTACGTCTCCGAAATTCGGGGGACACAGTAATGATTTCTGAGGCGCCTCGTCGGGGCACCAGATCGGGCGGGAAGAAGAGGCTACGAGATTCGTCAGGCGGTTCATGCCGGCCCCCGCTCCGGACTTGGGATAGCGATAGTATATCCCGGTGGGAACGGCGAAAAAACAATAATCTATATCCAACCCCCTTACGGCGTGGCGCCGGCGGCCACGTCCTCGGGAATGGTCACTTTCGACCCGACGGCGATGCCGTGCGCCTCCAGCCATCCGGCAGGGACTTCCAGGGCGAAGCGGACGGGTTCCCGGCTGAAGACGAGTTCCTCGTTGTACGCCCGCATGCGTTCCGTCTGCACGATGGAGCCGTCCGACCGGATGTACGCCAGGTCCAGGTCCGCATAGGAGTTCTTCATCCAGAAGGCGACGTTGGCATCGGAGACGAAGACGAAGAGCATCGCCTCGTCGGGTCCGATCCGGGGGCGGAACATCATCCCCTTTTGCCGCTCCGCTTCCGAGTCGGCCACCTCGACCGTTAGCGGCAAGTCGCCGACCCGGATGGTCGCCGTTTCGAGTTTCTGCGCCCGCGCGTCCTCGTTGGTCTGCGCCGGAGGCGGGGTGCCGCGGTCACAGCCCAGCGCCGCGAGCAACAGGAGCCCGGCGGCGGCACAGGATACCCCGCCGCTTCCACGGCGGGCTCGAAAGGCGCCCTGCTCCAATCCGCAATCCGCAATCCGCAATCCGCAATCAGTCGCGCAGCGACCTCGGGTCATACCCTGCCGCCTTTAGCATGCGTTCCAGGAGTTCCATGGGAAGGCCCACGACGTTCGTGAAACTTCCCTCGATGCGTTCGACGAAGCGGTCGCCGGTTTCCTGAAGGGCGTAGGCGCCGGCCTTGC
>Ga0307380_10008729_pt1 | contig 12956 bp, 19 predicted proteins | sample UN3MG_FD_202239 | JGI IMG/M metagenome (GOLD analysis project Ga0307380, IMG submission 202239) | Soil microbial communities from Risofladan, Vaasa, Finland - UN-3 | ecosystem: Environmental > Terrestrial > Soil > Coastal area > Acid sulfate soil | place: Finland: Risofladan, Vaasa | collected... | reverse complement strand
TTCGCGGGCATTTCGAGATCGACCAAGTGCAGGCGTTGGTCGGCAACACCGCTTACTACGCGGTCGTGCAGGTTACGGACGCGACGGGCACGATCACGAGCCGTCGTGGTGTCCCGACGGTGGGGCCGTGATCTATGCCGCTCGTACTCACCCTCGACCCCTCGACCGTAGGGGTGCGCCGCACCTCGACCTCACAGGTCGCGGGCGTCTACACGCTCGACCCGTCCGTACATCAAGTCGAGTTCGGTGGTGGGGGGCTCATCCTCGGGACGGTGGGCGCAGCGGCCGGGCTCGCGCTCGCGATCTTCGACGCGGACAAGGTGGTGCAGACCGTCATGGCCGTCTTTGCGGATTCGGCCACGGCCCTGATCCTCGCGTCCAAGTTCACGATCATCTCGTCGGGCTCGACCATCTTCGCACCCAACACCACCCACACGGCGTTGCGGCGAGACACGACGGTCGTATTTAGGCCGGACACCGACGTATGATGAGCTGAGGATCACATGTCACAAGGAACCAAGATCGAGACCTTCGAGGGGAACGCCGTCCGGCATACGTTCAACCTCAAGCAGTTCGGCAAGAACGCGCCGGTGGATGTCTCCACCGCGACCGCGATCAGCTTCGAGTACGAAGACGCAGACGGCGTGGATCAGACGCCCCTCGTGGTGAACGCAGTTGAGCCCGGGGCGGATTGGGGCAACGGCATCGTCGTCGTGTTCATCCAAGCGCCCTTGACGGACGTGCTGGGCGACTACCCGTTCAGCCTCACGGTCGAGATCAACGGAGAGACGATCACGTACGAGTGCGGCGAGGTGAACGTGCTCGATCGCCGGGGCTATACCACTCCTTGACGATGACGTAGCATCGCATACCCGCTGACAGCGCAGCGGCCTCGCCTCTCTCCAACCGAAGGTCCAGGCCCATGAAGTACGCGCTGCCCTTGCTCCTGCTCGCGGGGTGCGTTGGCCCTGACCACTCCGTCCAGGATCTCCTGACGCCGGATCAGTTCCACGTCTACTACACGGACGGGGACTCAAGCAGCAACGGCAGCCTTGGGTCGTCCCGAGACCCGTGGCGCTTCGCCAGCAAGTCAGATGGGGACTTCGATGCTTGGACGGTCGGGCTCTCATGGAACCTTACCGGCCCCGGACCGGGCGCGCGCGAGATGCGCGAGGCAGCCCGCGCCATGCAGGTCTCGGCCCGGCTCATGGCCGACGCCGCGAACGCCTCCCTGAACGCCCCTGAGCCCGTCGTGATCGTCGAGGCCCCGACGGCCGCGCCCGAGCCCCGGGAGGAGCCCGTACGGATCGTCGTGGAGGCGGCTGCGCCGGTAGCCGTGGCTCCCGTGGTGATCGAGGTCGGGCGGGCGGACCCAGGCTCCGGCGAGCCGGTCGAGCTGAGGCTCCCTGTGGCGCTGGAGGCGGCGCTCCTGGCGTGGGTCTCACGGCCCGCCCCCGAGCCCCAAGCGCAGCCAGCGCCCTCCCGGGACCCCGTGGTGGTCGTGCAGCCGGGTGCCGCCCCGGACATCACTATCACGGTCGAGAACGCGCAGGCGGCCACGGTCGAGGACAACGACGAACTGGTGGCTCCCGCTCCGGGCGCGGACCCTGCGTCGGACCCGGACGAGCCTCAAGGGGTCGAGCTGCTCGGGATCAGCTCGGAGGTCTGGACGCAGCTCATCATCGCCATGACGGTCTTGGCGACGGCGCTCGGCACCTACCTCGGACGGGAGAAGATCCCGGGCGTGAAGGAGCTGACGAAGAAGGGCAAGGCCGAGCGGGCCGAGAAGAATGCGGCCAAGGCTCAGGAGGAGGGGGGCTGATCCTGGACACAGTGTCCAGGAATCGGCGGATCCAGGCTCGTACCGTCTCCGAGGATCCCTCGGTGGTGCATCGCGGGGTGGGGCTCACGTAGCGGCACGCCCTCCAACCGCAGCCACTCCTCGACTTCATGCAGCTCGCGCTTCGCGATCGTGTCGAAGGCGAACTGGAGGAAGGCGTTGCGATCGAGTGCGTTCAGCTCGACGCGCGACAGTGCTGCCGTGTACATGAGCGCACGGATGCCGCCGTGCTCGCAGTCGGGCTCGTCCTTGCCGTAGCGGAGGATGACGCCACCGCGCGGCCCGGGATCCGGGTAGCACTCCAACGTCCAGTCGGGCTTGTACGTGAGCAGGCTCACGAGCCGTTGTGCTTCGGCGGCGTCCATCCGCACAGTCTAACTTGAAGCTCCGCCGCCGTCGGCAGAGGAGGAGGTTCGGGCGATGAACGCGCGGGCATCGAGCGGCGCGTTGTTCAGTTCGTCGTACCGCTTGAGCGCGATATGTCTGACGCCGGGCATGAGTTCTTCGATGACGGCGAGCAGGCGCGTCATCAACGTCGCGGCTTCGGCGAGCGGATCGTCTTCGCTCTTCTTCTTGGGGTCGCCTTCGAGGGAACCACGGCACGGCGTCTGGTTGGAGTCGTTCATCATTCTTCGATCTCTACTTCTTGGATGTCTTCCAAGGTCAGCACGGGCTGCGCGCCTTCGCGCAGCGCAGCGAGTCCGGTCTCGCGAGCGACGTTGCTCACGAAGGCCGCCACCTCGGTCTTGGCCGATGCAACGGCCGTCTGCACGTTCCGCTCAAACGCCTTCATGGCGAACGGCGCGTAGTCGTCGAAGACGCGGAACACCTCGAAGATCTCGGACAGGAGTGACTCGCGCAGCTTGCCGGAGATCCGCGCCTCGTCGAGCGACTTCTTCACGCGAGCCCGCGCGTCGTCCATCGTGGCAAGCGTGTCCTCCACGTCTTCCTGGAACTGGCGGCGCGTGATGCCCGCCTCGCTCTCTTCGGTCGGAGGGTCTTCCAGCTTCTTGAAGCCTTCGGTGTGGCGGTACTGGAGCGTGCATGGAACGCCGACGCCTTGGTTGGGCGTCGTAATCATCTGCGCGAACTGCGTCTCACTCATGCGCAACGTGCACACGAGCTTGCCGTCGTGGAAGCGATCGCTCCCGAGATTGTGGTAGCGGAGGCCCTCGTGGACGCGCAGCTCGATGAAGTTGTAGGGCGCGACCGGAGAGCCGAACAGCGGCGTGCGGCCCTGGATGCGGGAGATCCCGATCAGGCCGTGGCTCTCGTGCTCGGGCAGCTCTTCGCCGCCTGCGGTGCGCCGCTCCTCCTTGCGAGCCGCACCCGCGACCAGTGCGGTCCCGGGTGCGTTCTTCGGTTTGCGTTTCTTCATGTGATGTCTTCTTGCGCCTTCGCGCACTCGTGACAGGTCGTCTTCTTGCCGACCTGCGGCCGACGCCCGAAGGGCACCTCGATCTCGTGGCGACAGTCTAAGAAGACCTGAAAGACCTTCTGCGTGCGGTAGCACGGGTAGTTGGACATCCGCAGCACCGGCACGCGCCGGGTGCGGAGCCTCTTGCCGGTGATCTTGCGGAGCATCACGCGGCCTCTTCGACGCTGACCAGCTCCAGGCGCTCGGACTCGCGGACGGCCAGCACGGCAGCGGCGGCGCGCTTGCCGTGCTTGAGACCCAGGTACTTCGCGCACGTCGGGCCGAAGCCGAGGGTCTTCGAGACCTCGGTGGACAGCTCGGCGTTGCAGCGGCAGCACACGCCGGAGACACGGCCCTCGCGGGCGAGCGCGGCCTCGGTCGGGTCGGCGCTCAGCGCGCTCAGCGCGGAGAGGACCGCCTCGGGAGCGCCACTGCGGCGCGTCTGCATCTCGCCGGTCGAGAGGATGCGGCCGTGCCACGTCCGGTCCTCGTAGGCGCGCTCGTCGCTCGTGACGGTGATCGAGCCCGGGTTCTTGGAAGCGTCGCCCGCGATCGACAGGCGCAGCCCGCGCCAGTAGACCGTGACGCGCGACTTCTGCTTGGCCTTGCCCGCGTCCGCCATGCGGTGCAGGAGGTCGTGGACGCCCGGGACGACCGGGTTCACGGGCTTGGGCGCGGCGTCGCGCTTGGCCTGCTCGACCGCGAGGAAGTGGACCCACGCGAGCTGCTTCGGGGAGAGGCCCCGGTGCATTTCGTACTTGGCGGCGAGGTCCCGAGCGAAGCTGCTCCAGGTCATGCGCTCGCAGACGGTCGCGGCCTCGTTGTCGGTGAGGTCGCTCGTGAACGGGATGGTCACGCCCTTGCGGACGACGCTCATGGAGCGGGCCACGCGGGTCCCGACGGCGAAGCCACCGCAGACCGGGCAGGAGGTGCGCGACCAGTTGAGGTCGAAGGGCGCGTTGCAGTCGGCGCAGGTCGGGTGAGTGTTTTGAGTCATGGTCGTTGTCCAGCCCTCGCGGGCGTCTGGGTCCGAAGTGCCTTACACCTCTTCTTCGTCAAGAGGGGCCGTGCACCTGAATCATATCCCCGAAAACCTCAGTCGGTCGGGAAGGTGTCCTCCAGGCTCTCGTGTTGCTCGCCCACCGTCTCCACGTCGCAGTCCAGGGAGCCCTGTAAGGCCACCAGACGGAGCCCGAGGTTATTCCCGGGTCCTAGCTGGTGGACGAGCCAGCCCACGCAGGGGTCCTCGTGCGTCTCGTGGCAGGCCATCATGCGCAGCTCGCGCTGGCCGATGTCCGCCGGATTCGCGGGCTTCGCGATCGTGGACTTGAGCGCCCGGTGCTTCTCGACGCTGTACCCGTTCGGGATCTCGTGTGGATCGGTCGAGACCCTCCACGGGCACTTGGCGCACTGGAGGCGGGTCGTCACTCGATTAGCAGGACTTCTCCGAACGGAACCTCGTGCTCCTTGATCGACGCCCACAGGGTCGGGACCTCGGGCTCTTGCGCGGGCCAGCCGTTCTCGCCCCACGGTTCGAGGTCGGTCAGGTACACGACGCACGCCGGAGCCTCGTCCAGCTCTTCGATCGCGTCGAACACCGGGCCGAACTTCGTGCCGCCGCCGCCTTCCGCGTTGATCGTGATCTCTTCGTCGCGCTCGAACGTGTCGATGCGCTTCACGGCCGCGTCGCAGTACATGACGGTGACGCGCGTGGGATTGGACTCGTCAACGATCGCTCGCAGCTCGGCCTCGAACTGCGCGATCAGCACGTCGTCGATCGAGCCGCTCGTGTCGATCGCCACGACCATCGGCCCCATCCCTTCGGCGTGCATGGCGGGCATGTACGTGCCGCGCGCGATGTAGCGTCGGTTCGGGCGGGTCCAGGTGTAGTCGTCGGTCGTGACCTCTTGGACGAAGCGGCGCAGCGCGGACTTCCAGTCCACCCGCGTCTTCGCAGCGTCGGTCGCGAACCGCTTGAGGTCGCCCGTCAGCTTGCCCGCAGCTTCGGCCGCGTTCGCGGCTTGCTGAACGGCGGCCTTCCAGTCGCTCTCGGTTGCGCCGTCTTCGGTCGAGTCGTCGGGCGCGTCGCGGACTTCGCCGGGCTGCTCTTCGTCGCCCTGCTCGTCACTCGGCTCGTCACTCGGCTCGTCGCCGTCTTCGCCGTCTTCGCCGTCGCCGTCTTCGCCGTCTTGCTCTTCGTCGCTCGGCTGATCGCCCGACTCGGACTCGTCTTCGCCTTGTTCGCCGTCGTCACCGGGCTCGTTCGGCTGGTCATCGCTGTCGTCGCCCTGCTCGCCTTGCTCGGGCTCTTCGCCTTGCTCGGGCTCTTGCGACTTCGGCAGACGGTCGTAAATCCACTCGGCGTTCTTGCCCTCGTAGGCGGCGTCGAGCAGCGCGCCTTCCGGCAGCTTGAAGCCGGAGCTGGTGAGGATCGGGTTGATCGCGTGATCGGCCGCGACGTTCCACTGCTTCGGGTCGCGGTTGTCGCGTCGCCACGGGTGGCCGAGCGCGCAGTGCATGACCTCGTGAGCGACGAGCCCGACGGTCGCGCCGTGCGAGAGGTTCTCGATGAAGCTCGGGTTGTAGCCGAGCGTGCGGCCGTCTACCCACGCCGTCTTGCAGCTCGGGTCGGCCTTGAGGCGCAGGCGGAGCGCGAGCACTCCGAAGAAGGGCTGGTCGAGGATGAGGGCCGTGCGGGCGGCCATGACTTTCTTGCTTGAGGCTTCCATCACTACTTACATCGTCCCTCGGTATGACTCACCTGGAGTCGTTCTCGTGTGATTTCTCGAAGGTCAGCGCCGAGATCTCGGAGGTGCTTTGCGGAAGAACTTTCATACCCTTGCCATCCGTCCTGACGTGGCGCAGGACGACCGCAGCGTCCTCTAGGCTCAAGGGCTTGCCCAGCGACGTGCGGTCCCACGGGAGCCTTCCCAGCGCCGCACAGAGTCGATCACGCCCTTGGGCCGCCGTGACCGGCGACGGGAACGTGGTCGGCTCCAAAAGGGGCTCGGGGCGTGCGGGCAGTTCCAGCACCACCGCGCCCCCCTCCAGCCGAAGCTCGGAAGCCTCGGCGCGGTAGGTGATCTGAATGTCCTGCCGGAGCTGCCCGAGCGCGTTCGGCCCCTCGCCCTCGGGAGACGAGAGCGTGCGCTCACGCGCAACGTGGATACACGGAATGGGGCCGTGCTGCCCGATCAGTGCGGTCAGCACGGCCAGTCGAAGATCGTCGCTGCTACTTGCCACCGCCGTACAGCCCCTTCATCGCGTCGAGGATGTCGGTCGCGGACTTGGCGGCCTTGGCGCGGGCCTTGGGCTGCTCGCGCAGCGTCTTCGGGTCGAGGTCGGCCAGCTCGTTCGCAACGCGCGCTCGCATCGCTTCGAGGTTCGGATCGTTGGTGACGTTCAGGCGAGTCAGCACGTCGGCCAGATTCGCCGCGTTGTCGATCAGGCTGTCGCGGAAGACCTTGGGCTGGCCCTTGCGCTTGCCTTCGGTGTCCAGGCCGGTCAGCCGCTCGCGGATCTTCTCGACCGACGCTTGCAGGCGGTCCCACGCATCTTGCATGGCGTCGTTCGTCGCCTGCTCGACGCGGCTCTGCGTGCTGCGCTCGATCTCGGTGAGTTGGTCGGCGGGCAGGTCGAGGCGGAAGTCGCCTTGGCTCGGGACCGGAGTGAACTCGATCGAGAAGCCGAACTTGCTGCGCAGCGCCTCGACGGTCGGGTAGTCGGACTCGCGGAACATGCCGTTGAGCAGCGCACGGGCGTTACTGACGAGGCTCGGGTAGGCGGCGAGGAACGTCTCGACGGCCGCTTCGTGCGCGGCGCGCGCCTTGCGGATCTTGTCGGTGAACACCTCGTAGTTCGCGGTCGGCAGGAGACGCCAGCCCTCGTCGGCCCACGGGAGCGTCTCGCGGTAGAACGTCTGGCGGGCGTTGCTGCCCTCGGCGATCGCGGCGGCGTGTTCCGGCGCGTTCTTCTTGCCGCCGAGCAGCGCCTTGTTGTAGCGACCGGCCTCTTTGGAGGCGGCGTGCGCGGTGTTCACCTCGTCGGTGATCTGCTTGTCGAAGCGGCGGCCGTCCCAGCCGGTGACGCTGAGTCGGACAAGCATGGCGCGGGAGTGGATGCCTTGGTCGGCGGCGGGCGGGGTCATGGTCGTGGTGTTCATTCTTGGTCTCCGTTGTCGAGCCCTCGCGGGCGTCTGGGTCCGGTGTCGGCTTACAAAGTCTTCTTCGGCACAATGGGTCGGGGACCTTGAGAGGCCCCCGAGAAAAATCAGGCGGCCCCCCCGGTCAGGAGGGTCGAGAACTCGCCGGAGGCGAACTGGACGAAGGCCCGGGTTTCCTTGACGGCCGGGACCTTGCGGATCGAGTCGCGGACCAGCACGGCGGCGAACTCACCGCTACCGGCTTCCATGAGCCGCTCGGCGTAGCGCAGGACGCGCGCGGCGTTCGCTTCGCTGACCCGGGAGCCGAGCGCCGTGACGATCGCGTACAGCGTGGCAGGCTGATCGGGGATCGGCTCGCCGTCGGGATCCAGCAGGATGCCGTCGATGTTGGGCAGCTCGCGGTACATCCGCAGGAAGCCCATGAACTCGGCAGCCGCGCCCTCGCCGACCGCACCCGCGATCGCGGCGTACTCCAGATCCGACGGCAGGTCGAGCGCCAGGAGGCGAGCGACGTTCGCCCACGTACGCGGCAGGGGAGAGTTCTCCATGTCGGCGGTCGCCTTGAAGTCGCTCAGCAGGTCCGGGCGGAAGCGGTTGAACGCCACCAGCACGGTCGGATACCAGTCTTGGCTCAGCGCCCATTGGCTGAACGATTCGATGTCGGCCACCAGTTCGACGATGGTGGCGAAGCGGCTCTTGACCGGCTCCAGGATCCCGGAGACACCGGCGCGATCGGTGCGGCGGTTCGTGGCGGCCACGAACGTCACGCAGTCGGGCAGCTTGTGGCCGTTGACGCGGCGCGCGAGGATGAGCTGCATGAAGCTCGCCTGCACGGCGGGCGACGCTTGGCCGAGGTCATCGAGGAACCAGACGGTCGGCTTCGTGGCCTTGAGGGCCAGTGCCAACTCACCGAAGGGAAGGAAGGTCGCTTCGGTCGCGCCCTCACTGGCCCACGGGAGGCCCTTCGCGTCGGTCGGGTCGGAGACGACCGGGTGAGAGAGGATGAGGTCCGCACCAGCGGCCTCGACCGCAGCCTCGACGACGGCACTCTTGCCGATGCCGGGTGCGCCGGTGATGAGAACAGGAAGGCCAGCCGGGATGGCTTTGGCGAGCAGCTCGGTGAGCTGGCGGGCGTTGACGGTGAGCGTTGCGGTCATGTGGTTTCCGTTGTCGAGCCCTTCGTGGGCGTCTGGGTCCGGTGTCGTTACATGGTCTTCTTCGACCCTTCCCGACGCTGAACTTTACCTGACAACTCGTTTCCGTGCGTGAATTGCACCGAAAAACCTCCGCCCCGTGGGGAGAAACCGGGACCGGGGACTCAGAATGGGGTAAAGTTCCTCGTCGGACCTGTCGATACAGGAGTGGACTAGACACCCGGACCCAGACGCGCGAGGCGCGTGACAACGGAGAACTGCATGAACAGGAAGAACTCACTTCGATCCCTCGGGGATCGGCTCGGAAGCATTCGCTACCTCGGCAAGTGTCCGACTTGCCACTGCCAACACATGAGCCCGAACGCTCGCGTGGACGATGCTCGTCAGTGCGAGCGGTGCGTCTCGATCCACGGGTTGAAGGACGGAGGTGCAGCTTGACGCGCAACGATTGGTTCCGCGTGGACAAAAAGGGACTCGCCCAGGTCTACGCACGACGCGGCCCCGCCGCTCCCTTCTTCGAGCTGATCTCGAACGCTTGGGACGAGGAGGGTGTGACGTTCGTGAACCTTGAAGTCCATGCCGTCCCTGGCCGGGCGCTCGTGGACGTGATGGTCGAGGACAACTCGACGCACGGCTTTCGCGACCTGGACGACGCCTACACGCTCTTCGCCCCGAGCTACAAGAAGGGCGACGCCGAGCAGCGCGGGCGCTTCAACGTCGGAGAGAAGCTCTTTCTCGCGCTCTGCCGACACGCGACGATCGTGTCCACCGGCGGCACGATCGAGTTCAAGGAAGACGGCACGCTGGCGCGCAGTGCGCGCAACAAGCGTGAGCGAGGCACGCTCATCGGAGCGCAGATGCCGATGACGCGCGAAGAGGCGCGCGAGGCGTTCGACGCGCTCGGTGCCCTCATCCCGCCGGACGGGATCACGACGAAGATCACGTTCTACGGCTTCGACGAGCCGATGGTGCACGAGCTGCGTCGGATCATCCCGTGCGGGCTGACGTTCGAGGCTCAGCTCCAGACCGAGCTGTCCGACGGCGAGGGCGTCATCCGACCGACGCAGCGCATCGGCAAGGTCGAGGTGTGGGACGCCGACGATGCCGACGGCGGGTGGCTGTTCGAGATGGGCATCCCGGTCGTCGAGATCAAAGGCCCGTTCGACATCGACGTGCACCAGAAGGTCCCGCTCAACGTCGAGCGCGACAACGTGACGCCCGCGTTCCTGCGACGCCTCCGCGTGCACGTCCTGAACCACGGTCACGCACGCCTCACGACGAAGGACCACGCGGAGTCCGTGTGGGTCACCGAGGCGATGGGCGCGACCAACCCGCTGCCGACGGCCGAGGCGATGAAGCGCGTCCTCGATCTGCGCTTCGGCAAGAAGCGCGTCATCTACGACCCGAGCGACAAGGAGGGCTCCGAGCTGGCGATGAGTAAGGGCTACGCGGTCGTGCCCGGAGGATCTCTCCCGCGTGAGGTCTGGACCAACGTGCGGGAGACCGCGACGATGCTGCCCGCCGGGAAGGTCACGCCGTCCAGTCGCGTCCTGTTCAGCGAAGACGGCGAAGACGTGTCGATCCCTCGAAGCGAGTACCCCGAGGGTGGCCGCGAGCTGTGCGACGCCTTCCAGCGTCTTGCCGAGAAGCTGATCGGCACGACGATCTCGGTGCGCATCGTGGAGCGGTTGCAGTCGAGCGGGAAGCGTGCGCCCGGCGCGTGCTTCGGTGGGCGCGTGATGCTGCTCAATCTGCGCTCGCTCAAGAAGGCGTGGTTCAAGCGCGTGCTCGAAGACGGTCGCCTGTCGGCGGATCACGCCGAGCTGCTCGTGCATGAGCTGGGGCACTACTACGAGTCGAGCCACCTCAGCGAAGGGTTCCACGAGTCGCAGACCACGCTCGGTGTGAAGCTCGCGTTCATGGTCGCCGACGAAGGCAAGCGGATCCTCAACATCAAGAAGAAGCGGGTGCGCGCATGAAGCTACTCCGAATCGAAGGGTCCAAGCGGATCCGCCTTCTGCCGTGGCGATATGACGAGCCCGGCTTCCTCGTGCGACAGGTCATGCTGCGTGGGAGGGAGGGGAGTTGCGTCGTCAAGTTCGATCGCGACAACCCGACGTTCCTTAGCCCGCACATCTACGGTGCGCCGGATCCGCTGTGGGACATGCGCCGACCGGGCGAGCCCTCGGTGATGTCGTGGCAGTGGTTCATCGCTCCGTGCTACGAGCCCGGGGAGAACGAGGTCAAGCTCGTGCGTCTGCCTTCGACGGTCTACCACCAGATCATCGTTCGCATCACGGGCACGCCGCACCCGCCGCTGCACTCTGAGCTGATCGTCGAACGGCTCGACGAGATGCCGGGCGACATGACGCTCGCGGAGGCGCTCGCCGCTGCGAACCCGCCGCCGGAGGATGAGTGGCTGGAGGAGCCGCTCGACGTGACGGATCTCGACGAGGGCTGCGACATCATCCTCCGCAAGCTAGGCAGGGGCATAACGACGCGGTGGGAGGTGACGTTCGCCGAACCCGCGCCCGTGATGGTCGTGCCGGAGATCTGCGACCAGATGAAAGACCTCAAGAGCTTCGACGTGCTGCCCGAGTTGGAGGAGCACTGCGGCGCGTTCGACTTGGAGCTGTACCTCGAAGGGTGCCGCCGCAACAAGACCATCGTGACCGACGCCGTGCGCGAGAAGCTGGAGGCGATCAGCTCGTGAGCGACCGACTTTGCAACTACTGTCTGCTCCGCAGCATCCGACGAGGTGCCGACGAGACCTCACAGAAAGTCACCGTGCACGCGAGCGACGGAAGCCTTCAAGGCCAAGACGTGTTCGTGCATCCTCCCGATCACACGCTGGACCTGACGACCGAACCCGAAACAGGGAACCACCGCAGCCCGTACTTTGTGTGCTGGTTCATGGAGATCTCGGATCACTGCTGCTGCTGAGTCCATGCGCATGACACCTCTACAAGTGGCCCTCGTCTTGAGGATCGGCGACGCGCGCGAGCACCGACTGTGGAGCGGAGACGCGGACGACGACGAAGAAGAGGCGCTCGATAAGCTGGTGGCTGACGGGTACGTGTTGTGGGATGGCATCACGGACTTGCTGACACTCACCTCCGAGGGCGTCGAGGTGTGGCGCGTGGAATGCGACAAGCGCACGGTCGCGCGGTCGAAGACTAAGTTCAAGTTCCTCAAGCTGCGGGATGCCGATCACACTTCGCAGAAGGCTCCCGGGCAGGAGGACACGATTAGCGTGTTGCGTCAGCGTTTCGTCTTGAACTACGAGACGTTGGGGTCGCGCGAAGTTGAGGATCAGATAGACGTGTTGGCGAGGATGCGTGCCACGGTGGACTGCATCCCCGACGACTTCACTGACGGATCGAAAAACGAATTGGAGCGGTTATGCGCCGACGTGGTTGCACGACGACTGCTCAACGAGGGCTGACCCTATGAAACGTATCGCTAAAGACATCGCCATCGCCATCCTGCTCTTCGCGGGCGTCATCGCATTCGACTCCTACCTCGCGGGACTCGTAGTCGATTGGCTGCAAGCGCACGGCATGGATGCGCACGTTCCCGACAGCGGGCCGTTGCGGGAGAAGCACGACGCAGCGGTCGGCTCACTCATCGCCGTGGTCATGCTGTTCCTCGTGCTCTTCACCATCACGCCGGTCGTGTTCGTGCTCTCGCACTTCCGACTTTGGATCTGGAACTCGAACCGTCCGTGGAACAAGAAGGACGAGCCCAAGACGCCCATGCCGTCGTGGGTGCACGATCGGCTCGCGTACGAGCAGCGGCGCGATCGTCGATGACTGGAGCTACACTCGTCGCCACTATGAGTGACCTGACACACGAAGAGATCGAAGCCATCCAAGCGCACCGCCGCACGCAGGCCGCCCACATCGACGACGCGATCGCGGAGGTCGAGTCGCAGGCCCGGCTGGCTGAGACGGCGGGGGACGCGAAGACTGTCGCCCAGCTCACCGCCAAGCTCCCCGGGCTCCGCATAAAGCGCGCGCAGATCTTGAACGGCGAGCGAGGATAAATCCGACCGGAGACTCAAGGCCGAGGTAGGCTTCGGTCGAAGAGAAGGGTGAGGGCGTGAGACGCCTTCCCGACTCCCATCGGAACCAGACGGGCGCAAGCCCCGGACAACGACCATGCCTGATACTGTCAACTACCCTTCTGCCGAGTGCGACTGCGGCGAGACCTACGAGGGCCTCGACGCCACCGCTTCGGCGTGGACCTGCCGCAAGTGCCTTCGCTACCTCAGCGAAGCGGACTACGCCGCCCGCACTGTGCGCATCGTCATCGACGGCGAGGCCGTCTGGAGCGTGCGCCCCGGCTCTCCTATCACCATCACCGAGGGTGGCGAGACCCGCA
>Ga0307380_10008728_pt1 | contig 12956 bp, 11 predicted proteins | sample UN3MG_FD_202239 | JGI IMG/M metagenome (GOLD analysis project Ga0307380, IMG submission 202239) | Soil microbial communities from Risofladan, Vaasa, Finland - UN-3 | ecosystem: Environmental > Terrestrial > Soil > Coastal area > Acid sulfate soil | place: Finland: Risofladan, Vaasa | collected... | reverse complement strand
TGGCATATCGGCAAAAGCATCGACCATTACCTTATTTGTCTGGGAAAAAAGCCAGTACTGGAGACCGAGCATCGAGTCCTGCACCGCGGGGCAGTAAACAGGGATAGTATTGTGATACGCGGTATGCAGGATACCTGACTTCAGGTTCTTTCCTATGTGCCTGAGGAGTTCAGAGATGGAGATAGTGCTGCCGGGTTCGAGCTTGCCAAACACGTTCTGCATGAATTCCTCAAAGTGCTCAAATGCCTCATTGGGGAGGTAGACGTCATAGATACGGTTGATCTCATCGTGCCGGAGTTCAATATCATTGCAGAACGCGGTACCGTGATAATGCCTGCACCCGATCGCCTCGATGATGTCGTGCGTGAGGTTTGCACCGGTCGAGACGAGCACATCAATATGCCCGCCTTTCACGAGATCGGCAACGATTCCGCCCATGCCGGCCGGCACCATCGCCCCTGCAAGCCCGAAGAACTTCGTTGTCCCGGGATCACGCAGCATCTGATCATAGATATCTGCGGCGCGGGACAGCGATCCGCCATTGTACGCCCCGGCCTTTCCCATCGCAGTGACCAGTTCATTCACGGTCATCTTCGGCTTCAGATGAATCTGGGTGACGGGTTCATCGCACTGTTTTGCCATACATTCTCTCCCCAATTATTGGGAAGGGTATTGGTGCGCTTTGATAATAACTGTGTTTTATGGAATGGTGAAGTGTCCAAAGTTTCAGGATTTTTTAAAAAATCCTTACCTTTCTCCCGCCATGTTTTTAGATATCGCCCTGGTGGAAAACACCACCTCAGAAAAAGAACACTGCCAGATAGTCTTTAAAGATATTGTCTTAACCTGTCAAAAAAAGTGGGATTAAAAAAATGAATCCCTCAGTTTTTCCGCTTCAGGCTTCTTTTTTGCTGCCATGAGCCGCTTGATTTCTTCATCCGATACCTTCCGATAGGAGAGATTGAGTCCGTTGATTGCAAAGGTGATCACTTCAGTGACGAAGATCCGGGCTATCCACCCGGCGTCTGCACAGGAATCCAGCCACAGGGCGGGCTTTGGGGAGATAATGCGAGTGTTCTTATGGGAACAAACCAATTTTTCTCTTTACTGAGTTTCTGGTACCATGAGTGAATCCTCCCAACGGCAGAAAATGTCGCCAAAAGATCTCATGATCGTCATTGTTATAGGTCTTGGATCCTTCATGGCCGGTCTCGACGCAACGATTGTGAATATCGCCCTGCCCACGATTGCGAAATTCTTTGACGTCCCAACCGTGACCGTCTCCTGGGTGCTGAACGCCTACCTTATTATCATGGTCAGCCTCCTCCTCGCGGCGTCCCGGATCGGGGACATGAAAGGCTACCGGAATATTTTCCTTGCCGGGTTTGTCCTCTTCACGCTGGGATCCATGCTCTGCGGAATAGCCCCGACGATAGGGATGCTCATCCTCTCGCGGATGCTCCAGGCCGTGGGCGGCGCGATCATCTCGGCGCTGGGGGCGGTCATGGTCACCTCGTATCTCTCACCCGCAGTCCGGGGGCAGGCGCTTGGCCTCGTGGCGATGTTTTTAATGCTCGGGGCAGCCCTCGGGCCGGTAGTCGGCGGGTTCCTGACCAGCACTTTTTCGTGGCGGTATATTTTTTACGTGAACCTGCCCGTGGGAATCGTTGCGATTCTTCTGGGTATGCAGATCCTGCCCCGGCTTGACCCGGTGGCGCCGGACGCGAAGCTGGACATGCCGGGCGTTGTCCTTCTCTTTCTTGCATTGGGCTCACTCGTGGTCGGACTGACTTCGGTGCAGGGCAGCAGCACCATCGTGGGAATTGCTGCGCTTATAGTCTCGCTGCTCTTCTGGGTGCTCTTTTTTGTGCAGGAACGCCATGGGAATGAGCCACTTATCAACATCTCCCTTTTTGCAAACCGGGCTTACTCACTCCAGAATATCAACATCCTCCTGATCCAGATGGCGATGGCCGGCGTGATGGTTGTCATGCCGTTCTATCTCGAACTGGTTAAGAATATCCCCACGGATAATGCCGGCACCGTCCTGCTCGCATTGCCGGTCGGGATGATCATGACCGCCCCGATTGCCGGGAAATTCTCCGATGTGATCGGTACGAAAAAACCGATCATCGCCGGATTTGCGATCTGCGCCGTGGCCCTCTTCCTTCTTTCGGCCATCGGGGCGGGAACAAGCATCGGGCATATCGGTATCTACCTTTTCTTCCTGGGAGCCGGCACGGGTATTGCCTATTCCCCGCTGAACAGTGCGGTTATGGGGGAGTCCCCGGCTGAGGACCGGGGGTCGACTTCGGGACTCATGAGAGTAATGACCAATATCGGGTCCACGCTCGGTGTTGCGGTCATGATGCTCGTTGCCACGGTGGCCGCAGGGCCGAAGATCGCGGAGGTTGCGGCAAACACGATCCCCTCCACGGAACTGGCCGGGGCGTTTGATGCGGCGTTCTTCTTCTGCATGGTTCTGGAAGTGATTGGGATCGTTCTTATGCTCGCGGTCAGGGAGAAGAAACCCTCGGGTGAGAGCAGCGGGGAAGCGGGGATCGGGTTCTAGATCCATTTCATCTTTTTCTCGTTTATCAACACTGTTATTTTCATGGTAGCACAGTACTACAACAATGCTGAGCACGGATCCTGCCCCTTTTGAAGATGCGGACAGCCCTCCCCGCAACCGTGCCCGTACTGCTCTCCTGCACGATCTCTCATCCTGGCGCGAACAGCTCGCCCGCAGCATTGCCCGGAATAATCATGGTTTGCAAAGCGACACGATTGCGGCAGCAACAAACCGGATCATAGGACGTTTCCTGTTCCTGCGAATTGCAGAAGATCGCGGGCTCATGGAAGCCGGAACCCTCCAGCAGATCCATGATGCAGCAGACCCCCTCACGACCGTTTCAGAATTATTTTTGCCGATCGGGGATCCGTGGGCAGAGGCGCCCGTAACAGGCCGGCGTCAGACAACCGTGACGGATCCTGTGGCAATCGAAGATCGCGTGATACAAAAAATTCTCCTGCGGCTGTGCCAACCGGACCGACAGTACCATTTTGCAACCATCTCCACCGGCATAATCGCGGAGGTGTTAGATCAGCATTTCACCCGTGCCATCAGTCGCTCTGCTGCTTACCAGGCAATCGTTGTTGAGACCCGCGACACGCTCCAGTCGCAGGGAACACCCACTCCCTCACATGAAATGATCGCATTCATGGTTCACCAGTCGCTTGCAGGAGTATTCGTGAACCGGAACCCGGATGATATGCTTCCCGTCCGGGTTCTTGACATGGCGTGCGGTTCCGGACGAGTACTCCTTTCTGCATTCCAGCACCTTCTTTCCCATTCCGGCGGTGGCAGGCACACGCTTGCCGAGCGGCAGGAGCACCTCGGTGCCTCGATCCACGGTGTTGATCTTGATCCGCATGCCGTTGCTGCGGCAAAGATGCTTCTCTTCTTCGAACTCTGCGACGACGAACAGGTAAGGGCACTTCCGGAACAGTTCCTCGCTCTGGCAGGTTCCGTGTTCCGGGCACTTGACCATAATATCCTGTGCGGGAATTCCCTTGTCTCTGTGGATGTCGACTCCGAGGATTCGATCGCATTCTCTCCCGCACATGAGCTGCATCGGATCAACCCGCTTGACTGGCGGCATGCCTTTCCTGAAGTCCTGCGGTCAGGTGGATTTGATACGGTTCTTGGCAACCTGCCGGATGGCCCGCTCCAGCCGCACGAGTGGGTGCAACGGTATTTCCAGCGTCACTATTCAGTGTATCACCTGCAGGCAGATCGTTCTGCCTATTTCATCGAGCGGGGACTCTCGCTCCTGTGTCCGGGCGGGATGCTCGGCTGTGTCGCAGGTAATCGCTGGCTCCGGGCAAAGTCCGGCGCCCCACTTCGAAAGCACCTGCTCGCGTACCAGATCGAAGAGATCGCAGATTCCGGCACAGAAGTGGAGAATAAACAGCACCCATCCCTGTGCATAATCCGGATCACCCGGCGCCCACCCTCGCACGCGTTCTTTGCCGCCCAGCTGGATCTTGATGGCGCTGAACCGCTGGAAGTGCAGGTTCGTGCGGGCCGGTTCCCGCTCGATCAAACAGTGTTGGGTGCAGGCGGCTGGACACTCCGCGATACCCGAATGAAGGATATTGTAGCAAAAGTCCGCAGTGCCGGCACGTCACTTGTGGAGGTGGTAATGGGCCGGGTACATCACGGGATTATTACCGGGCTGGACGAGGCGTTTGTGATCGATACCCGGCAGAGAAAAGAGCTGATCGAGGCATCCCCAAAAAGCAAATCCCTGATCCGCCCGTTTCTTCCCGCAGGAGAAATTGTCCGGTATGGCTTCCCCCATTCGTCACGCTTCATTATTTTTATTCCGCAGGGCTGGACAAAAGCCCATGCAGGGGATCAGGCTGGCTGGCGATGGTTTAAGAAAAAATACCCGGCCATTGCCCGATACCTGAAGTCTCATGCTGAGCGGGCTAAGGAGCGCAAGCACCAGGGGGATTTCTGGTGGGAGTGCGCTTGTGAACCGGGTGTCTTTGACCAGAACCAGTCCCGGATAGTTTTCCCAGGTTCCGGAGAATTCCCGGCGTTTATGTTTGATGCAGGGGCCATAATTCCGCACCGCTATACCCGGTTCATCAGCTCCTCCAGTCTCTACCTGCTCGCGGTGCTCAACAGCCGGATGAGTACATTCATTCTCCGCGCTACCGCACACGAAGTTCCGGAAAAAAAGCGAACGCTGGTTTGGGAGCGGATTGCAGCACTTCCGATCTACACTATCGACTTTGATAATCCTGATGACAAAGCCCGGCACGATCGCATGGTCACGCTCGTCACCGGAATGCTGGAACTGCACAAACACCTGAGCTATGCAAAGACCGATCGGGAAAAGCGGCTCATCATGCAGGAGATCGTGTCGACCGATCGGCAGATCGATTCGCTGGTGTATGGGTTATATGGGCTTACGGCGGATGAGATTGCTGTTGTGGAAGAATCTGTGTCGAAATGATCATCGCCGACGATGGAAAAGTAGCATGGGTCTGAACTTTCCTGAAAAAATTACATGAGGTATTCTTTTCCAGAAGAGAGTGATTTTCCAATTACATTTTTTACCATTTTATTATTATTGCCAAAAATTTTTATTTTCCAGAAACATACATTACCTCATAAACGGGAAGAGGTGTTGATATGAAACAGAAAAGATCGCGATTGGGGAAAACCAGGAAGCACACCGGTGTAAACGAACCGGTGGCGGAATACCTGCAGGACACCGGCCCGGTCATCACCGTAGATGCAACCGGCCGGATGGTACTTCCCAAAAAGATCCGGGACCATTACACGGTAAATCGATTCGAGGTCCGGGAATCCAAAGGGCATATCGAGCTCATCCCCGTCAAACCGCTCAGCTCCCTGCTTGGCATTTTTCCCGATTTGGATATTGAAGCCATCTACCGCGACCACGACCGTGAGGTTGCAGAGGAGGATGCGGAGTGACCGGCATCCTCATCGATACCTATACTTGGATCGAGATCTTCCGGAACAGTCCCTGGGGACGGCAGGCACTGGAATTCATTGAGCAGAATTCCCCGCTTGCAGTCTCAGTGCTGACACTGTACGAACTCCAGTACCGCTTCAACGATCTATACGGAGAAGAAAAAACCGGTTCTTTCATCACTACAATCCTCACTCATGCTGAAGTGATTCCGGTTGATATGCAGATCGCGATCGCGGCTGGCACGATCAGGACCGGACAAAAGATGAAGGGTAATGGTATGGGGGCCGTGGACTGCCTGATCCTTGCGACCGCCCGGATCCATAACCTGAACGTGCTGACCGGTGATCGACACTTCGATGGTCTAGAAGAAACGATAGCTCTCTGAATTCTTTTAAGATTCATTTTCCATCCGTTTTTTCCCCGCATCCTCAAACCCGGTAAAACCGTGGTCACTTGTATTCCTCTTTGCTGGAGATTGAGTCGACCGGCATGCAGATCGATTCGCTGGTGTATGGGTTATGCGGGCTGACCTCCGATGAAATTGCAGTCGTGGAAGAATTTGTCTCAAAATAATCCCCTCCGACGAAGAAAAATAAGGTTATAATGGGTGCTTAAAAGCAGGATCTTTGCTGCCATGACCTTACAGTAGCCCCCCAAAAAAGGGGCGATTGTAAACCCGCTATTTTAACATGTTTTATTTTGATTAAAACGGCTTTTTTCGAAAAACAAGGGATTATATCGATATTTTCCACAGGGGTTGACGCACTTCCCCTGGAGCCGGAAACGACATTTGTCCGATTGGCAAACGGGGCTTGAATTGGGCTTATTCACTCTCATCTCTCCGGATTGGCGGGTTGTTTGGAGGGGCTCTCCTGAATTTGACACCTCTCTTAAAAGCCGGCTTTTCACGGGCAATCATGTTAAGCTCATATAACCTGTTTTCGTAAACCCGGTACCGCTGGAAGACTCTACTCCAGACATATCGTACCCAGAGCTCGCGGCCGATCCCTTCTGGCATCGGCAGCATTTTGAGAATTTCAAAATCATCGCGGAAGAAGTCCTCCCACATGTCGAACTCGCCCGGAGAATTCCGAGACGTCCGCACCCGGATCGCAATTGCATCATGGTCACGGTAGGCAAGGGCATCGTATGGCAGATCTGCATCGGGATTGGGAACCCAGCAGTATCCCTGCCTCCCGGCAAATTTTTTTGCTGATTCTATGGTAACAACCGGACGTGCGCCCCGCATCTTTGCAATCCCTTACACTTTCCGGATTGTTACCCGGAACGATTCTTCTCAAAAGAGATGCATGGTAAGATGATACGCTTTGTCATCCGAAGGTACTGCCTTCGCGAAGCGGGTGACCATTCGGTCGCCAAAAGTTGTACCAATACTCAGGATCACCCCGGAACAACGATTTAGATAAATGCCTTTGTGTCGTCAGCTTTCGAATGCTCCACCTTCGCACCGGGGCGACCATTCAGTTGCCAGGATCAAATCAATAATTCGGTTCGCCCCGGCACAACGGCTTTGCCAAATGCCTTCGTGCAGTTGGCGGGACTTCATACCATCCGGTTGTGAGTGTCCGTATTATTTCCTTCACTTCGGGCTCACCTGCTTTCAGTCCGCACTTCCTGCACTTGTACCCTTTCCCTTTCCCATCACTGGTCATTCTTTTGTTACAGGTAGTGCAGATTGGAGGGCGTGAGGTTACTGGATGGGCAAGTGAAACAATATTGATTTTTTCAAGATTGATACTCTCTTTCTTGAAACTCCCGACAACGATTACCTCATCGCCCGGCACCAGCTTGCGCACAATACACCGGAAATTTTTCGTGGGTTCATATGCCATGCACCGCACGGTATTTTTACCGTTACTTATAGTGAAAGAAACATGCCCGCCTGTGCCGGTTTTGGGGGTATTTGCAACAGTTCCCTGGACCCGGTACGAGAGCGCGTCCTGCAACTCCCCGATCCTCCCGGCAAGCAGGTGAGCATCAGTACCCTGGTTGGTTACCCAAATCTGTTCAAGTCCCGGTTTCTCGGATTCTACCATGGACCGTGCCATCATTACCCACGACGGGCTCTCGCCCCGGATGCCAAACAACACCGGGTCAGGGGAATGTGGCACGCAGACAACAACATCATTTGCAGTATCTACGGTATCCCATGTGTGGGGGAATGTTGCATTTTCAGCCGCAAACAAACTTTGCCGGTCAACCTCGCGGGGCGTCCCCCATCGTTCCGGTTGGCGGTACACAAGGATCTCAGAAGTGCGGTCCTCAAGCACGCTTGCGACTGCAGCAGTGGCGCCAATCAGACCGCGCCTATTTTTGAACCCGCGGTACCGGGCGTCAGCTGCTTCGAGAAGTTCAATTGCCTCATCAATCCGGCAGAAATCCGTTACTGCCTTCCGGTAAAATGCCGGGTCCGGGCGCTCATCGACTACCACAACGCCCGGATTCGTATTCTCACACGAAAAATCGGCAAGCTCATCAACGACTGCGCACGCGATCGCAAATGCATGGTCCCTGTTTCCTGCTACTTCGAGCGCGATCGCGGCATTGCCTCGTGTCTTGAAGGTAACATTCGGGTTAAGCCGTACCAGCCGTGCCTCGTTAACTCTCATGTGTTCCCGGATAAGGCGGCGTGCAAGGACTGCCCCGAGGTATGTCGTGCACATTCCCTGAGGCGAGTCCGTGTCATCAATGCCGATGAACATATCTATATTAATATAACCTCAGGGTATATCCATTCTTTACGGCAATGTCTCAGGACCGCCAGCTCCAGCTGGTCACCAGTGTAATGATAACGGCAGGTTTCGATGTCTCCGAGCGGTTCTCCATCCGCCCGCGGAGTTTTGACCTTATCGCCCGCAACAACGGAACGCTGCTTGTCATCAAAGTGGTATCCCATATCGATAGCGTAAGTGAAGAGGTGTCGTTCGACCTTGAAGTGATCTCGCGCCATCTTGGCGGGATCCCCCTGATAGTAGGGGAGCGGGCACGTGACGCAGAACTGGAACGCGGAGCGGTCTATGTCCGGTATGGTATCTACGCTATCAGCCCCGCAACCCTTTACGATTATTTTGTGGAGCAGATTCCCCCTCTTGTCTATGCATCCCCGGGCGGGTTGTATGTGAACATCGATGGTGAGGTGCTTCGCGATCTCCGCGAGAAACGCAGCATGTCGCTGGGGGATCTCGGGCAGGTGCTCGGTGTATCGCGCCGAACGATCAGTAAATATGAGAGTGGTATGGGTACTACCCTTGATGTGGCGATCCGCATCGAGGAATTTTTTAATACCGGTGTAGTAAAATCCATCAATCTTATCCTTCACGAGCCGCCCAAAGTGATGGAAGTGGACCAGCAGGATGCAGGAACGGGCACGCAGAACCCGATGGAGTTTTTTAAACAGATCGGTATGCAGCTGCACACGCTCCATGGCGCCCCGTTCCAGGCGCTCCTCACCTTTGAGAAGCATACGATTCTCACCGGATACGGTCCTGCGGACAAAGTCATTAAACGCGCCGCTCTTATCGGAAATATCTCACAGATCGCAAAGAAGCACGCGATGTGCGTCATCACCGATCATTACAAGCAGAAAAAGATAGGAAAAACCCTCGTGATTGGTGAGGATCGCCTTCACCGGATTACCGATGGCTTTGAGCTTCTCGATATGATCGGTGAATGATCTTTTTTAGATAATGTTTATATAGAACCACAAACCAATTTTAGTGCTAAAAGTGGTGATTTAATGTCACAGCAACTTGGAGGACAGCAGATACTTATTCTTAAAGAAGGCAGCACCCGTACCCGGGGCCGCGACGCTCAGGGTATGAACATCACCGCCGCAAAGGCAGTGGCAAGTGCAGTCAGGACCACACTCGGTCCTAAAGGTATGGACAAGATGCTCGTCGATACAATCGGCGATGTCGTGATCACGAACGATGGTGTCACCATTCTTAAGGAAATGGACATCGAGCACCCGGCCGCAAAGATGATGGTCGAGGTAGCCAAGACCCAGGATGATGAAGTCGGTGACGGTACAACCACTGCAGTCGTCATTGCCGGTGAGCTTCTCAAGAAGGCAGAGGACCTCCTTGAACAGGACGTCCACCCAACCATCATTGCCGCCGGATACCGCCAGGCCGCCGAGAAGGCGCAGGCGCTCCTGAAGGAAATGGCATTCGATGTGAAGTCGACCGATAAGGTGATGCTTAAAAATATCGCAGGTACCGCGATGACCGGCAAGGGTGCCGAGTCAAGCAAGGCCAAGCTCTGTGATCTTGTTGTCAAGGCAATCACCATGGTTACCGATGAGGATGGCACGGTTGATATCGAGAACATTAAAGTCGAGAAGAAGACCGGTGGCTCGATTGATGACTCCGAGATCGTTGAGGGGGTACTCATTGACAAGGAAAGAGTCCACCCGTCGATGCCAAAGAAAGTCACCAATGCAAAGATCCTTTTGCTGAACGCTGCAGTCGAGTTCAAGAAGACTGAAGTTGACGCAGAGATCAACATCACCAGCCCCGACCAGCTCCAGGCGTTCCTTGATGAGGAAGAGCGGATGGTCAAAGGCATTGTTGACAAGATTGTCAAGAGCGGTGCAAATGTTCTTTTCTGCCAGAAGGGTATTGACGATATTGCCCAGCACTATCTTGCAAAGGCAGGACTCTTTGCAACCCGCCGTGTCAAGAAGAGCGACATGGAAAAACTCGCCCGTGCAACCGGTGCCAGTCTCGTCTCCTCGATTGACGCGATCAACAAGGAAGAACTGGGGAAAGCAGGACTTGTCGAGGAGCGCAAGGTTTCCGGCGAAGAGATGACTTTTGTTGAGCAGTGCAAGAATCCCAAGGCAGTATCAATTATCATCAAGGGTGGCACTGAGCACGTAGTTGACGAACTCGAACGTGCAATTCACGATGCACTCCGGGTAGTCGGCGTTGTCGTTGAGGACAAGAAGGTTGTTGCCGGCGGCGGTGCAGTCGAGACTGAGCTCTCGCTCCGTCTCCGCGAATACGGTGCAACCGTTGGTGGCAGGGCACAGCTCGCCATCGAAGCGTTCGCATCAGCACTTGAGGTCATCCCGCGCACCCTTGCAGAGAATGCAGGACTTGACCCCATCGATATGCTTGTCGAGATCCGGGCAGCGCACGAGAAGGGCAAGAAGTCGCACGGCCTGAATGTATTTGAAGGTAAGGCAGTCGACATGAAGGCAGCCGGTGTTGTCGAGCCGCTCCGCGTCAAGACACAGGCAATCTCATCAGCTGCTGAAGCAGCCATCATGATCCTGCGGATTGACGATGTCATTGCGTCGTCCAAGAGCCATGCACCCGAGGGTGGAATGCCCCCCGGCATGGGTGGCATGGGTGGCATGCCCCCCGGTATGGGCGACTACTAATCCATATCCAATTTTTTTCTTGTTTTTTTCTTTTCCCGATATTTTTGTGCTATTCGATTTTCTTTTCCTTTTTCCGATATCCGGAGTTACTACGAACCATAAAAAAATTATGAAAAAAGGAAAAAAAAAGAGATGGGAATTTGACTTATGTTGTTAAAGTAGCCTGTATCGTGGGATACGGATAACTTATAAATCAGGTTTCATGATAATTACCGCACCTTTCATTTCCGGGTGGTACGAGCAGGTGAATTCGTACCTGCCTTGACGTTGTCCAAATGTGTAGCTCCATTGTGAACCGGAGACGAGATCTCCGGAAATAAACATCCCGGTAGCATTCCCGATCGTTTTCACGTTATGGACAGCAGAATCGTCATTTATCCATGTAATCCCGGTCCCGGGGAGAACGGTCAGTTCCTGGGGAACAAAGGTGTTATTCCGCATATAGATGGAGGTGACGACCTTTGTAGATAGAGACATGGTTCTTGTTACCGTAGGAAGTACGGGTGTCACAATCGTGGTTGGCACGGGAGTTGGTAAAGGTGTTAATTCCATAGAAGGAACGGTGGTGGGAACCATCGTTGGCGGCGTAGTGACCGCTTCTGGTACTACCGGCTGGGTGCATCCCGTGAAGCAGACAAAAGCAATCATAAGAATAACAAAACCAATATATTTCTTCATGAGAAGTAAATTCTTTTTGCCCGGTAATTAAATTTATCCCCCCGGTTTTGATTAATTTTCCCTGAAAACCCCAAATATTCGTTTGAAATTCGAAATGCTTGAATAGGACACGGGTAGTTTGAATTCAGTGTCGATTCTCGCATATTTTTCCTGATCATTGCCGATGATATGATCAACTCTCCCGGATTGCAGTTCACGGCAATCATCTGTGCGATCTTTTTTTACGGATGCGGATCCTTTGGGGCCGGGAGGAGATCCTGCAACAGATTAATGAACCCGAACGCATCAAATATTTGCCATGAACGAACATTTTATTTTCACAAAATTCCGCACTGACTGTTACCATTGCAGGCAGATTGCAGACCAGATTATTAAAGCAGTTCCGTACAAGGCTGAAGTTGAGTGTAACAACTGCGGCGCTACCCGGGTCTATGTTCCCCGTATTGAGGATGTCACGGTGCCGGGAACATTCACAAAAATCGGGTGTTACGATCTCTGGACTCTTGTTGAAACAGCGGAATGCAGAAACTGCCACGTGACTGGTTCCCATGATCTGGCCATTGGCTGCCGGCATTTTACGGTCCGGTGCCGGAACTGTGGATTCACGCATTTCTACAAATTCGACCTTGAGTATATGGCAAAGGACGAACTCAAGGTCTAAAAGGAAAATATCCATTGTTCATGGTATCCTGACCCTCTGGTGATTTTTTTTAAAGGGAATAGCAGGGATGTTAAATATGTGCGCAATCCTATGCGGTCAGGGTAAGTGTACGGTGCTTTTTAGGATCTTTTATTAAGTTCAGAATCTTTTTCTGGTAGTTTTTTAAAATCTCCTTAAGCTCTGACCGGAGTTCAGGATTTTTAGTCAGGAAAATGAACATGACGGTATTGTCTGCGATGATAAGCGGGGGTGAACTGGTGAGCCGGGTCACATCTGCTGCTTTCGAACTGGGATCACTGCCCCCCAAAACCCGGTTTCGCTGGAAATGCTGGTAGATCATCAGAATAGATTCGTTATCGAGCCGATCCCAGAATTCTTTCAACTCAGCAAACGAGAGATGTTTTTCAGTGTAATTCTTCTCTTTGACCCCGATATCCGGGTCGATAAAGAGCAGACAGGCCTGTGGAAAATGTTCAAGAATACCGGAAAAATACACAGACCGGGTCTGCTGGGAAAAAGTCTCATCCTTCTCAATCCGTACTCGCACTTTTTTTATTCCGATGCTCTCCCTGAGGTCTTTGAAATACCGTTTGAGGGTCATGTAATAATTGTCCACATCTTCTTTTGTGCGAAAGCGCCGGAAACATTCGATCAGGTTTTTATTCCTGCACCCCGTATTGCCTCGGAACCGGGGATA
>Ga0307380_10008725_pt1 | contig 12957 bp, 9 predicted proteins | sample UN3MG_FD_202239 | JGI IMG/M metagenome (GOLD analysis project Ga0307380, IMG submission 202239) | Soil microbial communities from Risofladan, Vaasa, Finland - UN-3 | ecosystem: Environmental > Terrestrial > Soil > Coastal area > Acid sulfate soil | place: Finland: Risofladan, Vaasa | collected... | reverse complement strand
AACGAGCACGGAAAGGGATTTTGGCCGTGGCAGACACGCGACACACTACTACCGTTGATATCAAGGTTGACGACCGCGAAGTCACACGACTTGCGGACGAACTAAACCGGACGTTCGACACGCGCGTAGTCGAGACTTTCAACAAAATGTTGGAGCGCCAGTCGAGCGTGATCGGCACGCTGATAAAACAGCAATCGGAGCTTCATCGAACGATGCAGCGCCAAAATGCGATGCAGCCTGGGTCGGGCGGTGCCGGTGGTGGCGGTGGCGGTGGCGGTGGCGGGCATGGCGGCGGCGGGGATCACCCGAGTTGGTGGAATCGTGTCAGTGCCACGGGCGTTGGCACTTATCTTGGGCACCAAGCGCATGAAATAGGGCACGGGATGAAAGCCATGCCTGCCGCAGCGGCGGGCGGTGAATTCAGCAAATCCGCCGCAAAATTAGTGCCGTATGTTGGGGAAACACTCGCAGGCACGATGGAAGCCGCGCAGAAATATCACCACATGGCGATGGCAAACTTGAACGCCCGCATGGGCGTATTCGGTGCTGCCGGTATGGGCGGGGAGCCCATGCGCGGGCTTGGTAAGTGGGGCGCAACGCAGGGTATCGATCCAGACGCTTTCCCAGGGATGCTAGGCAACGCTGCTAGGCAAACTGGTCTAAGCGGACGTGATCTTGCAGGCGCGTCTAAGGACGTGATAAGCGCGCAGCGGTTTTTGGGTATCGAAGGTGCGGGAACGGTCACAGGGGCGGCGGGCGCAGCGGGCGGTGTCGTATCGGCAGAACGCTCAAACGCCTTGCTCGCTCAGACCATAGGTACGGCGGTGACGGTCGGTGTGCAGGAATCGCGACTAGATGAGTATTTCCAAGGCGTCGCCGGGTTTGTGGAGCAAATGCGCAATCGCGGCATGGCTATCGAACCTGAGTCAGTGAACGCTTTGGTTGGTGGGTTTGGCGCAATCAACGCCAAGTCGTTGTCGGGCATCGCGGGGTTGAACGCGATAAAGTCGATGGCAGGCGGCATGGCTGGCGTGATGAGCGGGACCAGTATCATGTCCGCAATAATGATGCAGACAACCGGCGTGTCGGGCGGCAAGAACATTTTTCAGGCCAGGCGTGAGGTAGAGGATAACCCACTTGAGGCGACCGCTGCCGCGATTGAGGCGATCAAAAAAATGATGCCCGCTACTGCGACGAATGCAGAAGCGCGCGGCGGCATGCTGCGCGAGGCACTTAAAAGCAGCGGCATAAACATAGGCGGAACGCAAGCCTTTGACCTAATGCGTGGGGAGGTCGATCTAGAGGATGTTTTCGGCGCTGCCCCCGCTGCCAAGGCCGCTAAGACCGGCAAAGAACTTATGGATCGGCGCAAGGCTATGGCTGGCAGCCTAACCAAAGACCTAAGCGTAGAGGCTGGGATAAAGCAGAAAGCGATAAATCTTGGTGAGACAGAAGGCGTAAAGCATTTGGCGCACCATCTTGAGGCATTGGATCAGCAAATCGCTGAAAAAATACTCCCCAGCATGACCCACTTTACGGACGAAATCTTGAAGCTGGTAGATAAGCTGATCGCCGCATACCCTGGTTTGAAGGAGGAAGCGAAGAAACTGGGCGAGGAAGCCGTGGATAACACCGAGAAAGGTATCAAAACGGTTGTAGACGCGGCGAGCGACCTTGCAGATTACGCGACCGGCGAGCCGACCAATGACGAAAAGGCGCAGCAAGCCGCCGACCAGGAAGCCTTTGATAATGGGCTTTTGGATATGCGGCGCGAGTCTACGAGTCAAGAAAGGGGCGACACGGCGGACCCAAATGCCGGGTGGGAGCCTTCGGGCATGACCCTGCCGGGCGGTTTTCAGTTGGACCAGCCGCAACTTGGTGCCGGTCCAGAAAAGGCGGCTGCAACCATGCGGAAAGCTGCGGAGCTAATCAATCTATCCGCAAGCGAGATCGAACAGAGTTGGGCGCAAAGCATGGGGATCGACTCAAGTATCCCAGAAGGCAGGGGCGGCGGTGGGCTCTAAGGAACCGGAGTTTACCACTGGTAGTCATACGCGCGCTGAAGTCGAGTTTCACTCGGATCAGCACGCGGACGGCGAACCTATTATCCTTAGTGCTACGGAAAACTTTTTTGGTCGCCTTGTGTCCTTGCAAACCAGCAAGGGCTTCGATGGCCTGTCTGGATCGTGGTCATGCGTCATAAAAAAGCCACCGGGAACGAAGGCTTTTGGCGGTGTCAGATATGCAGGCCGTCAAAATTCGTTGCTGCGCGTGTGGCGCGATCCCGAGGATGTTTGGGTTCGCATCTATATCGTAAAGAACGGTAAGAAAGTCCACCTTATGACCGGGCTTGTGGATTCGATCCGTGAGTCTATGCACCGCACTGGCGAGGGCACGCGAGTTGAAGCGTACACTATCGCCGGGCGTGACTGCGGCAAGGTGCTCGAAACCACGGAAGTCTGGGTAAATCAGTACGACTTCGGCGGCAACGCCGTAGCGGGCCTGGCGAAGTTTATGACCGCATTTGCGGATCATCCTGGGCTATCCAGCGCCAGCCCTTCTAAGTGGGTACGCACACTTGTCGAATCGTTTGTCGGCAACAACGGAATCGCTGAAACGCAATGGACGTTGCCCGCTTCCTTGGGCGGCGGGTCGTTTTTTGATCTGTTGTCAATGGACAATCTGCAAGATATGGATGATGGCAATGGCAAGTTTTCGGATCTAGGATTGTTCGCAAAATACGATACTAACCACGGCATAGGAAATCTTGCCGAAGTGCTTGAATCGTACAGCAACGATTTTCTGAACGAACTCTGGCTTGACATGACAGATACAGGCGAGAAGGTGGAACGCCCCGCACTGCATTTGCGCGAGCGCCCGTTTGTGACCTTTGAATCAGGCCGTGAGCGTTGGGAGTCTATTCGCTCGCACACGTTGGAAAAGCGTGACGTGGCGATACGCGAAATGGCTAAGGGCGGCACGGCCAATAGATACAACTATTGGTCAATCCGGGTTGACGGCAACGTAACCACGATGGATGAGCGGTCGCTAAACGCGCTAGGGAAGCTAGATAATGCCAAGCAAGGCGAGCCGGGGGGCATCCCGATTTGGAATCGCGACTCTATCGCTATGCACGGCGTCCGTAAGTGGCAAAAGGGCACGTTGTTTCTGAATGGGTTTATCGAAGGGCACGATGAGAAAAAACTATGGCCTTCGATGGCTGCAAATTGGTTGCGCAAAGCCCACGACTGGTACTGCATTGCGCCTTGGCAGATCAGCGGCACGATAACCACTTCGCAAGTCAAGCCGTCAATACGGCTAGGCAACCGATTGATAGAGAGTCGGGACGAAGGGGAGGTTGAATACTACGTGGAAGGCGTTGCCCACGAATGGCGTTATCCTGGCGCTGCGCGTACCACGCTAACACTCACGCGGGGGCAGTACATTGGCGATGACTTGATCGGCGCGTATCGGGCCGAAATGGACAACGGCAGCATCCTGCCAGATTGCGTGCCTGGCGAGCATGGTGCGAATCTGACCTCAGACAACGTGATCGACAGTATCCTAATGCAATGTAAGTTCACGCCACAAGCTAGCAGGCCCGATGGCGGGCTAAAGGTAGTAAATGTCGCGGGGATAGATGCCACATTCGCACTAGCAGACGGCACCGATTTGGAAGCACTCGGCAAAACACCGGGAGCCTTTGGCGGCGGCACACCAAAAACAAACCCAGATCGAAAAATAATTCCAGACGCAGACGTGGAATCTAAGCAGGCATCGGATATTGCCAAGGGCGACCCCAAGGCGAGGCTCAGGCGCAAAAAGCGCCTTCCGTTCGATAAGGTAGCGTTAGGACGCGGTGAAATCCCAGGCGAGGGCGAATCGAGCGAGGAAAACGATCCGTTTGGGAACGTGAATTGGGAAAGCAACGACCCGCTTGAGGGGCTGTAATGGGCCGTACAGCGAAAGGATCTAACGGAGTAGTCCACCAAGCCGGACTTGGCGTGCGCAGGCATGACGCGCCGCGTCGCGCGGTGCCGGGCCTGTTGCGTGGGGTGGTGATGAATACCTACGCCACCGATTCGGATCAAAATCCGCAGAGTTATCAAGTGACTTGCGACGTGATGCTACTTAAGTCCAGTTGCGCGTTGTTTGGTGTGCCTGTGGCGTTAGGCGTAGGGGTAAACAACGCGAGTCTGCCGTGGGTGCCAAAGCCAACGACGGGCACACTGTCCGGCGCTCCATTGGTGCTGCGCACGATGGATAGCAAGGGCAACAACGAACCGTTGGATCCTACAGCGCCAAGTGATTTCAACGGCGATGTTGTGCTCATTCAGTTTATCGAGTCCGACGAACACTTCCCCGTGATCACCGGGCGGCTTACGCATTTGAGCACGTTCCGAAAAGTGGTTGATGGAGGGGGGTGGGCTGACAACCAAGCACGCGACACGCAACGCGGCGTTCCCGAATCGCGGGAGGGGTACTACAGACATGCGGGCACGGAAGTCAGGATAAACGAGACTGGCGACGTTTTGATCGACACGGTGGGCGCAACTTCAGACGAATTGCTCGAAATACCGGATCCGTTTATTGGCGGCACAGTCCGCGTGCGACTAAAGCCAGGGCAGCGGGCGGTGTTCGCAGGCGGTGGTGTTATCGGTGCGCCGATCGCGCTAGCTGCGGACCTATTTTCTGTAGTGCAGAACGTAGATAACTCGCTTTCTGTGCGCTTGGCGGACGGAAACGTAGACTTTTCGATTGACGCACTCGGCAACCGCACGGCAACCATTTTTGGCAGTATCGTGGTCACGGTGCCTGTTGTCGGCCCAGCCACCATAGGTTTGCTGGGGGCGGCACAGTCGTTTGTGAAAGGGGAGGCTTTGCAGTCAGCCTTGCTCGACTTCTTGGGGCATATCGCATCGGCGTTCGGGACGATTGCCATTGGCGCTCCCGCAGGCGGCGCACCGGCAGCGACGTACATGGCAACGACCGCGCTTACGGCGCTCACGGCGGCGCTCACAGCGAGCTTGTCAGCGACGATCAAGGGGGAGTAAGAGGCGCTTATGGGTTTCACGGTCGGAGGATTGGGTGACGTGGGCGGCTTCATTGCCGATGCGTTGCTTGGCGACCTGGGGCCAGCGTTCAAGGCGGGGTTCGTGTTCGATTTGGTGGATGCTCGCCTTGCCAAGCCGATCGAAACGATCGTGTTGGTTGTGAACCCAACGCGGTACGAGATAACTGAGCCTTTTCAGGCGGAACTCACGCCCACCGAGGATAACACGGTGGTTACGGAGGAAACTGGCATTATCGTCCGTGAGATCACGTTGGAGGGCACGTTTGGGTTGATCAAGCGGTCCATGCAAGGCTCGCGCCAGAGTTTGTTGAATGTCGTTGACCGTGACGGCACGAAGATCAGCGGCACAACACACTTTTTACGGTTGCGGGATTTGTTCCGCAAATACTCCGACTTGAAAAAGGACGCAGCGAAGTCGCCGTACATTTCGATGGTGCTGCATGTGATGAAGGATGACGACCATTTTATCGTTGTCCCTCGCGAATTCACGTCGCCGCGTGATCAACGCAATCGCGTACACCGTATCTATCGTATGCGGTTGACGGCGATCGGCAAGGTCGAAGGCAAAAAGGCGAAGCCCAAAGATAAAGGATTCTTTGACGCGGTTGCGGACGTGTCCAAAGCCTTGAACGACTGCCGCGCAGCGTTTGTGGATTTGACCGCTGCGGCAGCGCGGATCAAAGGACGCTTGAACTTTATCAATGTGTTGTTGGATCAGGCGGCGGCGATTATGACCGCTATGGGCAACTTCGTGCGCGGGGTAAAGTCCGCATTGATCTTGGCACCGATACATTACGTGACGCAGGCGGCGAATGCGTTTGAAACGACGGCCGATGAGTGGGTGTTCATAAACGGCAACGATAAAGTACAAAACGATGAATTTACGCGGGACGTAGACAACGCCTTGCGCGAAATGAGCCGCGCCTTTGATCGTGTTGCCACGCACCCAAATGCTTTCGCAACGGCGAGTACGCACGTAGCTGGCATAAACGCAGTGTCCGTTGCCGGTGGTGTTGGCGTTAGCGGCAGCGCACTGACGCTCTACGATGCTGATACGCGCCTCACGCGAGATGACACAGACGACTTGGCGGCAGGCGCTACGCTTGGCACCCGTACCCGGAACCGGCAGGGATCTGGCCGGGATGCGGGGTTGGCTATTACGCAAGCGTTGGGTGTGCGGCGCTGGGTAGTGACCCGCACAGACTCGCTAGACAGCATTGCAAACGAGGTGGGCACGGAACCGGAATCGATCATCCTGTTGAATGATCTGCGGTATCCATACATTTCGGAAGGCGGCGGACCAGGCATCGCGAAGCCAGGCGATTCGATTTTAGTGCCGTCGCCTACGGGGTCGCCAGAAGCCGAGGCAGCGGGATCGCCGTCGCAAGATGACTACTTCACGCCGGACGACGTGTTGTTTGGGGCGGACTTGGCGATAGACACTAAGCGGTTAGAAGATGACGACGTATTGGAGATCAAGGTTGACGCATTGCACGGCTACGAAGATGCGGAGCTTGTGCGTGGATTGCCAAACGTGGTGCAAGGCGTGACGATTATCCTGAATACTGAGTTCGCGGCCACGACCGCTGTACCGGATGTTGGACTGCGTTCTGCCGTGGGAGAAAAAGGCACACTTGAGCGCGTGCTCACGGCGTCTGTGCGATTGCGCGAAGGGCTGCTAGCCGATGACCGAATCGTGAGCATCGAATCCATGTCAGTCGTTTTGGACGCCGACATTCTATCGCAAGAGGTGACGCCCGTGCTAATAGACGGACGCCCAATTTCGTTGTCGATTCCATTCGGGAAGGCGTCCGGCGCGGGCGCAAACACGGTGCGGTGATATGGCAGTTTTTCAACTACAAAACCGCGTAGAGATTTTGCGACAAATGGTTGCGCGGGTAGTCGCGCGATCGACGCTAAACAAGTTACGCCGTAACTCTGTGGTGTTTCACATTCTGGCAGCGGCAAGCGCCAGCGATGCGAATATCTACTTTATGATTGCGCAGCTTCGCCAGCTTTTCTCGCTAGACAAGGCGACTGGCTCGGACCTTGACGAGCGCGCGAGAGAAGTGCAGCCCAGCACAGTGCGCCGCCGCACAGAGATATACGCATCGGCCAACTTGGTTTACACGCGCACCGGGATCGTTGGCACCACGACGATCCCGGTAGGATCGGTGGCGAGCGGATCGGACGGCGCAGGCTCGGTTGGATTTATCACTACCGCAACAGGGTCAATCACGCCTGGCAATACGGTGTCGGCGGCAATCCCGGCACAGGCGACAACGGCGGGAGCGCGCGGCAACTTAGCGGCTGGCACCATCCGGCAAATGACTACGCGCATCCCCGGCGCTGTTTCTGTCGATAATCCGTCCGCATCCACAGGCGGTCGGGACCGCGAACCGGATGACCAGTTCCGTGCTCGCGTCAAAGCGTTCATACAGACGTTATCCCGTGGCACAGTCGCAGCAATCGAAGGCTTTGCCCGGCAAGTTCGTTTGGCAGACGGCAGGTCCGTGCTGTTCGTGAGGATTTTTGAGCCAGTGATCCCGTCCGGCATCATTGAGCTATACATTGACGACGGTACGGGTTCGATAGAGACATACGACAGCACGTTTGTCGGCGGTATTCCGCAAGAGGATGTTATCTTTGCCGCAGCCGCAGGCGGCGAGGATTTCATGCTCACGCTGCGCCGCCCGATTCGGGATGACGTGTCGTTGGAAGTCCGCGTAAACGACGTGGTGATCACACGCGGCGTTGACTGGGAAATCGATCCGACCCGAGGCCAAATCGAGTTGCTGGCAGGCGGCGCGTTTCCGGCTGGGCTGGCGTTCAACGACAAGATAGCGGCCAACTACAGGTTCTACACCGGCCTGATCCAAGAAACCCAGCGCGTGATTTCTGGCGATCCATTGAACCCGCTAAACTATCCAGGCGTGGAAGCGGGCGGCATCACGACGTTGGTAAAGCCCGCTGGGCCGGTGTGGCAGACGATAAACGCCAACGCGACTACGTTGCCTGATTTCGACACTGCGGTTGTGTTCGCTGCGGTGAAGGTCGCGATCCAAGAGTATATCAACAACCTTGACGTGAGCGCGGACGTGATCGTGTCCGAGATCATCGAGCGCGCAATGGGCGTGGACGGAATGTTCAATTTCAAGTTGATAAATCTAAGCGGCAGCGCGCCGCCCGTGGATCAAATCGTGCTCGAAAGCCAAGTGGCGCGAGTGCAGAGTGCTGACATTGTGATTTTCTGAGGTATCTATGGCGGCACTAATCGTAATGGATGACGGTGGAGGTCCGGTAGTCGGATCGATAACGCTGTTAGGTGCGAACGTAGGCACGCCGGTTCTCTGTGCGAACTTCGATGACACGGGCGTTCTTGCTTGGCGTTGGGAGCTTATCGACGTTCCTGAGCCAACCGTCACGTACAACCCGATTCCGCCGCCTACCTTTGGCTCATCCGAGACTTTCACGCCGGACGTGAAGGGGCAGACGATTCTGGTACGCCTCACGACGTACAGCGACGTGGGCGCGAACGTGATCGATGGTGTGGACCAGAAGGCGATTCGCGTGCGGTTCGATCCGCCGTTCGATTGGGTTATCCCCGCCGCGCACGAAAAGATTGAATCAGACGTGCTGCGCGGCTGGGCAACCGATGTAAACCGTATCTTGCGCGAGTTGAACGCAGTCGCGGTAGGCGGCGGTGGCGGTGGCGGCGCGTTGACCTTGGTGGATTCGCCCAAGCGTATCCCCGAAAAGACGGCGATGGTCGTTATGGACCCGCCAGTAGTGACTGGCGCAGGCGAACTCAAGATTGAGGGCCAGCTAGTCAACGCTCGACGTTTCCCTAACGACTCGGCTCAGTACGTTCCGCCGCGAGGGCATCGTGTCATTCAACAGAATGACGTGATGTTCTATACCGACTTGACGGTCGATGGCGATCTTACGGTTGATGGTGATCTTGAGGACATTAGTCCGCCCCCACCCCCGCCGCCTGGTCTGGCTTTAGGAAGCGCGCTGCCTTTGGCGGATGGTGTTGCGGCAGTTGGTGTCGCTGTAACGGCTTCCCATGAAGATCACGTTCACCCCGCAGATACGCGGATACCCCAGCTACACGACACGACTCTCGCTGGAACGGTTCAGACCACTGACGCAACGCCGACCACGATCGCTTCGTACACCACGTTGGCGAACAACAGAGTCGTCGCGCTGCGGTACAACGTGTTCGGGTACGACACGGCCAACGCTTTCGTGGGTCACTTCATCGCAGAAGTTACTGTGAAGCGGGACAGCGTGAGCACGTTGACTATCATGGAGGAGCTTGTTCTCAAGACCTTCAAGGACAACGTGAACTGGGGCGTAGCCGTGAATGTGAACGGACTCGCGCTCGACATAGACGTGACGGGCGACTTGGGAAACACCGTAGAGTGGCGCATTATTGGCGGCGCTAGCGAGCACGGGTGAGGTACTAGATGGCTAATCCTAAGAGATATTTACAGACAGGTACCGCGCCGTCGCCTCAGACCGGAGGTGCGACACAGCTTGCGACGCTAACCGCTCCCGTCGAAGTAGCCGGAGTCACGGCTCCGGTAGCAGGCCAAGTTCTCCAGGCGTCTTCCCCTACGAATGCCTTCTGGGCGACACCGGCTGCTACGGGAATCGTGGACGATCCCACAGTCAGGGTGGCTACGTTCACGGCAGCCGTGAACACACGATACTTTATTGATTCGACGGTGGCGTATTTCGATATTTTCTTTCCGCCTGCTCCCGCGCAAGGGGATGTTGTTGCCTTCGTAGGCATCGGCATCGGGACTGGGTTCCGAGGGTTCAATCCGAATCCGCACTCCATAAGGCAGTCATGGAATGGCAATCTGTATGCCGTTGGCTGGGGGTTTAGAGTCGCGGGCTTGGACGTAGCGTTTCGATTCACTGGCACTATCTGGGAAGGGTTTTTGGCGTCGCTATCTCAGACTTTGCTCAAAGGGTACGGCGCGAGTAGGAATATATTTGTTGGTGACAGTTCCAACAGGCCAAATGTCCTACAACTACCAACCAGCGACGGCATCCCAGGCAGAGTCGAAAACAGCGAGATACAAGAGCTTCGCCCGTACAATGTTGGCCACAACTTGTACTCGGATTCGTTCACAACGAGCAACACAGACACGGGATCTCAAGCGGCATGGATGTCCTCCGTAGCAGGGTATCGTGCTCCTTTTATCGTGTGGGAAGGCAGCGCGGATTTGATCGTTAGAGGCATGGATGCCTCCAGTGCGTCGGATAATTTCAGACAGGACAAGCTCATACTGAACAACACCGCAGAACCAGGAGCCAATACCTTCAAGAACATTGTTTGGAGCATGGACGATACCGGAGCCATAAACGTCTATCGTGTGCGGCATTCCGGGTCCGTGCCGTCTACAGGATTCAGCGAGTACATTCAGGCTCCAGGAGAAGCCGTAGTGCTGCGTTACGGTTGGGGTAACCGGTGGTGGCTATCAGCGCTGCCCCCGTCTGGACGTGTCGATCGTAAACTCGCTACGACCTCGGTAACGCCTGCGATTATCCACACGTTCACCACGCGAACGAATAGTCGCGTGATCGCGTACAAGGTTCAGGTCCAGGCCAGGAAAACAGTAGGAACCACCGTTGGGGATTCTGCCCTGTTCGACATCACGGTTCTGTGTGAGCGAAGCAGCGCGGGCACCGTTGTTGTCAAGGACGTGGTTTTCATCAACGGCCCCTACAAAGACGCAGGCGCGGCTGCCTGGGATGTCACGTTCACGATCAGTGGATCGGACATTCGGATGAACGTCGTAGGTGACGCCGTGGATACGATCCAGTGGCGTGTCACAGGCAACATCACGGAGCATGGCTGATGGCTAGACGATTCAACCAATTCGCTCTTGTGGCAGCCCCGGTTGGTACTGCCGGTGCTGTAGTTGATGACCCTGTGGTCAAAACGGCTTCGTTTACTGCGAAGCAAGGCGTTAGATATTTTATAGGTAACACCTCACTGCCTTTTACGATGACCATGCCTCCCGGCCCAACAAACGGCATGTTGGTTGGGGTCACTGCAACCCGAGTCTACTCGGGCGGGCTACTGACAATATCGGCCCCAGGCGTGAGTGTGGAAACACGCGGGGCGAACGCCGCTTCTATTACCATTAGCGGGTACAACCTAGATAATCTATTGTTTAGATACGATGGTGGCTTTGGTAAGTGGATTGAAGTCAGCGCCGGGCTCAGTTCTTACAACGGGTCGATGACTTCCCTCCCCGCCCTTTGGACGCGCTCACCGACCGTCAACGGAGGCGCGGTTGCCGATCTTTCCCCTGGCGTAAATACGCTCATTGGGCGTGACAGCGGCAACAACATCAGAGCACTGCAATCTTATGAAGCCGCGCACCTCCTTGACGACTCTGCCGGGGCAATAACCGACGCCAGCACAGGCTCGCAAAGTACCTGGCTAAACTCGGTTGAGTTTCAACGCGCACACACGGTCAACTGGGAAGGGGCCAGCGACCTAATCGTTAGAGGGCTGTTCTCAAATAAGACCGGAACCGGGTGGCGGAATGATAAAGTCATTCACAACGCCACGGGCCAGACCTTTTTCGGCGGTAACAAAAACATCATTTGGAAAAATGAGGACACTGGCGCAGGTAACAGCGTTTATCGCATTGTCCACGAAGGCGCACCGCCGTCCACGGACTTTGCGGACTACGTTCAAGGGCCAGGCCAAACAGTCAGGTTGCGGTACAACACCACGTATGACCGCTGGTATCTGCAAGGTGAACGCCCTTCTGGGCACATTGACCGCCGAATCACCACAACCGACGCGGTTGCTACGATCATCCATACGCACCAAACGAACCTTGCCAACCGGGTGATCGCGTACAAGGTCCAAGTCGAGGCACTTGAGACTGCCGGTACTCCTGGTCGAGCCGCGCTGTACGATATAGCCGCCCTGTTCCACCGGGACGGCGCGGGTCTGATCGTTCAAAAAGGCGCAACAGCTTTCATGGCCTCAATCGAGGATAACGCCGCATGGGACGTGACCTTTACGCCCGTCGGAACAACCATCGAAATGAAAGTCACAGGCGACGGCACAGACACGGTTCGATGGCGTGTAGTCGGTAACATCACGGAGCACGGATAATGGCTAAAGCACTCTCGGCACTGCCGCACACGATGCGGCTCAACATCAGCACCGACACGGACGGCGTTCCGCAGTCGGCCTACGTGGACTACCGAGTCGAGGACGGCTTGGCTTTCAAGGTAGGCAGGCTTCAGCTCGTAGATCCCGACTTCGCCAAGGTCATGCACAATGCAGGCACGGCGGGCGAGTTCTGGACTGACATGGTGACGGCGATCAATGCCGCAGAAGGGATCGTCTGATGGCACGCGAATTACAAGCTACGCAAACAATCGTGATCATGGGTAGCCCCACGGCTCCTGAGTTCTGCATTAATGATTATTGTGTTGTGAACGGAGATATGCAGGAGCCGACTAAGCTCCATGAAGCGGCAGCTCCGAATTTCAACCAAGCGGTATCAGCCCTGACAACGGAATGTATCGACGCGATTAAGGCAGCGGAAAGCCTTTGAATTAGAGAAAGCAGGAGATAGAAAATGGCCATAGTCACGATCACCCCACAGTCCGCTGTAAGCGTTCCACCCCCCGCCCCTGGCGATCTCACGTTGTTCGTGGATTCCGCTGACAGCATCCTGAAAACCAAGGACTCAGGCGACGTAGTCCGGCCTTCTGGGGTCGGAACGGCTGACGAGCTTGCAACCACAGGGGCTCCTGTAGATGTGTCGGCGGCCAACCCGCCCAACCCTGGTGACCGGCTGCGCGCCAACACGCCCATAGATGCCGCGTGGGCT
>Ga0307380_10008722_pt1 | contig 12959 bp, 11 predicted proteins | sample UN3MG_FD_202239 | JGI IMG/M metagenome (GOLD analysis project Ga0307380, IMG submission 202239) | Soil microbial communities from Risofladan, Vaasa, Finland - UN-3 | ecosystem: Environmental > Terrestrial > Soil > Coastal area > Acid sulfate soil | place: Finland: Risofladan, Vaasa | collected... | reverse complement strand
GCCGCGGATCCGGTTCCTTGACGATCGCGGCACCGCCTGGGCCGCACTCCGCGCCAATGAATCCAACCGAGCCCTGGAACTGGTCGATGCGTCCGGCGCGACCCGCCTCGCCCTCGTCGCGTCGGAGAAACAGGCCGGCCTCATTGCCTCCGAAGCGACCTCGAAAGTCAGTGTCACGCTCGGCGTGCGGGAAGGCACGCCGGGCCTCGTGCTCCTCGACTCGGCCGGCGCCATCGCCGCCGTCCTCCGGGCCGACGATAAGAGCGCTTCGCTCGAACTCGCCGACCTGCCGGGACCCGTAGACGAAAAGCCCGACGCACCCGCCGCCCCCTCCGCCCGCGCCCTCCTCAGCGCCGCCCAGGGCGTCGCCTCGCTCGCGCTCAACGACGGCAGCGATACGCGGCGGGCTCTCCTGGAGGCCCGCAACGACGAGCCATCCGGCCTCCGCGTTTTCAACCCCACCGGCGCCGAATGTGCCGCCCTCGCCTCCACCGCCGACGGACCGCGCCTTGCGCTCGGCATCGCCGCCGACAAACCGCTTGCCGCCCTCGAGGTTAAGAGCGGCACGCCCACCCTCAGCCTCTTCGATCCGGTTGGCGGCGTCCGCGGATCCTTCACCCTCGCCGCCGACGGGCCCGCCCTCACCCTTCGCGACGCCCAGGGCGCCTCGCGCGCCAGTCTTGCCCTCGCCGCGGCCGGCCCGGCCCTCAGCCTCCTCGACGCCGGCGACAAAAAACGCGCCGAACTCGCCGTCGTCGGCAGCTCGGCCGCGCTCGCCCTCCACGACACCTCCGGCAACGTCCGCGCCAATGTCGCCGCCTCCGACCAAGGCGCCGCGCTGAGCATCCTGGACCCCGACGGCAGCAGACGCGCCGGCCTCGGCGCCAGCGCCGACCAGGCCGGCCTCGACGTCTGCGACGCCCAAGGCCGACCCGCCGCCGCTTTCCTGGCCACCGCCGCCGGGCCGCGCCTCTCCCTTCACGACGCCAAGGGCGCCGACCGGGCCGTCCTGGCCCTCAGCGACAAAGGACCCTCCATCGCCCTTCGCGACGAGGCCAACCGCGATCGCCTTGCCTTCACCGTGACCTCAAGCAACGCCAAGGTCGTCTTCCTAGATGCCGCCGGAACCGTCCGCACCGAACTCGGACTTTTCGAGCAGGTCCCCGCCCTCAACCTCTTTGCGGCCGACGGCCTGAAACGCGCCAGCCTCCGCGGCACCAAGGAGTTGGCCGGGCTCGACATCTACGGCCTCAAGGGCATTCCGCAGGCCCGCATCCTCGTCGGCGCCGAGGGACCCCACATGGAATTCGCCGACCCGACCGGCAAAACCTTCTGGTATGTCCCCGCCCGCGCCGAAGGCAAACCCTGACTCCCCGCGCGCAAAAAAAATAACCGCGCGGCGGGTGTCCCGCCTTCGCCGAGGCTACGGCGGACAGGCCCCACCCGCCGCGTGGCACTGGCGGCTTGCCCGCCAGTGCTGCCAGAATGGCGCGCCTCAGCCCGCGCCTTCCTGCCTTGTCGCACCTTCGGCGTCTTCCTCCTGAAGGGCCTTGATGGCCTGCTCCGCAGCCTCGCGGACCGAGCGGTTCTCGTCCGTCTCAGCGATCTTTTTCAGGCCCGCCAGCGCACGCTTTTCCCCAAGCCACCCTATGCGAACAACAGCCGCTTCCCGCACTTCCGCTTCCTCTGCCGCCAGCGCAGACACAAGGTATCGGTAGATGCGCTCGCACGCCCCGCCGTCCAACCCTTCTCTGGACCCACACGCCTGATCCAGCAAGAAAACCGCGGCCTGTCGCACCGCCGGACGCGGATCCGTCAGGGCTTGGCTCAGCGGCTCCACGGCCTTCGCCCCCAGAGTCCGCATGGCAAATGCGATCGCGGTACCGACCCTCACATCCCCGCCGCCGGTTACCAGCGCTGCGCACGCTTCGAGGATGGGACCCACCGCCCGCGCGTCCCCGATCTTGCCCAGCGCTTCGATGGCGTAAGCCTCGTCCACGCCGTGGCGGCCCTTCTTGAGCAGGGCCACAAGAGGTTCGACCCCTCGTGGGTCTTTTAGTTTCCCGAGCCCCACCGCCGCGCTCTGACGTACAATCTCCTTCTCGTCCTCCAGGGCAGCCGCGAGCGGCTCGACCCCTTCCTTCTCGTCCGACGCCCCCAGCACCAGCGCCGCGACCGCCCGTACCGCCGCGCTCGAGTCCAACAGCAGCGGCGACACGATGGTCGTCGTCGGTACTTTCCGAATCGCCGCCTGCATCGGCCCGAGCGACTCCACGAAACCCGACCAGAGAAACGCTCTCAGGAGAGCGCTCTCCGGCTTCGGTTCACCTTCCTCGCGCAGCCAGTCGCCCGCCTGCGTCTCGAGCCTCCCCGCGAGCGTACCCCGCTCCGACGTCAGCGAATACGCCCCGGCGATTCGGAGTTCCCCGGGTTCTTCCGCCCCTCTCTCGCCCTCGCCCTCTGCGACCACGTCTCGCAATTCGACCCGGATGACCGCGCCCGCCTGCGGCGCGTCCGTCCTCACAACCTCCCACCCCGCCGCCTTGGCCATCGTCTCGACGATCCGGCGGATGACCGGCTCTATCCGGGCCGTCGTCCCCCGGTACGACTCGTGGACCTCCACCCGTACACTCTCCACGTCCGCGAAGAGCGCCACCTGATGAGGCGAGAGATTCGATCGGACCTGCCTTTGCTCAGACCGGACGGGTTCAGACGCCCGGGGGCTGGTTACAAGAGTTCCAAACAGGACAGCGCCTGCGGCCAAGCCGAGGATAGAAGGTTTCATGCCTTGTCCCTTCCACGCGCCTTTTCACGGCGCACGCGGACCAGCACTATTACCGTCATTCGTGGATTTGTCTAGAAGGCGAGTCACAAACCGTCTGAACTCCTCATCGGTGTCTAAAACGCGAAGATCCCACGTATCGGCCAAAACCTCTGGTGGGGTTTCAGGGCTCCGCACCAGCACAACGGCCGTGCTGCCAATTGTGTGCCGTACCCCTGTGTTCTCGTGTTCAACGAACCACACAGACGAGCCTTCTTTGATCCCATATCCGAGACTCGGATTCATCTTTTCCGACTTCTGCCAGAGAACCAAAGGGCCAGGACGATCCTCTCGGCCATACTTGAGCTTATAGTAGATGAAATGGTAAGGCACGCCGTTCTCGGTGACAAGCGTTCCACCGCCCGCGGTCGAGGCTGTCAACGATTCCTCAGGCCCCTTGCAAGAAAGGGCTAAGCTAGTGAACGCCACTACCACAAAGAGAGCGATTGTTCGCACGAGCATTTCTCCTTCAAGGACCTCGATGTGCAGAAGGAATTCTGGAGACGCAAAACTATTTTCCTTGAGCCTTGGGCGGGCAGCCAAGAGGACCGGGCGATTCTCCCCTTGCACGGCACGTCGCCGGCGACGAAATGATCAAGTCTTGCGAGCACAGCCCGTCTCCCGTGGTCCGCCGGTTCCACTATACCCCCCGGCCCTGGCGCCGACCACCCGATTCCGCCCCAACCCATGCTGGCGCCAAAAAGGGTCCTGGAGCCTGCCCGCTGTAGCCTTGGTGGAGGCGGGCCGAAATTTTACCCGCCGTAGCCCGCAGCGCGGGAGGCTTGAAAGGACCCCCCTCACGCATGAGGATCGCGGCACAGAAATTCCTTGCCCTCCGGCCCGAGGAATGCAAGACTGCGTGTGCCGTGGTGTTGTCACTGCACATCGCGCACCTTTTGGCGGGCTGGCCCATGGGTGCCAGAAAAGGTGTCACACTGACCGAGTCGCTTGCCGTGGTCATAGCGCTCGGCTGTCTGACGGCGATGACCTTGCCCGCCCTCCTGGACGCGAAGGACGCTGCGGAGCGGACAGTCTGCGCACGGAACCTCGCGCATCTCGGGCAGGCGATGCTCCTCTGGGCGGGCGAACACGACGGGTTTCTGCCGGACTGCGGGGCGGCGTCGCCCTTCGGTGGAGCCGTGCCGCACGACGGGCACCATTTCCCCAGCCGATTCGACGCCCCCGGCACGTGTGCCTGGCCGGACGTGCGGGCGGTCGGCAACCAGGCAAACCTGTGGCTCCTGGTGCGCGAAGGGTATGCCGACGCGCGGCTCTTCGTCTGCCCGGCGACGTCTGACAAGCCCAGCCTGAACGCAAGCGGCGACGCGGGGGCGATGGGGTTTTACGCGATGGACCTGGCCACCCCGAACCGCCCGACGCCAGCCGAGGATTACTTTCTGAAGCACGTGGCGGCGGGGCGGTGTTCCTACTCGTACCAGAACCAGTTCGCGCACCCGGCGACCGACCCGGCCGTCTCGGACCCGCGGAACGCGACGACGCATCGGCGTCTGCACCCGGCGGACCTGGCGATCCTGGCGGACCGGAGCCCGTACACCCGGCCGCAGTTGACCCGCCAGTTCGTCATCTCGCCGGACGCGGAGCCGGAGGCCAACAGCCCGAACCATCACGGCCGTGGGCAGAACGTCCTTTACCTGGAGGGCCGGGTCGCATGGCAGGCGACGCCGCGGTGCGGGGCTGTGCGTCCCGGGGGCGTTCGCGACGCCATCTACTGGCCCGACGCGGGCCGGCCCGACGATCCCGGGAACATCCCGCGGTCCGTGTACGATTCCTTCCTGGTGCCATGACAAAGCCGACGCCCGCCCCGTGCCGCCGAAGCGTTCCCGGCATGACGCTCGTCGAAATGCTCGCGGTGCTCGGGATTCTGGCGGTGCTGGCCGCGCTCCTTTACCCCGCTCTGTGGACGGCGATTGAGGCGGCCAACAGTGCCCGGTGCCAGAATCGGCTTCGCCAGATCGGCCTGGCATACCGCGAGCACCTGCAGAGTACGGGCGGTCTGTGGCCGCCGATCTTCTCCACCGACCCGCCGCCGGCGGACCTCTTCAAAGCAATCGAGGCGGAGACGGGTCTGGTGATGGCGCCGGCGCGGCCGGCGGCAAACTGGGGCCAGCCGGGACCGCACTGGAGCATCGTCCTCTGGCCGTACATGGATTCGCTCGAGTTGTGTACGTGCCCGTCGGACCCGAAGGCCGAGCGGCGCGGCAGCGAGGTCGTCCCGGCAAGGAGCGCGCACACGGTGGCGCTTCTGGACGCGCCGCCGGAAAGTTACGCCCTGAACGTGATTCTTTTCCGGACGGCGGATGATTTTCGGCGGCAGGCCGGCTGCTCGTGGGGGACGAAGGGCGACGTGGACTTTAACGGCCTCGCGAGTTACACGACGGAGGCGGAGCAGCGCCGGCTCTTTCCGGGCCTCGCGAAGCGAATCCTTTTTTTCTGCGGCGCGTCGGGCCAGACGGTCGGCAGCCAGTTCAACGTCCCGTTCCGAAGCCGGGCGGGTCTTTCGGGGGCCGAGCGATGGGAATGGCACTACGGGCGGGCGTCCGCCGCATTCGCCGACGAGCCGGGCTGCGGCTCCAATTACCTCTATTGGGGCGGCCAAGTGGAATACCACGACGAGTTGCCGGACCTCTGGGCGTGGGGTTACGAGTTAACCCGTCCGCCGTCCCAACCTTGACGGCACGCGGGTGCGGATGCGGCGGGGCTTGCGGCGGCAGGAGGTGCCTTGGGCTCAACGATGGGTATGCTCAAAGACTCTCCCGAAAAACCTTGAAGAGTCAGAGTCATCGTGCCACTCGGCACGGCAAAGAGTAAACACAGACTCACGGGGAGCTTCACGAGTTCTATCTCCGCCTTATCAAAGGCGATGTTAATCCGGAGTTTCCCGCCGGTTGCCGGATACTGCACATCGTGCGGTGTGACATAGGTCGTAATACCAAGGGCTGGATCGCCCTTCAGGTAAGTCCCATTAAGGATTTGATCAAAGATGGGCTTGTCGCCCGATGTCGGGCCGACCGACACGCCAGCCAGAGGGAACTTTCTACCTGCCTTGTCGAGCAGAGCAACGCCGTGCAGGTCTACAGTCTGTGGCAGGCTCGGCGCTTCTCTGACTTCAAGGACCAGCCCCACAAGACTCATGTCAGTTGCCGAGGGTGTAATAATGGGCCGCGTCTTGGTCCTGGGGAGCACGACTACTGGGCCAAGAACATTAACGTATGGCACAATCTGCATGAGAACAACGCCAGCCTGAGCATCCGCCGCCGATGGCTTCGCGCTCGATGAGGATCGCGCGGCTGTTCCGGCAGCTGGCTGCGGCGGCGTCGCGGGCGCAGGTCTGGCGGCGGCCGGCGCGGGCGGTCCGCTCGCCGGGGCCGGCCCTTCGGAGGCGGCGGCCGACGGCTGTTGCGTAGCCGGCGAAGGCACCGCGGGCCTTGGCGCGCGCGGCGCCGGCCCGCTGAAGCAGAGAAAGTACACGACCAGACCTATCCCGACCAGCACCACGAAGCCGGCACTCCCAAGGAGCGCCAACTCCCTGGTGCGGCTCTGCTCGCCTTCGGGCGAGACTTCGCGCGAGGTGCGACGCGGCACAGGCGTTCCCGAGGGACGGGCGCCGGGAATGCGGATCACCTGGCCGCAGGCGGGGCACTTGGCGCGGCGTCCGGCGTACTCGTCCTTGAAGTGGTACTCCTTCCCGCACGCACAGCGAGCGGCGATGGGCATGGCTTCCCCCCTCTCGAGGGCTAGGGCAATCGACTTGGAATCCCTTTCGGGGTACAAAGCCCGTTCCGGGATTCTTGGCTGAACTCTACCCAACGAAACAGGGCCTGTCAAGCACAAGGGGGAGCACGGTCGCGGGGTGTGGGGCGAGCCTTCTTGACGGGTTTGGGGCGAAGGTCTACGATGCCGGTCGCATCGCGAGCAACGGTAAGCCAATGGCGCGGAAAGAACAGGGACGCGTGCCGAAACGGATTCTGCGCGGCAAGATGCCGCGCGAATCGTTCGACCTCGGGGGGCGGACGTACCGGCTGGAGAAGGTGCTGAAGCAGGATTTTTTTGCGGCGACGGGGCGGTACGCCGGGCCGGACGGCCGGCGCGTGGTCCTGAAGCACTACCACACGGAGCCCTGGCTCGGCATGGGCCTCGAGTGGGCGGGCCGGCGGATGGCGGACCGCGAGATCCGCCATTACCGGATGCTCCAGGATTTGCCGAACGTGCCCCGCCTGCTTGGCCGGGTCGGCAAGAGCGCGTTCGCCCACGCGTGGGTCGAGGGGTGCGACCTCCTGGACCGCAAGGATCCGGTGTCGGACGACTTCTTCGACCGTCTCGAGGGGTTGATTGAGACGATCCACGCACGGGGCATGGCGTACGTGGACATGAACAAGCCGGACAACGTCCTCGTGGCGGAAGACGGCCGGCCGGTGCTGATTGATTTTCAGATTTCGTGGGCGCCGCGGCCGTCGTGGGGGCCCCTGGGATGGGCGAAGCGCAGGTTCCTCGCCGCGCTTCAGCGCGAGGACATTTATCACGTTCGGAAACTGAAGCGCCAGCACCGGCGCGACTTGATGACGCCGGAGGAGATCGAGGCGAGTTACGAGCGGACGTGGATTCTTTCGCTGCACCGCGTGGTGGGCGCCCCGCTGCGGGATTTGAGGCGGAAGTTTCTCGAATGGGTCGGAGCGCGGTAGGCGCGGCGCAGAAAAGTGGTGCTCGGGACAGGACTTGAACCTGCACGGCCGTTTTTATGGCCACCAGCACCTCAAGCTGGCGTGTCTGCCAATTCCACCACCCGAGCACCTCCTTTGAAGAATAGAACCGGCCGCGCCACCTGTCAAGGCCCTGCCGCGCGGAGGGTCCGGCGGGGTGGCATGGCCACGCTGTTTTGCGTGGCCATGCAGGGTGACCATTTGCATGTCCACCCAGAACAGGGTGGACATGCCACCCACCGCGTAGATGCAAAATCCTGAAACCGCGAGGGCATGCCACCCGCGGGAAAAGGCAAGGCCACGCGGAAACGTTTGCATTTCGGGGCCGCGGAACCTAGAATCCGGGCGTTCCTTTCTGGGTGGGGAGACCGGAGGCGCGACGATGCCGGACGCTCAGGGTCCCTTCGACGCATTCCAGCCATACTATGACTTGATGGTGGATTGGGAACACCGGCTGGCGTTCGAGGCGCCGTTTTTCCAGCGCGTCTTTTCGAGCGCGAAGGCGCGGCGGGTGCTGGACTGCGCGTGCGGGACGGGTCATCACGTCCGGCTGTTCGCGCGGTGGGGGCTGGAGGCGGTTGGGACGGACCTGGCGCCGGCGATGGTCGAAGACGCCCGGCGCCAGACGGGCCGCGAGTACGCGAAGGTCCGGTTCGAAGTGGCGGATTTCCGGGACCTGCCGAAACGGTTCGAGCAGCCGTTCGACGCTCTTCTCTGCACGGGCAACAGCCTGGCGCTGATGGACTCGCGGGACGGTCTGCGGCAGGCGGTCGCGGGCATGTACGCGATCCTGGCACCCGGCGGGGTGGCGGTCATTCACACGCTGAACTACGCGGTCATCCCCGACGGCCGGAACCTGTACGAAGGGCCGCGCGTCCGGGCGGCGGACGACCGCGAGATCCTGTTCCTGAAGGTCGTGCGGAAGCAGCGCCAGCACTGCGAACTGGACATCGTGGTGCTGGAGAAACAGGCGGGTGAGTGGAAAAGAATCGAGACGCACGCGCGGGCCTGGGCGCTCGAGCAGGCGGAACTGAAGACCCTCGCGACCGAGGCGGGGTTCGTGCGGCTCCAGTTCTACGGCGGGTACGACCCGAAACCGTTCGACCCCGCCGCCAGCCGCGATATGATCCTCGTAGCCCGCAAGGAGAAGGCGGCGAAGTAGCAACCGTTACGCACAACGTTCCCGTTGAAAGGGGCCTCCGCATGAATCCCGTCACCCTGCGTCGGCGAGAGTTCCTGGGGGCGGCCGCTACGGCTGCGGCATTCACCCTCGTGCCGCGGCACGTCCTGGGCGGCCCAGGGCAGATTCCGCCCAGCGAGAAGATGCACATCGCCGGCATCGGCGTGGGCGGCATGGGGGCGTCGAACCTGAGGAACCTCGAGACCGAAACAATAGTCGCCCTGTGCGACGTGGACCACGCCTACGCCGCCAAGACCTTCAAGCGGTATCCGAACGCCGCGCGGTACAAGGATTTCCGCGAGATGCTCGACCGCGAGAAAGGCATCGACGGCGTGCTCGTGGCCACGCCAGACCACACGCATGCCGTCATCTCGATGGCCGCCATGAAGGCCGGCAAACACGTCTACTGCCAGAAGCCGCTGACGCACGATGTGTACGAGGCCCGCATGCTCGCCCAAGCGGCCAGGGAAGCCAAGGTCGCCACACAGATGGGCATCCAGGGACACTCCGACGAGGGCGTGCGGCTGATTTGCGAATGGATCTGGGCCGGACTCATCGGCGAGATTCGCGAGGTGGACGCCTGGTGCAGCCTCTCCTATTACCCGTGGGGCCACGCCTCGTGGAGCAGCAAGTATTCCGAGCGGCCGAAGGACACGCCGCCCGTCCCGCCGACGCTCGACTGGGACCTCTGGATCGGCCCGGCCCCGATGCGGCCGTATCACCAGGCGTATCACCCGGCCGTGTGGCGGTGCTGGTGGGACTTCGGTTGCGGCATGATGGGCGACCGCGGGGCGCACTCGCTGGACCCGGTCTTCTGGGCCCTGAAACTCGTACCGCCCACGAGCGTGGAGGCCACCTCCTGCGGCAACACGAAGGAAGTGCATCCGCTGTCGGCGATCGTGACGTTCCGCTTCCCCGCGCGCGGCGACCTGCCGCCGGTGAAACTGACGTGGTACGAGGGCACCCGCCCGCCGCGACCCGAAGGCCTCGAGGACGGCCGCAGGATGCCCGCCGAGGGCGGCGTGATCTTCAAAGGCTCGAAGGGCAAGATGATTATGTGCGGCGTGTACGGCGAGAGCCCGCGCCTCGTGCCCGAGACCCTCATGAAGGAAGCCAAGTTTCCCGAGAAGACCCTGCCGCGCGTCGCGGGAGGCCACGAACAGGACTGGGTCCGGGCCGCCAAGGCGGGCACGCAGGCCGGGGCCGATTTCGCGTACTCCGGGCCGCTGACGGAGATGTGCCTCCTGGGCAACGTGGCCAAACGCGTGGACGCCCCCATCGAGTGGGACGCCGCCAACCTCAAGGTCACCAATCTGCCCGAGGCGAACGCCGTCGTGCGGACCGAGTACCGGAAGGGCTGGAGTTTGTAACGCACGCGCCGGGACCGTAAGGTCGCGGTTATCTCCATGAGGGCACAACCGATGACTCCCGAAGAGAAACTCCGCGCGCTGGGTCTCGAACTCCCCCCGGCCCCCAAGCCCGTGGGCGCGTACGTGCCGGCGGTGCGCACGGGCAACCTCGTTTTCGTCAGCGGCCAATTGCCGATGAAGGACGGCGAACTGATGACCATGGGCCACGTGGGCGGCGAGGTGACGCTCGAAGAGGCACGCCAGTGCGCCCTGCAAGCGGCGCTGAACGCCCTGGCCGCCGTCGCGGCCGAGATTGGAGGCCTCAAGCACGTCGCCCGCATCGTCCGCGTGACGGGCTATGTGGCGAGCGCGCCCGGCTTTACGGAGCAGGCGAAGGTGCTCAATGCAGCGAGCGAACTTTTGGTGGAGGTGTTCGGCGAGGCGGGCCGGCACAGCCGCGTCGCCGTCGGCGCCGCCGAACTCCCCCTCGGCGCCCCCGTGGAACTGGAACTCGTCGTCGAGGTGAGCGGAGGCTGAGGTTGCATCCTCCAAGAGCTCTCGGCACGCCGGCGTCCAAGCCCCGTCCCGCAGGACCGTTCCGCAATAGGAAGCCGGCCCGTGCGTTTGGATGGGGAGTGAGCGGCAGGCTTCAGTCAGGCCCAGCAGGAGCGGAACGGGGGTAAACCATGCGGCTGGTAGGGAACCGATTCGACCCGGCGGGGGGTCTCCGGGAATTCGCCGTGGGGCTTGTGCTGGTACTCGTGATGGCGGCGGTGATGGTGCTGGCGTTGGCGGCGGTCGCGCGCTCCGCGCCGGAACCGTCGGCCGGCGCGCGGCCGAACCCGCCGCAGGGAGAACGCCGGCCGCGCGGGCCCCGCATACCAGAGGGAACGCAAGTGCTCAGAAACCTCGAGTACGCCCGCGCGGACGCCAAACCGCTGCTCCTCGACCTCTATCTGCCGGCCGAGGCCAAGCGGCCCCTGCCCCTCATCCTCTGGGTCCACGGCGGCGCGTGGCGCGCGGGCAGCAAGGACCCGTGTCCGGCCGTCGGCATGGTCGAGCGTGGCTACGCAGTCGCAAGCGTCGGCTACCGCCTGAGCCAGGAAGCGCTCTTCCCCGCCCAGATTCACGACTGCAAAGCCGCCGTGCGCTGGCTCCGCGCCCACGCCGAAAAATATCACCTCGACCCGAAGCGGTTCGGGGCGTGGGGCTCGTCGGCGGGCGGCCACCTGGTGGCGCTCCTGGGCACCTCCGGCGGCGTGGCCGACCTGGATGGCAACCTCGGGAACCCCGACCAGTCGAGCCGCGTCCAGGCCGTCTGCGACTGGTTCGGACCGACCGACTTCTGCCGGATGAGCGAAGGCGAAAGCGCGATGGACCACGACGCGGCGAACGCGCCCGAGTCGCAACTCATCGGCGGCCCCGTCCAGCAGAACAAGGACAAGGCCGCACGCGCCAACCCGATCACGTACGTCACGAAGGACGACCCGCCGTTCCTCATCATGCACGGCGACCGGGACCGCACGGTCCCCCCGAACCAGAGCCAACTGCTCCACGCCGCACTCCAGACCGCGGGCGTCGAGACGACGCTGTACATGGTCGCCGGCGCCGGGCACGGCGGGTTCGGCGCCGACGCCCAGCAGATGGTCTATGACTTCTTCGACAAGCACCTGAAGGTCCCTCCCGCGGGGGCCTCCGCACCGGCCGGCGGCCAGTGAGAAGTCACACTTGTCGCCCCACCCTCCCTCCACTACAATCCGTGCGCGCAGAATCCGGCCCGGGAGGTGCGCCATGAAGATCGTCGTTCTCGACGGCTACACGATGAATCCGGGGGACTTGAGTTGGGAGGGCCTCGAAAGGCTCGGGGAATGCACGGTTTATGACCGGACGCCGCCGGAAAAAGTCGTGGAGCGTGCGGCGGGGGCCGAGATTATCCTCACGAACAAGGTGCCTTTCGACCGGGAGCGGCTCGCGCGGTTGCCGGCCCTCAAGTACATCGGCGTCCTGGCGACGGGATACAACATCATCGACACGGCCGCGGCGCGCGAGCGGGGCATCGTCGTGACGAACGTTCCAACCTACGCGACGCAGTCGGTCGCCCAACTGGTCTTCGCGCTCGTGCTGGAACTGGCGCATCACGCCGGCGACCATTCGCGCGGCGTGCATGAGAGCCGATGGACACGGAGCCCCGACTTCTGCTACTGGGACTGGCCGCTCGTGGAACTGGACGGCCTGGTGATGGGCATCGTCGGCTTCGGCCGGATCGGGCGGGCGGTGGCGGACATGGCGCGGGCGTTTGGCATGAAGGTCCTCGCGCACGATGCGGCCGCGCCGCCCCAGACGGGCGCCGAATCCGTGGACCTCGAGACCCTCTTCCGCCGAAGCGACGTCGTGAGCCTGCACTGCCCCCTGACGCCCGAGACGGAGGACCTGGTGAATGCGAAGCGGCTGGCGCTGATGAAGCCGACGGCGCTGCTCATCAACACGAGCCGGGGGCCCGTCGTCAACGAGCGCGACCTGGCCGACGCCCTCAACACCGGCCGGATCGCCGGGGCGGGCCTGGACGTCCTCTCGACCGAGCCGCCGAAGGCCGACAATCCGCTGCTCGGGGCGAAGAACTGCATCCTCACGCCGCATATCGCATGGGCCACGCGGGCGGCGCGCGAACGCCTGATGAAAACCGTCGTCGCGAACGTGCGGGCGTTCCTGGCGGGCCGGCCGCAGAACGTCGTCAATGGATGAAGGCGGGCTCCGGAAAGCAGGCCGCGCGGCGGGTTCGCCGCCCCGCTTCCGCCGTCGCCCTTCGGGCTATGGCGGACAGGTGCGGGGGCTGGCTGCTTGCCCGCCGTAGCCTTGGCGTAGGCGGGTTCGCAGCGCGGGGCAAGCCCCGC
>Ga0307380_10008719_pt1 | contig 12961 bp, 15 predicted proteins | sample UN3MG_FD_202239 | JGI IMG/M metagenome (GOLD analysis project Ga0307380, IMG submission 202239) | Soil microbial communities from Risofladan, Vaasa, Finland - UN-3 | ecosystem: Environmental > Terrestrial > Soil > Coastal area > Acid sulfate soil | place: Finland: Risofladan, Vaasa | collected... | reverse complement strand
CTACACCTACACCTACACCTACTCTCACTCCTACACCAACGCCAAGCTCTACACCTACAACTACTCCTATACCTACCCCTGAAAAATGGCAAGATGAGCCCTATGACCCCGATCTTCCCCATTACACATATGACTATGTTATGTTTGTCGAACAACTCGAACGGGGGGCTGAAGCTTCTACCTTCAATATAACCGTTGGGATAAATTGGGGCGACAATACGCCACGAGTTGTAACAACAGGCATGGTTGCTAAATTTATATGTCCTGATTATGGTGCCTATCACATTAATATCGCTTTCTTTCCACCAACCTTCAATTTACTAATCGGCCAAACACAGATCGTGGAAGTCGCGATATCGGCAAAAGAAACAGCCGAGCTTAACAACTACATAATTCAGATAGAGGGAGTCGATCTTGAGGGTGGAACTCCAAGAATACAGGGATTTATTCCAGACCTAGAAGGCTGGTGCCGCATAAATCCCTCGATACTAGGTGAGGGCTGTTTCATCGCGACCGCGGCCTACGGCACATCTACGGCCAAGGAACTCGACACTTTGAGAACCTTCAGGGATGAGGTGCTGCTAGAAAGTAGGCTTGGCTCTCAACTTGTGGAGTGGTACTACCAGACCAGCCCGCCGGTGGCTGACTTCATATCGGAGCATGATGTATTAAGGACTTTAGTCAGGGAGCTCTTGGTTGACCCTGTAGCTTCGTTAGTGGAAGCCACGGCGGCTATTTGGCGAGATTGAAGCACTATACAGGCGAATTGAAGGGGCTACCCGATAATGGGTGGCCCCTCTTACGCATCACAGCATTGACAGGCTAGCACCCCTGGAGTATTAGCGCACCTGCAAAGGGCAGGAGGAAAGTAATGAAAAAGGCAAGAATAGCTAGTATATTACTCTTGGGAGTATTGCTGGTATCTCTGCTTCCTGTCCCAATGGCTACAGCCGATGCTGTGGTCACCTTTCCCGACCCCAATCTTGAAGTGGCGATAAGGGAGGCTATCCTCTATGATGGGACGTTGGGTAATCCACAGTCAATAACTCCAAGTCCGGTAACCGATTGCGAATTCTGTATTGGGATTGGAACACCGAGACTAGAAGGTGATGTCCACCCGCTTGGCAGTGGCAATGGTGCTATTGATTCGGCAGACTTTCAGCTAGTAGCCCAGCATATCATATGGACCATAACACTCACCGGCGATGATTTCCTCGCCGCCGATGTCAATGACAATGGAACAGTGGACTCAGCAGACCTGCAGCTGGTGGCACAATACCTTGTCGGGACGATTCATGAGTTTCCTACACCTACTCCTACTCCTACTCCTACTCCTACCCCTACCCCACCAGCAGGGGTAGTGACTTTCCCCGACCCGAACCTTGAGTCGGCCATTCGTCTGGTTATAAGAAAGCCTACGGGGGACATTTTGCAGTCTGACCTTGATTTGCTTACTAACCTTTCAGCCTCAGGAAAGGGCATTACCGACCTCACAGGGCTGGAGCACTGCACGAGCCTGACGAGGCTCGCCATCGTCCTGAACCAGATAAGTGACCTATCGCCCCTGTCTAACCTCACCAGCCTGACATGGCTCTGGGCTGGGGCGAATCAAATCAGTGACATCTCGCCTCTATCTAACCTCGCCAACCTTGTGCATATCGAGCTTTACCAAAACGACATAAGCGATATCTCGGCTCTGTCTAACTTCCCCTACCTGAATTTTCTCTATATTCAACGCAACCAGATAAGTGACATCTCGATTCTGTCTAACTTCCCCTACTTGAATGATCTCGACCTCTCATATAACGACATAGTTGACATAGAGCCTCTGGTAGACAACCCTGGGATTTCGGGGGAGGGGGATGAGGTGAATTTGATTGGCAATCCCTTGAACGCCGCCTCCATCCATTTCTATATCCCTGCGCTCCGGGCGAGGGGTGTGGAAGTGATTTATTTCTATATCCCTGCGCTCCGGGCGAGGGGTGTGGAAGTGATTTTCTGATCGTCTTGCCCCACCCGGGGAAGATGATGGCTGGTTCATCGCCACCGCAGCCTACGGCACAGCGATCACTGCGGAAATCGATACTCTCAGGGCCTTCAGGGATGAGGTGCTACTGGGAAATAGCCTTGGCTCCCAGTTGGTGGGTTTCTATTATGAGGTTAGCCCGCCAGTGGCTGACTTCATATCGGAGCATGATGTGTTAAGGACTCTGGTGAGGGAGCTGTTGGTTGACCCCGTTGCTTGGGTGGTTGAAGCAACGGAGGCTATTTGGGGGGACTAGGGCACCAACCAGGCGTACTATAGGGGATACCCGATGGTGGGTGGACGAAGGGGAATAGGGGGGAGAACGAAAAAGTTGGAAGCGGGGAGATAGACGGCTGACAACGACTTACAGCACGTCCGCTGCCTTACACGAGATTGACAAAACGCCTTTCTTGTGATATATTTTTATATAGAGATAGAGCGTCGTGCTAGCACCGGCCGGCGGCTGAAGATAGCCACAATCGCATACGGGGAAGACGAGGATTCACACCAACAGAATATAGGATTAGGAGGTGTGGCGATATCGTTTGCCCCAAGAGAAGGACCTTCGCTCGGGGTGGAGAACCCTGGCGGCGAAGGTTTTTTTAGTCTCCAGACTCTTTATGGGACATCAATACTCTGTCAACTTCAAACCAATGCGAGATTAAAGAAATGAAAGCCAAAGCATTAGTAATCCTTACGACTATGGCCATCTGCCTTTCCTTTGTAGCTGCAGTTTCTCCACCTGCGGCAGGCCCGGTTTTGTCAGACACATGGTATACAAGTCCAGGCGATAGCGTTCAATACGCTATTGACACAGCAGGCCCCAGAGATAGCACTACGCCCAGCATACAGCTGGCGGTGCTCCTGGATGGGTCGGGCTCTATGAGCTTAGCAGAGTGGAACACCCAGATAAACGGGCTGCACCTTGCTATCATTGACCAATATTGCATACCCGATCACTATGTGGAGCTTACGGTTATTCAATTCGCTGAGAACTTGGAAGGCGGCGCTCGTACGGAAATTGGTCCCATTGTCATCACTGAGATCAATCGCAATGATGTCGCTGCTGACGTCTCGATCATCATCCACGCTGAAGGGACAACAACTATCGAAGCCGGTATAGACCTGGCCTTATATGAAATCCGCAACTCTACAAACTTCGCCTCTGCCGCAAAGCAGATCATTAACATAAGTAGCGACATTGGACTCTATGTAGTTAATTTCAATTTAACGAAGTGGGCACGCAATAACGCTATACTTTATGGAATTGATGAGATCAGCGCAGAGGGAATCGGAGATATCCGTCGACCAACGGACATAAATTGGTTACGGGACGAAATTGTATGGCCCCGACCTGGTACTATAGCCCCACCATTCACACCCGGGTGGGTGTATGATGTTGGACTTAATGCTGGCTTGTTCAAGGAAGCCATCTGCCATAAGATTTGGTTTACACTTGCTCCGATACCTACGCCTACACCCACGCCTACACCTACACCCACGCCTACTTCTACACCTACACCTACACCTACACCAACGCCAGGCTCTACTCCTACACCAACGCCAGGCTCTACACCTACACCAACAACTACGCCCACACCCACACCAACAACTACGCCCACACCCACACCAACCCCTGACTACCCTACGGTAAAATGCTTCATCGCCACCGCAGCCTATGGCACATCGAGCGCTGCGGAAATCGACACTCTCAGAGCGTTCAGGGATGAGGTGCTGCTGGAAAGCACACTCGGCTCTCAACTTGTGGAGTGGTACTACCAGACCAGCCCCCCGGTAGCGGACTTTATATCGGACCATGAGGGGTTAAGGACGTTGGTGAGGGAGTTCTTGGTTGATCCCGTTGCTTGGGTAGTCGAAGCAACGGGGTCTCTATGGCGAGATTGAAGCGCCAGCCTTCCACAGCCTGTATTTAGGTCTAGTATCTCTTGGGGTGGACAGCAACGTCCGCCCCTTCTTTTTAACCAACAGCCTGCTGTGGCCAGCAGTGAAGCACTTGCATAAATACTACTTGCGACAACCCATTTTAGCTACTATTTAGCTACGGAGCTTGCCAAGGGGGGGGCTTATGTCAAGCCATGTCTGTCTAGGATAGGATAGTAGCTGTGGAATTTTTAGGGGGGTCTATTATATCGCCTTCACACCTTAACCCTAAAGCCCAGCCGGGCGGATTATGTGGGACTACTCGAGAATGGGTTGCCCCCTACGTTATAGCCCACAGTGGTTAAGGAATCCTAACCTTTTTTAAATAGCCTGCGTTTGATTGCTTTGTTGCCTGTAGGGGATGGGCTTTTCACAGCCTCGTCGGTAGGGGACGGGCTTTTCACAGCCTCAATAGTTGACCTCCACATCTCTTGTGCGTTTGAATGTTGCCACCGGATCAGCGCAATAGCCAAATCTGGATTCTCCTTCGCCCACTCTACCTGTTTGGGCGCTGGCGTGGCATCTAACTGGATAAGCGTAGCTGCCATAGAAACATCCAATCTTCGTCTTTTACCGGAACCAGCCCTTGTAAACTGAGAGCAGTCGCACATTATGCAACTTCCCTGCCCTTCCTCAAAACAGTCCTCACCGCTCTTCGAAATATAGCCGGTATACTTTGCACGATGATCCGACTTGAAATGGTGACACTTGCATAATTCATCGTCAACCAGTTCGTCAGTCTGTTTTATCTCACCATCTGTCATCTACTCTGCTCCTTACGATGTTTTTATAGAACTTCCTTTTTATTGTGTATTCCCTAAGGTCTCTATCTGCGGCGGTCACACATTCGATTTTTTCGTTGATATTAAAAATTTCTCTCTTGCCGCCACTTTGTTATCCTCTTGCCCTTGTATGAAGATTATCCTGCTATACCTAAAAATGCAGCAAAACACCTCCCGATATTCATTCCACCCCTTCTTATGTTTTTTGCAGTGTCTTCAGCTTCTTATAGCTCCTCGCTTTTCTACCATCTGAATCCCTTATAGTGTCCAGCTTCATACCGAGTTTCTATATAACGCCCTTTGCCATTATATAGCCTTTCTTCCCTTAACAACCATGAAAATACCTCTAATATCTCTGTTTGTCAAGTAAAAACAATATGGATTAAATAAAATCTGGCGGTGATAGCGCCTTTGGCTTTAGTACGTGTGATATGAGAGAAGAGCTACCCGAGAATGGGTGGCCCCTTATCTTACCAGCATAACCGCACGTTCTAATTTTATAACGAAATCTCGCACGCCCATGGGTTCATGGCGACCAAATCATTTCAGCGGGAAAAAGATCCTGCCCAACAGCGGATTATCTATGGCTACCGCTCCCTCGGGACACGATTCCTGGCAGCAGTAACAGCGAATACAGCGGCCATATCTGTGCATGGGTGGCTTGGTTTTATCACCCTTATGCCAATCGACGGCTTTGGGATCCACAGGGCACATCTTAACGCATGTCCCGCAATTGGTACATTTTGTGGCATCGATAGCCGGTCTCGGGCATATCCGATTTTTTATAAACGTCTTCACACGCCCGCCGCTAGACCGGACAGGAGGAGTTCGAATCACCTCAAAATTCACATCGATGAACGACTCTATGTTTTCTCCAACTACTTCAATGTTTCCATGATAGTATACTCCGAGGCCTGCCCTTTCACCAGGTTTCGATGTTGGCACCGCTTCGGGGTCAAGATCAATAATTCTACAAGCTATAGAATCGATGGCGATCGGATCGCTGGAGAGCAGTAGAACGCCCAGATTCTTAGGCTTTCCGCTTCTTGGACCGTTGCCCTCCATGGCCATAATACCATCCATAATAGATAGACGGGGTCTTATTAGAGTATTTAAATCAACGAGCATAGTGGCAAAATCATACGGGTCAGGCAGCTTCACGTGATACTGGCTTTTCAAGAGACCAGGAATACATCCGAATTGATTCTTAACGGCCCCGGTAAATCGGGTAAGCGGATGTGTTTTCAGTTTCGGTAGACTTACGAGTCCGTCTGAATCCAAAACCCCATTAGCAATGACAAAGCTCTTGATTAATAATGCCTCCTTGTGACTAACAGACCTCCCGTTGTCAAAATCAGCTAGTCGGATCCCCAGTTGGTCTGCCTCCTGCTTCAAATTAGCCCTTTTCATATTCCATTCACATTTACCAAAGCTTGGAGAATCGCCATAGTACACTTTGGCACCGGCATTTTGAAGCAATCTCCCGGCAGCTTTGAACACAGACGGATGTGTGGTAACGCACTTTTGAGGATTTGTACCAACCAGCACGTTCGGCTTGAGTACGATTCTTTCCTCTGACCCTACAAAATTAGAGATTCCATCAAGAAGGTCAACCCCTGCCTTTAAGGCCTCGTATACTTGCTCCTCATCATATGTGTTGCACCTTACTAAAGCTACTCTTGATTTATTCATCATTCTTCATCCTAAATATACGTCGCCGTTGACAGTAAGTCTGGTTGCATCCCATAACTGGTGGAAATATATCTGAGACATATCCTAACCCTGTTCCTCATAGTAATCAACCCTCTTAGACAACCAGAGCTTCCTTCGGGAACCGCAATTTGCCTGGCTCCTGCTCCAATATCTTTAGCTGTTTCCTCTATCTAGGTAATATCATCAGCTCTCATACTGACTTTCTGCCACTTCAATCCCTCTTCCTCCTACTGCCTTGGGCATTGACAGGCCAGTACCCCAGGGGTATGCTCATTACCATACGAGAGCGTAAGTAGACAATGAAAATTGCACTTATAGTAATAATAGCTATCCTCCTAATCACTTTAATAACGGTTGCCGTAGTTGGTATCACAGGCGGGTTTAATACAGAAGCGACGGCTACACCTACACCCTCGCCTACCCCAGTGACCACCTATACTCCTACGCCTACCCCTACTCCCACGCTTACGCCTACTCCCACCCCTACCCCTACGCCTACCTCTACCTATACTCCTACGCCTACGCTTACGCCCACGCCTACACCTACTCCTATTCCCACTCCTACTCCCACCCCTAGCCCCACTCCTACGCCTACGCCTACTCCTACTCCTACCCCCACTCCCACGCCGACGCCTACTCCGCTGCCAATTATTCCGATGACGTGCACGGAGGCCAGGGATGCCATTCAGGATGCCCTTGGTGCTTACAATACCGAGTACGGTGAGTGGCCTACCGCTGACGGCCAGCCAGGAGACATAGAGTGGACAAAGCTTGTTCCCGACTTTATGGATGGTATCCCATCCAACGATAGCGAGTGCGATTGGTGGGTGAACAGCAACCCTGAGGGAGATGTCTGCCTGCAGAATATGTGCTGAGCTTGTTCTTGTGGCACGTTGTGCTCACAAAATTAAAACACCGGATAAAACTGATTTAGCAGGCGGGCTCTCACTCGAAGAGCGAAACCCTGTCTTTAAGGCTTTGTTTTGCCCCTTACCAGCACAACCTCACGCTGCAATCGTGTAACTACCTCATGAACCCCTACCATCTCCCCACACAACCAACCTCAATGCCACCTTGGCTACAAAAAGCATACCAGGCACCTTGTGACAGGCATACACGAGCATGATGTAACAGATTCCCACATTATGGTAAAATCAAAACGTCGGTTGTGCTTGAACTCTAGACCTATCAGATTCTGAGTGTTATCATGCGTATTCTAGCTCTGTGTCAGGGTCCTTATGGTAAGAGAATTGTCGAGCATACTAAGAAATCCAGGCCACAGGATTGCACAATCGAGGTTTTCAGTCCCCCAGGTCCATTGCGCCGATTCTATCATAAGGTAGAGAGAAGGAAGGGAGGTAAGGTAGCCAAGGTAGCTACTACGAGGAAGCTACTGTAGTGGATGTATCATATACTGAAAGACGGTAAGAGGTATAAAGAGGTAGAGAAGCTGGCTGAGTTTATAATTTGTGGTGAGCCCGCGAAAAGTCCTGGTCCTAATGACCTTTAGAATGATCGGGCAGCCTCGACCTGAACGACATAGTGTGGCGTTCTGCTACGAAGGGATGAGCAGGCAGATCCTGTCAGTTATTAACAAGGTCAGCGTTTTCAGGGATGGACTTTTTGCAACATTAAAAGGCAGGGCCAGCGTTAATATATACGTCGTTGACTGGAATTATTACAAATACATAATAAGAACGGGTATTTAAGTGGCTGATCATCGGCTTCTCGAAATTGAAACAAATGGAATGACCTTTCGTGGCAGGGGCGCTGGTCTGGACAATGTTTCCGGCGAGCCAGTCATTTTGCTGCATGGCTTTCCCGAGACTTCGATCATGTGGGTAGGCCCTATGGAACGTTTAGCGGATGAGGGATACCGTTGCTTTGCACCCGACCAGAGAGGTTACAGCCCCAATGCCCGTCCCGAGGGAATCGAAAAGTACACCTACCATGAGTTAACCTCTGATATTGTTGCTCTGGCTGATGCGCTCGGTTTTAAGCGTTTTCACCTCGTGGGACATGATTGGGGGTCTGCCATCGGGTGGATCCTACTATCTCTATATCCCGAGCGCGTGCATAGTTGGATTGCCATGTCTGTACCCCATATAGATGCGTTTAGGTCAGCACTTGCTGACGATCCCGACCAAAAGCAACGTAGCCAATATATGTCCTTCTTTAGATTGCCAGAGAAGCCAGAGAAAACTCTTACCGCGAATAATCTAGAACCATTGCGTGCAATCTGGTCATCAATACCGGAAGAACAAGTAGAAGAGTATATTACCGTCTTTACTCAGCCAGGTGCGCTCACTGCTGCACTCAACTGGTATCGTGCTAACTCCTTTATATTAGACCAGGGCTATCGAGGAGCAATGTTCGGGCCGGTCTGGTATCCAACACTACTGATCTGGGGCAACCAGGATACTGCAATCGGTCGTGTGGCAGTAGAACGGGCGGGGCAATACATGAAAGGTTCATACCGGCTTGTCGAGTTAAATGCCGGCCATTGGTTGATCCAGGAAGAACCCGAGCGCGTATATAGTGAAATCTTAATGCATCTTAAATCAAATCGCATAAAGCCTTAGGCTATTAAAAGAACTGACTGAGCAAGCATATCGCTGCACCATCGCCGTGCTTGCGTTAGGATTATCAATGGGCTGATACGACAAGGCGCCGAGGGAATTGTGCTCGGATGCACCGAACTCCCCTTGCTTCTTCGCCCCAGTGACGTAGATGTTCCGTTACTGGATACTACTCGGCTTCATGCGCAAGCAGCAGTAAATCTAGCACTCACTAAAAGATAGGGATTTACTCCTTTTGATAATTGGTTGCACTTGATCCTAGGAATCTAGAAACAAGGGCGTTTTGTTAGCTTGACTCCGGTTCACGGGGGTCGAAAGGGTGGAATGAAATGAAAGTCGTCGGTATTTGCGGTTCTCCCAGAAAAGGCAACACAGAGTGGATGCTCAGAAAGCTATTGGAAGGGGCTGCCAGAGATGGGGTAGACTCTGAGCTGATTTTGCTCAGGGAGAAGGACATCAGAACGTGCGATGGCTGCTTAAGCTGCGAAGCGGGGGGGGGACAACGGAAGGTGATCTGTAGGATTCAGGATGACATGCAGGAGATTTACCCCAAGCTGGTTGAGGCCGATGGGCTAGCCCTTGGCACGCCGGTCTATTTTGAAATGCTTTCCGGCCTGCTCAAGAATTTTATAGACAGAACTTGTCCTATCTGGCCAAGGCTAGAGTTAAAGCCGATAGTCGGCATAGCAGTGGCAGAAGAAAGCATTGGAAAGGCGGTCGAGAACCTGAGGACCTACTCCTCTGTCTGTGGCATGAGATGGGTCGGCGATGTCACAGCTTTAGCTAAAACCCCTGAGCAGATATCCAAAGATATGGATGTCGAGAGGCGACTTGAGCGCTTGGGGAGAAGGCTTTTCCTGACCCTGCGGGTCTGAGAATGCACCATTGTCCATGCCAAGGCCGAACAGGGGGGATGGTATAGTATGGTGCCCAGAAGTAGAGAATACCGTTCAAGACTAATAGTAGGCGCTGACGGAGTGAACAGCATAGTGCGCAGGACGATTATCGGCCCTATACCGAAAGAAAACGTGGCTGCCTGTGTTGGCTACTTCGCAGGTGACACTCCAGTGTAACCTAACGTACCCCCGTCCTCCGCCAGGTTGATGAAATTGTCAATCAGGAATTAATCCCCGCTTCGATTTTGCACAGCACCAAGACCTGCGCCCGCCTATTCCATAGTATTATGTAGGAATAGTTAGCTTTTGTGAGGATAAGATAGATTGACAGGCTTTATACACTGTGGTATAAACTCGATTGCAGGCCCCGTGCGCAAAATAAAAGCGTAGGGGGTTAGTGCCGTTTTAATTTCAAACCAAGAAGCAGGGAGGGGAGCGACTTGACAGTTGTGAATAAGTATACCATCGCGACGCTCTCATCGTTGCCTTCGGTTAATGCTGAAAGGGGGTGAAAAAGTGAAAGCAAAGATAGTATATGTGGCATTAGCACTCGTGCTAGCCTTCTCGCTGGCGGCGGTGATAGTGCCGGCTAGTCCTGCGCAGGCAGCTACTTTATGTGTTAATCCAAGTGGGACGGGTGGTTGTTACAGTTCCATTCAGGCTGCAATCGATGCTGCTAATCCTGCAGGTGGCGATACAATCGTCGTAGCAGCGGGGACATATAATGAGAATGTAATCGTCAGCGTAGCGAACCTGACCCTACGAGGTGCCAATGAAGGAAAATCTGCTGGCGCCAATCCTGAAACCAGAGGGTCCGAGTCGATCATCATCGGAGGTATTACGATTCAATTCAACGATGTGGTTATCGATGGTTTTCGGATCGATAGTACTGGATCTTCAGGCATCTATATCAATGGTGGTACCAGTGGGCACACTATCTCCAACAACGTAGTATATGGACCCGGGATTGGCGTTAACGCACGTGGTATCGAATTCAGTTCCAGCACATCCAACATCGTTGTCAGCGATAACGAGTTCACAAACTGGATGAGTGGTATTTACGTGGGTCCGTCCAGCAACAACGACCTTGAGGTTACAGGTAATGACTTCCACGACAACCTTGTCGGTATTGGTTCAGATGGATTGAACAATGTGAGCATCCAGAACAACGACTTCAGCGGCAACACGGCGGAAGGATTTGGGTGTTCGAACGTTGGCACCAATGTCCAGGCACACAACAATAACTTCTATCTCAGCAATAACGCTGGGATTAACAACTACTTCAGCGACCCCTCCGCTCAAATAATCGATGCCACGGACAACTGGTGGGGACATGCCACAGGACCTTATGATGGCTCAGATGACATAGGTGGCTGGTACAACCCCCTTGGTCAGGGCGTCCCAGTCAGCGACAAGGTGAAGTACGAGCCATACCGAGTCGAAGAAGTTGATGGCGGGGGTGGCTGCTTCATCGCCACCGCTGCCTACGGCACAGCGAGCGCTGCGGAAATCGACGTGTTGCGGGCCTTCAGGGATGAGGTGCTGCTGGAAAGCACAGTGGGCTCTCAACTCGTGGATTTCTATTATGAGGTTAGCCCTCCAGTGGCGGATTTCATATCAGAGAATGATGTGTTAAGGACTTTGGTCAGGGAGCTCCTGGTTGACCCCATTGCTTCGTTAGTGGAAGCCACGGAGACTCTCTGGCAAGATTAAAGCACCAGCCAAGCGAATTATGGGGGGCTACCCGAGACGGGTGGCCCCTTTGTTATATAGCCTTTGGCATTGAAAGATTATTTCCACAGGAGTATCCTTGCCACATGAAACTCGATTTCGACTCCACCTACGTGTAGAAATAGGGAAATGATTAGTCAAAATGTATTTCAAGCCGATTGATGAAATGTCTTTACGCCATCTATTCTCTTCTCCTTGGGGAGAAAAGACATTGAAAATGTCGTATTGATGAGGGGGATCCAGGTATGAAGCTGATTTTTATTCATGGCTCAGGCGGCTGCAAGGAAGCCTGGCACTACCAGACGAGTCACTTTCCCGCTGCCGATGTTATCGATCTCCCCGGCCACCCCGAGGGCGAGCCGCGCACCAGCGTTGAGGGCTATGTGGAGTGGCTGCGGGGATACATTCAGGATTTTGGCTATAGCGATGTCGTGCTGGCAGGCCACTCGCTGGGCAGTGCCATAGCTCAGCTTTATGCCCTGAAATATCCTGAAGATTTGAAGGGGCTCATTCTCATCGGCAGCGGCGCCAGGCTCCGCGTCCATCCCCTGTACCTCAAGATGCTGGAGAAGGCTAAAGACGAACCCGGTATGCTCGAGGCTTTCTTCGAAATGTCACAGGGGCCTATCAACCCTGAACTCATGGAGGTGCTCCGGAGGAGGGCTCTGGAGAATGGCCCTGCCGTTTTCCTCAACGATATGCTCTGCTGCGACAAGTTCGACATCATGGATCGGGTTCATGACATCAGGCTGCCGACCCTGGCTCTGTGTGGCAGCGAGGACACAATGACCCCACCGAAATACACCAAATACCTCGCCGATAAGATCGGGGGAGCCAGGGAGGTAATTATCGACGGGGGCACCCATATGGTCTTTGCTGAAAAGCCCAGAGAGGTCAATCAGGCTATCGATAACTTCCTGAGTAGCCTTTGAGAAATGATTTAGGTCTGGCTATCAAACCAAAGGCATCCGAGTTCTGGAGGATAGCACGGTTCTGAGTAACACATCTCCCGGCATTGGGGAGCTAGATGACAACCATACAAAGCCCCTGCGTTTCAGGTGGGACTTTATCCTATAAGCTTTGTTAATTGACCTAACCAACTATCCGCGCTTCCCCGATAAGTATCCAAAAAGATCGCCCCCCCAAGGATCCCCCCATATTCCCTAGTCCAACATCCTTATCTCGACCTACATTCTCTCTATATGATGGCTACTACTATCGCCGGGGTGGGATTTATGCAGGATGGGTAAGGTTGGCCCTGAAAGTCTCTCGGCAGAGACGGAGAGTTAGGAG
>Ga0307380_10008718_pt1 | contig 12962 bp, 7 predicted proteins | sample UN3MG_FD_202239 | JGI IMG/M metagenome (GOLD analysis project Ga0307380, IMG submission 202239) | Soil microbial communities from Risofladan, Vaasa, Finland - UN-3 | ecosystem: Environmental > Terrestrial > Soil > Coastal area > Acid sulfate soil | place: Finland: Risofladan, Vaasa | collected... | reverse complement strand
GGATAGGATTTTCTAGTTAAGACAAGAACTGGTCAGCGAAGGGCCGGGCACGTGGCGCGAAAGAGAAACAAGACCAACAACGGCGCGACGCTGGGTTTTGAGGAGACCCTGTGGCAGGCGGCGCGTTCTTTCTCTGAGTCTACGGAAGAATGGTTGAGAGAGGCACGGAGCTCTCAGAAGGAGTTCGGCAGAACGATAGGTGAATGCGTTGGTTGAGAAATCGAAATGCTTGCTTTGCGGGCAGGAATTGCGTGGCGAAGAACTCACTGTTTACCGGCATGATACGATGGATGCGTGGAACATCAAGTGCAGGATGTGCGGCCAGTCGATCATCACAGAGGAGGCCATGTATGAGATCCAGACTGAACTCTCGGATCGCGAGAGAGTGGACCTTGCCTCGTGGGTTCGCGAGCAAGCTGTGCATCGCCGCAAGCCGCCCACGATTTGCTCGAGCGCCTACGAGGGCTCAGATAGCTCACAGGACTATCGGATCAACCAGATTCTTGAAACTCTGATTCCACGGGACATCTCAGAACTCCTAGACCGGGTTCTAGCTAATCTCGGGTGCATCGCAGCGGAACCTGGTGAACGCTGCAAGCTAGATGCCTACGACACCTACGTCTGCTATGCTCGCTCGCCACGGCAGATGCATTTCCACCTGGATGCTTTGCAGGAGAGCGGTTGGGTCAACGGGGTCGGCGACAACTGGCAAGAGTTGATTATCACTGCCGCAGGCTGGAAGCGGATTGGCGAACTTCAGGCAATAGGGGGCAAGTCGGACCAGGCATTCGTGGCGATGTCATTCTCCGATGAGCTGAAGCCTGCATGGGAAGACGGGCTCTCCAAGGGCATCGACGCTGCCGGCTATAGTCCGCTACGTGTCGACAAGAAGGAACACAATGAGAAGATCTGCGATCGGATCATCTCGGAGATCCGGCGGAGCGGCCTCCTTGTTGCAGACGTGACAGAACATCGACAGGGCGTCTACTTCGAGGCGGGGTATGCTCTCGGATTGGGCATTCCAGTGATCTGGACATGCCGGAAGGATCAGGTGGGTGAGTGCCACTTCGACACGCGGCAGTACAACCACATCGTGTGGGAGACACCCGAGGAGCTGGCCACGTCGCTCGAACACCGGATTCGGGCGACGATCGACGAGCCGCCGAAGTAGCGGAGAGATTCGAGAGCATGGCACAGCTGGAACACATTGAAGCGATTGAGAAGCGTCTTTGGGGTGCGGCGGATACGTTGCGGGCGAACTCCAACTACGCCAGTAACGAATATTTCTTGCCTGTGATGGGACTAGTCTTTCTCAGGCATGCCTACAGCCGCTATCTTGCTGTGAATGACAAGATCGAGGTCAACCTGCCCACGCGCGATGGCAAGACGCGGGCGCTGACCAAGGAGGACTTTTCCCAGCAGAGCGCCATCTTCCTGCAGCCCAAGGCGCAGTTCGACTATCTCGTGGCTCTGCCCGACAGCGAGGATCGCGCCAAGGCGATCATCGGGGCGATGGAGTCCATCGAGGCGGATTACGAGAACCTGCGCGGCGTCCTGCCCAAGAGCGAATACCAGGAACTGGACAACGGCGTCCTCGGCCAGCTTCTGCGCACGCTCAATCCCGACGAATTGAAGAAAGTCTCGGGCGACGTCTTCGGCCGCATCTACGAGTACTTCCTCACCCAATTCGCCGACCAGAAGGCCCACGACGGCGGGGAGTTTTTCACGCCCGTTTCGCTGGTCTCGCTTATCGCCCACGTGCTCGACCCCGAGGGTGGCACGGTGCTGGACCCGGCCTGCGGCTCCGGCGGCATGTTCGTGCAGAGCGCGCGCATTGTGGAGGAGCACGGTCAGAGACCCACCGAACGGCTGACCTTCCGCGGCCTGGAGAAGAACGCCACCACCATTCGCCTGGCCAAGATGAACCTGGCCGTCCACGGCCTCGAAGGCGACATTCAGAGGGCGATCACCTATTACGAAGACCCCCACGAGCTGGTCGGCAAGGCCGACTTCGTGATGACCAATCCCCCGTTCAACGTCGACGAGATCGATGCGGACAAGGTCAAGGCCGACCCGCGCCTGCCCTTCGGTCTGCCCGGCGTCAACAAGAAGGACAAGGTCTCAAACGGCAACTACGTCTGGATCAGCTACTTCTACAGCTACCTGAACGAACGGGGGCGGGCCGGGTTCGTCATGTCGTCCCAGGCCTCCAGCGCCGGGGGCGGCGAGGCCAAGGTGCGCCAGAAATTGGTCGAGACCGGCGACGTGGACATCATGTTTGCCATCCGCTCCAACTTCTTCTACACCCGCACCGTGCCCTGCGAGCTGTGGTTCCTGAACCGCGACAAACCCAAGCAGCACCGTGACAAGGTGCTGATGATCGACGCGCGCAATGTCTACCGCAAGGTCACTCGCAAGATCTACGACTTCAGCCCCGAGCAGCAGCAGAACCTGCTGGCCATCGTCTGGCTCTACCGCGGCCAGGCCGACAAGTACCTCGACCTCGTCTCCGGCTACTGCCGCCGTACCCTCGACGAAGGAGCGGGCTGCTTCAACACCGAGGACGAAGGCGGCAAGGCCATCCTGCCGCTTCTGGATTTCGCCGCCGCTCTCGATGCTCTGACTGGCACACTGCAATCCTTCCTTGACACGCTACCCGAAGACGCAGCCCACGCCGAGGTGCAGAAGGAACTGGCCGAGGCCTTGCCCACCTTCCATGCCGACGTCGAGGCCTTCCAGCAGTCCCTCGCCGAACAGGAGACGCCGTGGAAAGAGCAGAAGACCACCAACGGCGGACTCAAGAAGGCCGTAGACCGCTTGGCACCGCTGGCCGAGTCCAGCCGGAACCTCATCAAGCAGGCCGACCTGCTCTACAAGCTCGCCACACGCCTGATTGAGACCTGCGAGAAGGAGTGCGATGCCAAATCGAGCGACGCCTGGGTGGGCAGGGACATCACCCGCGCCCGTAGGGCTGCCGACGAGGCGCGCCAGCAAGTCGTCGCGCAGCTCAAGCAGGTACGCTATTTCTGGCGGCAGGCTCACTGGCTCACCGAACGCTTCCCCGAGGCCAAGCTGTGTGATGTCGAAGGCTTGGTCAAGCTGGTGGACCGCGCCGAGGTTGAAGCCAACGACTGGAGTCTGACCCCCGGACGCTATGTCGGCGTTGCCCCCGAGGAAGTAGACGAAGACTTTGACTTCGAGGAGACCCTACGCGAGATTCACGTAGAGCTGGAAGATCTCAACACCGAGGCAGTGAAGCTGGCCGCGACGATCAAGAAGAACTTCGAGGAGTTAGGGGTATGAGCTGGCGAGAGATCTGTCTCGGTGACGCCTTCCGTGTGAAACACGGATATGCATTCAAGAGCCAGTACTTCTCCGATGACGGCCATTACGTTGTGCTAACGCCCGGCAACTTCAATGAAGAAGGTGGCTTTCGAGTTCGCCCGGGGAAGGACCGCTTCTATAGCGGAGACATACCAGAGGATTTCGTCCTTGTCGAGGGTGACCTAATCGTGGCCATGACAGAACAAGGGCCTGGACTTCTGGGTAGCTCCGCGCTGGTTCCCGAAGGCGGGAGATATCTTCACAACCAGAGGCTGGGCCTGATCCAACATCTCGATGAGGCCCTTCTAGACAAGCACTTCCTCTACTACCTGTTCAACACACGGCCGGTCCGTGGGCAGATCAGTGGAAGCGCCAGCGGAACCAAAGTCAGGCATACGGCGCCAGAGAGGATTTACCGCGTCAAAGCCACCGTCCCTGAAGATGTCCAAGAACAGAAGGTCATAGCCAGAACACTTGCTGCCTACGACGAGCTGATCGAGAACAACCAGCGACGGATTCAGTTGCTGGAGCAGGCGGCGCGGCTGCTGTACAAGGAGTGGTTCGTCCACCTCCGCTTTCCCGGCCACGAACACGTCACCATCACCGGCGGCGTGCCGGAGGGGTGGGAGAGGATGAAGCTCAGTGAGATCGCCGACATCACGATGGGCCAGAGTCCAAAGTCGATCTACTACAACGAAGACGGCAATGGCCTCCCATTTCACCAAGGGGTAACAAACTTTGGCGTTCGATTTCCTTCACACCAAACCTACTGCACGGTGCAAAATCGGCTCGCTGAACCTGGCGACATCCTGTTCAGTGTCCGAGCGCCCGTTGGAAGGATCAATATCACGACCGACAAGATCGTCATTGGTCGCGGTCTCGCCGCAATACGGTCAAAGTTGGGTCAGCAGAATCTGTTGTTCTATGCCCTGAAAAGTCACTTCTTCAAAGAAGACATGATGGGTGGCGGTGCAATTTTCGCGGCGATTACGAAGAAGGATCTTCACGGCGTGGAGTTGATACGGGCTCCAGACCGGATCGCAGAGATGTTCATGGAACACGTGCAGCCGATCGATCTTCAAATCGAGAATCTTCAACAGACAATTGACGACCTCACCCAAGCCCGCGACCTCCTCCTGCCCCGCCTGATGAACGGGGAGGTGGTGGTATGACAGGGTTGTCTGCATGGTTCAAGAATCGACCGCTTTGGGTGCAGGATGCGGCCCGACGCCTAATTCAACAAGGCGGTATTACAACGGCTGATCTGAATGAGCTGGTGGCGCTCTGCAAACAGGAAGCCGCAGGCAATCTGGGATCGAGCGACGGCACAAGTCCTAAGCCGATTCCTGACGATGCATTTCAGTCAGTTCATGGCCAAGGGCCGTTGCGATTGAAAACGATTAAAGACGTTATCGGTATCAACGCACTGGCTCCGCGAAAACCCTTGGAATTCGGGCCTCAATCGCTCGCCATAATCTATGGAGTCACTGGTGCAGGTAAATCCGGCTATATGCGGTTATTAAAACATGTCTGTGGTGCGAGAGCGCCAGGCAGGCTCCTTGGAAATGTGTTTGCAGCATCGTCACAAGATCAAGGATGCAAAATTAACTATACACTCGATGGCCAAGACGATGACTTGGAATGGGTTCCAGCCAAAGGCGTTATAGGTAATCTTAAAAATGTGGCTATCTACGATACGGATTGTGCCTATGTCTATGTAGATAAAGAACATAAGGTGAGTTATGAGCCACTATTGCTCGGACTATTTCGACAGCTTGTGGATGCCTGTGGCCAAGTTGATCAGGTGCTGAGGAATGAAATCGAGTCGAATGTTTCGGCGCTCCCAAAGTTGCCGAACGATTATGTTGGCACCGATGCAGCGCCCTGGTTCAGGAAGATCGACAATAACACTTCAGCCGAGGATGTGGCCTCCCACTGTGCATGGACGGATGATGACACCGAAGCGTTGATTACACTGAATCTACGCCTCTCCGAAGCCGATCCGCAATCGAAAGCAAATAACCTGCGTAAAGCCAAAGAGCATCTTGCGCGACTCATCAAGCGTTTGACAGAGTCTAAGACACAGTTGTCCGATGCAGCATTCGAGGAGTTCCTGAAGGCCAAAGAGGAAGCCACAACTAAAAGACATGCGGCTACCGAGGACGCGGATCGAATATTCGCTAATGCGCCAGTGGATGGAGTTGCATCGGAGAGTTGGCGCTTGCTCTGGGATCAGGCGCGACGATTTTCCGAAGAAGTGGCCTACCCGGCGAACCCGTTTCCAAATACCAACGCAGAAGCTCGCTGCGTGCTCTGTCAGCAATCCCTTGCAGACGTCGCCAAAGAACGGCTGCGGTCGTTTGAGAGTTTCGTCAAGGGAAGCCTTGAGCGGGAGGCCTCGGAGGCGGAGCAGAAGGTTAGAAGAATCTCCGAGGAACAGACGGACTTGGCTGATAGTGAACAGCTCGATTCTATGCTCGACCTGGCAGGTGTGACAGAGGAAGCACTTCGCAAAGGTGTCAGCACCTACTGTTTGATGTTGAGAGCCCGTCGAGAACTATTCGGCACTGAAGATGACTTGGCGAAATTGTCGGCGTTGCCAAATGATGAGGCACTTGACGGCTTGGTGTCTCTGGAGAAAAACTTAGAGGAGCAGGCGTTAGCCTATGAGCGAGACGCACAGACCAGCGATCGAACAGCGCCCTTGAAGCAGAGACGTGAATTAGGAGCAAGGAAGTGGCTATCTGAGCAAAGGGTGTCCATTGAGAGTGAAATTGAGCGGCAAAAAAGTATCGCTCTCCTTGAGAAAACTAGGCGGCTTACATACACGAAGGCGCTTACGGACAAGGCTTCGAGTCTGTCCAAGGAACTCGTGACGGAGGCGTTCAAGAAGCGTTTTGAGGATGAGCTCAGCTTGCTCGGTGCAACGAGACTTAGAGTGGTAATCGAGAAGGTAAAGGCCACCAAGGGACAAGTGTGGCACAAACTGACGCTACGTAATGCGAACATGACGGCACACACCCGAGATGTCTTGAGTGAAGGGGAGTTCCGAATTGTATCGATTGCCGCGTTTTTGGCGGACGTGGATACGGAAGACTATGACGTGCCTTTCATATTTGATGACCCCATCTCTTCTCTTGATCAAGATTATGAGGAACGGGTTGCTGAACGGCTTGTGAGACTGGCGCAATCCCGTCAAGTAATTGTTTTCACCCACAGGCTCTCTCTTTTGTCAGCGCTTGAGAACGCAAGCGAGAAACGAGGGGTTGATAGTAAAGTTGTTTCTCTGCAACGGCAATCATGGGGTACTGGCGAGCCAGGTGATCCGCCGCTTCCGGCCCAGAAGCCGAAGAAAGCGTTGACCACACTGTTGAATAAACGACTTGCAAAGGCAAGGAAGGTCTACGAAGAAACTGGGGGGTCTGAATACATGGTACTCGCAAAGGCTTTGTGCAGCGACATCAGAATTACTATCGAGCGGCTGATCGAGAATGATTTACTGGCTGATGTAGTAAAGCGGTTCCGTAGGCCGATTAATACCGTGGGAAAACTTCATAAGGTTGCGAAAATTACTTCCAAGGACTGTGAGTATATTGACGCAATGATGACGAAATACTCGCGGTACGAGCATGCCCAGCCGGAAGAGGCGCCCGTAGAACTCCCGGAACCAAATGAGCTGGAACAAGACCTGAAACGACTCAAAGCGTGGTTGGATGAGTTTTCAGACCGTGAGGTGCCCGCATAATGAGCAGTGAGTACACCGAAGGCACCTTGGTCCAACAGACCACGGCCAAGTATCTGGAGCAGCAGCTCGGCTGGGAGTCAGTCTACGCCTACAACAGCGAGGGCTTCGCCCCCGACAGCCTGACGAACAAGGAGGTGGAGGTGTGAACGAACAGACGCTTTCCAACCTCATTGCCCTCGGCGAGGGCTTCACCACCGAGTTCAAACGTACGGGCGCTTCGAATCTTGGGCGGGAGATCTGCGCATTTGCCAATGCGACGGGTGGCGTCATCCTCATCGGGGTGGCGGATGACGGAGAGATTGCCGGGGTTGGTAATCACAATGAACTTAAGTCCCAGGTTCAGTCCATCGCCCGTTCTGCCGAACCGCCCATCGCGGGTGATATCGAGAGCATCGGCGAGGTGCTTTGCATCACTGTGCCTGAACAACACAGCAAGCCCTATTCCTTTGGCGGCAAGTTCTTCATTCGCGAAGGTGCGTCTTCACAGCAGATGACCCGCGATGAAATCCGCGAGTTCTTTTTCAAGGAGGGGCTGATCCATTTCGATGAGGCCCCCTGCCTCGATTATGACCTTGCCCGCGATCTGAGTCGGGAAATCTGGGATCGTTTCGTCACACGGTCTGGTCTGCCTGCTGGGTTGGATATGCAAACGGCTTTGAGCAATCTGCACCTAATCAAGAAGAGCGAGATGACCCACGCCGGGGCCTGGCTTCTATGCGATGACATCACTCGTTACACATTGCGGGCAGGAGTGACCTGTGCGGTGTTCCGAGGAACGACAAAGACCCATATCCTCGACCGCAAGGATTTCACTGGTGATCTTTATTCTATCTACGAAGACTGCATGGCCTACATGCAATCCAAGTTGAATACTGCCCTGATCCCTCATGCCCGGGGCCGGGACGAACGTCTGGAACTACCCGAAGATGCACTGCGGGAAGCATTGGTAAATGCCATTGCCCATCGAGACTATCGTTCCACTGCCAATGTGCAGGTCTATGTCTTTCATGATCGGGTGGAGATCGTCACCCCTGGCGGTCTGCCTGCCGGAATGCGTGAAGAGGATCTGGGCGTCAAGAGTGTGCCGCGCAATCCTCTCCTGTTCGGAATGTTCTACCGCATGGGGATGGTCGAACAGGTTGGCAGCGGTATCAGGCGTATTCGCCAGTTGTGCCTTGATTATGACGTAGCGGAGCCGGTCTTCGAAGTCTCTGAGCATTGGGTGACGACGACTTTCAGACGGCCGAACGGGCAAGTTGAAGCCCAGGTTGCAGGTGAAGTCGCAGGTGAAGTTACAGGTGAAGTCACGGGTGAAGTCAAGCAACTACTACATGTCCTTACCAGCGGCTCCATGATGAGAGCCGAACTGCAGGAAGCGCTTGATCTCAAGGGACAGGCAAACTTCAGGGATCGTTATCTCACGCCGTCACTTGAAGGTGGCCTGATTGAGATGACCATTCCAGATAAACCAAAGAGTCGCCTGCAGAAGTATCGCCTGACCGCTAAAGGCAAGACATTGCTTAGGGAGTTGGAAGGTGGGTCGTCATGAATCCCGTCCCCTATACCGAAGACGCCCTCGTTCAGCAGACCACGGCTGAATACCTGGAGCAACAACTGGGCTGGGAGTCTGTCTACGCCTACAACAACGAGGACTTCGGGCCGGACAGCTTGCTCGGACGCGCCTCCGACCGAGAGGTGGTGCTGTCGCGCCCCCTGCGCGAGAAGCTCGTGGAACTGAATCCGGGTCTTCCCGACGCAGCCTATGACGATGCCGTGCGGCAGATCGCCACCACCATCGCCTCACAGACCATTGTGGCCACCAATCGCGAGAAGCACGACCTGGTCCGCGACGGCGTGCAGGTCACCTTCCGCAACGAGAAGGGCGAGCGGGTGCGGGATCGGCTTCGGGTGCTCGACTTCGATGATCCCGTCAACAACCACTTCCTCTGCGTGCGCGAGTTGTGGGTGCGCGGCGACCTCTATCGCAGACGGCTGGACATCGTAGGCTTCGTCAACGGCCTTCCGCTCCTGTTCATCGAGTGCAAGAACATCCACAAGAACCTCAAGACCGCCTTCGAGAAGAACTTCTCCGACTACAGGGACACCATCCCTCACCTCTTCCATCACAACGCCATCGTGATGTTCGGCAACGGGGAGAAGGCGAAGATCGGCTCGATCACCAGCAAATGGGAGCACTTCCACGAGTGGAAGCGCCTGGATGAGGAGGAACTGGGTGTGGTGGACATGGAGACGCTGCTCAAGGGGGTGTGCGACAAGCGGAACTTCATGGACCTGGTGGAGAACTTCATCCTCTTCGACGAATCCTCGGGCGAGGCGAAGAAGATCCTGGCCCGCAATCACCAGTTTCTCGGCGTCAACCGGGCCATCGAGGCGGTGCGCAATCGCAGGGCGCGGCAGGGAAGGCTGGGCGTCTTCTGGCACACCCAGGGAGCGGGCAAGAGCTACTCGATGGTGTTCTTCACGCGGAAGATCCACCGCAAGCTCGGCGGCAACTTCACCTTCCTCGTGCTGACCGACCGCGACGATCTGGACACACAGATCTACAAGACCTTCGCCGGCTGCGGCCTCGTAGACAACGACCGAGACCCATGCCGTCCCACGGACGGGGCTGACTTGGAGCGGTTGCTCTCTGAGCACAAAGCCCATGTGTTCTCGCTCATTCAGAAGTTCAACCGCGACGTGGACCCGGCAAAGGGGTACACGAAGCGCGATGACATCATCGTCATCACCGACGAGGCGCACCGCACGCAGTACGGCACGCTTGCGCTTAACCTACGCAATGCCCTGCCTAATGCCAGCTACATCGGTTTCACCGGCACGCCGCTGTTCAAGGACGATGAGATCACGCGGCGGGTCTTCGGCGAGTATGTCTCGACCTACGACTTCCAGCGGGCGGTGGAGGACAAGGCCACGGTACCGCTCTACTACGACGCCCGGGGCGACAAGCTGGGGGTAGCCATCGGCGACCTCAACGAACGCATCGCCGAGAAGCTGGAGGAGCTGGAAACCGACGACATCGACGTCGAGCAGCGGCTGGAGCGGGAACTCAAGCGCGACTACCACATCATCACCGCCGAGAAGCGGCTCGACCAGGTGGCACGGGACTTCGTGCAGCACTACTCAACGGCGTGGGAAACCGGCAAGGCGATGCTCGTCTGTATCGACAAGGTAACTTGTGTGCGGATGTACGACCTGATCGTGAAGTACTGGAGCGAGCGAATCCGTGGGCTGAACGTCGAGTTACTCGTTGCCGTAGATGAGCAAGAAGAGATGGAGCGTCGCCGGCAGCTGGAATGGATGCGGGAAACGAAGATCGCCGTTGTCGTCAGCGAGGAACAGGGAGAGGTGGAGAAGTTCCGCAAGTGGGGGCTCAATATCCGCCCACATCGCAAGCTCATTAAGGAAGGCATGGACCTGCCCGAAGCGATGAGGGAGAAGCCTCAGTTCCGCAACATGCAGCGAATGGAGCTAGACGACGCCTTCAAGGAGGAGGAGCATCCATTCCGCATTGCCGTTGTTTGCGCGATGTGGATGACAGGGTTCAATGTGCCGAGCCTGTCCACGCTCTATCTCGACAAGCCGCTCAAGGCCCATACGCTAATGCAGGCCATCGCACGTGCCAACCGCGTGAACGAGGGCAAGAACAACGGTCTGATCGTCGACTATTGCGGCATTCTCAAGAACCTGCGCAAGGCACTGGCTACCTTCGCCGGCACACAGCCGGGCGGCAGTGGCGGCGAAATCGATCCTGCCAAGCCTGAAGAGGAGCTGCTGGCTGACCTCTCTGAGGCTATCGCCTTCGTGCGAGCGTTCTTGGATGAGCGGCAGGGGTCACTGGACGATGTCATCCAGAAGACCGGGTTCGAGCGCAACGCCGCCATCGTGGCATGCAAGGAGGTGGCCAACGAGAATGACGAGACGCGCAAGCGTTTCGAGGTGATGTGCCGCGAGGTGTTCAAGAAGTTCAAAGCATGCATCAACATCCGCAATGTCAACGAATATAGGAAGGCCCGCGATGCGATCAACATCGTGTACAAGGGTCTGCAAGAGGATCGTGAGAAAGCCGACATCAGTGACATCATCCGCCAGCTTCACGGGATTGTGGATGAGGCGATTGAGCTTCGAGACACGACGGAAGTCGCTGATACCAAGCCCTATGACATCAGCAAGATCGATTTCGAGCGTCTGCGCAAGGAATTCGAGCGGAGTCCTGCTAAGAACACAGCGACGCAGACCTTGCGCCAAGTCGTCGAGAACCGATTGAAGCACCTACTTGAGAAGAACCCATTGAGAACGGATTTTCAGCAGCACTACGAGGCAATCGTGTCTGAATACAATCGCGAGAAAGACCGGGTGACCATCGAGAAGACGTTCGAGGTCCTTCTCAAGCTTGTTCAGGAACTTGACGAAGAAGAAGAGCGCGCCGTTCGAGAAGGGCTCGACGAGGAGTCGCTGGCCATCTTCGATCTTCTGAAGAAGCCCGAGCTTTCGGCAGCGCAGATCAAGAAGGTCAAGAGTGTGGCTACCGAGCTCTTGCGAACGCTGAAGGTTGAGAAGCTGAGGATTCACCACTGGCGAGACAAAGAAGCAACCCGGGATTCCGTGAAACTGGTGATTCGCGATTTTCTGTGGAGTGAGGAGACTGGCCTACCCGTTGGCGTCTACTCGGAAGTCGATGTCCAGGCGCGGGCCGAAGACGTCTTTCGGCACGTCTTCCGTGCGTATCCGACGGTACCTTCTCCGTTCTACGCGACGGATGAAAGGGCGAGCCTCAACTGATGAGCGGATTCGCTGTCCGGTCGAAGGGAGAAGACCTCGTGATCTACCTAGCCGAACTCCTCGGCGAGGAATGGGCAGCATGGTAAGAGCATTGGGGTTGGTTCCTGCAATGCAACATTCGCGCGATTCTCACGTCCCAGTCTCGTGCCGTCCCAGCCTGCGACTGACCGTGGAATAGTGCACGCCAAGGTGTAGAGCGATCTCGTTCAGGGTGTATCCGTAGTCTCGGTATGCTGAGGGCGATGGCCTTCCCGTCCTTCGATTCCCGTACAATGTCTCCGAGGGCATTCCGGAGACGCATACCATAATGCCTCCCTGCCTGTGCCGGCACCTGTCTGCGTCTGCCTGTGCGTGTTCGCACGCAGACAGGTCCGAAGGACAGGCAGGCGGCAGACAGGAAGGAGCAGCCTGAAATAGGGTCTACGCTCCTCGAATCCCAGAGGCCGCATCTTGCCGCGCAATGAATGATACGGCTGTCAATATCTGGGCATCTCTTATCCTAAGGGATGACAGCAAAGAATGAAATCTGATCCTAACGCCGGGGTTTCACATCGAGGAAGCAGGCAAACGCCTATCTTGACCTTGCCCCGCGGGTTCGGCGTAGGGGGAAAAAGGGCTCGCCGCCCCTCAACATCATCGTTGTACCCGCCTACATTTTGCTCATTGACCCTTACGCATTAACTCATTCCGACCCCGGACTTGCTTGGATGGGATGGCTTACATTGTCTTTCTCACCCCTTGCCCAATTGGCGAGCCAGCTCAGCAAGCTCCTTGTGAACCACCTTTCCTTTATCGAGGAGCTGTTCGCCGTCCAGCCAAGCGGAGGTGTTTAGGCATATTCCATCTGTATGTGACGCCGCAGGTACCCCGCCCGGAGCGATCAAAATGGCGCCGATGTTACCGATACCCCACTCTGTCGCTCCCCACACGCGCTCGTCCTCAACAATGTCGCCGGTCAGTCTCGCTCCAGGATTGAAGGACCAGCTTGTATGTGCCAGTTGAAACATGAGGGGATCGTTGAAGCTTTTCAGCCATGCTTCAAATTCCCTAGCTTGGTTCCCTCCTTCTATCTTGACGACCTTCGCCTTCTCGA
>Ga0307380_10008714_pt1 | contig 12965 bp, 9 predicted proteins | sample UN3MG_FD_202239 | JGI IMG/M metagenome (GOLD analysis project Ga0307380, IMG submission 202239) | Soil microbial communities from Risofladan, Vaasa, Finland - UN-3 | ecosystem: Environmental > Terrestrial > Soil > Coastal area > Acid sulfate soil | place: Finland: Risofladan, Vaasa | collected... | reverse complement strand
CGCACTCGACCATCGCCCTCAGCAGGGCCGGCCGCATCGGCCGGTAGCCGACCGGATCCGCGAACCACGTGTGGAACTGAAACGGCTTGCCGCCGGCGATCTCCAGGCCGCGATCGACGACGCGCCGAACGTCGGCCAGCAGCATCGGCCGCGTCACGCGCGTGTGGTCGGCCGCCATGTAGATCTCAAAGCGGTCGAAGTGACGCACCAGGCGGCGATAGTCCACGCCGTACTGCAACGGGCTGCAGTGCATGTGGTAGTCCTGGTCGCTGAGCACCAGCTCGTGCGCGGCGTTGCCGTCAACCGTGCGATAGGCCTCGCACGTCAGCCGGGCAAAGTCTTCGCACCACTCGGCGCGGGCGTCTGTCCAGTCCGTCCACAGTGCGAGGCACTGCTGCGGGCTGCGCGGCGGGCGAACGGCCTCGAACGACCGATAGCCCTTGCTGAGCTTGAGCCTCATGTTGAGGTTCTCGATGCCGAGGTAGCGGCGCCGCAGCCACGCCTGAAACCGCCTCACGTCGGCGGGCGCGTAGCTCAGGTACGAGCCGGTCCTGCTCGGCAGCACCGGGAAGGTGTCGTCGAAGTAGAGCCCGCGGTAGGCGCGGTGGCCGGCAAAGCGCTTCGCCGCCTTCCGCACGTACGGCAGCCACCGGCGCCGAATCCACTGCTCGTTGAAGATGTTCGGGCCGTCGCCCTGCGCGCCGTCGGCCCATCGCAGGCGGTGATTCGCCGGGACCCTGCCGATGCAGTAAGGATGCCAGACGCCCAGGCTGGCCCTCAGGCCCGCCCTGCCGACCTCGTCCAGCGCGCGGAGGGTCTTGGCCGACTGATGCACGACCTGGGTGACATCGCCCTCCCACGTTCCCGGCCGATACGACGGCATGTTCCAGAGCACGACGAAATCGAAGCCCGTGTCCCTGATCCGCGCGAAGTCGTCGCGCCAGGTATCTTCCGTCTCGCAGTTGATCTGATACCAGGTGCCGAATTCCATCGCAGTGCCTCCTGACCCGTAGTGGTTCAGCGTGAATCGGACGCGCGCCCGGCTCGCCATCCGCCGCGCACGCGCCGCATCTGGCGGCGCCTTACTGCGCACGCCGGCCGTCGGCAGCCTGCCGAACGTGCTGAAGATACTCGCTCATCAGCTTGGGGGCCTCGTCATAGTGCTTGGCCGATTCGCGCATTATGGGAATGACCTTGTCCTCGTCGCCGCTCTTGACGCAGCGGCGGACCCGCAGGTGGTGCGTCGGCAGGCCCATGTACCATGCCGTGCTGCTGCTCATCGCGCTGAACTCGACCATCGTGTGGAACGGCAACTTCCGCACGCCGACGTCCTCCGGCTCATCGACCACGAACACGCCGGGATGGCCGAGAATCTTCAGCCCGCTCAGAGTCCAGATGTCCTCTCCCCCGCCGTAGCCCAGCTTCTCCACCAGCCCGCGGAGCAGCCACGGGTGACACGTGAACACGACCTTTCCTTCCTCGTGCAGCAGGTCCTGGACGACCAGCTCCTCCGTGGACCGCCCGGGGGCGTGTACCCACATGATGCAGACGCGCCGGAAGCCTGCCTTCAGAAGGCTCGAAGCGACGGCCTTGACGTAGTCGGCCACCTCGTAGTGTGAGACGCTCACCGTGCCTGGGTAGCGCTCCGTGGCCCCGGCGTAGGTGTAGGCGATCGGCGGAAAGACTATCGCGTTCCACCTCTTGGCCGTCACCACCGCGTTGCCATGGGCCTCGAAGGTGTCCGTTCCCAGCAGCCCGTGCGGGCCGTGCATCTCAAACGCCCCGCACGGCAATATCGCCACGGGGTCGTCCTTCATGCGTTCGGCCATCTCGCGGGCCGTCATGAACTCGGCGCGGTGCTTGCGCTGGTAGTCCGGCTGCGCCTCGTCGGGGAACTGTGACGACGCGACGAACACGTCGGCGGCGTCCTTGTCCATGCCGGGCCTGAAGACGGTCTCGTCGTCCTCGGGAATCGCGTCGTAGCGGCAGGCGGCGACCGCCTTATCCCAGCGCTGAAGCGACCACGGCGCGAACGCTTCAAGATCGGCCATCTGCCGAAGGTACCGAGCGTAGACGGCCGGCATGGCATCGTACTTGCGAGCCTGCCGGCGCATGATCCGGATGGCCTTGTCCACGTCGGCGGGCTTGATCGAGGTGCGAACCGCCAATCCCTCGTGCACGGACGCCGCCAGCGCCGGCGCCGTCAGGCCGGCCTTGCCCATGCGGCTGCGAAGCTCCGCCGCCCCGCTCGCCGACCCGCCCGGGGACGGTCCGGCGCCCGGCTCGAACACGCCCGGGTGACCGAGAATCCGCAGGGAGGCCAACGTGCGGATGTCATCCGCCGGCCTGAAGCCCAGGGCCTCGACCACCTCATTCGAATCCGGCAGCAGGTTCGCCCAGCAGGGAATGACAAGCTGCCTGCGGTCGCGATAGATCGTCCGCGTCAGCGAGAGGACCTGCCGGCTGTGCGCCCGGCCGCACAGCACGACGACGCGCTTGAACCCGCCGTCCAGCAGCGACTCGATCACCTTTCGCGTGTAGGCCAGAGCGGCGTCGTGCGAGATGCTCACGGTCCCGGGCAGGTCGCTGGTCGGCCCGGCAAAGGCGTAGGGGATCGGGGGAAAGGCCAGGGCGTGCCACCGCTCGGCCAGCAGGACGGCCGTCGCATGAACGTTGAATGTCGGCGCCCCTGCGGGCAGGTCCGGCCCCGGGGCGGCCACCGCACCGATAGGCAGGACGGCCATGTCCCCGCCGGCCTTGAGATACGCCGCAACCTGGCTGGAGTTCATGAACTCGACCCGCACGCGGCGCTTCCGCCAGGGGGCGGCCTCCGCGGGCATGCGGACTGCGCCGGCCGCGGGCTGGGTAGTGGCAATCTCCACTGCCGGCTTGGCGTCGTCCCAGTGGGCCTTGCGGGGGTCGGTGTCCGATGACTTGGCGACGCCCACACTGACCGTGTGGCCGGGCTGGGGCTCCGCGCACTGTAACGCCGACAAGGCCGTCAATGCGGCCAGGGCTGCCGCGATCTTGTGCTTCATGTCGAGTTCCCTTTCGGTAGGCGGCGCGGGCCTGGCGGCAGGCCCCATGCGAGAACCCTCTGTACACTTACCGAAAGGGGTTGGCAACTGCTGCGACGGGGGATGCTTTGGTCAGGACAGCTCCGGCCGATGGCCATCGGCCGGCTTTCAGGGCTCGGCGAACGCGCGGGCAACCCGCAGACAGGCGGGCTGGGTACCCCAGGCCTGCCGCTCTGCTACACGCGCGATTCGTGGGGTTCAGAGGCGCCGATATCCGGGCCGAAGTCCATCGCCTCGTCGGGTTGGATGGGGGGAATGTTGGGATCGGCCGGAGGCGGGGGCATGGGCGGCACGGGCGAGCCCCACCGTCCGAGCATCGACTCCTCATGCCTGAAGTGAACCGTCTCTTGCAGCGACTTCGGGGGTGCCAGCAGCGTCGCGACGCCGCATAGGCTCACCAGGCCGTACAGGCCGAGCGAACCCCAAAGGTACGGGGTGGCCTTGGTCTTGACGACGGCGCTGAACTTGTCCTTCACGTCGGCCAGCGCCCGCGGACACGGCTTGGCGCCGCTGCACGCGGCGAGCTTGTCGGCGTCGAATATGTCGTCCGCGTAATTGATGCCGGAGGCGCAGAGGGTCAGGATGACCCCCATCACCCCCACAAACAGCATGCCTTTTCCGGCGCCGCCGGGGGAGATCTTGCCCGCCAGCGCGGCCGCGCTGACCAGCAGCATAAGGGCCGGCAGCATCAGCAGGGCGTACATCCAGCTCCTCTTCTTGGGCGCCATTTCGCCGTCTTGGGCCTGCTGACGGGTGCACTGCGATTCGGTCACGGGCGTGACCTTGCCCCGCGCGAGCTGCCATCCGCTGGCCTCGAGGAGCTTGACAGGCCCATCGGGCATATTGCCGCCGATGGCCATGGGCATCGGGCCCTGCGGCGTGTCTACCTTGAGGCCCGGCGACTGGAGAAGCTTGCTGCCGGGATCGCACTGGAGACTCACCCACGGCATGAAGAACATCAGCAGCAGCCCCAGCGCCGCTGGAAACGTCACAAAGGCCCCGAGCTTGGACCGGCAGTCTCCCTCGCTCATCTCCCAACCCTTTCCTTGGGCCGCGCCGGCCGCCGTGAGTAGGGGCTTATCCCTAGCGCACCCGTGCCCACACGCCCCGCGCATGCCTCGATTGGAGTCTAGGATACGTTCGGCGTGCGGGCCTGGGGCATTGCCCCAGGCAGGGCCTCTGCAACTACGGCCGTCGACCGGAGAAGGGCCCACAGTTGCCTAAGCAGGGATCAGACCGGCCGAGACGAGAAACTCCCGGGCCACGTCGCGGGGCCTCCTGTGGCCCTTATCCACCTGCAAATTGAGCTTCTGCATGGTCTGATTGCTGAGCCTTCCGGCCAAGCGGTTCAGGAGCTCCTGCAACCGCGGGAACTTGGCGAGGGTGGCCTTGCGGACCAGCGGGGCGGCATAGTATGCGGGAAAGAACTTCTTGTCGTCTTCCAGGACAAACAGGTTGTAGGCGGCGATTCGCCCATCCGTGGCGAAGCCGCAGATCACGTCCACCTCCGCGTCGGCACAGGCCTTGTACATCAGCCCGGGGTCGAACTGCTTCGGCTCGCCGGCGAAGCGCAGGTCATATGCCTGGACGAGCCCCTTGTACCCATCCGGTCGGCGGATGAACTCGGCTGTGAAGCCGCCCCTCACGGCCTTGCCTTCAGGCCTGCGCAGATGCGCGGCCAGATCGGAAAACGTCTTGATGCCCAGCTCTTCGGCCTGGGCCCTGCGCATTGTGAGCGTATAGGTGTTGTTGAAACCGAATGGCTGCATCCACATCAGCCCGTACTGCTGCTCGAACCGATCTCGCACTGTCCGGTAGACTTCGTTCGGGTCGTTCACAGCCGGCTGCTTGAGGATGTTGACCAGCCCAGTGCCGGTGTACTCCGCGTATAGGTCCAGGTCGCCGCCGGTCAGCGCGTTGAAGCAGACCATCGTTCCGCCGAGGAAGAGCTTCCGCCCGACCTTCAGGTCGGTGTTCTCCTCGATGAGAACCGCCATCATCTCGCAAAGGATGGACTGCTCGGTGAAGTCCTTGCCACCTATGACAATGTCCGGGCGGCTCCTGGTAAGCGCGACGACGACCGCGATCGCCATGGCCGCCACGATGACGCCGACCAGGATGCCCGCCTTGACCGGGCCGGATAAAGAAGCCATGAGGTATCTCCCACGCTATGAGGGTTATCCGCGCATTGGGGGCTCTCGGAGGCCGGAAGGCGTCAACCAGCGTTCCAGCAGCCCGAGCATCCAGTCGCCGACAAGCGCCAGGGCGATGGCGGGCAGCGTGCCAGCCAGGATCAGGCCCACATCGTAGGTGCTCAGTCCCTGGAAGATCAAGGTGCCCAGTCCGCCCGCGCCGACGAGCGAGACGAGTGTGGCCGTGCCGATGGTCCAGACCGTAGCGATGCGAACGCCGGCCATGATCACCGGCAGGGCCAACGGCATCTCCACCGCAATGAGAATCTGCCGGCGCGTCATGCCCATGCCCGTGGCGACCTCGACGACCGTCGGGTCCACCTGCCGCAGGCCGGTGAACGTGTTGCGGACGATCGGCAGCAGGGCGTAGGCGACCAGCGCCGTGACGCCGACGCCCATGCCCGTGCCCGGCAGCGGCACCCCGAGGTTAAGCTTGATAAGGATGAACAGCGTCATCACCAGCGCCACCAACGCCAGCGAGGGGACCGGCTGGATCACGTTGACCAGCCCCATCACGATGTTGACAAGCAGCCTCACACGACACCTCGCCAGCGCAATGCCCAGAGGAACGGCAATAGCGCAGGCGATGAGCATGGCGATCAGCGTCAGTTCCAGGTGCTCACGGGACTTGACCAGGATCAGTTGCCCGTAGTCCTGAAAGAAGGCGGCTAGCTTCTGAAAGAACTCGGACAGGGCGATCATGCCGCACTCCCGGCTTCGCCGAGCACCTGGGCGATGGCTTTCAGCAGGTCGGCCTTGGCCAGCTCGCCCAGGCAGGCTTGGCCCCTGTACACGGGCACGGACTTCCGGCCGGTCTTCTTGAACAGGTCCAGCGCCTCGATGAGGGAATTGCGTGCCGGCAGGAACACCTCCGGCCGCGACGGCGGCGGGGGCGCCGAGGCGTCCAGCTCGGAGACGATGGACCCGATCGTCCGCGTCAGCAGCGAGAGCTGAAAACGATGCTGGCCGAGGAAGTGATCGACGAACTCATTGGCGGGGCTCTCCACCAGCTCCTGCGGCGGGGCGAGCTGCTGAAGCTCGCCGGCGTCAAGGACGGCCACCCGGTCGCCCATCTTGACCGCCTCGAAAACGTCGTGCGTCACGAACACGATCGTCTTGCGGATTTCGGACTCCAGCTCCAGAAACTCGTTCTGTAGCTGCTCGCGGGTGATGGGGTCCAGCGCGCCGAACGGCTCGTCCATCAGGACGATGGGCGGGTCGGCCGCCAGCGACCGGGCCACCCCCACGCGCTGCCTCTGCCCGCCTGAGAGCTGCGCGGGATATCGCCCGCGGAAATCGACCGGCTCCAGACCGACCATCCCAAGGAGCTGATCCACCCGCTCGTCGGTCCGGCGCCTGGCCCAGCGAAGCAGTCGCGGAACGACGCCCACGTTCTCGGCCACCGTCATGTGGGGGAACAGGCCGATGTGCTGGATGGAATAGCCGATCGACCGCCTCAGTGCGATCACGTCCTGTGCCATGACGTCGCGGCCTTCGATGAGGATGGCGCCGCTGGTGGGCTCTATTAGGCGGTTGACCATCTTCATCGTGGTGGTCTTGCCGCTGCCGCTGGTGCCGAGCAGCACGAGGGTCTCGCCGCTGCGCACCTCGAGCGACAGGTCGCGGACCGCGAAGGTTCGCCCCCCGTCGTACGACTTGCAGACTTTGTCCAGGACGATCATGTCGGGATCTTCGCGCCGGCGCCCGTGCCGTGCATCTCGGGCGCCCCGGGCCGCTCGCGCCAGCGGGCAGGCGGCAGCTCCCGCGGCGCGCCCGTCCGGTGAGGGGCCGCTACAGGCCCCATGCTTCCATGATGTGGTCGGGTATGTCCATGAGCTTCTTGGCCACCGCGGCGACGTAGTACAGCGGCTTGCCCGCGATGCTGACGCGGTGCTGGTAGCGGCGGTACGCCTGCATCTGGATGACGCGGTCGCGGCTGAGCTGGCGGACCAGCTCGCAGAAGCCGCTGTCGTCCTGCTCGTTGAGGAACTGCTCCTTGATGTTGAACGCCACCCAGCCCGGAGTGGAGATCAGGTCCAGGGCCTTGACGAAGGCCTTCGGGGGTATGTCGCCGAACCCCAAGGCCGCCACCACCGTCAGGCAGTTGAACTGCTTCTCGCGCAGCAGCCGCTCGTGCTCCTCCGGCAGGTCAGTCAGGTCCGTCACCAGATACGCGTCATAGACCCCAGGCCGATCGCGGAGCGTGGCGACCTTGGCCTCCTTGATGATGTCCATGCCGACGATGCTCTCAACGCCGATGCGCTCCAGCTCGTCGCCGACCATCCCGTTGCCCGCGCCCACGTCCAGCACCTTCAGGTCAGCCGGGTTGTCGTCGAACTCGTCCATCACGTCGTCCAGCATGCCGACCACGCGGCTGGGCGAACAGCACTTCAGATGCTCGTAAACCACCCGCTCGTAGAGACCGGGGACCTTGTACACCTCATGGTAGTCGTGGATTCGCATGCGGCGGCGCTCCCCGTTGATCACCGCCTCGAACCGCTCCCTGTCCTGGGTCGGGACGTACCCATCAGGTCTGGGAAACCGAATCTCATCCACCGGCGAGTCGATCTCGTCGATCCGGCTCAGCCACCGGGGTTCCGTATCCTGCCTGGCCATCTCTACAACCTCTCTTCCATTGGGGCTGGAGATCCCGCCTCCGTGCTGTTGCGTCCCGGCCTCCCATCCGGCGCTCCCGCTTCCGGTTCGGAAGCAGCCGGGGAGGCAGCCTGCGACTGCCGGCCATACATGCCCTCCGTATGCTCCAGGGCCGTGTCGATTGGGGCCTTCGAGACAACCCTGGGGCCTTGAACGTGCTCGGCCTCCATCATCGACACCACCCGCTGAAGCGCCGAAAGAACCTGTGTCTGCTCCCAGTCCTCCAGTTCACTGAACTTGCGCGTGAAGCTCTCCTGAAGCAACTGCGGTGCGTGGGAGAGTATTTCCTTGCCGCCTTCCGTCAGCCAGACCACGACGCGGCGCTTGTCCGTCTCGCTGCGGTGGCGGCGGATCAGCCCGCGGCGCTCCAAGCGGTCGAGAATCCCCGTCACCGTGGGCTGGCTCAGGTGCGCCGCCCGGGTGAGCTCGGAGACGGATATGCCCTCGTGCTGGCCCAGTTCCTTGAGGATATACAGCTGCGGGCCGCTCAGGCCCCACCTGCCCATCAGGTAGCGGGAGTACAGGTCGATCGCCCGAATCGCCCGGCGCAGGGCATACATCACCTGGTCGGTGATGCTTGTGCGGAAGCCTTGTTCCCGTGGACTGCGCTCGATCATGTCCGTCAAAATATATCGTGCACGAAGGAGATTTCAACCCCTAAATGATGGAAAAAGTCCTTCCCGCTGCCAACTCCTTGTGGCAAAAGCAGTAAGGGTTTGCCCCTTCAGAGACCGTAAGGTAAATCACTTAGTGTGCGATGGTTCTGGCCGGCTTAGTGGTCGCATCCGCCCACGTGGCATGGACTTACCAAGATCCACAACCCCCATCGGCCGGCCTCCCGCGGCCAAGCCGCCGAACGCCGACCCAAGGGGCATCCCCACGGCATGCGGACCGCCGCTACGGGGCTGCGTCTTCGATGAGAAATCTCACTGCCCCAGCCATCCCCGCATCAAACGCCAGCCGCCCGTTCGCAAGCCCATGCCGCACCGACCCAAGTCGCTTCCGATCCGCTCCAAGCGCGATCACGCGAGGGGTCCGCAGCCGCCAGCCAGGGCGCAGCTTCGACAGGTCTATCTCGACGGTGAACTTGCGATACCGAGGATACGGCAGCAGCTCGATGCCCCCTTGGGCCTTGAGGAGCGTGAACGAGCCGTTGGTCGCCACGGGGCCGAAGTCGATCTTTCGGCCATCCGTGTTCATCCGCTGGGCAAAAGGCCGCGCCCGCCGCGCCTGGCGCCGCCGCCAGTCGTCGATGTCCACGCTGCGGATGTCCACAATCCTGCCGCCGCGACGGGTGACGGCCAGTCTGCCGACAACGTAGCGCTTCGGCGACGCGGCGATGCCCCGCAGCCCCAACCACGACCACTTGTCAGGATGCAGGCCAATGAGGACATCGTAGCGGCCGGCAGCCGCCTTCTGCGGGATGCGGACTCGATGCGGACCGTCCACCACCACCGTGCCGGGGATCCATTGCGTGGCAGGGGTGGGCAGCGCATGGTCGTCCTGAAAGTGAGTGCCGTTGGGATCCTTGGTCCCGACGGTCGCGTCGTGGAAGTGCACGAAGCAGCGGACATCCCGGGGAAGCTTCTCCTTGACGACCCACTCGTAGGTGATCTCGAACTCATCCCCGCCGACGTACTTGACCGACCTCAGCCGCGGCTCGATGTCCCTCGACATGGTCTGCCATGGCAGGTGGACCTGCGCGCGGGCATCGACGTAGAGACTGCCGGGCGTGTCGGCGAAGTCCACGATCGCTCCGCCGCGCCGTGCGGTATAGACCAGCGTGTTGGGCCCATTTGCCACGAAGCCGTACCGCGGCAGCACGTGCCCGCCCACATTCCAGTCGTCTTCGCGAAGATTGACGTGAAGCGTGAGGCCCGAGTCGTAGCGGACGCGGAGCCGGTCGAGCACGCCCGCCACGGCGGCCACCGAGCTGCTGACCATCTTTCCGGCCACCTCGTAGGCAATGTCGGTGACATTCGCCGCGCCGTACATGGCGGCCACGGGCCGGGCAATGTGGTACTCGCGGACCACCAGCGGCACCGAGCGGTAGATTTCCCGCCCGATGAACGGCGCGTGGCCGTACGCCAGCGTCTGCGCGCGATACTTGTCGAGCTGGAGCGGCGTCAGCGCCTCGCTGCCGACGCGCGTGGCCTTGCCCGTGCGCAGCCAGCGGGTGTAGTAGCCCATGCCGTGGCTGACCATCTGCGGGTGCAGCTTCAACAGGTTGAAGTCCACCAGGACCGGCCGGTCCTCGCCGCCGTCGAGCTGGGCCTCCACGCCGTCGGTCACGCCCGCCCAGTACCAGTGCCGCCCGCCCTCGCTGAGGCATGGGCCCCTGTGCCAGTGCTGCATGAAGCAGAACAGCACGCGGGTCCAGGCGCTGCGCGCGAAATGCTGGCCCGGGCGATAGGAATCGGGGCTGAAGTCGCAGTAGCGCCAGGGCTCGACTGCCGCATGAACGTCGATGAACGAGGCGTTCGTGCCGTAGCGGCGATGTATCTCGGGCGAGAAACGGGCGGCGTACTCCCTCATGATCGACGGCTTCAGCGCGTAGCTCTGCGTCTTCGTGCCGGTGTGGTACCAGGCCTTCCACGGCCGCCCGTTGGGGTCCAGCGCCAGGTCGTTGGCGTCGTACGACGGCGCGTCCGGATAGACCTCGATGTAGTTCTCGTGCAGCGCGAACAGATAGCCCAGCTTGACGGCCGCCTGCACGTACTCGCGCAGGCGCTTGTCGCGGTCGGAGCCGGCCGGCGGCAGCGTGTCGGGCAGCTTCTGGTCGTAGCCGTATCGCTGCCAGACGTGCTTGATGACGGCGATCTCGTCCAGCCCGCTGGCCTTGTAGGCCTCCAGCGTCCGGGCGTCCTCTTTCCAGTCGCCGTCCCAGATGTCCACGACCAGCTTCGGCGCCAGCAGCTTGCGATGCATCGACGGCTTCCAGCGAAGATTTGGCAGCACTTCGTCGAGGTCGTGCGAGACGGCGACGTAGCCGACCTCCTTCAAGTCGTTCCGCTTGCCGTCGAGCTTCTTCAGGTACACCGACCGCGTCCCGGGCGAGCGCGAGGCCTTGGATCGCGTCCAATCCAGCATGGCGGAGGCGAAGACCTCCTGCCGCGGCAGGTAGCAGACGCGGTTGTCGGTGAAGTACGGCACGCGGATCACCTTGCGGATCGGCGCCAGGTCCTGCCGCCCCAGCGAGACCTCGCGGATCGGCCCGGCCGCAGAGGAGGCCCCTATCACCAACGACTTGCCCCGGATGCGGAATGTCCATTGCAGCACAGCCGTTTGCCCGCCGCGGCCGAGCTGCCACTCGGCCCGCACCTCGTTTCCGTCAAGAGAGGAGCCGGCGAGCTTGGCGAGCGCCGGCGGGACGGAGCGGCCGTTGTCATCGAAGAACGCCCCTCCCTCGCGGCAGCAGCGAAACGGCTCGGCGTCGTCCACGCGGACGGTGATGTCGTCCAGCGTGCCGGTCGTCGGCCGATATTCGTAGACGATGCGGCAGTCGGCGCCCTCGTAGATGAACTGATAGGCGTCCTTGAGCTTGCGAACGAGATTGCGGTGCTCGAGCTTGCAGGACGGCACGACGCCGCCCCCGGGCCGGTTCGCCAGCTTCAGCAGATCGGCCTCCGCCAGCGCCCCGTACGCCTTCGTCGCGGTCATCTCGTCGACGATGTGCTTGACGGGGTCCCCGACGTCGCCCGCGATGATGCGCGGCTCGACAAAGTGCGAGAAGTCGAAATCGGCGTTGCCCTTGGGCCCGGGCGAGGTCGCCAGGCGCAGCAGGACGCGCCGGCCCGCGTGGGCAGCCAGGTCGAAGCTCAGCTCCTTCGGCTCGGACTTGGCGTAATGCTGGTCGAGCAGGCGCGTCGTCTTGCCGCCGGCCGTCAGGTCAATGGCAAACGTCACTCCGTCGCCGCGGCGGACGCCCTCGGCGCTGACGGCGATGGCGAGTTTCAGCGCCGCCGGCTTGGCCTCGGGTAGCTCCAGGCGGTATTCGACGAAGGCCTCGCCCGGCCCGATTCGCCACGGGCTGTGGAGCAGCAGCGCGGGGCGGCCCCCGTGGGCCACGTTCAGGAACGCCAGGCCCGTGTCCTTCGTGAAGCCGCCGGACCAGGACAGCGGCATGGTGATCGGCGGCTTGCCCGGCAGGCGGCAGCCGACGCGGTAGAGCCCGATGTCCGCCAGCGGAGTGACGCCCGACGGCAGCCTGACGACCGGGACGTTCGGCTCGGCCGCGGCGGCGACGCCCGCAAGAAGCAGCGCAACCCCCACAGCCAGGATCGCCCGCCCTGCCACCAGGCGATCGCGTGTCAGGATCGTTTGGGGCATCCGCATTGCCTCAACTCCTCCGCCAGCTCGGCCGCCCGCTTGGCCCGCGGGCTCAGCACGCGCTGGACGACATCGCGGGCCCAGTCATGTCGCCCGGCATGAACGGGCCCGCCATTGCGCGCTTTCGGTCCCAGGCCCAACGGGTGTTCTGGCTGGTGGCCGACAGCCTGGGGCGCGCCATGGTCCGCCTCCCGGATTGCGGCGGCGGCCCTCGCGCCGGGCGCCCGCCATTCTACCAGCGTCCCCATCCAGTGCTACAGCAGGCGCGCGCGCCCCCGCCGATCGCCGCGTAGAGGGACGAGCTGCTTCTCTCGCGCAGCACGCAGGCCTGAGATCGGTATCACCCTGCGCACTATACCCTTACGGCCCAAATGGGTTCGTTCTTTCATTTTCCTGCCGGCCCCGCATCGCGCCTTGCCACGCTGGCGCCCCGATGCTATCCTCGATTAGCAGCGCAAGGGGCCGGCCATGGTACAGGGTCCAGAACAAGCAACGGAAAGCAGCCTGGGCTGTTCACCTCTGCGCTTCCGGTCGGCAGGCCGCGCAAAAAGAAGCGACGGAACGAACGAACCCAGCAACGACGGAGACGAAATAGGTGACTGTCCCTAATATCGGAATCGACGGCCGATATCCTTACGCCAGGCCGGCGTTTGCCTCGCCGTCGCGGCCGGGCGCGGACGACCGTGGCGTCCAGCAGGCTCTGGACCAGGGC
>Ga0307380_10008712_pt1 | contig 12969 bp, 13 predicted proteins | sample UN3MG_FD_202239 | JGI IMG/M metagenome (GOLD analysis project Ga0307380, IMG submission 202239) | Soil microbial communities from Risofladan, Vaasa, Finland - UN-3 | ecosystem: Environmental > Terrestrial > Soil > Coastal area > Acid sulfate soil | place: Finland: Risofladan, Vaasa | collected... | reverse complement strand
GTAACATTAAAGTCAAAAACCTTAGCTTCATCTGTGCTCCAACTTCGGAAGCAATCTTAATCGTTATACGCCATGACCTCTAATATAAAAGCGGAGGAGTTGGAATAACTATGGAGAGAATTAACCCTGCTAACTTTTGTGGTCCTAGAGCATATTTCACGGATATCGATTATAAGATTGTACGATTTAAACACGATAGGAAAGCTTATAAAAGAGAAGTCGAACGAAGGTTAAAGGTTCTTCTTTTGACTAAAAATTTTATTGTATGTGCTGGTTCACATCTCTCTCATGAATTTGCGTATAATCTTTTTAGGAGTAATCCAATACTACTTGAAAAAAACATGGTTATCCCTTCCCTACGAGAAGATAAGCAGCATATAACAGATTACTTGGAAGATAAGAGAATTGAAAAATCTTTAAAACAAAGTATGAAGAATTTCTACAAAGATTATGTAACGAAAGGTGTAGACTGGAAGCTAATAGAAGAGAGTTCATGGTTTAAAGCAAACCTTTTGAAAGCCTTAAGAGATGAATGTTCGGTCATCAGAAGAAATCTACCTAATCTTTCGGGAGGAAAACTGGATTCCTTACTGACTGAAATAGAAAAAAGTGAGATTCTTACTCGTGAAATAATTTTAAAAAGTATTTTAAAATGGCCAGCAAAGGAGCAAAGAATTCTTCTGGACTTTGTAAATTTAGTTTATCACATGTCTGGTGCAAAGTTTCATAACTGTGAAAGTGCTTTACCTCAAGAAAATTATATAGACTATTCTCTTACTGACTTTTCTGAGCATAGGGTAACTTTATCAGATACACAAGTGTTTTTAAAAATATTTTTTGAATTGGCTTTCGAGACTCTATATAAAAACACTCTTCCTGTCGAGTTGCTGGATCTATTATCCTTTGAAGACATAAATTATATGAGGAAGCCGATAGAGAAAAGTTCGTTCCGTAAAAAATATGATGAGTTAATTCAGAAGAGTGTTCAAGTCATAAGGAAATCCGAAACTAATCCCGAATGTGTGGCATATGATATAGAAGAACCATTGGAAATATTGGAGCAAATTTCTAAGGCTTTTGAGGGGATCTTTAAACAAGAATTGCCAGAATTTTTGAAGAAAAAGTATAAAGAAACAACTAAGGAGTTGCGGAAAAGCACGTTATCGCTAGGAATTGATATTACTGGGATTGTTCCTTATGTGGGCAACGTTGCCACCGCCTTGAGTTTACTTCAGTCATCGCGTGAGGCTTTTGTAAATCTGAATCAATCTCTTAGAAGTAGAAGAGAAATACACGATTACGATTTATATTTGAAAAATAAAGAAAGAGTGTTACGTCAACTGATCGAAAAATACCCTATCTCTGAAAAATCGGTGCTATTAGATACGTTGGATTTATTAGTTAATACAATTTCAACAAGGATTAAACTATGAGAATAAGGTCACGGCGTATAACAGCGGATAAAAGACTTCGCTACGCTTCGCCCAAATCCTCGTCTACGGCTCGGACTTCTTTTATCCGCCAGCCGTTAGGCGACATTTGACGTGACGGATGAAGGAGTAAAAATGAAGGAGAAAGACATTGAATACATGAAATTGGCAATCGAAGAGATGAGGAAATCTATACCAGAGCCTGACGGCCACATCCATCCAAAGGTCGGAGTAGTGGTTGTAAAAGACGGAAAGGTCCTGGCAACAGCTTACCGGGGAGAAATATCCGCTGGAGATCATGCGGAATACACTGCCCTGGAAAGAAAATTGCCTGATATAGATTTGACCGGGGCAATACTCTACACCACTCTAGAACCCTGCACGAAGCGGTCACATCCGAAAGCTCCCTGTGCGAAAAGGATCGCGGATAGAAGAATAAGCAAAGTTGTGATAGGAGTTTTGGACCCTAACCCAGACATCTATAAGAGCGGTCTATTTCTTCTAAAGGCGAGCAGAGTGCAGGTAGAACATTTTCCTTCCGAGTTACAACGTGAAATCGAAGAGATGAACAAGGAGTTTATAGAGGCACAAAAACAGGCAGCTAAGCAGGAGCTAGGACCACTCCTATTTCATCCCTTCCCGTTACCTAAAAATTTCGTCGGCCGTCAGCAAGACTTGGACCAACTCGCTCGACTGTTGTCAGACGAAAAGGACGATGCGCCACGAGTGATCGCTGTCCGGGCTATTGGTGGCACGGGGAAGTCCTGTTTAACACGCAAACTTATCGAAGAACGTCAACGCATCACCCCGCCTTTTGACGCCATTTTCTGGTTCTCATTTTATGAGGCCAAACTTGAGGAAGCTGCCTTTGATCGTTTTTGCGAAGCTGCTCTTGTCTATCTAACCAATGGAGCCTTCGATCCTGTTTCTGCTCCCTCGCCCGTTGCCAAGCGGGTAAAGCTTGACAACCTGCTACAGGGGCGAAGGGCGCTGCTAATACTCGACGGGTTAGAAGTGGTACAGCGTCCAGATTTCGGGCATCCACGCTACGGTGAACTGCTCGACCACGAGTTACGCAGGTTCATCCATGGGGCGTGTAGCTGGCCCCATAGTCGTCTAATCCTTACGACCCGCTTTCCTGTCAGTGACCTGAGGGGTGCACGGGGCTTCCAGGACTTGCTACTTGAGGACTTAACACCTGAGGATGCACTGGAATTCTTGCAGAAGCAGGGTGTGAAAGGTAAGAAATATCGTCTTCGTGAGGTCGCCGCACACTACGGGAACCATGCTCTGACGCTGACCGTCTTAGCAGATTACCTAACGCGGTTTTATGATGGTGACATCGAGCGAGTGCGACACCTCGTTTATCTACCCGCTGAATCGAAGCAGGGCGAGAAACTTCAGTCCATCCTCAATGGTTATTGGGAGATGTTAGCAGAACCCGAATGTTTCTTCATTACACGTCTCTGTGCTTTTCGTGGTGGGGTAGATGAACACGCATTTGTTGTTCTAACAAAGGGCAACCCAAATGACTCAATATTTCGCGCGATGGTGTCGCGGCTATTGGATTCCTCGTTGCTCCGAAGGGAGGAAACAGGGAAGAAGCTTTATGCCGCACACCCGCTCATTAAAACTTACTTCTACGACCGCATGGGCCAAGAAGAAAAAAGGCAAACACATCTGGCGTTGAAGGACTACACAGCAGGATTACCGGTTCCAGACAATCCTGAAACGATAGCGGATTTGGAGCCACTGTTTGAACTGCTTCACCAATGTGTAGGAGCTGGCCTATATAATGAGGCGTTTGAAATATATGGGCGTGGTAAGATGGATTTAACCCTACTTTACTGGGGTCATTACGACACAAGTCGACGGCTTATTGAACCTTTGATTCTGGCTTTTGAGCAGTCCCCGCCTATTTGGGACGCTGCTGTCTATCAGCGGATTCGACTGTGGTATGTGTCTGCTCAACTTCATGCGCGCTGTGGACAAACGGAGCAGGCACTCCGCCGCATTAAAGCTGCGATTGCTGCTCATAAAGACTCCAAAGGCACCATAAAGGAAACTCTATCAGCAGGATGGAGATATTTGACTGAAGTGCTAATCCAATGTGGAGACCTAGGTGGGGCGCAGGAGAGTCTTGCTCAATTCGGTGAAGTAGAAGAATCCCTCAAACGTAAAAAGAAATCTGACCTATATATGGGGCTATCGGGCTGGTGCGCACTGGAATTAGGCGATACAAAGATGGCTGAGGAAAACCTCACGGAGGCGCTATCGATTAGCCGTCAGCGTCACATTCCTCGAATCCGAATGGAGAACCTATGGCTCTGTAAACTAGGGGATCTTCACTTACGGACGCGACAGATGGAACAAGCGTATTCTAACTATACTGATGCTTTGGAAATTGCCAAGAAAAAGAAATACCGGGACTGGGAAGGTCACTCTCTCCGCGGATTTGGTGACTACTACCGCCTTAGGCAGGACTACGAGAACGCTCGCGAGCAATATTGCCAGTCTCTCGATATTGCAGAGGAGACAGTGTATCAGTATTTAGAGTCGGAGGTGTGCGTAGGGTTAGCGCGACTCGCTGAGATACGTGATGCTCGAAGTCAAATGCCAGATCTAGAACCTGCACAACATTGGGCAAAGCGAGTGCTAACAATTGGGGATGAATGCGCCTTCCGCGTGCAGAAGACGGAGGCACATTTGATTTTAGCAAGGTTGGATCTAGTGCAAAGCGACCCAGCCTTAGCACAGGAGCATGCGAAGCATGGGCGGGAGCTTGTCAATTTCACGAGGCACTACTGGACACGAAAGGAATTGCAGGAGCTAGAGAAAGCGCTTGGCCTAGGTTAAGGATTCTTAAAGATCATGGGAGAAGTAGATATATGATTTACGGAATCTTTTGGGGCTATGTTAAAACAAATAGCAGCGATAGATCATGGTGCACTGTAGGAGCTATGCTCTTGTTCCCAAAATGGTTCCCGTGAACGTCGCCTAACGAGACTATCGGAAAAGTCTCATATTTTTCAAAAATATAGCAAAAATTGATTTTTAATAAAAAAAACAGCAATTATGAGGAGGTAGTTTTATGGCTCGATTTAAGCCAGTATCCTCTGCTCAAACATTAATGGTTCCCATTGTATTAGAAAAGCAGTTGGTTCCAGGGACCTTAGAATTTGCCATTCACCATTTAATAGAGACAAGAATTGATATGTCCCTTTGTAGCCATTACCGGATGGAGCACCCCTGATCATTCCACTATTGCTGAATTTATCTCCTCAATACAAGAAGAAATAATGTTTTTTTAGAAATATGCCTCCAGACAGAGAGATTGTAAGGATTGTAATTTAAGAGAGGAATGTCTTAGGAAGAAGGAGACTAAGAGAAGTTATTTATTGATACCATTAGAAAAACATGAACGGGACTTTTCAAAAGAGATGATTAAGAAGATTGATACAGAGGAAGGGCGAGAGATTTACAGTGAGAGGATGAAAATAGTAGAACCTGTTTTTGCAAACCTACGGATACAAAAAAGGATGGATCACCTTACCTTGCGAGGGAAAGTAAAGGTGAATATTCAATGGTTGCTATACTGTATAGTACATAATATTGGGAAAATTGGAGGTTATGGGATGGGATATGGGTAAGAAAACAGGAAGTATATGTAGATATGAACTTTATGTGAGTACAACAACATAGAAATTTAGGATTAGATGTTAAAAAATGACTATTTAGAAAAAATGAGACCTTATCAAAATGACTTTTCCGACAGTCTCAATAGCGTGTTTGCGGTTCGCTTCGCTCACTCAAACCCCGCTAAAGGCGGGTCTTCGCAAACACGCACACGTTATACGCCATTTTGCCTTGGGAAATGACAAAAAGGAGGATAAACTATGATCTTTTATAAGAATATTGAACTTCAAAGAGCCGGCAATCAGCAAGAAGGTAAAGCAAAATATACTATTAATGGGAATGAGTATTTTGCAGAGGAAGTTGCTATAAATCATTACAAAAGTTTAGGATACAAGGCGCTATGGACAGAAAATACATATTGGTGGACACTCATGTCCTTATTCTTTTGGGATGTTATATTTGCAGAGACAAGAGGAGCAGTAAGTGTAATTATAGGCGGGGTCCAAATAGAACTTGAACCGGGTGATGAAAGGTTTGAACAGCTCTTCAAACAAACAATTCTAATGAATGGGATGCCATCCGACTTTTTTACCCCGGAATTCTATGAAAGAAGAAAAAGCCTACTAAAGAACAAAATTCAAGAACTTCAATATAGCAACCTTGAACAAAAGCTTAGCGATTCTTACAAACAGAATTATAGGAGGAACTGTAGGCCAATAGAGAATTGGGACAAATATAAGATTGATGAATTGCTAATTTCAGTGCAAAGAGTAGATAAGGGGAAATTGATAAAAATACTTGAGAGACTTATCTCGGATTTCAACAATAATAGAGCAGGCCTGCCTGACCTAGTAGTATACGATGATAAAGATTTCTTCTTTTCAGAAGTTAAAAGTGAAAAAGATAAAATATCAGAAAAACAAAAAGAGTGGCATGATTTTCTATCAACGACATTAGGGCTTAAAGTAGAAATATTTCTTATTAACCATACAGAAGTTCAGATTAAACAAGTAAAAACACTTTATATGCCTAGTTCTAAAGAAGTAACAGTTTCTTTTGGGTACTCCTCATCAACAAAACGAGTGGAAGCAATAAAATTTGTTCAAGAACAAGAATCGTATTTTACACAAGGCGAAGGAAAAGAACAGATACACGGAGCAAAATTCAAAATAAATGAAAATGACGTAGAAAAGCTTTACACAATCCTTGATCTGACAAGCGGATGGAAAACCCAAAAAATAGAAATTGACGGAGAAATTGTTAAATCTACTGATTTAAGAAATTCACTATGGTGTTTTCGAGAAAAGACCAAACAAAATGCCTCTTCAGATTATTGCAAAAGAAGGGAATATGATAATAAACCCAATAAATTCGGATGTAGAAATATTTACTTTAATGAATTAGAAAATGAGAAATGGCAGGATTATGGATATATAGATACTACTAAAGGAGAATGGATATTTGATAACAAGAAAATAAATGAAAAATTGGAGGAAGAATTAAATAGGGTGAAGTATTGTCCGTTCTTTGAGGCAAAGAAAGCTCGAAACTTAATAAAAGAAATCCCAGAAAAGATTAATCCCAAAATTGATAAAAATTGGGCTTTTATTTCTAATGATTACGACAAATGGTTTTGGCATGAGAATAGATGGTTAAGCACCTTAGGGAAAACTAATTTCCCTGGATTCAGCGTAATGGTCGGCGTCCAGAAACTGTCAAAGAAAGAAATAAACGAAGCAATTCAGTACTCTAAAAGGGATGATTCAATAAAAATATCTTACAGAGAACCTTCTATAAAAGCTAAGCAAAAATCGGGTTGTTTTATTGCTACAGCAGTTTATGGTGATAGTGAAGCATATCAAGTTAAAATGTTAAGATGTTTTAGAGATAACCAACTTGAGAAGAGAATTATAGGAAAATTATTTGTTGATGTCTACTATAATGTAAGTCCTTCTATAGCGGAATTTATTAGAAAGTACAAAGTCTTAACATGTTTAATAAGAAGGACATTGGATGTAATTGTAAAAATAATCGAAAAGGTATAATGGGAAACGGATCTCATCAAAATAAAGATAAGAAAGCGAATCGGCGTATAACACAGCATAAAAGGTTCATATCTTTTGGCACTTACCCAAATTCCGCCTTCGGCGGAACTTCTTTTATGCTGGAGCCGTTATATGAAATGCCAGAGCCTTTGAAAAATGAAGGAAAGGCAAAAAATGAATGTGAAAGATGTCTTATGTTTGGATAGTTTACTGCTTGGAGAATTTGCCATATTTTGTGGAGCAGGAATTTCTAAGAATTCTGGATTACCTTTAGCGAATGAACTGAAGCAATCTATTCTTGAAAAATTGCCTATTGATAAAAAGGATATTGATGAAGTAATGAATTCCAACATCCCTTTTGAGGCATTCATGGAGACTATTTCAGAAAATACAGATATTCCAAAGATTCTGGACATATTTGAACAGGGAGTGCCTAATACAAATCATATCCTGATAGCGCGACTTGCTAAGAACGGTTTTCTTAAAACAATATACACTACTAATTTTGATTTGCTTATTGAAAAGGCACTAGAAAAAGAAGGACTAATAAGGGATAAGAATTTTAAAGTCTATTGTGATGAAGAGCAGTTCTCAAGATTAGATTTTGAGAGTATGGATGATAAGATAGTAAGAGTTTTTAAGATTCACGGAAGCGTTGATAACAGACATAGTATAAGAACAACCCTCAAAGCCGTTGCAAGTAAAACTCCTTCTGATAGGAGAGTGAGTCTAATAAGATACCTGTTCTCAACTGGAAACCACAGAAGGGTACTTATTCTCGGCTACAGCTGTTCAGACGAGTTTGATATAACGCCACAAATACAAAGTATAGAGGAAAATAAAAAAGAGATAATTTTTATTGACCATTGTAAAGACGGCACAGAAATAGAAGATGTAGGAACAAAGGAACAGAGGAATCCATTCGAAACATTTCCAGGCAAGAGGATGAAGTGCAACACAGATGATTTTCTCAGAGACCTGTGGCATTCTCTTGAGAAAACTGTTGGAGAGTATGAGCCTATTCAATCTAAATTAGATTGGGAAATATATCTTGATCATTGGATTGTGAGCAATAAAGGTTTATTAGAAAATGATACTCTTAATCCTGAGTATTTTATAGCTAGTTTAATATTCCACAGGATTTCAAATTTCGAGAAAGTAATTGAATACTCAAAAAAGTCTTTAGGGATTGCTAAAAGAATGGGGGATAGGATAAGAGAATCAGCATGCTGTATAAATTTAGGTGTTGCCTGTCGGGGCTTAGGACGTTTCAATGAAGCAATTAAGTATTGTGAGAAGGCTTTAGAAATTAATTTAGAAATTAAGAAAGTAATGGGAGACATTGCAGTTGCACAAGAAGCAGAATGCTATGGAAATTTAGGCATTGTTTATAATTACTTAGGGGAGGCCGAAAGAGCAGTTGAATACCACCAAAAGGCTTTAGAAATTAGAAAGGCATTAAGAGATACAAAAGGAGAATCAGTATGCTACACAAATCTAGGTGTTGCTTATGATGGTTTAGGACGCTTCAATGAAGCAATTAAGTATTATGAGAAGGCTTTAGAAATTAAGAAAGTAATAGGAGATATTGAAGGAGAAGCAAGATGCTATGGGAGCTTAGGCGCTGCTTATCATGGACTAAGAAATTTTGAGATAGCAATTGAATATCATGAAAAAGCTTTAAAAATTGAAACGGCAACAGGGAACAAGCAAGGTAAATCAAGAAGTTACGGAAATTTAGGTGCTGTTTATTGTGACTTAGGTAATCTTGAGAAAGGAATTGAATATTATGCAAAAGCTTTAAAAATCGCTAAAGAAATAGGAGATAGAGAATTAGAAGCAAGATGTTACGGAAATTTAGGTGCTGTTTATTGTAGCCTAAAAGATTTCGAGAGAGCGATTGAACATTCCTTAAATGCAGAGAGGATTTTTAAGGACACAGGTCAAATTAAATATCTTAAGGCAGTCTACAGAAATATAGCTCTCGCTTATGAAAATATCGGAGATAACGAAAAGACAAAAGATTACAAGAGGAAACTAAGTAGCGACATAGAATCAGGCTCTGGCACTTCATATAACACGGTGTAAAAGACTACGCTTCGCTTCGTCCAAATTCGGCTTTGCCGAACTTCTTTTACACCGTAACCGTTGTGCGAAAGGCTCGGCAACGTTGGGTTTCGACAATGTTCGCCATCCGTGGCGAACTCGTATTGAAAATTAATATAAAAGCCATTTCTTTACACAACTTAAAAATAAAGGAGGTACAAAATGTTTTATAAATTCTAATAACTATATCAATATAATTTTAAGGAGGAAGATTTATGTTTAACAAACAATATATAATAATTATTATTCTATTATTAATTTCTAGTTCTATACTAATGAGTCAAACAAACAGTCAACAAATGTATGGAATAGGAGCTATAATTGATAAAATTGATGAGGGTATATTGGTTAAAAATGTATTAGTGAATGGCAGTGTTTTTCAAGCTGGAATTAATAATGGTGATATTATTTTGGAAATAAATGGTGTTTTAACAAAAGATATTGATTTGGAGCAAGCTGTTAAATTAATATTAGGAGAGCAAAACACATATGTGAATATAAAAGTAAAACAAAGAAATAATGAAATTAAAATATTTAATCTAAAACGCATTTTAATTAAACTAGGAATACAATCAAGAATTGATTATATATTTTCAAGCCAATCTTTAGCAGAAAAATGTATATCTGCTTCTCCTATTATTAATGATGAGACTGACAATATTTCCGATCATTATCCTGTGATAGCAGAATTTAAACTTGATAGTGGTACTAATCTTAAAATAATAACTTATAATATTTATCAGGGATTTATAGGAGATGATAAAAGAAAGCAAAGATTTATTGAATGGATAAAAAAACAAAATGTTGATATTCTTGCTTTACAGGAATTAAATAATTATAATGAAAATACTCTTCAAGAAGATGCATTAAAATGGGGTCATAAATATTCTGCAATTTGTATAACAAAAGACGGATATCATATTGGTTTTACTTCAAATAGAGAAATAAAAAATATTGAAAAAATAAAATCTATAACTCAACGTGGAATTTTAAAATGTGAAATAGATAATATAATACTTTTTGCTTTACATTTTTACCCGGAAGAAAATAAAATGAAAGTATCAGAAATACAAAATCAAGAAGCGAACACAGTTTTAGTAGAAGCTAATAAATATAATAATAGCAATTGTATAATTCTTGGAGATTTTAATGCTTTATCCCCATATGATTCGAAATATTATAAGGCTGAAGGTTTAGATTATTCAACTATTTCTTTATTTATAAATAGTAAATGGATAGATTTAGTACGTCGTTATAATAATAATGATTTTATGTTAGTTACTTGTCCAACGAGATTAAAAAAAGGTAGTATGGAATAAACTAAAAGCTTATTTTTTACAATTCAAACGGCATATGTCCCGTTTTTGTACCGACGATTGCCAAGCCCTTCGCACAACACGTCGTAGGCATTGCGCTCCTCGCCGTTGCGACGGCTGCGGTGCTCAGGCTTCGCCACATTTAGAAGACGGTAAAAACGCGTGCCAACCCTGACGGGACGCGAAACGTCGCCTACGCCTACCGTTATATGAAATTCCGAGCCCTGCCTTAAGAAAGCAGAAAAATATTAAAAGAAAAAATATTGTGAATCAGGGGACAGTTGTTCTTCGATTCACAATTACTGTCTTTAAGAGAATATATATTGGCAAATTTGATTACAAAATAAAAAAGAGTAAGCTAAAGAAGATGACTTTCTTTATAGCTTACCCTTTTTTGTTGCCTTTTTATTTCTATTCCATTTTTCTCCAACTTTACTTCATTCCGAAGAGTTCCTTTTGCACCTCCGAAAAGCGTAGGGAATAATATTCCCGATTCTGCTGATTTAAGGTAGTGATAGTATTATGTATCTCTTTGGTATTTTCTAAGACCTGCCGATAACCATCTTTCTGGGCAATCACTATCTCCTGCATAAATCTATCAATCCGAAATATTAAGAGTATGGACAGGGCAATAGGAAATCCCTGATTAGCGATTAGGTCTAACCATGTTTTTATATCCATTTGATTTTCTCCTTTGTTATCCTCTCCAGCGAGCAAGTTTCGTCGGTCGGACATCCAGATGCAAGAAATTCTTCTTCTCATAAAGGCCGATCCCGGCAAAACCTATATTCTCGCATACTTCTAAAAGCTCAATTAAATTGATATCTTTTACTCTAATATCAGCCGCTAAACCGATAAGGTGATAACTGTTTACTACCCCTCCAACCTTTTGGTTATATGCTGGACAACGATAACCAGAATTAATATAGATTGGTCTTTCGATTATCCCTCTTAATTCTGTTAATTTCTTTAGTAGCCGGGGATGTAACATCACCCGCTTACAACAGGGACAGGCAAATTCGGATAATTTGAAGTGTGGGGCTAGACCTATATCATTTATTTCATTTAACATCTCCATTTGTTTACCTCACTATTTAACCAACAAGGACTGTTGAATAGCTACCTTATCCTTTAGTAATTTTTTCTTTAACCAGAGATCGTAGGTCTGCTGATTAATCTTGCACACATTAGCCTTCATCATGGTCTTTACTGCCTTCTCCTCACTCTTTCTCAATTGGATCTGCTTATCGGCCAGTATTTCGATCAGTTTCTTCCAGGCTATCTCCCATTTTTGGCTGCCATTTCCTATTCCCAATTCTTCTTCTGCCCAGAGCATAGCGGTAAGTATAGCCTCTTTAATAGTACCCGCTCTATCTTCTCCTAATTTGTTCTTTAAGAAGCCATAGCCTATAGAGACGAGAGCTAATAGTAAGGCATTGAGTAGGTATTTACTTAAGATTGTTTGTAACATGGAACAAACTCCTTTCACTTGTTTGTAAATTTACCAATTCTCCAATCGACCAATTAATTCATTTATAAATTTTCTCACAGGGGGACAGGTAGCTTTTTATGTTAAAAAAGTAGCCTGTCCCCTTTACCAAGGAGTCATTAACTTATAAATTTTTAGCATTTCTACTAAAATCTTTACTAACGACTATTCACTAACGACTAACGACTAGTTAAATATCCATAACATCAGTAGACTTATAATCAAGGATTCTTGCATTGACTTTAGCTACCAAGTCATTACCGTTATTATGGAAGATGTTTTTAGAGATGATAGTATCCATCACTCCTTCTACTGCGGCATCTTGAGCCGCAAAGTCAGCATAGTCTCCATCATCTACGTTCTTGGGGTTATTTAGGGTAAGATTTAAGGTTTTAGCTGCACTATCTCTAAACTGCATATACAGTCTCTTGTAACTGGTTACTTCTCCTAATTCGGTTGCCACTTTATTTTTTCACCTCCTTTTCAGCTAATTGACCAATAGGTCAATTAGCGTGATAAGTGATAAGTGATGAGTAATCAGGAATTAAATCACTCATCACCGTTTTTAGCTCACTTCTTTGCTTTCTCGTTTTTCTTACTAACGACTATTCACTATTCACTAACGACTACTCTGTAAGTTGGGATTCTTTTTCAATTCTGATTTCATCTACGGTGTATTTCTGCAGACCCACTAAAGCGGTAGCTGCATCATAGACATCTTGGTCTAAAGCAGCAGATTTAATCTTGCTAAAAGTCTTGCTCTGGATGATAGGTGCTCCGGTATCCGGATTGGTGCCTACTACTAATCTTAACTGTAGGCTTGAATCACGGGGAACGGTTACTACTACGGCCATTTATAATCACCTCCTTTCTCTAGGATTTACCAGATGGTAAATTAGTTTTCGGTTTACAGTTGCAATTACTAATTTACCCCTCTACTTAGTAAG
>Ga0307380_10008706_pt1 | contig 12973 bp, 10 predicted proteins | sample UN3MG_FD_202239 | JGI IMG/M metagenome (GOLD analysis project Ga0307380, IMG submission 202239) | Soil microbial communities from Risofladan, Vaasa, Finland - UN-3 | ecosystem: Environmental > Terrestrial > Soil > Coastal area > Acid sulfate soil | place: Finland: Risofladan, Vaasa | collected... | reverse complement strand
AAAGAATGTTTATTCTTTTTCTTCTTTGTTCTTGAGGTAAGTCTACCTTTTTTATTTATCTCTTGGCAAACCTTTTTCTTCAAAACCCCTACTAAAATTTTACACTATCATACTTAAAGTAACAAATATATCTAAATATTTATACTTAATATGCATTTTTTTATTAAAATAAGAGACATGTGTTATTTTTCTAATAATTTTTCTATGGTTTAGCTTTTCCTAAAGCCTCAACCATTTGATTAAGAAATTCATCAGATTCTATAGGTTTTCCGCTAATTGTTGCCGAATTATTGACCTGGTATACGTTCTTTATTTATCTAATTTTAAAGTAAAACGATAATTATCTAAGAAATAATGTTGCACTGCAAGACCCCCTAAGATCCTAGCTATAATAGATAATCCTAAAGTCCAATTGCTTTAGTTAACAGTTTGCTGATAACAGAAATGATAATTCCAGGTACCCAGGTATTCGTAAGAGAATTATATAACTGTTTTATAATCCCTTTATCTGGAGATGAAGATTGAAGTTCTATAGAAATTTTATTTAGTGTTTGAAGTAAAGTATTGAATTTATCATCCATCACCTGCATTCCGCGTTCTTGTGAAATCTGAATATCTGCTCCATTCGCAGAGACAACTTGTCCAATAGTATTTGAACCTGATTCTCCTCCTGTTGCAGTAATACTCAAGCCAGTTCCTCCATAAGATGTAATTTTTTGACCAGTAACGTTAACGTTGATATGAAATTGTTTTGGATTATCTTTTAATGATTGAATTATTCCATCGATAATATTAATAGCTTCCTCAATTTCCATTATTTATTTCCTTTCTCACTCACATATTTAATTTCAAAAAATTTCCCATACCCAATGTCCAAAGTATTACTCAATTATTATGAACTTAATTATTACAATATCCATCATAAATGCCTGAAACGTATAACAGATCTGAAAAATATAACTTACGGTTATCTTTATATTTGTTTACTATTTCTGTAATAAGTTGTTTATTATTCTCTGAATAATTAAAAGCTTCTATATTATGTGCAGCAAACCAACCTCTAAAAATAATAAAGTAGTGAATAATTTTACCTGTCATTTCTTGATATTTTGAAGTGGCGTCAAATATGAAGTACTCTGTTAACTCTGGCGTAAACTCTATAGACTTTCCTGAATCATTATCGGCGTGTTTGAAAAAATTTTGCGGTTCTCTGATTTTTTTATTCCACTCTGTTTTATATTTATCCAAAATTACATAATCGCTTAGCATCATAGGGTTTCCATTATATTTTTTATTTAAATCCGATAATATTCCATGTGCAGCACAAGCAAGCGTATGTATTGAAACAGGATCATCATCATTAAAATATAATCTAATTGCGGCTTCTAATTGCCTTTTTGCTACATCGAGTTTAGATATCTTTAATATTTCTTCCATTTTTTTTCTCAAAATGTTATAAAATTAATTTTATAACATTCATATCTTTCGTTATGCTTAAAGAAAATTTTTACTTTAAATTATTGCTTGACTCAAATAAAGGCTTTTTAATATTGTGTAATCATAGATCATAATACAAATGTAAAATATTTAGCTTTTTTCTAGCCATATGGTTTCTTTCCAGTATTTAAATGATCATGGAGTCCTTGCCATTTCTTGGGCTTGATACCGTATAGTTGAATTGTTCCATAGGCTTCTAAAATAGAGTAATCCCCTATCCAGATTTCAAAAAATCCCGTTTTATTAATTTCTTTTATTATTTGAACATCAAGGAACGATATTACCTGATCAATCAAAGAATCCATTAGTTGAAGCAATAAAATTGTACGTTTCGATAATTTCCAGTCATGCTCAGAACATTTAACATCCTTGCGGTATATTGCTTCCTGCAAATGTATAGCAGTGTCAACTGGATCAGCCTGTTCCTCTCCATTAAGAACTCGGGCCCAGAAAGCAGAGTTCGGATTACACATGACCTTTGTAAGTTCAATCCCTAATTGAGTTCCATCACTACGCTGAACGATAAAATCCGGACGCTCAGTTCTATCGATAATTTCGAATGAAAATCCTGTAATTCTTTCATACTCTCTCTTAAATAACTTTAACTCAGATTCTTCATCTTGTTTCTTTCCAATTTCTCGATCTGACAAAAATATCACCCTCATTAAACTTATAATATTTGATAAAATAATATGAAATATTACAAAGGAATTACCAGTTTTCTGATGTCGAATGTTGGGACTTCGCCTCGATATGCTTCACATTCTTTATCCAATTTTCATAATTAATATCTCACAAAAATTTAGAGATATATTTTTCTATTTCTTTATCTGTCCAACCAATAGTTTCTTTTAATCCGATTCTTATCCAATGAAGATATTCTTCTGCTGGTCTATTTCTTTCTTCCAACCAACAACCCGTAAGAGTATATATTTCTAATCCCTCTTTTTCCCCAAGGTAGAGTTTGCTGTGATAAAAACTTTTCCCTTCTTGTTTCCAAATACAATCAAATTGTTCTTTAGTGATTTTCCAGAGTCTTACCAAAACATGATATTCCTTATTCTCTTCTTTCTCACAAGTTAAAAATGCTACTCCTTTTTTATCCCATTTTAATGATTCTTTAGCAAAATACAATCTATAAGGTACAAAGCGATTACCGTAATCTTCTGGCTCTGTTTGATCCTTGCATCCTTGGTAGCTATTACCCTTAAACTTTCCACCTTTAATATAAATACAAAACCTTTCCCTGCAAAGATTAGAGCCATAAACAGCGTATAGAATATTTTTCATCTAAATAACCATTCCTCAATTATTTCCTTTCTATTAAACCCGATAATGGATCAACTTTTTGTCGTTGCCTTGTCACTTCATATGAAGCATTAAATCCATTAGATGGAGTAAAATACTCTATTTACCTACCCTTTGTGCCACGGTTCATAATCAGAAAATACGATTATTTTATCAAAGATTATTAGCAAATCATAAGAACAAGAAATTAGCCGTTATTGCTTCTATGAGAAAGATACTTTTAACTGCTCATGCTATTTATAGAGACAAGACAGAATATGTTGTTGCCTAGATTCTTTAAAATATTTACAATAAAATACAGTGTCTAAGGGAGAGTTTGTGGGTTGACTTTTAACACAGTATCTATTTATCTAATTTAAAAGTAAAACATTAATTATTTGAGAAACTGGGATGTATTCCCTTTTTTGAAAGCTTTTATTGCTCTGCTTTATATTGTTTTCCTAAAGTATCAATTAAAAATTCAGATAATGTTTTACTACAATTTACCGCTAATTTTGAATGGTGTTTTTCTGGCTTATATCGTCTGGTATGTGCATCGCTCATTTCATTTCTCATATTCGCCAAACCATTTATAATTGAAATTAATCCTGATAGTATTTGTTTTATTGAATCCGGATAATTACTATCCGAAGGATCGAGTTTTAACAATCTTTTAATTCTCCCATGTCCAGAAATTAAATCTCCTTTACATTTATACTCTGTATCATATTTTGAGAGAATGTCCACAATTACAGTTTCTATTAATGTTCTTGCATTGGTTATAGCACCATCAAAATCTCCTTCTAATATTTTATCATCACATTTTTTTATTTGGTTGGATAAAAAATCATTTTCATATTTCTCAAGAGACTCAGGTTCAATGGTAATGCCTTCCGTGTTAACAATTTTATATTTTTTACCCTTTTCTATAATCTTGTATCCGTCATATGAAATTAATTCGTTTATTTTTTCAACTGCTTTTGATGCTTTTAGTTCAGTACCATAAAATGATCTCGGATCAAGAATTTCCTCAATAACTTTCGCAAATTCAATTGAACCATTTAATTTTTTTATTTTATCTTCAACATAAAACCATCTTGAAGGGAATCCTGATTCATAAACATCTCTAAATCCGTGACGATTAAACAACTCAACCAGATCTGATCCACTCAAATATGGAGTATACCCACAATCCCCGTTTATAATTGTTGATAAATGTTTAATAGTCAGTTTAGAAACTTTCATCGTTTTCCTCACAATTTCATAATGACTTGATCCACAAAGATAACAAGCGTAAAATATTTTATTGCTTTTAGAACTTTTCTACGCTTTAATTTTCAATCCTCTATCGCTTCATACAAACTTTGTTTAAATTGGTTTTCATCTGTATTATTATAGAAGGGTACGCCCACGAGTCTATATTTTTGTGCCTTCTGTTGAGTTTTAAACTCTAATATTTTATCTTTATATTTTTCAATTATATCCTTTAAAAATTTCTCTTTCCATTTGTCATACTCTTTCAGATACTTACCCTTTGGTTCAATGAATATTTGATAAGTAAGCATTTTGCCATTTTTCTCCTGAAGAAACAAAACAAAATCAGGCTCAAATGCCTGACCGTCAGAGAAACTAAAAATTTTAAAGTGCCTTTCATTGCGGATGAGATATATCCCGTCATACTTTTGTTTTAATGTATCCATCTGGCGGTCTAACATCCTAACAAATGATTTTTCCTCACTGGTCCCGTAATTAGCATTAAAAACATACCAATCTTTATCAGATATAAATTGTTCGTCCCCATTTATTCTTTCATTTTCCTTAAGCAGTTTCAGTACTTTATTGTGAAAAATAGAAGAAATATTATTAGGTTTAAATTTTTCAGTTCCTCTATATTCGGTAATATTTTTTCGGATTTCCGCTTCAATTTGATAGAGTAACCCGGTTAAAGCATCAAGCTGTGCTCTATTAGATAATCTGTAAATTTCTGCCGAATCACCCTGGAAGGTAATTTCAAGCCCGCCCAAATAGTCATCCGCGTTAATAAATTCTCTTATTGATTTAATGTGGGGAAAATAATGTTTTAGAGACCGGAAAGTATAAAATGAATTTTTGGAAATAGCATTGTAAGTAATATGGCATGGAATATCTTTAACTTTTATATCCTTTCGAGCTGACTCAGCAACAGCTCTCACATTTCCGTTCCCACTAAGCAAAGCTTCTGTTAATCCATACCCGCTTGCTATCATGTGAACATAATTTTTTTTACTTACACCAAGATCGGCAAATGATTTAACATATTCATAATTGTTCTTTATCCGTTCATTGATATAGATTAGAGCGTATTTATAAAAATCACTTTCTTTGAAAGACTCTTTTAGATTCAGTTCCTTTTCAATTTCCCGTTCATCCATCATCCCTTCTTCGATAAGTGCGGTACGAAGCTCGGAAATATAACGGGAATCATTAATGCTGTGATAATGAAGCTCCTCTAATACCCGCATTTCATCGGTCAGATCTTTATCAAATTTTCGAATAAAACGGTCATTATTTTCTTTGTTAACGAAAGGAAAGTATCTCGCCCCACGCCCGATAAGTTGGGCTTCTGATATGGTTGTTTTCCCGGGTTTTCCGTATCTGGAATCACGGGTAGTATAGCAGCGGATAATATCAAATAAATTCAAAACATCCCATCCTTCATTTAATTTCTGCACGGCAAATATCGCCCGTATTCGATTATCTTTATCCTCGAGGGAATTAAGAAGAATCTGTTGATTTTCCTTTTCTTTCTCTTCATTTACCGAGATACAGCGGCTTTCATCAAACTCTCGGCGCAACCTTTCTGCCAGTTGTATAGAGCTGATCTTGTTTTCATCAAAAAAAACGAATGCACGTTTTACCAAAGGAATATCTGATTTTTTACGAATTCTCTCAATATCATTACCCGAAAGACTGTCCATCAGTTTATGAAAATTCGCTTTATTTTCCAGTGATTGGGCAATGGTTTTTTGTGCTTTGAATAAAATAACCGGCTTCAGGTTAATCCGATGTTTCGCCGCCACTTCCTGCTTATATTGACTTAAAATCAATGCCTGAAGAATACGCTCTTTCTCTTCAAAATCAGCCTGTACGATATAGACATCTTTGGAATAGCCGTCATTTCGGAATTGACGAAGATCGTAACGATAAATAACTTTATTGCGATATTTTCCCACAATATTTTTATGATAATAATCCAATGTGGCGGTAAACTCTAAAAGTAGGTTATCCTCATTTTGCTTAAATATTCGCTCCACAGTATTTTCCCAGTTTTTAAATAATTCTAACTGTGTTTTAGTCTGGGTGTTGATATGATGTGCCTCATCAGAAAGCAAAACAATCTTTTTATCTTTAAAATCCTCATAGGTAACTGCATTTTCTTTTTCGCTTGTCAGGTCGGAATGCAGTTTTTGAATAGTGGTAAAACAAATATTAATATCCTTGTCATTTACACCTTCAAAGTTGATAACCGGAGTTACTTTGACTCTTCTGGTTCCTATGCGAATATTTTCTTTGAAGAGAAATTTGGAAGATAAAGGATTAAGAAAATTATCCTTTGTCTTTTCTATGATATTGGTCGAATTAACAAAAAAGAGAAAATTCCGATAACCTTTTTCGTATAAATACAGTATTAATCCTGCCATAATCAACGTTTTACCACTGCCAGTGGCCATGTTGAAGAGAAAATGTAAAGGCCAGTCCTTACCGGGAAATTCATTATCCAAACAGTGAAAAAAACGGGAGAAGGCTTCTATTTGATAAGGGCGCGGTTCAAATTTAGGATTTAGATTATCTTTGAGAAAATCCGGGATTTCTTTTTTTAAAAATCCCATTTTGGATACGGCATCCAGCTCTTCATATAAAAATTTTTCAGGCATTGTATGTCTCCCCGTAAAATGACTGATTTAATTTTTTATCATCTTCGCTTACCTTAAAATCTTCGTCATCAATTTCTGATAAATTGACATACAACTGATTTTTATTCAAAAGTTCTACCAACAATTTTTTCTGTTTTTCCAATCCATTTTCAAATCTTCCAATTTCTATAAAGTTATTGACTGCCTCTTTAGGCATCTCCGGGTTTACATACCAGTTAAGGAATGAGTTTTTGGCAATATCTTTCCAAATTTCTAATAATTCATCAGAAGTTTTAGCAGATTGAATTTTGTCCATGAAGGATTCATTGTATTTCATAAGTTCACAATAAATAAAATCACCTGCTTTATTTATTTCAATTACTTTTTTTACTCTTTTTTTAGTTACGGTATCTACATATTCCATCTGCTCGCAAATAATAAATCTTCGATCCCCGCCATCTTCTTTGTTCAACTCTAATACAGCATGCGCAGTTGTGCCGCTTCCAGCAAAAAAATCGAGAATAATCGCATCTTTTTTATTTGCGACAACAGCGTAAAGACAATCATAAACATTATAAAGAGATTTTGGGAAATCAAAATTGCAATCAGGAACCAATTCCTTTACGATTTTGGTGCCATACTCGTTAGCATCGTAACGGGTATCAATCCATACACTTTTATAAACTCCAAAATCCTTACCTATTTCAATATCCCAAATATCCCCCTTTTTCCTAGTCCTTAAAAGGTGCTTAATTTCTTCAACTGACTGTCGTGCATATCTCCATTTTCTCTCAACATTTTTCTTATCTATTGGATATACCTCGATCAAATTATCCCTATTAATATTTGCTGAACCAGGATGGTAATTATCTGGGCAAACTTCACCAAAATCAATTATTCTCAAAGTATCAGGATTTATTGTTATTGGGTAAAAACAGTTTTTGGCATCTTCTCTCAGACTTTCACCACCCCAATTTCTAAGATTACTCCAATCAATATCTTCTTCTGATATCTTTCTATTATTTATTGTTTTTATACCTTTAGGTATAACGAAATATGCATATTCGTGTGTATAAGAAAAGTTTGTTCCTTGAACTCCTCTGGGATTATGAACAATAGTAATGCAATGGGTTTCGTGGTTAGGAAAAATTTCATCCAGCAAAACGCCTAAATATACGTGTTCATTGTCATCAATAGCAATAATTAATGCACCGTTAATAGTTAATAAGTTTTTTGCAATTTCTAATCTATTACGTAGAAAAGTCAGCCAAGATGAGCGATTAAAATTATTGTTATAACAAAATGTATTGCATTACTTGGTGGATTATATGGCGGATCGATATAAATCAAATCTACTTTGCCCCTGAACTGTGTTTTTAGCGTATGCAGTGCCAATAGATTATTACCCTTTATAATCAGGTTTTCCTTTATTGTACCATTTTCATCCCGCCTAATTTCCGTCACTTTCTGTTCACCTTTCGGAGTGTAGCGTTCGAAGTTGGTCAATACCTTCGAGTCAAACAATTGGTCAATCTCATCTTGTGCCAGGATTTCATTAAAGAAAATCTCTTTTCGTTTTTCTTCTTCTTTGGTCTGCCCGCCTTCTAATATACAATCTTTATAAGGCCAGACAAGAGATACTTCACCTCTTTCACGCAAGAACTTACCACCAATATTTAAGCCTATCTTATTGCGGAATCGGGTATAGGAATTGGCAAGAAAGTTTTTATCAGATATATATTCAATAAAGGTATTTATATTAAAAATCCAATGCCCTTCAATTTCATCAAAGAATTTTTTCTCTATTTCCGGTTCGGAAAGTAGTAGCTTTACCAAATCCCGATCGATTTTCCAGACACGATCAATTACCGCCGCCTTGATCAATTCCCCCTCGTCATCCACAAAACACAAATCTGTTTTTAGCAGATCAATTAATTTCTCATTAAATGATTTCTCTATATTATTTTCCGGCATATCCATCCCCTCTTTTTGAATATCAATATTTTTTACTATTCATAGATTATTTTCCTTATGCTTTATCTGCATTTTACAACATTTTTTCTTTCGCAAGTTTCAGCCCAGATGTTTTCCACTCTTATATTTCTTTGTCTAACTCTATATCAAATAACTCTTTGAATGTTAAACATCTGACGCGCTATCTAAGTGGTCATAAATAAACTTTGCCCAAGCGTAAACTACATTTTTTACTTGATTTTTATATATTCCCGATTTTATATTAGAAGTTAAATCTGATAATGCCTCTCCAAATTCTTTTCTCGTGCATTTTGGATTTTCATAAAAATACTTTGCGGCTCGATTTATTTTATTGGTTTTTAGGGCTTCAATTGCAATTGATTTATTAAATTCCTTTTTACCAACTTTTTTCAAAATTAGTTTACCCTTCTCTGTCAGATATACTCTATTATCAGAATATGTAATTAAACCAATAGACTTTAAATCGTACAAGGAGTCATATAACCTATTAAAGTTATCAATTTCCGATTGATCTATAAGATTGCAAAAAACATCAATATCTTTTTTAGGGCGTTTTTGAGGAGTAAAGGTCTCTCGATTATCCAACTGTTGTAATCTAATATACTTTCCCCTTTTTAATCCTACCAATCTATCTTGAATATCTAAGTTTGTAAATTGAAACCAACTTATAAGGAATTTCGCATAAGTAATCCAAGTTTTTTCCTTAAATACAGTCCCCCTAAAAATATCCTTTAAAGTAAATACTATTTCAGAAATACCGATTTCTTTGTTTTCTAAATTACTTAATTTTAAATAAGGAGTATATCTCTTAAATTTTTTAGACATATATTCTCTAAAATCATTTTCATTTTCGGATATCCCCAGTTGACCAATCTGGAAGTAGTCGCCTACTTTACGTATTAACCCTAGATTTCTCAGTTCACGCAGGTTATTATCAAGTGTCCGTTTTCCAGGGTGTCTTGGATGTAATTTCCCAAGTTCGTCCAAATTAAATTTCTTTTGATCTTTAAATAGCTTATACACATCAAAGCAAACGCTTACATGCTGCCGAAGGATATAACTCTCACCGATTGGAGGAACTTCTTCAGTTACTAAATAATCTCTAAAAATATCCCAATATACGTTATATTTTGTACCTGATTTTACAACGAGACGATTATTAATTAGCGCAGTTATAATACGCTCATCAATTTTTTCATCCACTTCTGTTGCATCAAAAAAATTACCGTCAAAAGAACGTTTTGCAATATATTTTAGGGCTTTGATCTCATCAGGAGACAATCCTTCTATGTCATCTTTAAACAAAGCTTCGCAGTTTAAATCCTGTTCAACTAAGTTTTCAATTGTCTTCCCAGCTTTCATTTGCCTATAAGTATGAATACATAGTTTTTTGATTAACCAAGGGAAACCTTGAGAACTTTCAATCAAACGTCTTTTAAGATCCAAATTTATTATTTTACCAATAGATTTTTCTAATTGTTTGATAATTCCGTTTATTTCAGATGAATTAAATTCTCGCATTGAAATAAATTGAGTAAAATTTTTTGCTTGCTGCCATAGATGATAAGCTTCATGGTCGATTGGTATGTTTATCTCAGATTTCCATGAAAATCCTAGAATGAGATTAGATTTAACCTCATCGACATCAAGCAAAAATTTATGAAATGCTTCGAAGAGCCTCGGTTTTTTAAAAACATCTTCAAATTGGTCAAAAATTAAAATCAAAGTTTTATTTTGTCTTTCTAAGTCCTCAAGTAACTGATGCACCGATTCAGAACCCAATATGTCGAAGCTGGAGGTGATATTTATCTTTGGATAAAAAAGACTTGTACTTAAAAAATTAGCCTTTTTTGCATTTCCGATAAGTTTTTTGAATGCCAATGCCACGAAGTTACTCGACGAAGCACTTCGTGCATCTACCGCAAGGATAAAATAGCGCTTACGATAATACTTGTTTTTACTATATCCTCTCAAATCAGTTATTAAAGAACTCTTGCCCCAACCAGACTTTCCATCAATATAAAACACCCTACGAGACGTTTTCTTTGAATTTACTAGATTAATAAAATCAAGTAAATTTGTTTTTAAATCCTTCCGACCAATGAAATGTTTCGTTGAAGCGGGAAGATAATCATACCAATGTTCACTCTCTTGAACTTCAGCAACAGTCTCACTAAATTCCTCCTCTGTTTTTTCTTTAACCGCTGACGGGATGGGAAGAAAGTTTAGATCTCTAATTTCCGGTATAGCATTCCTTAGTTTTTCAATTATATCATTATCTTGAATTAGAAAGGCTCCCTTAGTATCGTGAACACAGAATTGAGAGGGGATTGTATTTTTCATTAAAAGCAATATATAAAAATTTCCAAAATATGTATACGAGAGAATGGTTTTGGTGATGGTATGTTTTATTTTACTGAGATCTAATGGAGTTATTATTTTTGCACTTTCAAGCAGCTCAAATATTTTATCGGGTTCCCAGAAATATAAATTTTCATATTTCTTTTTCTCTTTCATTTCTTCAATTAAACCGGCTACTTGATGTTCAAATTCTGTGGTTGATATAAAATATCCATATTTTGTATCTTGATGCGTTACATTAAAAGCAAATGTTTTTATATCATCAGACTTCAATTTCTCTCTTGCCTTACATTCTATATAAGCTGTTTCTGATCTATCTTTATGTTTAGCGATTAAGTCAATTTCCATGCCCGTGAAGTTAACCCGTTGTGTAATATCATACCTTTGCGTTTCAAAAATATTGCGAACCAAATCTTCAAAAAAATCTCCCTTTTGAGAATCTGATAATTCGGGATTAAGTATTATTTTGATTTGTTTTTTCATATTTATACTCCTGCGATTTGTAAAATATTGTCTGATAACCTAATCGAGTACATTTCATCTAACGTTCTACGTATTTGTGATATGCCAAAGGCGTTTAGCGAAACGTCGCAAACACACTGTTAGCCAAAGTACTTTCTATTTCTTCTTAAATGAATCGATTATTTCCTCAATCAAGTATCCATACCAAACTGTACCTAAACCTAAAGATTCTTTTCCCGATAAGAGCGGAAGGACAATAGTTGCTGAATGGACACCAAGGAAATACATTGGCGAGCCAGGTAATATATTAATATTGCCTTTATCATCAGGCCATGTATTCTTCGGTTTAGTTATTACCGGGCTACCACTCATACCAGGATGAAGATTTGCATCAATTAAAAAGAAAGGACTACCTTGAAAGTCAACACCGTATGCACTTGAAATCATGGCATTGCGGACCAGGGGGAGGTTATGAGTAGAATCCAAAAAACCTCTTGGAAAACCAATCACCATTACATCTTCACCTGGCTGGATTACATACTCCTTGGGAAGAAAGTTGGATGAAGAGAGTCCTTTAATAAAATGCCCAGCTCTTAGCGCTCTCTGATCTATCTCAATTACTGCTACATCAATTTTCTTCGTCTTGTAGTCTGAATGCACGTGCCATTTAACTGAATCATCCGAGTAAAGAGGAATTTCGAAATCTACATTTTTAGTCATATCCTTAGGATCCTCATGCAACTTAACTCTCAGGGTATCAGGTTTTATTCCTTTCTCTTCATCTAAGATAACATGTCTATTAGTTACCAAATACACAACATCATTTCTAATATAAAAAAAACCTGTTGCTGTACCAACTGGTTGTCCACTTTGAATTTGAATTATTAGGACAACTACTGCCAATATTTCATTTATGACTTCCATTATTTTCTCCTTCTATAGGTATTTCGGTTAACTATTAATAGACAAATTACTGCGTTTATCTTACTGAAATAGTATAATATCCGCAGTAAGGAATATCAGCTTTTATTGGTAAACCATCTTATTATACATATTCGATAAAAGGTTTTAAAAGTCCTTCTTTTTTGGAAGAAAAGTTTTCAGTTAAGGAAAGGGAGATTGCCGCGATTTCTTCGAAAGCAATGACAATCACCCCCACCTTAGTCCTCCCCCCTCAAGGGGGATGGAACAAAGGAGCGGGAATGACATATAAGAAGGAAGGGATTGCCGCGCTTTCTTCGAAAGCTCGCAATGAAAGAGGGAGGAGAATATAGAATTAGGGGGACACACTTTACTTTTTGCCATGCATAAATGTGGGAATACAAAAGAAGAATGTCCCCCTAATTCTAGAAAAATTAATGTTTAAAACATCTTGTACCGGTAAAGACCATTGCCAGATTATGTTCATTGGCAGCTTCTATAACTTCCTCGTCTCGCTTTGACCCACCGGGTTGAATAATGGCGGTTATTCCCGCCTT
>Ga0307380_10008705_pt1 | contig 12973 bp, 1 predicted proteins | sample UN3MG_FD_202239 | JGI IMG/M metagenome (GOLD analysis project Ga0307380, IMG submission 202239) | Soil microbial communities from Risofladan, Vaasa, Finland - UN-3 | ecosystem: Environmental > Terrestrial > Soil > Coastal area > Acid sulfate soil | place: Finland: Risofladan, Vaasa | collected... | reverse complement strand
AAAAAGAGGGTGGTAATTGGTCTAAAAGAGATGAAAAAATAGGTAAATATATACCTCTTACTAAAGGAGATATTGCAAAACGAAGCGCAGTATTAGATGCCCAAGCTAAAAGGTCTGATGAAAATTATTCTCTTAATATAGATTTTAATCGAGAAGATGGCACTGGCACAGATTATTATAAAGTAGATACTACGGGGTATTCTAAAGGAAGTTCTGGTACAGCCTCTTTTCGTTATCCATCAATAATAACTCCTACAGGAGGGAGTAAAAGAGCATATTATAATTATGGACTATATGCTGATCAATTACAAGATGCACTCAATAGTAAAGCTAATGAATATGAAGGAACAAATTATAACCCTATTCAAATGACTGTACCCAACCGTCAAAATGGTGGAAACATCTATCAAGATGGTTCAGGGATGCCTCAACAAGGTGGACAAGGACAACCACCTATGATGGCTAACGGAGGAAATGTTTATCAGAATGGTAATTACATGCCTAGTTATGAGAACTTACAAGAGATAGAAAAATTTGGTGAAAATGCTCAAGCCGCTGCAACAAGAAATGCATATAATAGTGCATTTGATAATGCTAACAATGCACCTAAAGTGTATAGTAACGAACAATCAATAGGTAATAAACTAGGTCAGTTAGCACCTATGGCTACTAATATTGGAATGGGACTTCTTGCAAAAGAAGATGAATTAGAATTAGATAGAGCTTCTAATGTAAAATTTGGTAGAGAAAATAATAGAGAAGAACTTAAGGATATAGACCAAACTTCTGCAGGTTATCGTAACCTATTACAAAATAGTGCAAATCAACAACAGATGTTAACTGGTGTTCAAATGTTACATAATCAAACTCAAAAGCAAAAAGGTGTTTCTAATGAGAATTTAAGAAAGCAAAATGCACAAATAAATAATCAAGAGAAACTTGCTAACATGAGAATTGAGTTGCAAAACTTACAACAATCAAATGCAGAGACTTCTTACGAGAAGAAAGCTAAAGCTGCTAAAAGTGCTCAATTGATGAGAGGTATTGATCAGTTAGCTGAATACAATAGAGCTCAACAAGAAGATGAAATCGCATTACAATATGCTAATATGGGACATCCTGATTTCAGATATGAATACCTTAGTCCTTACGATAAGTACATGAAAGATAAAAAAAATAAAAAAGATGGCGAGTAAATCTAATAAGTTACAATTCGGTTCTGCGTTAACTACGGTAGGTCCAGGTTCATCACATGCTAACTTTCAATATAAACCTTTAGGTTTTGAGAAGTTTGCAGCACCTTTGCAAAAAATGCAAGGTTATTATGACCAAGCACAGGCAGCAGTTGAAGATTTAGATTTTCAAATTAAACATCTTCCTTATGGAACTGATCCTGCTAAAGCTAAAGAATTAGCTGATCAGATGACCGTTAAGAGAGATCAAATCGTTAATGACCTAACTAAGTCTAAAGATTATCGTAATGCTTCTAGGAGCATTAAAAAGATGCAAAATAATTGGACTAAGAATAAACATCGCAAATCATTAGAATCTAATTATGCATCATGGATAGAGAAAGATAAAGAACAAAAAGAAAGATATTTAAAAGGTGATATTGATAGAGATTACTATTACGATTGGAGAGCTCGTTCTATACAAGACTTTGAAGCAAAAGATGCAGAAGGTAATTTAGGAGGTACTAATTTTAAAGATGATGGTTTAGATGGAACATATAATACTATCGGTAGAATAGGAAGATTAAATGACAAGACTAAAGAATTAAGAGAATTATCTTTAAAACTTGCTGATATGACTCATTCAGAAAAATCAACTTGGTTTGGGGAAAGAGGAATAACTGATTGGGGAGATATCGAAAGTGTAACTTATACTAAAGAAGGGAAAAACGCAAAAGATGTAGCTACAAAAATTGAAGATTTCTTAAAAACTCAACCAGATTTTATAGACTGGGCATCTGAAGTAGCTGAAAATGAGCATTGGAAACTGACTAATTATAGTGAAGGTGATGTTAATTATGAAGATAAGAATAAAAATTATAATAAAGTTGCAGGTGAACTTGTAAAAAATAGATTAAGTTTAGTAGATAATGAATTAGAAAGATTAGATAAACTTGCTAAAAAAGATAAAAGTATTCTTGAAAGTGACTCATACACTAGATTAGAAGACCATAAGGAAAATTTAGATAAGCAAAAATCAGGTGAATATGATCCAAAACTTATTAAGGAATTACATCATAATAAATCATTAGCTAAAACATTTAATTCAGATACAGTTGGTGAATTAGTAGAATATCAAAACATTACTAAATCTAGAAGTCATAGTAGATTACCTAGTTCAGGTTCTGGTAATAAATTAGGACCTGAGTACATAGATCCTTCCTTGTTTACACCTATTCAATATAACAAAATTGATTTAAAAGGAATAGCTACAAGAGGACATGAAGCAAAAGTAAATTTAACTAGTGCTGAAAAAGACGTTAATGATATGACTAATGGTAACGTACGTTCAGTTGTTATGGGGAATCTGGGAGGAGTTTCAGGTGAGGGTAAATACACTATTGATGGAGTAGATTATAACAAACGAGGAGGAGTTTGGTTTAAACAGACACCACAAGGGGAGACATCAATGCAATATGACATTGTTGGAAGTCAATTGTTAGATGAAAAAGCTAAAGGTTCTAAAAGAGCTGAACTTAAACATAATACTATAGAAATTGGTGCACGACAACTTATATTAAGGGATGTACTTACTAATTCAAGTTCTCCTGAAGAATTTCAGGAAAGATTAAATGACCAAGGTATTACAACTGATAAAAAAATAGCTAATGCTATATATAATGACTTAAAAGATACTGACCAAGGTGCAGTATTTGCAAATAATGTAAGTAAAGTAGAAAAGAATTATTATAACGCAAAAGGGTTAAGTGAGCATTTAGATAATTTAAGTAATTCAGCTCTTAGTACTCCTGAATTTAACGAAATTACTAATAACACAAGGATGGATGTAGACTACAAAGTTGCTGCAGCTGCACGTAAAGCTGGGTTCCTTGTAAACTCTACAGAACCATCTGAGTTTGGTGGACCAGGTTATAATACAATGTCAACTAAACAATATTTAAAATTTAAAAAGTATACGTCTGCTAAAGATGGATATCTAAAAGGCGACCCTTTACTAAGAAAATATTTTACAAAAGATGTATATAGAATAGCCGCAGATGAAACTATAAATAAAGAAGAAATGGGCTTCCGTTACGTAGGTAATGAAGAAGTAAATAAAAGTTTAAAAAATTACTTTCAAGGAGCTATATCATTAAGTGAATTTGCTCCTGCATATGGAGATAACTGGAATAATCAAGTAGGATTTGATGATAAAGGTAAACTTTTAGGAGGTACACAAATAGATAATGATGAAGGTAAAGGTGTACGTTTAGTTAAACAAGGAAATCAATCTTTAATTGAAGTACCTATCAAAATAGTTAAGGCAGGGAATCCTACAATACGATCTTTAGTTTATGTTAAACCTAAAAAGGGAGCTAATATTCAATTACAAGAACTATATAGACAAATAAATTACATTAGTAGTGGTAACTCACCAAAAGATAAGCAAACAAATGCAATAGTGAAAGTTATGATGTTTAATTCAGAATATGAACATCAATACATTTCACAAAAGGGAATGGATGCAGTCAATCCATATAGTGAAAATGGTTATGATATTAAAATACCTGGCAAGGTTGCTCTTAGTGATAACTATAGAGGAATTAATTTTGGTAGTTTTCAATATGATCCATCTCAACCTAATAGGTATACTTTTGTTAAAGTTAAGGTACCTCATAAAGAAGCATTTGTATTGATAAAAGATAGTAATGGTAATTATATTATGGATAAAGAAACAGAAAAGCCTGCAGAATATCCTAATCCAGATGCTGCAAAAGCTGCATTTATGGTTGGTAGATAAAATTATATTAATTAATTTTTGTAAATTCGTAGATATAAATAAATTACCTACATGAGAAATATAAAAATCAAAAAAGGAATTGATACTAGTACGGAAAAAGGAGAGACTTATTTTGACAAACTTAACAAGGAATCATCTAACGAATTAATAAAGTCAGGTAAATACTTTAAAAAAGAAGATGATTTAAAAAAAGGTTCTCTTACTACAAGACAGGAATCTAATTCACTTGAAGATTTTTATCAACCTATAAGTACTTCCACTTTTGATCCATATGAAGATTATGTAGATAAAGGTACTTTACGAGGTGGTCAATTTACTATGGAACAATTAAGTTCTATTCGTTCGGAAAATCAATCTAATTGGGACCAAGCAGGTAATGCTCTAGGAAGAGTAGCTACTAATATTGTTCCTCAGATTATTTCTGGTGCAGCATCAATGTTAGATATAAAAGGATATTGGGATGCTGAACATGCAGCTCAAAACGGTATTGTCAATTGGGCTAATAGTGTTCAAGAATGGTCTCAAGAGGCTATGCCTATTTATGAAGAGAATCCAAACGCATCAATGCAAATGCAAGATTGGGCATGGTGGATGTCAAGAGGTGAAGGATTAGTTACTTCAATTGGTTCATTTTTAGCATTAGGTATGGGTGCAGGTAAACTTGTACCTGCGTTATTGAAAGCTACTAGAGCTCAAAAATTAGCTACTGCAATTGCATCTAAAACTAAAGGTGTTAAGAATGCTGCAGATGTAGGTAAGCAATTTGTAGATGGTACAGCAGGATTAATGACTGCAACAATGCTTAATCAAGCAGAAGCAGTAATGGAGGCTACTGATGTATATAATACAACATACGAAAACTCAGCAGGTAAAGGATTCTCTGAAAAAGAAGCAAGGGAAAGAGCAGCAAAAGCTGCAGCGACAACAATGAATCTCAATAGAATAAATATACTATTGAATCTTAGTTCAGCAAAAGCTTTTCTAAAACCTCAAAAGTATACTAGACAATTGATGAAAGATCCTACTTTAATGAAAACTTTAAGAGAAGTTGGATTTGAAGGTGGTCAAGAAGCAATGGAGGAACTTGTTAATCATGTTGCATCAAAGGCTGGTTTAGCTGAAGGTGAGAAGAAAGATTATACTTTTAAAGATGCTATGGCTGATATGGGTACAATGGAAGGATTTGAAGCTGCTTTCTTAGGTGCGTTTGGAGGTATGGCTCAGACTGGAGGTACAAAAATATTACAAAATATTAAAGGTGGTGTAGGTTCTACTACAGATGCTGACGGTAATAAGATTAGTCATGTTACTGATCAAAGAAATAGATACGAAGCACAGCAAGAAGCTATTGAGGATTTAAAGAAGCAAGGTGTTAATATTACTGATGCAATGAAATCTGTTGCAGAAAGAATGGCATTTGAAGATAGATTAAGAGAAGCTATTGAAACAGGAGATACAGCAGCATTTGAAACTATAAAGAATGAAATGTTTGAGAATCAAGCATTTAAAGCGTTCTCTACAGGTACTACTGAAATATTAGAAAACTTACTTATAGAAGAAGCAAATAAAGATCCTAAGGAAGTTGGTCAGGAACATATAGATAACGCTAAGAAAGCAATTGAAGATTTAAAAGGACTTGAAGAAATTTACAATAACCACGAAGAGTTAGAAAATGTAAATGAAGTATTTAATAATCGTGCTAATAAAATTAGAACTGAAAGAATTGTTAAGAGAGCTGAAGCTGATAAAATATTAAATGATACTGCTTTATCTAATAAAGTAAATGATATAGCAAAGAAATATAAGTTTAAAAATAACCGTGAAGTAAAAATAAATAAAGACGGTAAAGAGACTACAGAAACTTTTGTTGATGAAGCTCCATTGACTTATAACATGACTGACTTAGAGGTTAATCCTCATCAAGAAGGAAGTGAGAATAAGGCTACCTATGATAAGTTCTTAAAGGAAGTGCAGAAAACTTCTGAGTATAAGACAAATATGAAAGATGTTGCAATTGAAACTGCAAATAATGCGGCAATGGCTAAGATAAATGATGATTTTACTAATATTACTAGTAAGAAATATCAGTCCGAAGTTAAAGCAAAAAAAGAAAAAGAAGCATTTGTTAAAGCTAATACTGAAAAATTAAAGACAGCTACTGTTTCTGAAATAGAAACAATGATAAGTGCTAGTGAAGACGAAGCATTTACTAAAAAAGCATATGCTAAAATAGCAGAAATAAGAACTCATCAAGACAAGAAAAAGGAACAGGCTACAAAAGATAAAAAAGAAACTGACTATATTAGGAAAATAAATAATGCAAAGGATGATAAAGCATTAGACGAATTGGAAAAAAACATTCCAAAAGATATTTCTAAGAAAAAACAAGATAATTTAAAAGATAAAATTAAGACTAGGCGTGATAGACTTCAACGAATATTAAATGGAGAAGAAGTTGAAGATGATACGGATAACCCATTAGATAAGTTTTCAAATGAAAATCCAGATGAATTTAATGATAAAAACGATAAGCGTGTTCCGTTACCTAAAGTAATTCCTAATCAAAATAATGAAAAAAGTGATGTTGAAAAAGAAGTAACTGATTCATTAGATGATCTTAAAAAAGAAGATAAAACTTTATTAATAGGTCAAGATTCTGAAGGTAACTTAATATATGATTATAATAAAACTAGCAAGGGTAATAATAAAGTAGCACATTTATCTAGAGAATTTGAACAATCTGAAGAAGGAGGAGTAGTAACCAGAAATGAAAATACTAATGAAATTGGTAATTTACATTTATTAGATCCTACTAGATTTGTACCAGGTAGTCCAGAGGCTAACATAGTATTAAGTATTGATAATGAATATGATGGTGAAGTATATGATCCATCTTCGTTAACTAGAGAGAAAATGCTATGGAGCGACAGAGTAGATCAAATAAAAGAAAAGTATAATGAAGCAACGTATAAAGAATCTCCTGAATATATAGCAGAAGCTCCAATTAAGATTACAACTAAAGGAGGAGAGTATATAGGATATGTACACGATACTCAATGGGTTAGAGAAGAGAACATTGATAACACTACTGAAGAAATTCAAAAAGATAGAGAAACTTTACAGAAAATAAGAGAAATAGTATTAGAGAAAGGTAAAGTAGATACTAAAATCAACTATAAAAGTTTTGGTAAATTAATCAAAACTAAAGATGGTAAGTCAATGAGTGTTTCTGATGCAATGCCTGATGCTAATTTAGTATTAGCTGTTGGTAGGAGTGGTCAATATAACTTTTCAAGTAATGCTGAAAGTGCGGATAAGGCTAATATTATTAACAAAAAAGATCCTCAAGATGGTAGATTGTATGCAATTGTCCAAATAGGACCTGAAGAAAGAATAGCTATTGCATTAGAAAGAACTACTTTGGATAAAAAGATTACTAATTCTATACTTCAAGCAGTTGAAATATATATGAATCAGGATGTAAATAATCCATTAGTAAAAGAAATAATAGAAAATACAGAATTTGGACTTGATATTACTACTCCGCAAGGTATTAAAAAATACTTATCTCAATTTGTTCATTTAACACAAACTGAGGAAGGATTAGAAGATATATTAACTTCAACTTCATTAACTGAATCCAATGTTCCATTAATTGCTGTTACAGGTAACGGTATTGAATTTGGAATGCCAGGAGTAAATAAAGATAATACAGGAAGAAAAAAGAAAGCAGGTTCTATTTCACCTAATTATAATAAAAAAAACCAAAAGTGGAATACAGATGGACTTCTAAGATTAGAAGGTATTCTTGAAAAAATGTTAGCAAATGCTGACAAAGACTCTTTATTAAAAGGTACTCCAGCAGTAATAATTAATGAAGATGGTAAAGTAATTCAGGAAGATTATACTACTTACTTAAAAGGTGCATATCAAACAAAGTTCATATCTGTTAATATAGGTACTGATGAAAATCCTAAGTACGCATATACTATCCAACCTTCAATTACTTTTGATACATCTTTTGCAGAAGGTGTAAAAGCTGGTACATCTGTACCACCTATGCCAGTTGCAAATAATAAATCATTTGCAAATAAATCAAAAAGAGAAGCTCTTTTAACAAAGACTAATAAGGAGCTTAAGAAGATGTTAAAGGATAATGGGTTGCCTGTAAGTGGTAGTAAAGATACTTTGATTCAAAGACTTCTTGATAATACAACTACACCAGTCAAACCAACTAGTGAGGTTGAGGCTAAGAAAGCTGATATAGGAAGAAGAAGACAAGAAGTAAAATGGACACCAATATCTGATGGTATTTCTTTTGAAGAGTTTATTAAAAATAATAAAATTTCAAAAAATATTGAAGAGTTTTTACCAATAATAAAATTATTAAACATAAAACTTAAACCTGCTATTATGAGTGGGAAGCATTTACATGCTACAACAATTACAAATAAAGACGGTTCACATAGTTTTGTTATAGAATTTAATGAAGCTGCATTTAATGAGTATACTAAAGAACAAAAAGAAGAATATATTTCACATGAGGTAGTACACGGAATTTTATCATACTATGCTTCAATAAATGGAATTAATAATTTTAATCCTATTTATAGTAAAGTTAATGGTAAGACTATTGGTAAAAGAGATTTTTCAAAAATGCACTCATTACCTCTTTTTAAAGAAGCTGAAAAATTAAAAGCTACTATTTTAAATAATTTTAATAAAAAATCTAAAGAATGGTTTTTAGAAAATGGCTTTACTGAATATGACATTAAAGTATTAAATAGAAGATTTGAAATTATTGAAGATAAAATTATTGAAGAGCTATTTACATATAGTTTAACAAGTCCTCAAGTACAAAAGTATTTGGAGATTACTAAAGAATTAAGTAATGTAAAAGAATTATTAAAAGATGGAATAATCAACGCTAAATATGATGCAGAACCAGCCGCTTTAAAATCAACAACACAACAAACTAGTGAGGTTGAACTCATGGAATCTGAGCTATTAGAATTAAATAGACAAGAAGAGTTAGATAAAATTATTACATCTATATTTCCTGATACCAAAGTTAAAGAAATTTTATACCATAGAACTAATAACAAATTTACTAAATTTGATTCTGAAAAAGGAAGAGAGTCTGCGGATTCTATATACTTAAATTTTAGACAAGAGCAGACAGGTTTTAAATACATTTTACCTGTAATTATAGACGTTAGTAATCCTATAATTTTACCTCAAATTTTTACAGCTTCTTTAGGATACACTGACAATCCATATCCTATAACAAGTAAAGTATTAAAGGAAGAAGGGCATGATGCAGCTATAGGTATAAAACAAGATATTGATAAAGATTCAAATTATAAGTTAAATGAAAATACATTAACTTATGACGTAGTAGATATTGACAAAGCTTTAGACATAGACCAAAATTTGTCTCAAGTATCTTCATCTAATAGTAAGAATATTGAAGAAGTAGTAGTATTTGATAGTAATAAAACACACATTCTTACTGAAGAAGAACAAGCTAAAATAGCGGCAATCAATGCTAAATATGATAGATTAGCTGCTTTAGCAGGAACACAACAAAGTAGTGAGGTTGATCCAGAAGCTGATGTAATGAGTGATGTAGAATCAGCTAGAGGTATTGCTAATTCACATTCTATTACTGAAATGGAAAGTACTGTAACTGCACTAGAGTCTGGAGAAAAAATAGAAGACTATACAGAAGAAGAAGTTAAAGAATTAGCAAGAATATTTAAATTAGCAATTGAGCTAAGTAAGGATACTACTAGTACTACTTTGCCTAATGGTGAAACTATTACTATTTCTAAAGCTGATCAAGATATTGAGTTAGATGACGATAGTGAATTTGATGAAACGGAAGAAGACTTTTTAGTTCCAGTAGGATATTTAACTGATGAGTCAACTGAAGAAGAAACTGAAGAAGAAGCTAAAGCTAGAAAAAAAGCACAAAACAGAGAAATTAGTAAGAATCTTATATGGAATATGGATTCTGAAACTCAACAAACTACGGTTGCCTATTTAGCATCTATTATTATCAACAAAGAGATTAATGCTAAGGTAAAAGGTAAATTAAATGCTAAAGAAGTAATATTAGAACAGTTAGAATCATTAGCAAAAACTGCAGATTTTCTTGAAAGACAAGGTTTAGTGAATAGAGCAAAAGTAATTAGAGCACTACCTAAGCAAATCAATAAAATAAGTAGATTAGTTAATCAAGAATTATCATTATTAAGTGTAGGTAAAGTAACAGAATCAGAAAGTTCTGAGGAAGATGCTTCTGGATTAGGTGATGTAATACATACTGATGAATGGAAATATACAATAGATTCTAAAAATACTGCATCTGCTGAATTTAGAAAATTCTTTAGTGCAATCTATTTAGAAAATGAAGATGGTCCTGTTAAGAACTCTATAGGTTTACCAGTAACTATTTCTTTTGATGAAGTATATAATGAACTACATAGATTATTAGCAAATAAACCTGCTGATTTTAAATTAATGATAGATACATTAAGAATACATTCAAATAATAAACCTTGGTTAAATGCAGTTATTAAGAAACTAGAAGAAGCTGAAGATAAAATTAAAAATGAATTTGCTAGTGATATGGCAAAGCATAATATAAACATGTCGTTTATAATGTGGAGTAAAGATAGAAATGGTAATTATTCTATCCAAAACTGGTCAAGTAATTCATCTTCAATTGAACAAAAAATAAGAGAAATTTGGAGATCAAACTTTAAAGGAGATTTTACAAATAGTAATTTAGTTACTTTAAATGAAGAGAAGGATTACGTATATAATAAGGAGGTAAGTGATCGATTAGTTGAACAAGCTAAGAATTGGAAGAATAACCCTAAAGATATATCTAATGAAGATTTAGCAATATGGTTAGGTAATTTTGGAATAGTCATCGCTGATCAAACTTATGAAGATTTAAGAAATAATAGATTCTCATCTAAAGGAACTAGAAAGACTTGGGAACAGCTATTTACTCATGAAGATGCATTAGTAGCAACATTAGCTAGAGAGTTAAAAAAAGCCTCAGTAGCTGACAAAGTAATAGAAATAGCATCATCTGGTTTCTTATTAAATGATACAGTTGTTAAAACTCTTGCAAATTTAGATTCTATAAATTCAAAAACTGCAAATAGTAATTCATTTCAGGCAGGTAATAAGACTATTTACTCATACGGTAATAATAACTCATTGATAAATAGAATGCGTGACCTTACTAGTTATAATGAAGATGGTACATTTGTAAATGATGAATTGATAGAGAAGTTACGTAACATATCATTTTCTAAAAATAGTACATGGTTAGATGATATTACTAATGAGGAATCTAAAGACTTTGCACGTTCACATTTTAGTGTTGGGTATTTATCACTGGAAGCATTAAAAAAGAAGTATACTCAATCTAAAGATAATCGTAAACTAAATAATTTAACTGCTGCAGAACATGAAGTAACTAAGTTAGGAATGTTTCTTAATAATTCTGGACAAGTACTTAATGGTGAAACTAGACGAAAAGTTTCATTCTTTTATCCTACTATGTCGGATAAAACTACAATGCTTACTATACAGTCATTGTCTAAGGAACTTAAGTTAACTGGAGGTGAAATGTCAGTTGAAAACTTAGACGCTCTGTATGACGCTTTAGTTCAACCTGAAATTAATAGAATTACTTCTAAGAAAAAGGCAACTAATATTAAAGGATATGAGCCAGATTATTTTTACTTTTTTGAATCACTTAACTTTCTTAAAATAGGAAAAGAAGGAGAAGAAAAAACGTATTTAGATCTTATTAAAAATGGCGATGTTAGTCCAGAATCACTTAGAGCTGAAGTAAGAGAACATTTAAATGATTTAATCAATAAACTAACTGATAATAAATTAGCAGATTGGAAAAAATTAAACATTGGTTTTTCTAGCAATCAAGATAAAGAAGTAAATAGTTTCTTAGATAAAGAGTACATGACTAAAGTACCTAAAGGAACTACTAATAAAGTCAAATATGCAGCAATGGACTATGTATTTAATAGTTTAATTGCAAATGGAGAGGCGCATAAATTATTTATTGGTGATCCTGCTCTTTACTCAAAGTTTATGAGTGCTGAAAAATATGCTAAATTATTAACTAATAATAAGAATAAAGAATTAATTGAAAATGGTGAAAAAGGTGATGTAAAAATTGAAGTTAGAGATTTAACTCAAGAAAATTTAGATGACCTTTTAAGATTAAATTTAGAAAACACTTATATTAACTTAGGTAAACGTCTTGCAGGTGATATTGCACCAGGTTTAGAATTAGCAGATAGTGCAAACAATAAGTACTACCAAGTATTTTTCAATGATAAAGAATTAAATAGTAGTAACGTAAATGATTCAGAGCAATTAGAATACTTTTCTAGAATAAATAAATCGTATAAGAAAAATTATTCAGATATTGAAGGTGCTGATGCACAAGAGTACACTACTTGGAAAGAGCATTTATACGTACTTAATAAACTAGGTAGGTTATCTAGTAAGCAAGTAAAGATTCTTACTAAAAAGTTAACTTCTCAAAGTAAAAATGGTGTAACTAAAGCTAATAAGTTAACATATGCTGAGTTAGGATTAGTTCTTCAACCAATGAAACCTGTATATGTAGGTAATATTTTATCAGTTGATGAAAATGTTGATAAGCGTTTATATATTAAGTCTTCAAGTTTCCCATTAATTCCTGAATTAACTAGTGGATTACAACTTGATCAAATTCGTAATGAATTAGAAGTTTTTGAAAAAGAAATGAGTACTAGTACTGAACCAGTTACTGTAAGAGCTAGTTTTGGAACAGCAACTAAAGTAGGTGCAATTAATAATTCACTAGACGTTTTTGATAATAAAGGAAATGTAGTAAAAGGATTTAAGATTAGTAAGGAAAATGCATTACTTATTCCTAGAAGTAATTTTAGAATACAGCAAGATGTTC
>Ga0307380_10008704_pt1 | contig 12977 bp, 11 predicted proteins | sample UN3MG_FD_202239 | JGI IMG/M metagenome (GOLD analysis project Ga0307380, IMG submission 202239) | Soil microbial communities from Risofladan, Vaasa, Finland - UN-3 | ecosystem: Environmental > Terrestrial > Soil > Coastal area > Acid sulfate soil | place: Finland: Risofladan, Vaasa | collected... | reverse complement strand
AAAGCCAGAAGGAATTCCTGAAAGACATCACAACCGCCCTGGAACAAGGGGGGATTTCATATATGGTGAGCGGATCAACCGGCAGCACTTTCTACGGCCGTCCGCGTTCAACTCAGGACGTCGATATCATCATCGAGGCAACAGTCGAAAACCTTCAGGAATTGGCAACAATACTTCAGGATAAAAAATATTATGCTGATGAAGAAGCCGCCTTGGAGGCCTTATCCCACGCAACGCTCTTCAACGTTTTTGATGCCTCATCTGGGTACAAAGCTGATCTTATCATCCGGAAAGACCGCCCTTACAGTTTAGAAGAGTTCAAACGACGGAAGATAGGAAATTTGCTTGGTCTGTCGTTATACCTGGTCACGCCCGAAGACGCCATTTTGTCGGCGTTTTTCTGCGGCTTAATTCTTACTCTCCGCTATGCAAAACTTGCTCGAGGAGTAATGCGCTAACTTAGTCCAACCGCAATCGATAAAGCTCTGTTCAATAGGGCGAGTTTGGGTTCGGGCAAAGTACCCACAAAATGGGTCAATGATTTTTTTGGCAGGCTAACCAATTCGTCGCAGTAGATCGAGCTTTCGTGTTTCAGACCTTCATCGACTCCTACTGGTACCTGGGTGGACAACTCTTCGTATGAACTGTAGATTGGAGCGCAAATTACGGTTGAAAACTTGGAGTCGATCAGCACTTGCCGGCTGATCACGACAAAAACTCTAAATCGTTTTGGATCTGTCGAGGTTGCCTTTCGAACCCGATAGAGATCACCACGTTTCATAGGTCAACCTGATATGACAAAACGTCTCTTGATTCTCTATTTAGCTGATCAGCACAACGATTCAGGATCTCCAAATCTTCCCTCTCCCGTTGTTCTCGCAGTCTCTGTTTGATGTAGTTTTTAATAGCTTCTTCAATGAACCCAGATCTATTGCCGGCTTTCCCGACTGCAGCGTCAATCATCTCCAGAACATTTCGAGATAGTGTTACAGAAGTCTTTACTTTCATACTACTAATATACTACCGATGATTATCTGAGTCAATTCAGCCCGCGATCCCCAATCTGCGCAGCTCCTTCACCCCTTCCCAGGTCAGATTGATAAGCTGCTCTCCGCGTTTCTTCGCCCAGGGATGGGCTGCCCAAACCTCCCGCAGGAGCAGAGCCAACTCATCTCTGTTGAGATCAGCCGCCGATCTCGGCAGATGGACGATCTCTTTGCCCAGGCTTTCCCGCCGCTTGATCATAGACAGAACGCCCGCAGCCGCCCCCAGGGATAGATTGCAGGGTTCCACGCCCTGCTCCAGAGCGATGACCATCGTGCCGTACAGACGGTCCTCGATCCCCAGCTTTCTAGGATGATCCCGGCCGACTCTCTCAACCAGATCATTGAGATTCGGATTTGTTATTCGTACGAGAAGGTCCTCGGCGTACTCGGAGTATCCCTCTTCGGTGAACAGCGGATCTCCCGCCTGCGCATTGGCTTGGATTAAAGCGGCTCCGGACTCATCGATGAAGGCTTTTCGGGCGGTCTCCATGATCCAGGGGTCTTTCCCCGCTTCGGACATGACCCGATATCCCTTGAGATCGGCCAGGTAGGCAATCAAAGCGTGAATCGCGTTGTGGCCATAGAGCTTCGCTTCCTCGAAGGGAAGGAGATCCTCTTTTTCGATGAACACCTCGATTCCCCGCCGGTAACGGGACAGGCGAATCTTGGATATCAAGATCCGATTAAACTCCTCGACCAGGATGGCCCGGGGAAAGTCCGGGGTGATGGCCGCCAAGCCGAGCCTGTCGATTGTTTCCGGCTCCGATATCACCCCGCTCATTTTACCGATGACTGTGTTCAAAAATTGAACATTCCCTCGCTTCGATGCAGGAATCAGGGGGTATAGCTGCTCGCCCAGAATCTCCGCGGCCTGGTTGTTGTTCTCCGCGGTATACACAATTGTCGGCAGGCTCTCATAGGGCGTGCCGATGCGTGCATTCAAACCCCGGGCAAGCAGGCTGACCACGCTCGCATCTCCTCCAGCTGCGTAGATGTTTACACTCGGCAGAGCCGTACACATTTCATCCGAGGCGGCTACTGCCTCTACAAACGTTTGAGCCTCTTTCGGAATCTGTGAGTTGAAAAGCTCGATCCCCTTCACCATTGCCCTGTCGATCCGATCCGGCCGGGCTATGTTTACCGTGTAGCGGCCGCCGTTCTTTCGCACAGCCTCGATCAGCTTCTCATCCACGTCCACCACAGCGAAGCGGCTGAAGTTACCGGTCTGGTATGCTTCGTAGAGGAAAAGCGCGCTCTGGATCGGTCCGAAACCAAAGCCCGCGTAGATCTTGTCCTGCCTGGATTTCATCTCAGCCACCATTCATGATACTATTCGTGAGGAAATCTTGTTTCATAAATCGAAAATTGTCAAAACCCTGCATTGATCCGCCTATGAAGCTGGGGTTTTCGACAGATGTTGAAGACATTCGAGGAGAATTGGCTTCCATGTTGACACCAAGCTTCGATCCTAACGACCTGATAAATAGAATCCAGAAGATCCTGCCCGAAATCACGGAGATCCGCCACGCTCTGCACAGAATCCCTGAAACAAAATTGGAAGAGCGGGAAACTTCGAAAAGGATTCGTGAGCTCGTTAGCGACACCAGGATCGAGCTCTTGAAACCCTATATCGGCACCGATGTAGTTGGCCTGCTCTGGGGTACAAAAACGAAGGGTCTTCAAGATACTGCCGGTGGTGAGAACCGCAGTGGAGGGACCAATGTGACCCTGCGCGCCGATATCGACGCTCTCCCTATCGAGGAGAAGAGCGGGAAGAGCTGGAAGTCCGAACACAACGGCAGAGCCCATTCCTGCGGTCACGACGGTCACATGGCCATACTGATCGGGACACTGAAGGTGCTGGACGGACTCACCGACCTGTTCGAGGGCAGCGTTCGTTTCGTGTTCCAGCCGGCTGAAGAGGAGGCCGGGGGCGGCAAGATGATGGTGGACAAAGGTTTGCTCGATACCGATCCGAAACCCTCCGCCGTCTATGCTCTCCACGGCTGGCCCGGCATCGCCACCGGCACGATTGCCGCGATCCCGGGACCGGCAATGGCTGCTCAGGACCGCTTCCGCATCACAGTAAAGGGCAAGGGGGGACATGGGGCGGTTCCCCATCGGGCCATAGACCCGATCGTGACCAGTGCCCAAATAATCAACGGACTGCAAACCATTGTATCTCGATCGATTGATCCAATTGTATCCGGAGTGGTATCTGTGTGCACGATCCACGGAGGAACCACGGGCAACGTCATCCCCGATGAGGTCGTTATGGAAGGTACGACCCGCTATTTCGACAAGAAGATCCAGTCCCTGATCCGCTCCCGGATGAAGGAGGTGATTCACGGGGATTGTGCAGCTGCCGGGGCTACCTATTCCTTCGACTACAATGAGGGCTACATCCCCCTGGCGAACAATCCTGAAAAGGTAGGTTTTCTCAAAGAAGTGGTAGAATCGTATCTCGGTGAAAATGCTTGGATGCCCGATCTACCGCAGGTCATGGGCGCGGAGGATTTTGCCTTCTACCTCGACAAGGTCCCGGGAGTCTTCCTCCGCCTGGGTTTGGGGGAGGACTCGCCGAGCCTGCACAGCGCCGAGTTCGACTTCAACGACCGGGCTATCGAGGCGGGGATCACCGTGATGAGCGCCCTTGCCTTAGAAACTTTGAGTGGAGTTGCTGAAAGATGAAACGAAACGCGATAGTGGCCCAATCCGGAGGACCCTCTCCGGTGATCAACGCTTCCCTGCTCGGAGTCCTCGAGGGCTGTCGAGACTTCCCTGGGTACATCGACAAAGTGTACGCCGCCTGGCACGGGGTCGAAGGTATCCTCCTGGAACAGCTCGTCGACATGTCCGCCCAAGACCCTGAGGAACTTCGGCTGTTGCGTACCACCACTTCCGCCGGCGCCGTCGGAACCTGCCGCTACAAATTGACGGAAGCCCAGAGCGAAGATTTCGAGCGCATCATCGAAGTGATGCAAGCCCACAACGTGGGATACTTCTTCTACATCGGCGGAAACGACTCCATGGACACCGCTCACAAAGTATCCCGGCTGGCGGCCGAACGGGGTGTGGAGCTGGTGGCCACAGGGGTTCCCAAGACGATCGATAATGACGTGGGCGACCCTGAGTTCAAACTCATCGACCATACGCCGGGCTACGGCAGCGCCGCCCGCTATTGGAGCTATATTGTTCAAAATGTGAACGAAGAGAACCGTGGAATGTGTGTTTCCGAATCGGTGTCTGTTCTACAGGCCATGGGCAGGAAATCAGGCTGGATCCCGGCGGCGGCCCGGCTGGCTGACCCGGAACGGGAGTTCCCGCTGCAGATGTACTTCGCCGAAGGGAATCACACCCTTGAGACCCTGGCGGAAAACGTGAACCGGGAGCTGGTCAGAAGCGGGCGCTGCATCGCGGTGGTCAGCGAAGGATTTGAGGCGGGCGGCCTCGGTGAAATGCACGACGGCTTCGGTCATGTCGAGTACGGGGCCAGCCGGAACACGGTGGCCCAGACCGTTGTTAATTATCTGAACAAGCTCGGGCTGAAGAGCCGCGGATACGCCAGCGGCCAGGTCCCTGGGGTTCTACAGCGTTCAACCTCGATCTTTTCCTCTACCGTTGACATCGAAGAAGCCTATCAGGTGGGCCGAAAAGCGGTGGAGGTGGGGGTAACCGAAGGCAGCGGTTGGATGGCCACAATCCTGCGAAAATCCAACTCGCCCTACCGGGTACATTACGACAAGGTCCCCCTGGACCAGGTGGCTGCATCAGCACGCCAGCTTCCGCCCGGGTGGATCACCGCCGACGGGCTGGATGTGACCGACTCTTTTCTCCACTACGCCCGCCCGCTGATCGGAGAAACGTGGCCGCAGATCCCGATAGAGGACGGCTTGCAGCGCTTTGCCCGCCTGCAGATTCGTTTTATCGACAAGAAGCTTCCCGCCTATGTGCCGGTCAGGTTCCGACCCACCGATCGTTCTGATGAAACCCAGTCGGGTTGACATTTCCTTCACCTCTATCGAAGTGAGGAGAGAACTGTTTCAGCATCCACCAAACACAAGGAAGGTTCCCTCACCTTACTCGAAGGCAGCTCGGGGATAAAAAGTGCGTATGCGGTTTTTGTCTTGTCCACTCCCCGGAGCTGCGGGATACCTTTACGAAGTAGTTCGTGAAACGCCCCTCTGATCTCCTGATCACTCATCAATCCCCCACTCCACTTGGCCTCACCCAGCAGTAATCGCTCACCGTCGATGGATCGGGAGACGACATCCCACTCCGGATCATTGCCACGCCAATAACGCTTTGCCGGCTCCCACGGCCCCAGTTTCCCAAGGTTAGACGATCCTCGGTGAAGCATAGGCACACAGCGACGACACAACTCTTCCCATGTTTCTGCCACCAGACCTGATCGATATCGGGTCCACAACGTCTTTCGTGTCTCGGGTGGTGTTTGTGTTAAAACAGCCTTGTTGGGCGCTACCACGCGGAACCATAAACGAAAGAATGGATCGGCTATTCTGTAGAGACTCTTCTTGCTGGTTCGCTCCGGTTCCCCGTACGGCGTCTCCCGGATAACCAGACCAAGCTCGATGAGTCGCGAAAGGGGTCTGGAAAGAGATGTTGCCGGGATGCCTAACCGTCTCGCCAGCTCCGAAACCCTATGTACCCCCGCACCGATCAGATCGAGTAACGGCCGTAGAGAAATCGCCGGCGGAGTTTCCTCAAGAAGCAGTCGTTCCGGTTCTCGAAACAGGGGGGAAAGAGGATCTAGAACACAGCAATCTACGGCCTCTTCAATATCATTTCCAAAAATTTCGGCCAACTCCCAGTAGCGGGGGATACCTCCCCAGATGGAATAAGCCTGAACCGCGGTAGCATATTTCATTGCCGTCTGAATGTATCCGGGAAGAAGAGGTTTCAGCTCGAATTGTACGCGAGATCTACCATACAGTGGAGCTGCCGAATCTAACACCAATCCCTGCATCATCCGTTGACTCGACCCAGCCACGGCAACCGTCAACCCTGCCTTCTTGGCTTCGTGGTCGATCCAGTTCTGGAAGATGCTCGCCAAAGATGAATCCGCAGCGATCAGATAAGGAAATTCATCAAAAATGATCGGCCCGGTCCATTCAGTGCGAGCTGAATCGGAAACCAGGTGATCCAGAAAAGAACGCCAATGGGGATACACAACCGAAACAAATCCCGAAAAGCGTTTCGATACAGCCTCCGCCAAGAACTCTCGCTGGATAGACGGGGCAGATTGATCCGCTACCGTATACAAGCCGTCATGTTTGGCGGACCATTCGAGGAGTAGGCGAGTTTTCCCAACCCTCCGTCTGCCCCAGATCACCGCAAGTCCACCCTGGCCGCTATGAGACAGCTCTTCCAGGCGATTCAGTTCATCCGATCTGTCTATAAACTCCACAAACCATAATTGAACGGAACCGCTAAGAACGACTATAGCCAAGACCCCACGAAAGCTCTCAGCTTCCCCGTACTGAAATGGGATCACAGGAGGTCCCTTCCGGTCTTAATCCTGGTCAATTCTGTGGATTCATTTACTCACTTATTTTTATCCAGTGATTCGTGCGGGACCGCCCTAAGCCGGGCTAAAGCATTAAACCGTATGAATCTGACCGACCCAGCGAACCCAGTCGATATTCCTGACTTGAGCACTGCGGGCCAGACATTCGTCCGCTGTCCATAACTCGATACCTGATTCTTCGGCAACGGCGAGGTAGACGCCGTCATAGGCTTTAGCCTGATCGAGTAGCTCAGCCCAACGGAAAGCGGCTTTGCAGTGTTCATCATTTTCCTGGATAATATCGACGGCCAGATCCAATAGGTCTGTCAGTGCATTTGTCCCTTCTTCCGCCGAGATGAGGCCGCCATGGACGAGTCTGCGAATAGCCGATGTGCTCTCGGATAGAAAGAGGCTCGGCGATAGCAGCTGTACGTTCTCTTCTCGCCACCCTCTAATTAAGGCCAGAGTGTCGAAGGGTGCTATAGCGGGAACAACCGCCCAAACAGCGAGACTGGCGTCAATTACCAATCGGCTGGTTTGCGTTGAGGATATTTCCATCGCGTTCGTCCCTGTTACTTTCGATGATCCCGGCAATATCAGCCGCAATCGGACGTTTACCCCGTCGAGCCAGTACCGCTCTTTTGTGTTCTTCTATGCGATCGATAACAGCCAGATGATGTCGGATTTGATTGTCCTGTTCCTCTTTTAACTCAATCAGCTGATTGCTGATCAGGTCGCGCACAACTGAGGAGATGCTCCGGCGCTGGCGCCTGGCGATATCACGTAATACTCGATGCTGCTTCGGATCGAGCAGAATCTGGGAGATGATGCTGTCAGTACACTAATATGTGTCGGTCGCCGCCGGGGCTGGATCTCGCCTCACTCAATTGAGATTCTTGGCACAATCCTCTTGAAAAGGGAAGTCGAAAAGTTCCAGCGAGAGCAGACTCAGTTGCGCAAAGCGTCGTAGTCGATTTATTGTACCTACCGCTGTCGGTTCAGGGGATAGGCGTGTGCGCATCCGTTCGAAATCCTTGATTCCTGCCAAATAATTCTTTGATCTACTATCTCTCCTGATGTAAAATTGTTGCCTCAGAGATTGCTATGTCTGACAGCCGAAAATTTTTAACCGAAATCCCGGTGAATTTTGTTCTCAGTCCGTCGGATCATTTTTTTGACGCCGATATCGCTCTGATCGCAGCCTTTGTGGACGAAGAAAAGAGCTGCAGGTACCAGAACCGATGAAATCGGCCTTTGAACCGGACTATCGCCATATTCTCAAGGCTGCCCGCAACCGGCCGGCCCGGCGGATTCCGCTGTACGAGCACATCATATCTGAAACCGTTATGGAGGAGATTCTCGGCTTCGCCTTTGCCGACCTGGCTCGAGGCGGCACAGCGGATAAGAGGGACTATACCCGCTACTACATCCGTTTCTTCCGGGAGATGGGCTACGACACGGTCAGCTTTGAACGTCTGGTCAGTGCTATTCTGCCGGGCTCAGGCGCGCTGTATGCCCATCAGCCGGGGAGTATTCACAACCGGGAGGATTTTTCCCGCTACCCCTGGGATTCCTTGACCGACGCCTTTTTTGAAGCTTACCGGGAGGACTATCAGCTCCTGGCCGAAGAGATGCCGCCCGGTATGAAGGCCATAGGAGGGCCGGGCAACGGCCTTTTTGAATGCGTCCAGGATATTGTCGGCTATGAACAGCTATGCTATATCGCTGTCGATGATCCGCAGCTGTACAGCGATCTGTTTTCTCGGATCGGAGAAACACTGTACTCTATCTGGGATCGATTTCTGGATATTTACGGAGATGTTTTTGCGGTCTGTCGGATGGGGGATGACCTGGGATTCAGAACTGCCACGCTGCTGGACCCGGATGATATCCGACGGTTGATCATCCCCCAATACCGGAAAATCGTGGCCCGCTGTCATGCGCACGGCAAGCCCTTTCTGCTGCACAGTTGCGGGTGTATCTTTGAGATTATGGAAGATCTTATCGAAATCGTGGGGATCGACGCCAAACATTCCAACGAAGATGCTATTGCGCCCTTTTCTCGATGGCTTCATGCGTATGGGCGGCGCATAGGTAATTTCGGCGGTATCGATACGGATATACTCTGTCAGAAGCAGGAACAGGAAATCAGAGCGTACGTCAGGAAGACCTTTGCCGGCGCCGCCGGCTGTGGCGGGGTGGCCCTGGGATCGGGGAACTCCATTCCGGACTATGTTCCCGCCGCTGGATACCTGGCCATGGTCGAGACGGTCAGAGAGGTCCGGGGAGAATGAGCGGTTATCAAGGCTGCTGCTCAGACCGATGCAGGAAACCGATCCGAGGCTCTGGAGTTGAGTGCCCAATTCGAAGAAAAAATGATACGCTTTGTTGAAGAGCTCATGGCTACCGAAAACGACCAGTCTGTAAGGGACAGGTTGAACACGATTCTGGAGCAGGAGAAAGATCTCCAGCGTATCCGGATCCTGCTCTCGTACTAAAGGAGTTTGATATGGACCGTAGTGGGTTGGACCCCCAAGTCCTGGCCTATCTGCAGCAGCAGGAAGCACTGGACGCATCCCCCCTCAACACCCGCCGGGCCGCGGAGGTGCGGGAGGAGTTCGATAGGGATTTTTTCGAATTTTTGAGCCCGCCGGAAGCAGTGAAAAAGGTGGAAGAGTTTACGGTTCCGGGGTATCAGGAGCAGATCGCCTTACGGGTATATATCCCGGAAAACGCCGAGCCCCTACCGGTCTTGCTCTATATCCATGGCGGTGGTTGGGTGCTGCTCAATCTCGACACCCACGACAGTCTTTGCCGTCAGATCGCCAATCTGGCAGCCTGTATGGTCGTCTCGGTGGACTATCATCTGGCCCCGGAAAGTAAATTCCCCTACCCCCTGGAGGACTGCTGGGCTGCATTGTGCTGGGTGCGGGATAACATCGCCGGGCTGGGTGGAGATCCGCAGCGCATCGCTGTGGGGGGTGACAGCGCCGGCGGGAATCTCAGCGCGGCGCTGACCCTTCTGGCCCGGGAGAGGGATCCTGGGCGGATCGGTTATCAACTGCTCATCTACCCGGTGACGGATGTCTCCAATTTCGAGCGGGAATCCTACAAAACGCTGGGGCAAGATTTCGGCCTCACCCGCGAGGATATGATCTGGTTTGCCGAGCAGTACACGAGTAGTGAGGCGGAACGGAACAATCCGCTGGTTTCCCCCCTGCTGGAGGATAATTTAGAGGGTTTGCCTCCCGCCCACGTGGTGACCGTCGGGTTCGATCCGCTGCGGGACGAGGGACAGGAATACACCTTGAGGCTGAAGCAAGCCGGAGTTCCGGTGACGGAAATTTGCTACCGGGACCAGATCCACGGTCTTTTCTGTCTGGACGGTGTCATTGATCAGGCCCGAACGGCTATCGAGGAGATCTCCGTCAGGCTCAGTGAGGCCCTGCGGATTTAGGACCCACTGTGCCGGAGCCCGTCTTTACGGTCCTTTTTCGATGACGCCGTTCCTCCGACTAACTAACTTCTAATCCACTCGTCCGCTTACAGGGGGTAGTGATGACTGTATTGGACCGATTGTACGAGCTTGGCCAGGCGGTTTGGATCGCCTATATCCGACGTTCGTTTCTTACCCGGGGGGATCTTCAGGACTTGATGGATCAGGGGGTGCGCGGGGTCATCTCCAATCCCACCATGTTCGAGAAAGCGATCGCCGGCAGTGCGGATTATGATGCCGAGCTGCAGGATCTAACCCAGGCGGGAAAAAGCACTGCAGAAATATACGAAGTGCTGGTGATGGATGATATCCGCCGGTGTGGACGGCTATGTCAGTCTGGAGGTCAGCCCCAGCCTGGCCCGAGACAGCGAGGGTACTGCTCTGGAAGGAAAGCGTCTGTACGAGCTCCTCGACCGCCCCAACGTGATGATCAAAGTTCCGGCCACACCGGAGGGAATTCCTGCGGTCCGCCGGCTTGTCGGCCAGGGCATCAATGAAACGTCACGCTTATTTTTTCAGTTAGACACTATGAGGCGGTGGTCCAGGCCTATCTATCCGGTCTGGAAGATCTGCTCAAGCGCGGGGGGGAGCACGGGTACAGCAGGTGCTATGGGCCAGTACCGGTACCAATAATCCCCTCTATCCCGATACTCTGTATATCGATCAGCTCATCGGTCCGGATACGGTCAACACAGTGCCCCCGGCTACACTGAACGCCTTTCTCGATCACGGTCGCCCGGCTGTAACGGTAACCGGGGGATTGAGCGACGCGCATAAGCGGATTGAACAGCTCGCTGAAATGGATATCGATCTGGAGCGGATTACCGAGGAGCTCCAGGAAAAGGGGGTGGCTTCGGTCGCCGATTCTTTAAGGGAAAGATCGAATCCTTCTCCGTGACCCGTTTCTTGTTGGAACTGACACAACATATCCCGCCGCGAGGATTACAACATATCCGGCGATACGGTTTGTATGCTTCAATAACCAAAGGCAATTGGCAGAATATGCCTCATGTGGTACGCACTTGCCCCTACCGGAGGGAAGACCGAGCGCCTACAGGTTTCTGAGTCGATACAATCTTGCTATGACGAATCAGCTGTTCCTGATCAAGAAAGCCGTTGCACCTGGGCCAGGCTCATCGCTCAGGTGTACGAAGGCTGCGCGCCCTGGTGCCCCTCTGGAGTGTCCGCGCTGCCACTCACCCATGAAGGTGATTGCCGTGATCACCGAGCCGGAGGAGGTCCGCAAGATCCTACGCCACCTGGTGAAGATCGGCCCGGGGCGCGCAGCCGATCGCCTCCGGGACTGGGCGTCGCAGTGGCGCACCACCCCGATCGACCCCACTTCGTTGAATTGGCCTTCTGTCCACTCCCTGTTCGCTCCCGGGGGGATCACTCTGTGCTTGCTGCCTGCCGTCGCTTCCCTGAGCCTGTAGATTACTGCGTCAATGCCTAATATTAAATTGAAGGACGCACATTGTTCTGGTCTTTTTTTTCAGGTGAAATTTTCGGGGTTCATATCTACCCCGTTCATTCCACGGGAATACCGAAGTAGCGCACCGCATTGTTCCAGCAGATGTCCCGGATGATCCCGCCCAGATGGGGGATATCCGCCGGCAGCAGCCCCGCTTCCACGTCCCGGCCGAAGATGTCACACAACAGACGGCGGAAGTACTCGTGCCGGGGATAGGAGAGGAAGCTGCGGGAGTCGGTGAGCATGCCCACGAACTGGGAGATCAACCCAATATTGGACAGGGCTTCGATCTGCCGGGTCATGCCGTCTATCTGATCGTTGAACCACCAGGCCGAACCGAGCTGCATCTTTCCGGAAACCGAACCGTGCTGGAAGCTTCCCAGGATGGAGGCGGCCAGCTCGTTGTCCCGCGGATTGAGGGTGTAGACGACGGTTCTAGCCAGCTTGTCCTTGCTGTCGAGGCGGTCGAAAAAGCGTACAAGGGAGCGGGCAATCTCGAAATCGCCCATGGCGTCGAATCCAGTATCCGGACCGATGGCGGCGTACATACGGCTCGAGTTGTTGCGAAGGGCGCTGAAGTGAAACTGCTGGGTCCAACCCGCCTCTGCGTCCATCACGGCCAGCTCTAAGAGCACAGCGGACTTGAATTTTAGTATTTCTTCCGGTGCCAGCGATCCGCCTGTGCGAGCTTTCTTGAAGATCGCGGCGATCTGTTTCTCGGTATAGTCGGCGGCGTAGGGTTGCTCGATGCCGTGATCCGAAAGCCTGCAGCCGGCCTGATGGAAGTACTCGTGACGCTTTCGCAGCCCCTCGAGGAAGGACGGGTAGTCACCGATCAGCAGGTCTGCAGCCTTTTCCAGCTTTATGATCCAGCCGATGAAATCTTTTACGCTTTCCACCGCCATGGCCTTGTCCGGCCGGAAGGCGGGAAGCACCTTGATCCCAAAGGTCCCCGTAGACAGCTCCTCGGCCAGCCTCTGATGATGCTTCAGATCGTCGGTGGGATCGTCGGTTGTACAGACCACCTTCACCTTGAAGTGGGCCATCAAAGCCCGGGCACGGAACTCCTCGGTCTGCAATAGGGCATTGCAGTGCTCGTAGATTTCCCGGGCCGTGTTCGGGCCGAGGAGCCTGCCTGTAACTCCGAAAGGATCTTTCAACTCCATATGGGTCCAGAGGTAGAGGGGATTGCGCACCGTGAAGGGAACGGTTCCCGCCCAGGCGGCAAACTTATCCCAGTCCGAAGCATCCCCGGTGATCAGACGCTCCTCCACCCCGAAGGCTCGCATGGCCCGCCATTTATAGTGGTCCCCGGCCAGCCAGATTCGGCTCAAGGTCTCAAACTGCCGGTTGGCCGCCACCTCCGCCACCGGCAGGTGACAGTGATAGTCGAAGATCGGCAGACCTTCGGCATACTCGTGGTACAACCTGCGGGAG
>Ga0307380_10008703_pt1 | contig 12979 bp, 17 predicted proteins | sample UN3MG_FD_202239 | JGI IMG/M metagenome (GOLD analysis project Ga0307380, IMG submission 202239) | Soil microbial communities from Risofladan, Vaasa, Finland - UN-3 | ecosystem: Environmental > Terrestrial > Soil > Coastal area > Acid sulfate soil | place: Finland: Risofladan, Vaasa | collected... | reverse complement strand
TTAGGGATAGAAGATGGAGATTTATATATTCAACCTCATATCGATTCTGTATATTATACCAGACCTAGTAATAAAGTTTTCCTACCCCAAAATATTCAAATAAAATTCCGAGACTGGCCATCAGTAGTTCATAATATAATATTTAATGCTGAATTTTCTGATATGCAGAAAATAGAAGGAGTAGATACTTATTTAATTCTTGCATCTTTTACTTTCCCCGAATGTAATTTGGATAAAGTTATGTCAGATACTGTCATAGAACAATTACAGCTACCGATAGAAAATGAAAATGCTTCCCCATCTGGCAATCTAAATAATTTTAGTCAAATACATGCAAAATGGATGTATTTGATAGATTTGGCAAATAATAAATCAATTTGTTTTGAAGACGTTCCTAATGAACCGGCTATCGAAGATTATCTTTGAAAGGATTCTGTCCTGATAATGCCTTATTAAGTTGTCTTTTTGTTATAACTTCACCTTCTATTTTTCCGAAAATAACTAACACAGATCCGAATTCTTCTAAATATTCTTGAATAATTTTTCGTTGTTCATAATTAGCCGGTTTCTCTAATTGGACCATAATCGTATCATCGAAAATAGCAACTCTAATATATCCTTTTTTGAAAGCAACGTCATAGAGATGCAATATATTTTTTTCTTGGAATTTCACTCTTAATAATTTAGCAATAGATCTGGCATGATCTTGAAATTCAATCTTGTGTAGATCGCCACAGGGAGAGATCCAGTGACCTTCTTTTCGATATGACATTATACTTGAATTGTTATAGGTTGAGAAACACCGTTTGGGCTATAAGGTTCTGTAATATCGTCATTATCATCCCCATCATTATCTTCACCACTTCTTTTCCAATAATCCTCCCAAATTACAGAGTATACTTCCTTAATAATTTCCAAAACTTCTTTTTTCATTACAGTTGTTATTGGAGAAGCAATAAAATTATAGAATTTACCGGAAGGATAAGCATGTAAATCTTCCGTCTTACGTTCAACTTTTTCAATTGCTAAAATAAAATTAACATCTCCCAGGATAAACTCACCATCATAAGTAAAGAAAATTCCCCATCTTTTCCCTTTTAACTTCAATAAAATAGTTAATTTTGATTTATCTATATCATAATCTTCGCCAACAAAGCGATTTACATTAAATGTAGCCGTTTCAAAAGATATATCCAAGCTATCATTATTATCTTTTAGATATGATCTAAAGGCTCTAGCCAGGTGTAAATCCCAATCTTTTGGCCAGGTGTTTAATTTGTGGTTATCTACTGTCGGCTCTTTTTCCAAAATCATCCTCACATTCTATGAAATCCTTGAATCACATTATTATTTTCGGCAAAAAAAATATATTTCCTGCGCGAAAAATAAAAAAGGAAGATAGCAGGACCTATTAGAAGTTTATATAGGATGGTAGTATAGGAGAATTAAAATATGGCAAAAATTATAACATTGCTTCTAATTTTTGTCTTGTTCGTTCAGGGATGTTCTCTTGCTAATGTAACTGAGGTATATGAACGATCAGGGCCGGATATAACTAGTAGAGGACAAGGATATAAAGAATTTTATCTTTATGAAACCGGAGATGGGGTTATACATCTATTCCCATCTAATCCTCCACCAGATTCCAATACTGGAGGAAAATAAATATGGATAATTTCAGCAAAACAGTACCTTGGTTTTTGCTAGGAGCGGTAATTATTGCTGCTAGTTTATATTTACATTTCTTACCAACTCCTAGTATAACCCCAAATGAACTTGCACCAGTTAATGGAAGAGTTGTCAGAATGATTGAAAGATCTCCTGCTGAAACGACTTATACAGGAGAAAAAAGACTAGTTACAAGAAAAGTAGAAGTTGCAAGAATATTTTCTCCATTTGGAACAAGTGCAGGAGAAGTTGTAGCAAGGCAATTACCTATGAAGATAACGGAAGGAGAAACTCCGGGTATTAATATAACTCCTGAAGGAATAATAACAACCAAAGGCGGGGGAACAGAAACCAGTACTGGAGGATTTAAATGGAGCGTTTTCGATTCTATTTGGTCTACGATTAAAGGTTTCTTATGGATTGGAGGTTTAGGTGTCGGCGTTTTGGTATTGTTATATTTCTTGCTACCTGGTGCGGCTCCTGTAATTAGCGGAATATTCAGATTCATAGCTAGTCTTTTTCCTTTTGTCGGAAGCATAGTTGAAAGATTCGTTGCTAAATTTAAATTTGAAATACCTTTAAAACAGGTAGTCACCGGTGGACAATCAGTTAAGGAAGAAATAGACAAAAGAGAAGATTTAACAGACGTTCAAAAGATATCATTAAAAGAGTTGTTTAATACTGCGATGCAAAAGAAACAAGATGAAAAAACTCAGGCAGTAGTTAAAACAATTAAAACTACATTATAAATGACATGCTGCTGCCCCATTTGGGCTAAAGCACGTGTACGCCCCGGCGAAACCGGGGCGTTTTTTTTATTATTATTTTTCTAAAACAGCCGACGGGTTTGAAGCCCAATCCCAGTTCTTTCTAACTTCTAGATTAAGCTCCCAGGCAGCTTTCAGAATTCTTGGCTTAATATTTTCCTCTTCGAAACTATTGATTAAAGCATTTATGTCCTTGCTAAAACAGGTCCCGCCAAACCCGGCATCCCCATCAGGTCCAGGGACTTGCCAATGAGTTCTACCTATTCTAGTGTCTGCCATAACTTCAGTCATTACCAAATTCCAATCTAATTCCTTTTTATCAGAAAACAATTTCATTTCATTAAAAAATGCAACTTTTGTAGCTAAAAAACAATTAGCGACGTATTTCACAAATTCGCTTTCATCTGTTGTGCATATAAACACGAGGGTCTTCGGAAATAAAGAATTATAAAGATTCGCCACTTTATTTGCCATGTTTCTATCATGGCTACCTACAATAATTCTTGATGGATTCATAAAATCATTAAAAGCATTTCTAGCAGTTAAAAATTCGGGACTATGAACTATTTTATCTATTCCAAAATCTTTCCTTATCTTTTTTGTAGTTCCGACAGGTAAAGTAGATTTGATTATAAATATTGTTTCTTTATTACGAGTTGTATTATGATGTTCTTTAACCGTATCAAAAAAATCATAAATAATTCTTAAATTCGCTTTTCCTCCTTCTGCATCTACCATAGGAGTAGGCAAACACACAAAAACGAAATCACAATTAATTGTTTCTTCGAGAGAATGAGTAGCTTTCTTTTTATCTATATCAAATTTATTTATACTACATATTTTTCCGAATCCTTCTGCTACGGCAGATCCAACGAACCCGCACCCGATTACACCCAATTTATATTTGCTCATTCTTATCTCCAGAAAACATAACTACTTTTTTATCGGAGAAAAAGAAGTGTTTCAATGATGGAATCTATATTTACCAGATCTTTTACCGTTATTTTCCAACGACTCCAAAATATAAAGATAATTTTCTATGTTATTTTTAAATTTCTGGGACATCTTTTTTCTGCTAATATATGTATCTTTAATATAACTAGGTCTTTCTTCAGAACTAGTTATATCGTTTAACCTTTGTTGTTCTTGATTTAATTTCTCCCTTATGAAAGGAATAAACTGTTTCCCGTTTTCTTCAAGCCAAGCAATATAAAGACCTACATTTCCAACATTTATAACTTTATTATATTCGTCTCCAAAATAGCTATGAGTTTCTCCCCAATACGGTAAAATACTCTCATAGAATTTCTGAACTGTAGGAGTATCGGACTTTGTTATACCAAATGTATGAGCTACTCTATGTAAAAATGTTTCGCCATATTGTCCAAGAACGTCATCTTCCAACGCTCTCATTGCAAAATTAGCCATTTTCTTAATTAAAGGTTCTGGAATAGGTTTAAATAATTCTTGAATCGGTTGAAAAACTTCACTATCCAATCTACCTAATAATCTAATTGATAATGAAGATAAAACAGATTGGTTCTTAGTTACTTCATAAGAATCTGATAACTCCTGCATATACGAATCATATAAAACAGTAATATCATCTAATGCTCTCATCGCATGATCATAATATCTTTGTTTATATGGACCTCTCTGTTCTTCCGGTAAAGCCCTTATAATTCCTAACATGTCGTTTTCTTGTATTAATGTCATATCTTCTTCTGTAACTAATTCTGGATATCTCTGTGCAAATAATTTCTTCATATCATCTCTTCCTAATCCCTCAAATAACTCATCGTGTATTTTTTTAATTACTTTATCTGTATATTTTCCTTTCTCTGTTTCTAAAATGGTTTTAAGTGCATCTCTTTTCATTTGTTTGGTATGATCGAAAGTGTCTTCTTCTAGTTTATATCTAGGTATTGCATAATCACTTTCATCTTCATTATGCCTTGTCCAAGATTCAAAATCAAAATCTTCAGCCAATCGTTCTCTTATCCATTCTTCCTCTTCTGTGGTGTAACTAGAAACATCAGAAAAATATTTTTCTGCTTCTTCTCTTGTATTAAACGTTTGAGTAGAATCTTCTATTTTGTCATCTTGGCTACGATAATTTGATTCTGATTCTTCATTATATAATTGTGCTAATTCATCATTTACTGTCCAAGTACTATATTTAGCATTTTCATCTTTTCCTTCCAGCCAATCAATAACTCCTTCTACCGTATCCGGAGATACTAATAATTCATCGCCAAAAGTATCCGACCATCGTCCTCCTTTTCTTTTATAGACGCCAGGCGTAATAGGTATTTGTCTTGATGAAATCCATTCTTTGACAACTTCTAGAAAACCGGGTATCTCATTTCCATAAACAGATTCCTCGGGCATTGCTATAGATTTTCCTTGTTGATTTTCAAATCTGCGTATATGTATTCTTGCTAAAGGATTATGTATATCCCAATCCTCTGTTTTAATTAAATATGCTACCAAACTTCCAATTTGGACTTCGCAAAAAATATCTTCGTGATGACTTCCTTGTCCTAGTTCCATACAACTCGTCCATCCTCTATCTGTAGACATTTTGGCTACATCATGTGGATTTTGAGAGATTACAACTTCAAACTGTTCAGATCCTTTACTAACCCTTTGTGGAGAATTAATAAATTGCTGCAACAACTCGTTATAATAAATATTTATTTGATTTAAATCTCTTTCGAAGTCATATACTTGACCTTGTTCTTGTTTTTGTCGAAGATCGATTATCTCTTGTTTTCTTATTCTCTCCAACATTTTAGGAATTTTAAATGTTCTTCCTCCTTGGAGGCAATATCCTTTTCGGAAATCTACATTTTCGCATCCTTTATCTTGTAGCACTTCTATAATCTCTTGATCGGATGCTGCATAAGAGGATTGTTCCGTTCCTGGCGTAAACGGAATATAAATTCTACCTCCCTGTCCTTCGGAAAACCATTCTTTAAAAGGATAGGGATTCTGCCTAGACAGCATCTCTATCTGATTTTCGAATTGTTCATAAGCAGCAAGTTTTAATAGTCCGTACCAGTTCATAATCATCTATATAAAGGGTTGTTTATATCCGTAAATTGGCTTGTTTCTAGTATTAATGAAGGATAATGGAATAATGATATAATTCCATTCTTATCTATTTTAGCAAAATAACTTTTATCCTTATCTTGCCAGGTTCCGCAGTTTACATACCAATCCTTATACCATCCTGGTCTATGAGAATGCCCTGCTATAACAAAAGTATTTAAATTATTACTTCTATAATAATCTAAAGATTCTTTTAAATATCCATTTACTTGACTTTGAGATCTTCCAAATAGATATTGGTATATTTTCATACCTTGTATCATTATATTTCTTACTATGGGCTCGACATTTCTTTGAGTCCAGCTTTCTATCTCGCTTTCAGGATATTGTATCTCTAGATTAGACATTATCAGCGAAAATATTTGTCCTATAAATTGGCTTTTCCCCGGCGCATTAAAAATATCGAATTCGTGTCCATGCACTATTTTTATTTCTTTCCCATTGATTTTAACGAGTACTTCATCAGTTAAATAATTTTCTAAAGGAATTTTTAAGATATCTCTAAATCCCAATAAATGATAATCATGATTACCTATTATAAGAATAGGATCTAGCGATAATATTTTATCAATTAAAGGACCATACGTTTTAATTATATCTCCCAAACAAGCTTGCCACATTTCAAAAGTATCACCAGCCAAAACAAGAATTCCATTATCCTTTTCTACAAATTCCAAAAAATTATTGAAATTTGTTAGATTCTCATAAAAATTATCAGTAGCGGTTCCGTCTCCTAAATGTAGATCGCTCACTACATAAATAATTCTGTCATTTTTATTTAATTCGATCATTCTATTTACTTGCTTTTAACTACATATTGTGCAACTCTCATTTGAGCCGCAGGAAATCTTTTTTCAGCATAATTTACATATTCTCTACCTACAATCGAAACTAATTGATTTACTTTTTTTTCATTAAACCCATTCTGTATATAAAAATTTCTTACCTTGTTTAACCACATATTTAGCACAGACAAAAAAGGTTTTTTTGATTTTTTCGCGGAAAAATAAAGTCCAGCAACAGTAGCTTCAATCTCAACTGGATGCATTAGATATTGTTTTGCTACTTCCAATCCTTGTTCTTCTATTCTTTTATTCCAGTTAAATGGATAATCCTTAAATTTTCTACTAGATTCTTGAAAACAATGTTCTAATTCGTGTCTAATAGCAGATGATAGTTTAAGATATAGAGTTGAATATATTTTTTGGTCAAAATCTTTAGAAATATGTATATCTATACCTATATCTTGTTCCCCCTCTTTTGTTTCATAATTAGCCGCCTGTACTTTAACACTAGACCAATCTCTATAATATATTATTACAGTTATATCTCTAATACCAGATATCCCATGTTCGTTATTTTTTATAGAAAAAAATCTTTCTCCATCTTTGAATTTTTTCATTATCAAACCGGAAATGGATCGCGTGTATTTTTCAAGAGGATTAATCTTAGCCAATTTTTGGTTATACCAGTTCATTATTTTTTAGGTCTGACCGCTATTGTAATATGAAAATGATGACCTCTTCCATCATAAGTAGAAGGCAAATTATACTTTTTTCTTATCTCTTTTAACTCAGGAGCCTCTAATTCAATGAACCAAACCCTATTCATATCGGCCCACCCTTTCGGATTTGTAGATTTTATATCTTCAAATTTAAAAGAAACACTTTGACCAATTTCTTCTATGTCCAAATCTTTGACTTCATCGGCAGTCATGAAACTAATATGAGCACCTATCCCATCCTTGTCAAAATAAGGAGGTTCCTCTATCCCTTCTTCATCCACCAAACGAAACATCCCATGGATAATATCGTTGCTAACATCTACATAAACAAAACCATCATCTTGCTGTTTTATAATTCCGGTTAACTCAACCTCATCTTTTTTAGATATTTTATACCAATTCATATTAATAAAAACTCTGTATTTCTGGATTATTAAATGTTTTATCAAGAATAGCAGTCACCCTATGTATTGCCGATTCCATTTGTCTCTTTCCTATAAACTCGTCCGGTTCCATAACCAAACTAGCTATAGAATTTCCACTAGAAGAATCAACTCTACCCTGAGCAAGAACACTATTTGAGTTAAATTCATCCCATCTTGAGTGTATGGGCAAATCCTCTCCTTCTTTATCTGCTAATTCTTTAGCATTTATAACATGTATCTGCCAATTTACATCTATAAACCATAAAAAAATAGAAGACAAATTTTGTATTTTTTTATAACCCGGATGCCCTATTTCTGTATAATAAGTATTTCTTGGTTCCATTACTAAAGGAAAAGCAGTTTTATAAAATTTATACCAATTCATTAATTTTTCCTTTAAACGTATACTCTATCTACCCAACTCACAACTACAGGAAAACTTCTTGCAACTTCTATATTACAACCAGCTCCTCCATCATTAGTAGAATAATACGTTATATCCTCTGAAAAACAGACACAACAATAATTATCCAGATTTAATTTCGTTCGTAACTTCCACTCTTTTTTATATACATCAGAGTTATATCCTGAATCTATATTACTTGTATCAGGGTCAAATCCTAAATCAGTTAAAGCATTTAATAACTCTGGTAACGCTTTTAATCTTTCATAAATATCTGCACTTCCTAAACTTTCATCTTCGTCGTTATTGTTTTTATCGTATATATAATGATAATCTATTATTGTACCAGATTTTAAGGTAAATCTAGCATCGAAAGTAAAAATAGGATCGGAATCTGGCATTGTTAATACACGATATACATTATTTATGGATGTTCTGATATTGCTATCTCCATAAAAACCAGCCGATCTTCCTTTATATAATCTTCCGTCTATTCCCCTAAACCACAAATGATCTAAATGATGATTAGAATAATAGATAGCCGACCGAATGTCTAAACTATCTGGATTAACCACAATAGAGGGGTCAAAATCCTTAATCTCTGTAAAAGCAGTTAAATATGTTGTCATAAGTTTAAACCAAAAGCCTTGTCTTATTTATTTTCCGCGCAGAAATGAAAAATCCTTGATATAAAAAAATACTATTCTCTTTGTTCTACTTTTGCCCCAACACATGTTCTGAAAAATAGCAAACCGGATAAACTATCAGATATAATAATTCTCATTTCATCATCGTCTTCTTCTTTTAATATGGCAGGTTCTACAAACTTAACACTTATTTTAATAAATGTATTCGTTCCATCACAGATGGCTTCTGATATAGTTACTAATGGATACTGTAACCAATCTCCTATATTTGTTACAGTAATTACGTCTACAATTTTCCCGTTTTTTATTAGTTGATATGTTATACCATTCGCCAATTTTGTTACATCTAATATTTTGTCATAAGATAAACTAGGCATAGAATTATTTGCTAAAGCAGTATCTAAGGCATCAGCTATAGAAAAAACTAAATCAGAAACATGTAACCACGTTCCTTTATCTGGTTTTACAGTAAATGCTGTTGGATCGACCGTTCCTACTTGCTCTACTTGAATGTAATCTATATAATAATTTGGAGAAACCCCAGTACTGATTGTTGTCATCCTGAGCGCATCAAATGTAGACGATAGTCCTGAAATCCCCATATCTACTAAAGATATAGTAAATTTTTGCCATATATCCTCTGATGATGTATCTACATAATTACCTATATTAACTGTATTTCCAAGTTGAGTTGATGCGCCAACATCCCAACCATATAAATTAACTCCTTGACCTGCTCCCCAACCAGTAATATAGATATAACCTGTTATTGAAACATATCCTGTCAAATCTAAATCAGAACCTTTATCGAATTGTAATGTATCATTGTTTCCTGATGGTGTAGCATCTATACATTGCGCACTTTGGGTCATTCCAGCACCAGAAAACGCTATTGTCTCTATGTCTTCCGTATTTGTCGTATACATATTAGCGATTGTGGCCCCATCATCAGCAGAAGCCATATGAGATAAAGCGTCTATGGCTGTTGCTATACTATCTATTGTAAGAGCGGCATTCGCCAATTTGTCCCATTCTGTTCCTTCAGTTAGAACCGTAGCACCAGTAACTGAAGTAGTTATTGTAATTGTATCCAAAGCATTAATAGCAGCATTATTTGTAACTGTTATTATGGCATTTTTGGCATGAACTATAGATGTTTCAAGAAAATCGCCAGCACCGCCTACTGGAGTTGTTACAGTCCATTGGGTTCTATCTCCTCCATCATATACTCCGACCGGCGCTGCTCCAAAAGCAACTCCGATATTCATATCATTAGAGCCATTAGCATCAGTAAAAAAAGTTAATTTATTTGTATATTCTTTTAGCTGTTGTGTGGCAACAGCAATAGAACTAATATTGTCTTTATTAATTACATTCGTTTTCCTACCCGTTGCAGGATCGGTTATATGAGATCTAATTGCCATAATTTATTATGCTTCATGAAATAAAAAGCATACGGTTCCTCTGATATTAGTATCTCCCCCAACACAATATATTGTGAATGTTTGGTTTTTAGGAATAATAAGATCTTGTTCAAAATTAAAATATTTAGTATCTGCTGCTGCTGTCATCCATATTTTTTGAAATGTTAATCCTCCAGTTAATCCAGTAATATCTACTGCTCCATCTGCCGTATTAGAATAACATAAACAATCTGCCGTATGTCCTGAACCCGCATTTAGATTAACAGGAGTAATATCTGCTCCATTAGTTTTTACAGCAGTTCCAGTATCTCCTAATTTAAGATATACTTCCTCTGCTCCGCTAGATTGAAGCCAAACACCTTCTATTATCATAATTTTTTCATCTGTATTTTTCAGATAAAAAATAACATCATCTGCTCCATCTGGATTTACTGCGAATAAAGCATTATAGGAGTTACCTTCATCCTGATTGACATGATGTTCATTCGTTTCAGTCACGGCTCTGGTTCGAATCATGTTCTCATGTGTGACTTCTGCTGATATACCTGATCCTTTTCCATCTTCTATAATCATTTTATTTTCTCCTATTATTTAGTTGAATGATAATAACCTAATATTGTGACATTACAAGCGCTTCCAACAGTAGTAAAATCTATTGCGATACAGTTATTAAGTCCAAGAATAATAGATCCATGTAACTCTATGTTAAGTGTAGAATTGCCATCTATTCTTCCTTTCCATATTGGATTTGCTTGTGAATTAGTGCTTTCATTTGCCTTTGCAGTAGCACTAGCAGTTAAAGATGATGTTCTATTTAGATTAACTCCTGTTACCGCAGTTCCCGTTGGAGTAGTGCAGGTAGGACTATGTATTACAACTTCTGTCTCCACATCTCCTGATACAACAATTTTGTCAATAATAAGATTGGCTGTAATGCTGGTATTTTTTACTAATAAGATAGTGTCTCCGGCAGTATAATTATAAGTAACATTTGTCCACGAATAAGATCGAAAATTAGTTTCTGACTCATAACTAATTTCCGATTCAGTTGTGGAATACGTTCTTAATTTATTTTCATCATTAACCTGTGCTAAAAATCCACTTCCTTTTCCATCTTTTATCATATCCGGCATTATCTTATCTCCTATTGGAAAAATCCTAAAATATTTATCGAAGCTTCTCCTGCTTCTTCTCCCCTCAAATTTACAGATATAGTTTTATTGGTTCCCAAAATAATACATCCTCCAGTTTCATAGTGTTGGGTTCCTTGTCCATTACACCAATAAAATGCAGGAGTTCCAGCAACATGTCCAGTCATACCGTTTCCTACTTCATCCCAATATAAAACGGTCATATCGGCTGCGCTAACTTTTTCTCTATTTAGAATACCTGCGCCACCAGTAGTTATATTTGTATCTGGAGTAGTATCATCAAAAACAAGTTGCCCAAACATTACTCTGTTATGATTTGTAGTTCCGCCATCCCAATTAAACCAAAAGTCTGTTATCCAAAAAGATTTGTTTTCATCTGTGTTATTTATCCACAACATTCTACCTCCAGTAGCATTAACAGTCAACATAGGAGTAGAGATACCATAAGCGGTTCCGTCATAATGGCTTCTATGGGCAATCATAGGTTCCGTAGAACTTGTTGTATGCAGATGATTTTCATTATCTACCATTGCCATATAACCAGTTCCTGTTCCATCTTTTATCATATCCGGCATTATCCTATCTCCTGGTCTGTTATTTTATTATCTGATAGCAACTCTAACTGTATATTCATTTTCTTTAATTCTTTTAATATACTTGAAAGAAGATTTTGTATATTATCTTCTGATACAATAACTTCTCTTTGGCCGCCTTCTACTTTTTGTGGATTAACCGTATAGCTCATAAAGTTTTATTCTCAAATATCGTAAAAAATCCTTGTTTAAATTATCCACCATTCTGTCCCATCAGAGACAATTTTAAGGCATTCATATTGTACTGCTATAGAAATAGTTTCTTGATCGTCTAAAGTTTCTGTTCCATCTGGGTCTATTATAATAGCATTATTTGAACTATCTATTTTTTTAATATAATAAAATTTACCAGGAACAGCGTCAGCAGCAGGAATACTAATTGTCATTTGGCTTCCAGATGCATCACAAAGTAATACCTCATCATCTTCTGTGGCAGCATAATCTTCTGAAGGAGATCTGGTTTCCAAGCTCATATCGGCTTCTGTTATTAAGGCATCAACTTCTTCTTTTGTATAATAATCATCTGTCGGAGAACTGGTAACTCTAAGATATCTTTCTGCTATTGCTCTTTGCACACATGAAGTTTCAAAATCGCCATCGCTTACATAGATATATTCACCATCGCGAACTATTATCCCTATACAGGATAAAGACAATGAGCCAGTAACTCGGTCTGTTCCTCGAAGAATATACATTATAACTTACTTCCAATTCAATAAAAATTAGCATTCTCCTACCTTTGTTTTTTTTTCGCGAAAAAAAAGTTGAAAAAAAATAATTTTAGAAAAGGATTTATTCCGATGTGAAAGAATATGGTAGTAGAATGCAGTTGTTATAGCCTGTGGGAGCAGGTGTTGACTAGGATTTGCTATGATATATGGATTAGAAAAAATTAGATGGTTTTATAAGCTATCGTCAGAAAACCCCTCCCCTTGTGGGAGGGGATGAATGACGATGAGTCCTTTTCTAACAAATTTCTTAATTTTCTTAAAGAAAGTGATTACTTTTTCCTTTAATATAATAACATTCTTTGACAAGTCTATAGGTAAATGGTTGATAACAAAAGCTTTAACCTTGTTATCGTAAAACCTAGAAGGTTAACAAAGCTATTTTCAAGGCTGAAAGTGCTGGTTAATAGCAAATATTTAACTTTTAAAATAGGATCGGGAGGACCCAAATTTACGCTCAGGGAGATAATGTTAGACATAATACTAATCCTGATAGGAAGAGCATTATGCAGTTATCGTTGAACTGAGAATCCCCTACCCTTGTGGTAGGGGAGC
>Ga0307380_10008702_pt1 | contig 12980 bp, 11 predicted proteins | sample UN3MG_FD_202239 | JGI IMG/M metagenome (GOLD analysis project Ga0307380, IMG submission 202239) | Soil microbial communities from Risofladan, Vaasa, Finland - UN-3 | ecosystem: Environmental > Terrestrial > Soil > Coastal area > Acid sulfate soil | place: Finland: Risofladan, Vaasa | collected... | reverse complement strand
GTTTCGCCCGGCTGCCGCGCCGGGCCGATGAGGATCGCCCCCGGAGAGCTGGCCCTCAGAAGGCCGAGGTCGCAGATCTGCGACAGCTGGATCTCTCGCCACGGAGCTTCCGCACTCAGTTCGGTGGCCTGTTTCTCTTTCTACCCTCTTTGGTGCAGATTGGTTTCGACAAGATCATCAGCAGCGCCGGCCTACCCGGCTCGGCAATGATACCGGCGACCTGCGCGATGCGCTCGCTTCTGGCTTTAAAGCTCTCTGGCCGCAGGCGTCATGTGATGAGCTATGTGATGGATGAAGGTCTGGCCCTGGCGGCCGGATTGAATGTAATACCCAAACGATCTTTCCTTACAGAGTACAGCTGCCGAGTCGATCCGGCTTGCTACCCTAAGCTCATGCAAAGTTGGTTCGATGCTGTGACAGAGATAGGTATTGGGTGGGGGGTCTCCTTCAACCTTGATTTTCACACTATCCCCTTCCACGGCGAAGACGCCCTTGTGGAGAAGCACTATGTTACCAAACGAAGCCGGCGTCAGAAGGGGATTCTGGCATTCTTGGTCGAGGACGCAGAAAAACGCGTTTTCTGTTATGGCAACGCCGAGTTGCGTAAGGATGAGCAGGCAGATGAAATCCTCAGATTCGTGGAGTTCTGGAAGAGCAGAACAGGAAAGCTCCCCGAGGAGTTAGTCTTCGATTCCAAGCTCACTACCTATGCTAATCTGGACAGGCTTAACAAGATGGGCATTCGCTTCATCACCTTGAGGAGGCGGTCACAGAAGATGGTGGACCAGATCTACCAAACCCCCGTTTCAGCGTGGCGGCGGGTCGTGCTGGAAGGCGTCACTCGCGCCTACCGTACCCCCCGTATTCTGGATGCCCGGGTATCACTGGCGAACTACGAGGGGCCCATGCGACAGATCTCTGTCATTGATCTCGGCCACGAGGAACCCACCTTGCTTGTGACCAATCAACTGCGTCGCTCACCTGCCAAGCTCATCAGCCGCTACGCCCAAAGAATGATCATCGAGAACGCGATCGCCGATGGCATTGAGTTCTTCCACATGGACGCTCTCTCATCCGCTGTTGCGATGAAAGTCAATTGTGATCTCCAGCTCACTCTGATGGCCTCAAGCCTTTATCGACTGCTTGGCGCCAGGATCGGTCGTGGCTATCAGGCAGCGAAGGCTCAACACATCTTCCGTGACTTCATCGATGCTACTGCATCGGTTCACATCACCGAAGATGAAATCCTGGTGCATTTTCAGAAACGCGCCCGCAATCCCCTGCTCATCGCAGCCGGTTTCCCCAAAACCGATATTCGTGTACCATGGCTGGGAGGCAGGCGCCTGCAGCTCATCTTCGGTTAAGAATGTTCGAGTGCGCCCGCGTGGTGTTAAGTCAAAAAACTAACGTGGGAATCCAGGCTAGTGTTCGTCCGGCGGGTCGCGTCAGTCAGGGAACTCAAACGCAAGCTCGACAAGTCCTACGACGATTGGCTGATACGTGCCCTACGCGACCGGCTGCCGGAAGAGACCCATCAACGATTCGAGCGTGTCGTGCAGCAGTATAGCAATGAAAAGCGCGCCGTTGAGGATGCCCGAGTTGCGAAGATTAGGTCCGAAGAGGGGCCTCAGTACGCGGAGGGGAACCTCGACCAGGATAACCGAGGCGGTACTGATACCTTTTTTGCCTGGTTCTTTCGCGGCGATGGACCGAAAGGCGTCATCAGCGGCGCAAACATCCAGCGGCGCTTCATCCAGCGGGGAACCGCCTTCGCCACGTTCTTCGAGGACAACCACGTGGCCGAGCTGCTAGGCGCTTCGCCAGGAGCAGTCACCGAAGCACTTGCTCGACGACTGCATCTCTCAGCCGACGATCTGCGCGCGGCTATTCGGCAACGGGCGGTTAAGTATCTGGGCCGTGCCCGCAGACATCCGCGTGGTGACCGGATCGAGGCGGTTCAGGCGGCCGCCGTGGAGATGCTGAAGGAAGGTGAGGACGCGCTTGCCGGGCGGGCGCGACTGGTCTGGCGCGAGCGGTTCGAATCCTCACTGAGGAAGGAAAGTGCTGCAATCGCGCCGAAGATGGGCGACGAGCTCGAGGTCGCGACCTTCTTCACCGAGATTCGCCGTCCGGAATGGCGGGAACTGCGCGCCTGTCTATGGCCGGATTTGACTGGCGGTATGCCGCTCGAACGGTTCCGTCAGACGCACCTTCGGGCACAACTGCTGGCCACTACAGCCCGGCTCGGCCACGCGCTGATCGACCTCTATGTCCTTACGATCCGACGCCTGAACAGCCTCGAGCTTCGAACGCTTGACCGTGAGGGGGTGGAGGAAGGTACCCAGAATACGCGAGCGATTGCCGACTACCTGAGCACGCTCGACAGCCAGCGCCGAACGCCGCTTCCGGAACGGCCTTGGGGAGCCTTTGACGAGCTCGCCGAGCTTGCCGGTCAATTCGACTTAATCCTGGACGTGAACGCTCCGGATGCACGGACCACTCGACTGACGGAAACGGCTCGACTTTTCGGCTCGCAGCTCAGACAGCAGCAGCCAGTGGCCGGGATGTCAGGGCAGATCAATAAGACCGTCATCGAGCAGTTCAGGATGCCCGGCTACCCGTTCGTTTTGGTCACGACGGACCTGCTGCAGGAAGGAGAGGACCTCCACACGTTCTGCTCGAACGTGTACCACTACGGCATCTCGTGGACACCTTCGGCCATGGAGCAACGCATCGGAAGGATCGATCGGGTGCGTTCTCAGACGGACCGCCGGTTGAATGGGCGTGATCGAGCTCCCGACAACGACGAAAAGCTTCAAGTGTTCTATCCGTACCTCGCGGACACGGTGGAGGTTCTCCAGGTCAACCGGGTGTTTAAACGCATGAACACGTTTCTGCGGCTCATGCACGAGGGCTTGTCGATACCGAAGGGCAACCTCAGGACGGTTGACGTCGGCCGGGAGCTTGTCAACGGACGCCGGGTAGTCGAAGCCATCACGACCAGGCTCTCGACGGCGTTTCCGGTGCCCGGCTGGGCGCTTGATGGACCAGTGTCGGCGCTTGCTGTTGATGAAACTGTCGCAGAGGCGGCGCTCCGCCGGTTTGGGCGTCTGCGGCACACGGTCGCGATGAGCATGCCGGTCTCGTGGGATCCGCAGTCTGGCGATGGCCGCCTGATGGGAACCGTAACGCTCCCGAACGGAAGAGTCCAGCCGTTCGCGTTGGAGATGAAAACAGATGGAGAGCGGCTCGTCGTTCGCTGCGTCAGCCGCGTCGGGCGAATAGGCGCTGCCGAACAGGTTCAGGCGGTAGTTGAGGCTATGGCGCGGTGGCCAGGGCGGATCGGCCTGATTCTCACAGAGGACGCCACGCAGTGCGACCTCGCCGTTGAAGACGATGTCATGCTGGCAGCAATCGGGTACGACATTGAGCGCGTCGCGTTGTTGCTCAAACGAGTGGTCGTATCCGCGGACGCCGTGGAGCACCACCGGTTTAGCGCAATGGATCACTCCATGACTGCCTTCGGCACCGGTCTTCGGAGGATGACGCGGATGGTCGCATCTGATTGGCGGGCATGGTGCCGTCCGGCGAGAGACATAGAGGTAGATCGTGAAAGCCCCATTGTGACTCTCGACTCCGGCAGAAAGCAGCGCGTAGAAGTGAAATTTACCGCCGAGACCTACGAGCTGGAAAGTGTGGTCGCGCGCGTGGCGCTAGTGGCGTCCGTGACCGAGGTCGAGTATCGAGCCTGGTGGCGGAATCGGTCCTCACAGATGGTCGGATTCGGATTTGATGCCAAAGGGCGTCTGGTTGCCGAGGCATGGATTCCGAGAGCGGGAGTCACAGGCGACGAGCTTCAGGCGTGCCTACGGCATGTGGCGGCCGAAGCAGATCTCTTTGAGTATCAGCTGACCGGAGCGGATCGGGAGTAAGTCGTCGGCCCAGCCCCGGCAACTTGCCGCGCGAGTTGTTCGTCGAGTTCGGCCCGTACCTGTGGTGCGTCCTGGTCATTCTCGCCTTCGAAGGAGGTGCAGAGAATGCCGGCTGAGGAACGACGGAAAGCGCCGAGGGCGGTCCCGCGACTCCGCGAATTAGCGATATCCTGTAGTTTCTGGCAGGGTTCCTGGCGGTCTCGAGTGTAGGCTTGAGTCTGACTGGAATGCTCGGAGCTGAACGGTTCGCCCGGCAACACCGATGATTCGCATCTGCGGGTTTCAGCAAGGTCCTCCCGATTTGATCTCGGCTCCGCGGACTCTGGGGGTCCAGGGTTTTCGCGCCTGGTTTCCTGGACCTCAAAGGGAGAGTAGCGGTCACCGGCAGCAGTCCGCGGAGCTTCCCGGTGTCACTCCGAGTGTCACCCTGATAGTCGATACGGTAGGCAACAAGGCCACTCTCTCAGACACATCCATCCACAAGCCAGTTGATCTATTTCTCGATCCGCGTTATACTTATCAACAACGGACTACGTTGGGCGACAGAGGAGAACGAGTGCTTTCTACCTTCACACGGTAGAAGTCACTGGTTCAAATCCAGTATCGCCCAAACTACTTTCGGCGTCGCAGGGAAATAGGAAGCTACCGGACCACCGGCGGTTTCGTGCAGCTCAACTTTGAGCACTTGGGCCCCGCGTTGATCGTCGCTGGCTTGCCCAGCGCCAACGGGGTGCCAATAGAAAATCATATCGACAATACGACTCGCCATTCTTGCGGGTTGTTTACGATCCAATCATGCGACTGTATAATTCCGTTTAATGAAGATCAGCTTCGTGATTCCCGCTCACAACGAAGCGAGCTGCATCGGCGATTGTCTCGGTTCCGTTCTCCGCGAGATTAAAGCCTCGGGCGGCAACGCGGAAATCGTCGTAGTCAACAATGCGAGTACCGACGCCACGGCACGCATCGCATCCGGCTTCCGAGGGGTCAAGGTCGTGGATGAACCGCGAAAGGGCCTCACGATCGCCCGGCAGAGAGGATATCTGGAGTCCAGCGGTGACATCATCGCCGCCATAGACGCGGATACTCTGTTGACGCGAGGCTGGATACATACCGTTCAAAGAGAGTTTGCCGCGCGAAAGAGGCTTGTATGCCTTTCCGGGCCCTACATCTATCATGACCTTTCTCCATTGACCCGCATCGCGGCGGTTGCCTGGTATATTGTCGCGCTCGTGATCTACGGATTCGTGAACCAGTACGTGCTCCACAGCGGCGCCATGCTGCAAGGCGGAAACCATGCAGTGCGCAGATCAGCCCTCGAAAGGATCGGAGGATACAACACAGCAATCGCTTTCCACGGTGAGGACACGGTTACAGCCTTCCGTCTCATGAGGGTGGGAGTGGTGAAGTTCAGCTTCCGGCTGCCGATCTTCACCTCTGGCCGCCGGCTTCGGAAGGAAGGAGTTCTTCGGACTGCATGGACCTATGCGCTCAACAGCATCTTCGTAATCCTGTACGGCAGGTCTCTCTCGCGCGCCTACACCGATGTGCGCGATTGACCAGCCCGAAACCGCGAAGCGGATTGTGCCGATGAAGATTTCCAGCCGTTAGGTCCAATGCACAAGGGATAGCCAACGGGAGTCGGATCGTGTACAATAGTAGGGTATGCAAGAGAGGAGCGGTTCTGTTCAACGGCGGGCGAGTGCCGTCCGGGTCCTCCTCGCCACGCTGTCCAGCTACGCCCTCGGCTACCCCCTTACCACGCTTCTCATCCTTTCCTGCATCGCGGCAGACCTCGTCAATGCCAGCGGGTACATTCGCCGCGGCGTCGCCTTTTGGGGCCGCCTCGTGTTCTGGCTGGTGGGACGGAGGGTCCACGTGCAGGGCCGCGAGCACAGGGTAGAGGGGAGGGCCTACCTCGTGCTGGCCAACCACTCTAGCATGTACGACATTCCCGCCCTCCTCGCGGTGGTGCCCGACGTCGCCCTCGTCGGCCGGGAGAAGCTCACCCGGATTCCCGTCTTCCGCCGCCTGCTGAAAATCATCCGCTACGTTCCGATCAACACGGAGGAGATCCGCAAGGCCCGTGGGGCAATCACCGAAGCGGTCCGCCGCGCGGAGGAAGGCTGCTCCATCGGCATGTTCCCTGAGGGCACCCGGACTCCGGACGGAAGGGTCCAGAAGCTGAAGCGAGGGTTCGTCTATGTGCTGCGGGAGAGCAGACTGGACGTGCTCCCCGTGACGATCCGTGGCACTTTCGCGTTCAAGCCTAAGGGCCGCTTCACCATGGATCCCCGGGATCGGATCGAGGTGACGGTTCACCCTCCCATGGAGATTGCTGGACTCGTCAGGCTCACGGACGACGAGATCATGGAGAGGGTGCGCGCGGTGCTCGACGGAGGCGTATATGGTGCACAGTGACGGATGGGCATTCATCGTGAACCCCATCGCGGGGGTCGGGTACGGGGCCGCCTGCGCGGAAACTGTGCGGCAGATGATGCAGCGCCACGGGGCGGCTGGCGAGGTTGTCCTCACGCGAGCCAAGGGGCACGCGAGTGAGCTCGCCGCCGAGTACGCGTCGCGGGGGTTCTCCCGAATCGTTGCCGTCGGAGGGGACGGAACCATGAACGAGGTCGCACAACCCCTCGTGGGCCGCGCCGGAATCACCTTTGGCGCGGTGCCTGCCGGCACGGGCAACGATTTCATTCACGTGCTCGGATTCCCGGACAGGCTTTCGGAGGCTGACTGGGAGGTGTTCTTCCGCGGGTCCACCGCGATGATGGATGCCGGGCGGTGCAATGGAAGGTACTTCGTCAACGGGATGGGACTTGGGTTCGACGCGCATGTGGCCGCGGAGAATTACCATGTTGACGCGAGCGGTCAGGCCGTGCGGGGCAAGGGGTCCAACTACATGTGGATGATTATCAAGGCCATCCTCACCTACCGCGAGAAGCCTATGCGCGTTACCTTCCAGGGCAAGACGGAGAGCAGGAAGGGGTTCTTGAACACGATTGCCAATGGCCGCAGGCTCGCGGGAGGGATGTACCTAACCCCAAAGGCTCTGGCGGACGACGGTCTTCTGGATGTCTGCATGTGCGACGCTCTCTCCCTCCTCATGCGCTTCAAGGAGCTGGTCTCCGTAACGCGGCGCACTCACCTCGCGGACCCTGTCATGCACTACCATCAGATCGACAGGATATGCTATGAGTTCGATACAGAGGTGCCCGCCCACGCCGACGGAGAGCTGTTCTTTTCCTCGCGCTTCGATATCGACGTGGCGCCGGGGGCTCTCCGGACGATCATCAACCCGGCGGGAGACCACTACTTCAGGCGGGCCTGAGATCGATCCCGTACTGCGAATGCGATTCTATTTTCTCAGGCATAAAGCATCTTGCTTGACCAATCAACCTGTCACGACCCGCGTAGACCTCGGCGTCGTGGTTTAATCGTTGGTTATCCTTAAGAGAGACCCTCAGCCATTCGCCCGGACGCCTGCTTGGAACTGAATAATGCCAGGTTCTAAGCGTGCTTGGGCACGACACGAAACCATGGGAAAATCGCTCGCCAAGCATGCGTGACGGGCCACCGGCGCGTTCTCTGGGGGGGGGCAGGTGGTGCTTCGGGATCCCGCTTTCGTCCGTAGCTCACTTAGCCTTCCCCAGGGTACCAGGATTGTAGCAAAACCCGTCTAGCCCCATTCCAACAGGTATTTACCCAAACTCCGACGAGGCTTATGCTTATGGCAACTGAGATGAACCGGGCGGAAATGGTAATAACGGTACTTCTACTTTCACACGGTAGAAGTCACTGGTTCAAATCCAGTATCGCCCAAATAAACCCATATTCTGTAAGGAAATAGTAGCCTTCCGAACATCCGAAGGTTCTTTGGTTCTCTACTATGTAACGCGCTACTCAGCCTAGTGATGGCAGTGAGCAGAGGAAGCCAAGCTTGGGAACCTATCACTAGTCATTTGGTAAATCTAGTTTTCTAACACACAGCTTCTTTACTTTTCATCACTTATATGAGACTACTATGACATTTTCTGTGATACATATGGATGTATCACCAACCGACACGGATTTTTCTAGACAGATACCAACCGAAGGTGATGGCTCCGCGCAGATGAGAAATGTAGATCAAGCAATCTTTCGGAAAGAATGATCCGAACTTGAAGAGGAGCTTGTCATTCGATACTTTGAGATCCGAATTGGAAAATTCTAGAACGCCTTCAAGATCGAAGACAAGCCAGTTTCCAGACGTTCAGTACATGCAATATCCCCCCGATCTCCCCAATAGTGGTTGACGCTGAAATTTACTGGCCCTATAATCAATTGTATATAATTCAAAAATGTCAGGCGTTGCCAGGTCGAAGAGTGGAAGCAATTTCACATTTCCGCCGCTATGCTCCAAGAGACGCCGAGTTATGCAGCAAGCCTTTTATACCAGTCTCATTATGCACTTCCACCTTGTCGGTCCTGTTAGACCTGACAGGGGAGAACAAAATGAAAAAGGAAGGAATCTGTAGAAACCACGTGATCGCAACAGGTCTTTTCGCAGGAGTCTTTATCATCAGTTCTTGTGTAACCCATTCAGCACGGGGTAGCTGGAGCGAAATACCGCCGCTGCCCACCGCACGATCCTACCTGACTGCAACATACTTCGATGGAAAGATTTACACGATTGGAGGTTCTGTCCATTATGAAGCCCGGCCTGTCGTAGATGTGTATGATACGGAAAGCGGTACATGGATCGAATCCTTTCCCCTGCCCGAGCACCGCGCAGGGCATGATGCCGTTGTGCTGAATGGCGAAATCTGGCTGATCGGTGGACTGGGCTACTCCATGATCCATAATTCTGTAGTTAGCTTTGATCCAGTGCACAAAACTTGGACAGACCGTGTTCCTCTCCCTTATCGGCTGGACTATCCCGCTGCGGAAGTTGTGGGCGGCAAGATATTTGTTGTAGGTGGCAAAGCAGCTGAGAAAGGCGGCGATCCTGTTCCGTATACCTTCGAATACAATCCCGAGACGGAAGTGTGGACGGAGAGAGCATCCATGCACAATCCACGATACAAGCATGCAACGGCTTCACTAAATGGTAAGATCTATGTGTTTGGTGGCGTAAGTGTTCGAGGAGCACCGCCTATATCCGAGGTGGAAATGTACGATCCGGAAACAGATACCTGGAGTATCATCACCGACATGCCTTATGAAAGAGAACTACATGAAGCAATCTCTTTTGGAGACGCAATATTCATCATTGGTGGAAACAATACTATGAGCCTTACTAATTTCTCTCGTGTCAGCATATACTATCCAGCGAGCAATAAGTGGATCGAAGGCCCAGAGTTGATCGGTCCCTGTATGAATTGTGGATGTGACACGGACGGTAAGAATATTTACATTTTTGGAGGATCGATCGATATGGATGTCAGGACAACTTCAGATCACTGTGAGCGCTACAGTCTGAAATAGAGACTATTAGTGTTGTTGAATATAGAAGACAAATGGATCGAAAAGGAGGAACAGCACTATAAAGTTCTTCAAGAAGTAATCCAAGAACAACCGTGATCCGATCGCTCAGAATGCTCTCACATCTCAACACTGGCAAAATAATGTTGATTCAATTGAAATCGTTGAGCGGCTCTTAACGTCGAGAGTGTGCCACAAAATGTGCCACGTTTTAAATGGCTCTATATGTGATATATGGAGAAATCGGGGCAATCCCGTGTAAAAATCCCTGAAATCGGGTGCTATATGCTCTTGATGTACGCAACCCACTCTTCACACGGTAGAAGTCACTGGTTCAAATCCAGTATCGCCCAATTTAATTCCCTGAAGGGGAATGAATTAGAGAGCTTACGGATAACCGGAGGTTTCACGTAGCTCGACTCTGCGCACAACGCAGAGCAGTTGTGCCAACCGGAGAGTAACATGGAACACCGGGTTCAACGATATACGATCCACAAACGAACGACAATTCGCCGTAATCGCAGCATCTACTACGCTCAATTTCGAGATCCAAAGACTGGACGCCGGCAATCCGCTATTTCCACAGGCTGTACGCGCCGGGATGATGCTGTGCGGTGGTGTGAACGCCACCTGGCCTCTGCCCGAGATCGGGTGGAAAACATCACTTTTGCAGCCTACGCGACTGGTTTCTGGGAACCGGATGCCACCTATGCGCCCCACCTTCGTTTGGCCGGGCGTTGTCAACTGGAGCGAAATTTTAGGCCGACGAAGGCTACAAATACCGACAGTCCATTCGTTTAATGTGCCAGGCTGGTCAAAGCACGTTCGACTACCTGCACCCCTTGCCTCCATACCGACGCTTCCCATTCTTCACTGTCCGGATGGAATGCACGCAAAAGACATGTTTTCAACTGATGTGCCCTACGATGTTCTTGCCCACCGTGGTGGTGCAGCCAGTTTTCACCTCTGAGGGCCTTGAAAACCCGCATTGGCGGTACGGTCCCGAACTCCAAACCGACCGCCGTTACGTCTGCGTTGGGCAACATCTGAGGAATAGCGAGCTTCAATGAGGCGTCAAGGTGAGCGGAAACAGATTCGCCGGTAAACGTGGTCTTGACGAAAGATGACCCCCAAATGCCCAACGCACGTTGGTATTCTGGCGATTCATCCGAAACATTGAGTATTACCTCGGCAGCGCCAAATCCACCAAGGCCGGTATGAACATCAATTACGACCGCGCTGGTTGAGGCCGACAGGTAACGTCGTATGATCGTGCGTAACGTACTATTGGACCACGTGTCGGATGTACCACCGTAAAACAATCCGTCGGGGTGCAAATAACTGGCCCCCACTTACAGCGGCCTGAGACGCAACCTTTCCCGCGGTGATTCGGTACAACAGTAAACGAGACCAAGAGATTACCTCGGACAAAAAGGACAATGTCCGAGGAGCTAACACAGCAGCCAGATCCTCATACGGAGCGTTGTCTGGATAAGGCATGTCATGATCCCGGAAGTTACGATTCAAATCAACATTGTCTTCGGTGAACCGTCTAAGGTGAGCCATTCCGAACGGGTTAACACCATGGATCATGAGAAGATTCACGTCTTTCGGAAGCCGAGAACCGATCCCTTCACTCAGTAGCCCCGTTTGAATGCCTGAACCCGCAAATCCCTCCACACCGTGAGTGCCGGAACTTAAGACGAGAGTTCGTTTCGCATCGGCATCCCCGATCAAGGCGACATCCATGAACAGCGGTTGGTTATCGGGGCCGAGATGAGGGTTCTTCACGCTGTCGACGGAGGCGCCTGACGCATAAGCGGCATCTAAGAACTTCTTCCTCGCGATTTGGTAGTCCTGGGAGAAATAGTCAACCTCTCTCACGTTCGTAACCTTACAACTCCGGGTTCTACACTGCGCTTAGTTCGATTTTGCCAAAAACTTTTTAACGGGAAGCAGCAGCGCCACCACTAACACGACTAGCGCAACCAGGTGCACGGCGGAGTCAAATGTATTTCCGTTCAGTACATTGACAACAGCCCCGTATACGCAGGCTATTCCACCTACAACCAGCATCGCCCACCATGCCCATCTTTCTGCTTTTCGGAATCCCGCAAACAGGATAAAGAAAGCGGCTACTTTTTGCGTGATACCGATCACCATCATATGTCGGGTGTGTGAAACAGATACACGGATCGCCTCAGGTGACAAGATTTCTCTGTAGCTCTTTCCGGTTATGGCTTGAAAATCCCCTTCCAACATCATAGTCGGCACCGCGAAAATGGCGATTTCATATCCAGCGGACAGAACAAAAAGTACAAAAAGGATCATCGTACTGACCTTAACCATGTCTGCCTCCTACTAATTCAAGACCAAGATAGTTATAGTCTAAGAGATGAAGATCGAATTATCCAATCAAATTGCAGCCCGTTACATGAGTCTAAAAAGAAGACTTGCAGAAACCCTAATACTTGTGCAGTTTTATTAGGGAGTTTATATCTGAACTTCCCAGTACGTCCGGTCACGTACTGATCTGTAACAATATTTAAAGAGCATTAAAATACCTTCTACTAAAAACAGCCTTAAAAGTCGGTCTATCACTATGGTTAGGATGTAGAGTGTAGTACGGCATACTTCAATCAATTGTTATCACCCGCCTCCTTCTTCGTCTGGGCTATATTCTGACTTTACTATCTCGTGCAGCGCGGCGATGCTGTCGAACGCTGACTGATCCGCCAAACTGGTGAGGTTGCATACACGACAAATATCAATATCCTTCTGCGAAAGGTAGTTGACATGTATAAGTACTTCGCGGATCTGATTTTTAGTGTCTGGGTATTCGCGCTCTTCGGAGTCGTGGCTCTGGAGAAGGAATTCGCGGTATACGTGTTCGATGACTGGTCTCGAATAGGTTTGAATTTCATCCACCACCCTCAGGATCTCTTTAATCTTGGAATCGAGTGTGGTCTGTGTACTGAAGAAGATATGGCCATTCGGATGAGCGGACCTATTGCGATCATCCACCGGCTTGGCGTAAGTGTTGATCTTGTTGTTGTTACAGGCTATCAATTTGAAGAAGTGCAGGATGGTACGTTCGTTTACTGCGCTGAAAACGAAGGGTGAGGTCGCTGTAGTCAGTGCCCTCTCGTCTCTGGCAAAGCCGATAAGTCCTTTCTCGAAGTCCGCCGGTCGTTCTTGCTCCTTCGGTGTCTTAAATGAGAGCGGCAGGTAGTTCCCCAGTTCAGCGGCTTCTTCCATGGATCATGCCTCCACCGTGACCGGTTCGTCCTCGCCCCAGATGCGGGCCAGGGTGGCTTGGATTTTCTTTTCGAAGCGCGCAATCAGTTCGCGATTGGCGGTGACCAGCGATTGCTCAGTTTTAATCCCGGCGACGATGACTTGCTGCGTAGCGACGTGTGGAAGAGCCATTTCCTCTGCCAATGAAATCGATATGATGAACTTCTGCAAAATGAGAGTGTCAATAGACAAATATAGTCCCATGCGTTATACTTAAAACTGTCATGAAAATGACACAGCCGCCTGGAACTGCATTTGCGGGAAAATTGAGGTTTTTAA
>Ga0307380_10008701_pt1 | contig 12980 bp, 10 predicted proteins | sample UN3MG_FD_202239 | JGI IMG/M metagenome (GOLD analysis project Ga0307380, IMG submission 202239) | Soil microbial communities from Risofladan, Vaasa, Finland - UN-3 | ecosystem: Environmental > Terrestrial > Soil > Coastal area > Acid sulfate soil | place: Finland: Risofladan, Vaasa | collected... | reverse complement strand
GGACCTGATCAACATTTGCCCCTGTTTTTGCACTGATATGGAGGATCTCTTCAGCAGGGACCCCGATTAGATTCTCCAGATCCTCGGCTACTTCTTCAGGCATCGCGGCCGGTAAATCAATTTTGTTTATGACCGGAACAATCTCAAGATCGGCTTCCAAGGCCAGGTACAAGTTGGCCAATGTTTGCGCCTCTATACCCTGGGTGGCATCGACAACTAGAATAGCACCCTCGCAACTATTTAACGCCCGGCTAACCTCATAGGCGAAATCCACATGTCCGGGTGTATCGATCAGATTCAACTCATAGTCAACGCCATCCGAGGCAGTATAAGATATTCGCACCGATGACGCCTTTATGGTTACGCCTCTTTCGCGCTCCAACTCCATATTGTCCAAAACTTGTTCCTGCATATCACGATCAGATATGGTGCCTGTGATCTGTAGGAGGCGATCGGCAAGCGTTGACTTACCATGGTCAATATGGGCAATGATACAAAAGTTTCGGATATTATCTTGGTTCATACCCACAAGTATACAAATGTCTACGCTTCGGTGCAGCTATCAAACAATCACCTCGGTGGGATTGCGGTTGCAGACTGCTACAGGCTTATATGGTTGGGTTTGAAAAATTCAGCGCTGGCGTTCAGTGATAAAGTCAACTTCAAATGGACAGTGGCAATGTTGTAGTTACGGCTGCTGTTGCTTTCCATGTTCCACTTGTTGGCGGCGTTTCCGGTAGCAGGGATCTCGGCCTATCCGCTGACATACTAAACCTGCTGCCCGGTGAAGGTGGTGAACTTTGGGAGCGGAAATATCAGTCCTTTGCTATTCACCCAACTCTGAGGTGAACTTGGTCTAGATTTAGACCAGGTACTCCTCCTTGACCAGGCAGGCAATCTCGTCGATCAAACGCTTGTCAAGCCCATAGGGTGGCTATCTGCCCCGGCTCCCGCGAGCCAGCGCGTATGCCGATAACCTGTTAGCAACCCGCCAGTTTACCACAGTATCTACCCTGCTTTCCTCATGGGATTATTGTCCGATAATATTTCCATCCTAGACCCAATGCAGCACATTTTATCGTTTTGTTCTTTCTTGTTCAATGTCACCTTTTCCATCATAGTGACACTTTCATTGAACAATAACAAAATCACAAATTCGGGTTGACTATTTTAGCCAATCCGTATATCCTTTAGTACTAAGGTCATGTAGTACTGTAGTACCCTAGGTACCTTAATAGTTTAATAGACAGATGGTGTGTACGTGCTTCAGTTCCTGGAATTGATATTCGGTCCATGTAATCCTTCGCCAGACCAGCCATTTATTTTTATGTAATCAATATTCTCTCATCGGCGAAAGATTGCCCGATTGTCAATGCCAAGTTTTTATTTATTGGAGAGTGGGATGCCCCACAATCCAACCCTTATGGAAAGAGGAGAAATAAATGAGCGAGCAACTGAATATCAACACGTTCCATCAGCTATTAAACTCGGAATCCGATCAAGGTTCACTTCTGGGTACGTTACGCAGTATAACGGAAGTAAACGATCCGGCAGACCTAAACCTGAAAGCTGGTGGTACGTCGCTGGGTACATGGGCGGGCTGGCGGAGATAAGCAACTGCAATCTATTAAGATAGCTTAAGATAATAGAAGTGGAATCGATGGTTCTGACGGCTTGTGAAGGCGGTCTGGTGATGGCTATGGCGTTAGGTATTCTTGGCGGTAAATAGCTCAGAGATCAAAGAGATCCTCGGGACGTTTCCGGAAATTGGAAAGTGGCCGGATTTGGTCGGAGTTTTTGATCGTGCCGGGGACGTGAAGCGGCCGGATTGGGAGCTACCTATATTAGCCTGTCAGGCGGTTGGCGGAGACCGCTCCCAGGCTCTACCCGGAGCTGTTGCCGTTGCATGTCTCCAGTTGAGCATCATCATCGTTGACGATATTCTCGATGATGACTGCGGGGGTGTTCACTTCCTTTATGGGAATGGACCAGCGGCAAATATGGCGCTTGCCTACCAATCACTTGCGGCTTTGAGTTTGTGTCGCGCAGAAATAAGTGACTTTGACAAGGCAAGAGCCAGCGAGGCTCTGAACAGAGCGGCGTTAAAGACGGCAACTGGCCAGCAACTGGATGTTCAAAACCTTCGTGGTGAAGAAAGTTATTGGCTGGTTATACACGCGAAGAGCACACCTTTCTATGGCTTTGCCTTTGAGCTTGGTGCAATTCTTGGATCTGCATCAGCCAGTATCACCCAGGATATGTACTCTCTTGGAGTCGTTATTGGCGAGATCATCCAGGTTGAGGATGATCTTATCGATGCACTGGAAGTGCCTGCTAATGCAGACTGGAAGCAAGGGCGTAATAACTTGCTTTTGCTTTACGCTCAAACAGCGGAGCATGAAAAACGAGAACAATTCCTCCGGTTACTAACTAAAATTGATGATCCTGGAGCATTAGCAGAGGCCCAGCGGATCCTGGTTTCATGTGGTGCAGTTTCCTATGCATCTTACCAATTGATAAATCGTTATCGAAAAGCAATAAAACTCCTTAGGGGTATGTCCCTAATAGATCCGTCGGGTCTCCATCACGTGCTTGATGAGTACGCTGATTCCCTCCGAACCAGACTAAAATTGAGTGATATTGAGTTATTCAATGAATCGTTAAAGGATATCTAAACCTCATCAGCTAAATATTGCTGTTCTTTGTTGCCTTTTACAGCAATACCTCCTGCTTGTTATACCCAGTCAATTTCTTCAACTTGTTCATAATTACTCTTATACCATATCTGATAGTACGAGATATCTATCCTACATAGGAACATAGTGGGATTGCAGATGACAACTGCAGGCAAGTACAATGGTACTATCGACTATAAATAACTGTTGAAATCGAATACGGACTGATGAGTTACAAATTTAGGGGAAAATTCAGCCACTTAAATCGGTCGTTGCTAGCCTTTGCGATCTTAGTGCTAGGGGTGTACCTGTACTACACCCTGAGTTTTATTGGTCTGACCCCATACCCCGGAATCGTATTTACGGCCATATCTGGCGGATGGCAGGTAAATGACTCCTCCCTGGCCTCTGTAGCAGTCGACGAAGTACTCGTCCAAATTGCCGACTTAACTTATGCTGATTACCGGCTTAACCCATTTAGTGTTCCTTTCGATGGATATACACCGGGTGACGCTGTGCCCGATGTGATTACGGAGTCCGGCGAAACTCTTTCGCTGGTCATGCCAATCCCAAGTTTTCAGGATCGCCTGCGACGCCTTGTCGGTACTTTGTGGTTCTTTCCATTCTGGATGGCTGGAACTGCCGTATTATTATTTCTAAGACCACGTGATCTGAGTTGGCGATTGCTGATTGCCTTTATGTACCTTGCCGCAACCTGGGCGCTTGTTGGAAGCATCGCCAATTGGCAAGTTGGCGCGTCCACTATTGTTTCCATTCTCGTTGCCTGGCTGATGGTTCCGTGTGTGATTCATTTGCATCTGACTGTGCCAAGCCCGATATTCGTCTCTTTTACCCGGCGGATAATGCCCCTCATTTATATTGGCTCAATCGCCATTGCCATTATTGAGATAACCCAAAGTTCCGACCGGCTCAGCATCAGTCTCCTGGCTTTAGCTCTGGCTGTAATGTATAGCATTCTGATTCTGGCGTATCGCTCGTTTCGCAAAGGTGCACCCATATCAGACCGAAATTCAGCCCGATTGATGCTTTCGGGTATTGGCCTTGCCTTTGGGCCGGGCATTCTGGTCATTACGTTGCCCCAGGTGTCGGCATTGTCGGTGCCTCCAGGGTTCGGTGTGAGCCTGGCTTTCATATCACTGCCAATCTTTCCGATCTCCTACACCTATGCCATCTATAAACGTCAGTTGGGACAACTTGAATTTAGGGCGAACCGGCTCCTCGGCATTTACAGTTTCATACTCCTCTATCCTACGATCTTTATTGTGGTTCTTCTCTTAGGCGAACAGTGGCTGGTTACATCCAGCACCAAAACCTTTTATCTCTTATTCGTATCGATTATTTTTGTGATGGCAACGCCGCCAATCCTAAATTTTCTCCAAAAAACAATGAACCGATTGGCATATGGCACTGAGCATGATCCGGATGATATTCTGCGAGTATTCGCCAAGAATATTCCTTTGGCCAAGAGTCGCGCTGCACTCTCAGATTCGCTCAACAGAGATATATTACCAGCCCTGCTGATTAGACAATCAGCGTTATCATTATTCGATAGCGATGGGGTTGAGCTAATCTATGCAGATGGCATATCGCAATCCGCTGTTCCAAGCACATCGGATGAGCTTGAAAAACTGGGTCTTGCCGCTAGAGCCTACAGACCACCTGCCACGGAAAATATAATGGATCATGACTGGGTTCGTTTGGCCATACCCCTGATCACACCAGAGAAGGCAATTGGTGTCTGGTTGTTTGGGCGCAGAGATCCCGACGATTTTTACCCCCAGAATGATATTGACTTATTACATTCCTTGGCGAACCAAATGGCGCCGGTTATCGAAAATGTCAGGCTTTATGAAGAATTGCAACGCCATGCCAACGATTTGACCGAAGAAGTTGCTAACCGGACATCAGAACTTCGGGCGGAGAAAGACAGAACCCAGGCAATTCTTGACAGTGCCGGTGAAGGAGTATTCTTCACAGATCCAGCTGGCGTCATTCTTTATGCCAATCAGGCCTTAGCCCATCAGTCCGGTTTTACGGCTGATGATCTTATCGGAAAAACTCTTGAATTATGGCAAACCGAGGAAGATGCCCATGATTCTTACAGAGATATGTGGACGGCGATTTACACTGGGCACGAATGGGGTGGCGAGATGCTTTTGCATCGGAAAGATAACACTTACTGTGATGTCAACCTCGTAATGGCGCCGATTCTCTCGGAAGGTGGCAAGTTGTCCGGCTTTGTTGGTGTTCAATCTGATATTAGCAAGCTTAAGGAAGTCGACCGCCTCAAATCAAATATTATCTCCAGCGTCTCCCATGAATTAAAAACCCCTCTCACCACAATTAAAACATACCTCATGCTCATACAGCGTGGTAAACCGGAGAAAAAAGATAGCTATATGGTCGTATTAAACAGGGAAGCCGACCGACTAGCGATAATTATTGAAGATCTCTTGGATCTCTCCTCCCTGGAAACCGGCAAGATCCCGTCGCGACTTGAGCCAATGGATTTGTTATCAACCGTCGGGATAGCCATCACCAGTTGCCAAACATTAGCCAATACAAAGCAAATCTCAATCAACTCAGCTATTAATGGCGCGCTACCCATGGCCATCGCGGATAGCAGTCAAATGGAACAAGTATTAATGAATCTCATTGTAAATGCGCTAAACTACTCATTTCATGGTAGTTCTGTGACGATTCGAACCGGTGAAGGTTCATTAAATAGCCATGAAGGCGTATGGGTGCGCGTCTCCGATAATGGACCCGGTATCTCGGAGGGTGACTTGCCTCATTTATTTGACCGGTTCTATCGGGGTGAAGCAGCGCTTGAAAGTGGCGCTCCGGGTACAGGACTTGGGCTGGCTATTTGCAAGGAGATTATTGATCGCCATCAAGGTAAGATTGAGGTTGAAAGCAAACCAGGTGGCGGCGCGGCCTTCACGGTCTGGCTGCCGGCACTGAAACCGGCAAAGATGGAGCATGACCTTCTGACTCCGAAACCGGCTGTAAAATCTGTGGACACGACCGATTAATTTAATCTTCAAACCTTCCGGGGTTCCAGGACAGAGGCGATCAGCACGGAGCAATCTAGTACAGTCGTTCCACCGATTTGCAACCAGACCAGAAACTCCAGATTTCCCTTTGCTCCGTCAATCGGTGAGCGAATCAATCCCATCACTGAATAACCATGAGTCATTGTCCAATTCAGGATCTCCTTCAGGACGTCAGAATGCACCTCTCGATCTCGCACAACACCCCCCTTACCTACCTGAGCACGTCCCGCCTCAAACTGTGGTTTAATCAAAGCCACAACGTCAGCACCCTGGGCTAACCAGTTTAAGGTGGTCTCCAAGATTATCTTTAGCGAGATAAATGACACATCTATCGTCAGGACGTCAATTTGTTCAGGCATCGTTAACTGGTAACGCGCATTTGTGCGTTCCATCACTCTGACACGACTATCCTGCCGCAGCTTCCAGTCCAACTGGCCATATCCAACATCAATCGCATACACTGTCCGGGCGCCATCTTGCAGTAATACATCTGTGAAACCCCCTGTACAGGCGCCCACATCCGCACAAATTCGCCCCTCTATTTTAATTAGAAAAGCAGTTAACGCCGCTCTCAATTTCAAACCGCCGCGGCTAACGTACGGCATCGGAGCAATTAACTCGATATCAGCCTCGATAGAGACAATCCTTCCCGGTTTGATGGCCTTTTCTCCGTCAACCCGCACCTCCCCGGCCATAATCAATAAGCGACCGCGAGCTCGTGTCTCCACCAATCCGCGATCAACCAACAAATTGTCCAAACGATCACGTTTTTTGGTCATCCGGAAAGGGTTCCTAGCCATTCATTAAACACATCGCTCAACGATTGTGCCAGTGTAATCTGAGGTTCCCAGCCAGTCTCCCGCTGAAGCTTTGAGTAGCTACCAACCACGGCATTATTGTCTGCTGGTCGGACGCGATCTGGATCTTCTTCCACAGTTACCTTCACTCCGGCTATCTCAATAATCTTGTCCAGAATACCCCGGATTGACACTGTTTTTCCTGAACAGACAAGGTAAGTCTCACCTGCTCGTCCTTCCAGACCGAGTTTTCGATAAGCCTCGGCGACATCACGCACGTCGGTGAAATCTCTCCTGACTGAGAGATTGCCAACCTTGATAACTGGTTCCCGGAGACCGAGCTTTATAGCTGCGATCTGGCTGGCAAAGTCCGGAACAACAAAACCCAGGGTTTGGCGTGGGCCGATGTGGTTAAATGGCCGTGCTTCGATAACCGGCAATCCATAGCGTCGATAGTAGACGCTTACTAACTGCCCGGCCGCCCATTTGCTTATCCCATAAGGATCGGCCGGGGCCGGTATTGTCTCCTCCGTTATGGCCGTAGAGGAAAGGCCAATCGTTCCATACATATGGGCGCTGGTCACCACAACCACCCTGGGTTGGCCATTTTCCTGAGCGGATAGCAGGATATTAGCCGTTCCTCCTGTATTAACGGCAAATGTCTGCGCTGGTATTTCCCAGGATCGGACGGGTGAGGCTTGTCCTGCCAGGTGGTAAACCAGGTGGGGCTTTGCCAATAAAAAGACCTTATCAACCTCATTTTGAACCAAAATATTGCCGGTGAGAGGGGTAAATCGATCGTGGTCGGGGCATGGTTGATGACTCGAGTCCGGATGAACTAGGCCGTAGACATCATGACCCGAATCAAGAAGCAACTCCGCAAGGAACGATCCTGCGAAGCCGGTAACGCCAGTAACGAGTATCCGCATCCCAATTACCCTCCTTATAACTGGTATTATACCCAGGCTTATCGTGATCGCATTATTCGCTTCATGCAGGTTCGGTAGGTATAATCACTAGAATGAACGGTGGGGCTACAAACAAAACCATTGATGCTGTTCTAGATGCCCTGGGCGATCTGGGCCAGAATATTGAGGCCGTGTATCTTTATGGTAGTTTGAGTAACGGGACTTACCAGCCTGGTCAGTCTGATATCAACCTGCTTATTGTTCTTGATGAGGAAGAATCATTCCATCAGGCCCGAAAGGTACTTAGGCCAGTATGGTGCAATTTTGGTCCGGTACTGAAACGGACTCCGCTGATAGCGACTCAAAGCACCTTGAGGCGCCACCTGAGTTTCAACCCAGGACTTTCTCGCCATCTGAATGAGTATGGATCCTTATTAGCTGGACATCCGTGCTTGCCTGAACCCCTAACCCGCGACCCCATTGAACGACTTTCTGAAATGGCCAGAATTGCTATGCATGGGTCAGCAGCGATCACGCCATCACTCTTATCGGAAAGGGAAAACGCCGGAACAATTTCTTGCCTGAGGAGCCTGTCTCGCCAGCTTTTTGACCATGAGGTAAGTGAAGACGAACACGCCACGGCCTTATTTAGTCAGATTCAAGCCGATATATTAAGCAAGATGGAACAGCACCCTTCATTATTCTGGAAGGATCAGCCGATATCTGGTGCACCTCCACTGGTAAAAGACCTGCGAGGCATCTACGAACATGAGAATCGGTTGGTTCTGCTCCTGCCAGACTCTGGCCCCGAAGATGTGGCCCGAAGAATAAAAAATATAGATTGGAATGCGGTCGCCGGTCGAATCATAAGTCAGTATCGGGGTCTCTGGGTCACCACAGCTGCCCAACTGCGCATGATCATGTTATATGACTCTCCAGCGGCTTATCAGCTTGGTTCGTACAATCATGCCTGGGGACTTGATCCCCTGGTTGACTTAAAAGTAGATGCCTGGCGAATCTTCCGCAATTTCGGCCGATCCCCATCAACCTTGCTGGTTGATACCCTCCCCCAAGCCTATACCATGAGTGAAGATTCAGACCTGGCAATGATGGTTCACAATCTACATAACAAACTTCTAAATGTCCAGCTCAAGAACGAGATTTATTGCCGGATGCAGGAGAGACCGATCGCCAAACCCCCTGGACATTTAACGGATCGCGATCTTCCAATGGAAAAGAGAATTGATGGCATTTACAACCATCTCGATTGGTGGTCAGGGCATTATGCCAACGAAATGGCGACAGCCCAGACGTAGATCGCTTGATAATCTTTAATTGGTACAGCTACGGCGATAACTCACTTCGGGCCATTAGAAAGTCGGTTGTCAAATACCAGAAATATTTTCCACATCTGGGAAAAAATATTAGATTTGATCCTGCTCTACGACTATTAGTTCTCTCACTGTTTCTCGCCCTGATTCAGCCTGCTCCGATACTCATAGTAGCCGGACAACATGAAGCAGTCAGGTCGTCACACCCTATTGTAGCGGTACATACTCGTTTAACCGACGAAGTTGAACCCTGGAAAATTCAACGAAGCCTACAAATGGTGCGAGAAATGGGGGCGAGCTCGATAGTTGAGTTTTTCCCCTGGGCTTACTATCATGGCCAAGATGGCGGCATCGCCTGGGAACATCCGGATCTTGTCATCGAGCATGCTTCAGCTCAGGGTCTAAAAGTGGTTGCCCGCCTTGGCTTAACCCCTGCCTGGGCTCGACCCACAGGAACGCCTTTAACCCATCTTGATGAAGGTGCTTATGATGACTTTGCCAGCTTCGCAGCCCAATTTGCTGCCCGCTACGAAGGTAAAGTGGACTCACTCATCATATGGAACGAACCTAATTTGAGTTACGAATGGGGATACAGGCAAACACCTGTTAGCGATTATGTTAACTTATTAATGAAGGCTTATCCGGCTATCAAAGAGGCGAATCCCGAGATGAGGGTCCTGGCCGGCGCTCTGGCCCCAACATTGGAACCCGAGGGTTCTCCGTGGGGGCTTAACGACCTGATTTACTTAAACCGTATGTATGAAGAAGGAGCCGCAGATTATTTTGACGGATTGTCCGTACATGCCTACGGATTAACCTTTCCCCCAGATACACCGGCCGATCCAGGTTTGCTCAATTATCGACGCGTCGAATTAGTACGAGAGATCATGATCAAGAACAATGATCAAGAGACGCCGATCCTGATTACAGAAACTGGTTGGAACGATCATCCTCGGTGGACATTAGCGGTGAAACCTGGCCAACGAATACAGTATACAATCGACGCTCTGGAATTGGCGGAGAAAGAGTGGCCTTATGTTGAGATGGTAGCCATTTGGGCGTTCCGTTTACCGGCGCCCAGTAAGAGCTATATGGATTCATATACATTGGTGACGCCCGAATTTGTGAAGAAGCCCATCTATGATACGCTTCAGGAGTACGCCGGTAATTAACCATTCCGTAGCGCAAGCCGCACCTCTTCTAAGATTACACTTTGTTGAGCCGATGAATAATGAAACATAGGCGAATTACCTGGCTCCCGATCATAGTGGCCGCATTATGCTTTATCGGGACAACTTCGTGCCAGCAGGAACAAGATGCCTGGGACCGTATTCAAGAAAGTGGCATCCTCCGAGTCGGCCTTGATCCCACTTATCCACCCTTCGAGGTGCTTGCCGCGGATGGTGTAGCGGGCATTGATGTTGATCTGGCTCAAGCAATCGCCAAGGATTTAGGGCTTAGGGTTGAATTTACGTACTTCGGTTATGATGGTCTTTATGATGCGCTTGCCACGAATCAAGTCGATGTCCTTGCATCGGCTCTGGTTATTTCCATCGATAAATTCCGGGATTTCGCTTACACCACCAGCTATTTTAACGCCGGACAGGTGTTAGTCAGCCGGACCGATTTTCCGCACAAGGATCCGGCATCTCTTGTCGGAAGCACCCTTGCGGTAGAACTAGGCGCTCAAGGTCACGTAGAGGCTGCGATATGGGAACGACAGATTCATGAGCTCGAAATCATGCCGTTCGCCAGTACAACTGAAGCGCTAGAGGCACTATCGCGTGGCGACGCTGATGCAGCATTGGTGGATCACATTGGTGCCTTGGTACACCGAGACCAGGACAGTAGCCTGGTTATTGGCCCTGATCTTGTAACGGAAGAACCATTTGCCCTCGTGGTGCTCGCCGGTCAAGAGGAGTTACTCGATGTATTGAATGAAAGCCTGGTAAAAATGAGTGAAGATAATCAGCTTCAGATTATCCTCGATCGCTGGCTGGGGAAATAATTGCTTCTGTCGGTAGGTTGAAAGCTGTGCTATAATTTTTCTGGATTATCAATGATTCCAGAATCGTCAAAGAGTCAAGTGAAGGAGCAATAGATAGATGAAGGATTCTTATGTCCCTGATATGCATGACAAGATAGACAGTGAATCAACCGGCCTTGGCACACTTCTCGGGAAGCTTCCAGGTTTTAGTGGTTATATCGAGAAAGGAAGAAGGCGTGAAGCGGACCAGATATTGCGTGATACAATCGCCTCTCGTCTAGAAGAATCTCGCCTTCAATTGGGCACTATTCATCAAGAGCTTAGTCGGGACATCGTCAAGGCAATCGATTATGCTGAACCGCTCGGCCGGGCGGACACTCGTTTGATGGGCTTGATTGGAAAAATCAAAGATGCACCAGAAGGGTATGCTGGCTTCTTTGATGCTGTAAAAATTAAGGAAGAGGAACTGGCCCAAGTGTACGCTTTTGACGAGGCAATGTTGGCCTTTAGCGATTCAATTAGTGCGGAAGTGGCGGCGCTTGAAAAAGCAGTAATTGATGATGGTGATATTGATTTTGCGATTCGCGAATTGGATAATACCCTTAGGGAAGCTAACGTAACCTACAATTCGCGCCAAGAGGTTCTTTTAGGGGTGTCGTAAAAGTTGGTCTGGTGGATAAGCATTGAGGATTGTTATTTATTGAATACCAGTGCTGGTAAATGCATAGTCTAGGAGTGTGAGCGGATGGCTCGAGTATTTGATCGCGTAAATGCAGAACCTTGGTTAACAGATGAAATTGTCCAGAAATGGCCCAAAGGCGGCCCCGGAGATATCCGATGGGGCTCCCCATGTATCGTCAACCCTGGCGAAACGGCTATCTTCGTGCGCGGAGGTGAGCCTATGGGCACATTCACCTCAGGCACGCATGTATTGACAACCGCAAATCTACCAATATTGGCCAACCTTATTGGGAAAGCTTTCAACGATAAGACACCCTTCACTGCCGACGTCTATTTTATTAAAACCACCGATTTGGCCTACAAGTGGGGAACGACAGCGCCAATCATCGTCGAGCATGCCAATCGAGGACCAGGCGCCAGTGCTATTATCGGTAATGGCACTTATATCTCAAAGGTCAAAGAGCCATGGCGGTTCTTGACTGCCATGGATGCCTTCAGGACCAGCGTTCGCCTGCCCCAATTGAAACAGCGACTTGATCCCATGTTGGGAGTAATGATCCAGGACAAACTCAGCGAGCTAGCCATTGCCAAGAATCTTGGCCCGGCCCAACTTCAATCTTTCTCCCAAGATCTAAACGACTTATTAGTGGGCTTGCTCCAGGCTGACTTCGATGCGATTGGGATGGTCCTGGTTGATTTCAATATCCGAATGAGCCTGCATCCTGAGTCGATGGAAGTTGTGACTCGGATGGGTTATGGCACCAGCTATGCCCAGATGAAATCGCTGGACGTTGGCATGACTGCGGCTGAGTCAGGCGGCGGAGGCGGGCTTGGAGAATTAGGCATGGGTATGATGGGTATGTCGGCCATGCAACAGCAGATGCAGCAACAGCAGCAACAGCAGCAACAGCAGCAACAACCCAGCCAACAGCAAGCAGCGGCCGCAAGTGCACCGGCAGGCGCATCAAACGAAATACCTGAAGTTATGACCCCGGCCCAGGCGGCGGCTTTTGTTCAAGTAGAGGAATCGGATATCCTGGCCGCCATAGAATCTGGCGATTTGAAGGCTCGCAAGATTGGTACTGCCTTTAGAATCAGCAAGGCTAATCTTGAAGAGTTCCTTGGTGGATAAATCCAGAAGTAATGAATTGATCAGTTCAAAAACTGAATAGTCGACTAATATTTCTCGAACCAGGTTAGCACCAATCACAGGCTCTGTTGGCATCCCTTGGTGAGAGCGGTTCACTTCTTGGAAGTTCTATTTTCCGGCCAACGATTCATGCCAGGTAGCCCGGATCTGTTCATCTGACAAGCTAGATTCGAGCAACCAGCCAACCAGCGAGCCACAGTCCGCACAAAATTCAGCACTGCTGGAAAATTTTATTTTTGTCGGCCGTACCCATTCGGGACTTGGGTTAATTGAAGTCGGCGCCAGAACCAATATGGCATCGTCAGTAAGCGCTCGCAAATTATTGATGTGTACCGAGATTGGGTTTTCAGAATGAACGACATACCGATTTATCA
>Ga0307380_10008699_pt1 | contig 12984 bp, 12 predicted proteins | sample UN3MG_FD_202239 | JGI IMG/M metagenome (GOLD analysis project Ga0307380, IMG submission 202239) | Soil microbial communities from Risofladan, Vaasa, Finland - UN-3 | ecosystem: Environmental > Terrestrial > Soil > Coastal area > Acid sulfate soil | place: Finland: Risofladan, Vaasa | collected... | reverse complement strand
CGACATATCCTTAATTAGTGTCGTCCGTTATTTAAGGTTTGTCCGCCCCTGCGCACCCTTTTTCACCTTTTGTGCATCTTTTTTCAGAATAAACTTGACTTATTTGTCTCTTCCCCAGTACATACTATACAGAGTAGCGCAAATCCTTGCACTACCACCGATAGGGGTCCTGTTAGTTGCCATTCACAAAGGCTGAGAAACAACGGATCAAAGAGCGGGCCACACCTGAGCAGGCCTTGAAGCTCTATGCCTGGAAGAAGAAGGTGGACGCCTATGAGAAGGCTAAGACCCTCAACCCCATAGGGTGGTATCAGGGTTTACCGGCCCAGAAGGCTTTTCATCAGTCAGAAACAGTCAAAAGGCTCTGCACTGGCGGTAACAGAAGCGGAAAGACCGAAGCAGGCACCGCAGAGCTTATTTGGTGGCTCAGAGGGGACCATCCGTTTCGGAAGGTTCCTGAGAATGTTGTAGGGATAGTCTCTTCTGAGTCATTTGAAGTCCAGCGCAATACGATCATAGAGAAGTTAGTGGCCCTCATGCCTAAAGACGGGTCCATGAAGCTGGTATTCAACCGGGATGAGAAGTATCTGTTGGGTCCCAATGGCAAATGCCTCTTCAAAAGCGCTGAGCAGGGTTGGAAAGCCTTCCAGGGCATCGCTTTGAACTTCTTCTGGTTAGATGAAGAGCAGGACTACGAGATCTATAAGCAGTTATCCAAGCGTTTGAACAAGGGTTCTATCCTGCAATCCTGGTACACGCTGACCCCGGAACCCGATAAATCAGATCATTGGACGTTTGATGCGCTGGCCGAACCCTCGCTGTCCGGTGATGAGCGGGTGGCCCACTTTACTTTCGATTTGGAAGATAATCGTGTGAGTCGGGGCGGTTTCATCGAAGATTCTGAGATCGATAATCTCATCGCCTCGACCCCTATCGACGATAGGCCCGCTGTTATCCATGGTAAATATGTGCGCCGTGGTGGCCTCATGTATCCGATGTGGTCCCGTGCACACCACGTAGTAGCCGAGCGATCCCTTAAAGAGTTCCTCCAGGGCGTTCGCGCAGGCGTATATACAGCGTTTTGCAGCCTTGACTGGGGAGTACGTAACCCAACTGCTCTTGGGCTGTTTGTCGAGGATCGTGATGAAAATGTTCATCTCATTGACGAAATCTACCGACCTGCGGTTAATGTTGACGACATCAAGCACGAATATAAGAAACGCTTCGCCGTATTCCAACCTTATTTTGTAGTTGGGGACCCCTCTATATGGCACAACCACGATGATACCGATCACAGCAGGACTATTGCCGGTCAGTTTGAAATGGATACGGACGGCCTTCCCGCGCTACCCCTTATCAAAGCGGACAATGACGTCACCAACGGTCTGGCTGCCGTTAGAGAACTCTTACGGGTGGACCCCAAAAATGGCTCCAAACTTAAAATACAGCCACGTTGTCGGAACACCATACGAGAGTTCGAAGGCTATGTCGGTGAAGAGTGGGCATCAGCGCCGCACCTGCGGAACAAAAAGGAAACACCCAAGAAGTTAAACGATCATGCCATGGATATGGTCAGATACTTTGCCATGTCTTCGCATACCTGGGTAAAACCTCGCAAACATAGGGTGCCCCCACCGGTTTACACCAATCCCGTTACGGGATACATAAGGGCGCGTGTATGATTACAGCACCCGTTAACTACGGGAAGGGCGCACATGAGTAAGACACTAGAGGTTTTCATTGTTTCCGAGGATGTTTTGAAGCTCATCCCGAAGAAGAAAAAGAAGAAGCTAGGAAACCAGTATCATGTTTGATGACGAAGAAGTAAAAGAAGTAATAGACTCTGGTGTATCGTGTAAGCGAGATGCTGCGGATTTCGTATCCACGCGAAAGAACGACTGGACGGATTCCATGCAGACCAAGCGATCCACCTGGGCGCGTCTGGATAAGCGGTATCATAATTATCGTGAGGACCTGGAGTCCTCAGCAGAGAAAAACCAGCCACGGGCGAACATAGGGGTCCCTCTGGCGGCTGAGACAGTAGACACAGCCGTAGCTCGCATACATGACAACCTGTTTGGCCGTATCCCTTATGGTCGTGTCATGGGTCGCGAGATCACTGACCAGTTCAATGCTGAGGCCGTGCAGAAGGTTATCGACTATCAGCAACAGACATCCAACTTCCCCATGGTGGGTCATAGACTTATCCGCGATGCCGTCAAGTACGGTGTGGGTTTTGGCAAGATGCACTTCAAAAAGGAAATGAAGCGTGTCCCCAAACAGGTTACAGTTTTGGGTATCCCCGTTCCAGGCGCTATAGAGATGCAGGATACGGTTGTAGCCCAGACCCCTGTACTGGAACATATCCATATTCAGGACATATTCTTCCCCATGGACGCTCCCACGTTGAACGATGCCGAAGGGATCATCCATCGTACCTGGGTTACGAAGCGCCAGATACGCAAGGCCAAAGATGGCCTTGGGTTGCCACTGTATGACAACAGTTTCTTAGATGACATCAAGATAGAGGGTGATGGCAAGGATTCTGATTCTACGTTGTCCACTGAGTATTCCACACGGAAGATAGATCACGGTGCCCTACACAAGGAAAACAAGATTGCCCTGCTGGAATACACGGGCAAGCTACCCGAAGATGTGGCAAACAATCTGGCCACGTATTGTTTCCCAGAAGCCGATCCGGACGATGACTGGATCGTAACGGTGGTGGAGGGGTTCCCTGAACCATTGCGCGTAGAACCTTCGCCGTACCTGACCAACCGGCGCATGTATATAGCGGCCAAGGTCATTGATGATCCAGGGTACATCTCCGGTATATCCATCATAGAGTTTGTGGAACGACTCGGTCTGACCATTGACGAATTGTATAACATCATTCTGGATAACATGAACTTTGTTATCAACCAGCAATACTACATCAACGAAATGGCCGGGATAGACGAAGCCGATGTGGTAAGCTCACCCGGCAAGGTGATCCGTGGCAGGCGTCCGCCTCATGAAGCGATCTTACCTCTGACTCGTCCCGATATTTCACAGTCGGTCTTCGTTGTTATTAACGGCCTTCTTTCTCATTACAAAGAATACACGGGTATTCAGAACACAGTGCTGGGTGGCAGTGAGCCCGGAAGACAGACGGCTACTGAGATTGCGTCTATAACAGCCCACGCGGCCACCCGGTTAGGTCAGTTCGAGCGCTTACTGGAAGATACCTTCATGCGTCCGATCTTTGAACTCTGGGTGGTACTGAACCAGCAGTTCATAGATCAGGAGTTTGTGGTTCGCATATTTAAGGATTCGCAGCCCACCTATCCGAAGGTGGCTCCTGAAGACATACAGGGTGTCTTTGACTATGTGTTTGAGGGTTCCAGCCGTGGGGAAAGCGAAACAGTAAGGGCAGGCCAGATTATGCAGGCTATTCAGATCAATGCTACCCTTCCGATTAAGATCTTCGATGACACCAAACTGGGTGAGCAGTTGTTGGTAACCTGGGGTTGGAAGGACATAGCGTCTTATATCAATCCACAGTTCCAAGAACAGTACCAGATGTATCAACAGTTGATGATGCTAAAGAACGTGGGCGAGACCGCCAAAGCTCTTACTCCTGAACAGCAGCGTGTTGCCAAGACCAATGGTGACAAGACTAAGCAGGGGCAGGGTGCAGCCGGTAACGCTCCACAAAACAAGGATTTCCGATCTGCGCTGGCAGGGGTCATGGAGACCGCTCTCCCGCAGACTTCGGAGGAAGGATAGTTATGCCAAGAGGTACTCCAATGCGGCGTAGGTCCGGAAGGCCCCCAGAGATAGTTGAGGCTCCGGCTCCGACACCATCGGGGCATGTGATATATGAAGATGGAACGTATTCCAACAATCTTTCTGTAACCGTACAGAAGGAAAGTCATAAAGATAAATTGAAAGTATACGATGTCATACTTTTTGAGGACGGGACTAAATGGGAGGTTATTCAATTATATGATTGGGGTCTTGCGGTTGCAGCCTTTTCAAAAAAGAGGATGCCCAGTATGCATGATGCGGTGATGTATTCTTGGGAAGAACTAGACGAGAAGAAAGTAAGGCTGGTGTAGTATGGCGAGAGTCTTAATCGGCATTCCGGTTCGTCATATCTATGGGGATGTTTCTCCTAAGACACAGGCATGTCTTGACGGTTTGCGTTCTTTTTCAAAACATGGTACGGAAGTGTGTCTGGTACGTGGTCAACAGATTTCGCAAAACTCACATACGTTGTGCAGGCGATTTCTCGATGAGGGATGGGATTATCTCTTATACACGGGCGATGACATCATCTTCCCACCATGGGCCTTGGACCGCCTGTTAGCGCACGACAAGGATTTCGTGTCAGGTATCTGTACGTGGAAGACGCCACCTTATTTTGTGCCCGCAGGTAAGCTGGGTGAAGACGGTAAGTTCCGCCATATCTTAATCCGTCCTGAGCACGTAGCCAATCAGACCATGATGGAAGTAGATGGTACGGGTTCCGGGTTCATCTTAATGAAAAGAGCGGTAGTCCAGAAGGTATGGGACTATATGCAGAATGTGGTGTACCCGGCGATCCCTAAGAAACACCGCTGGCTTTCACCTATCCCGTTTTTCCCTGCTGTGTACGATCCCGATACGGATAACGTAGCCAGTTCAGACTTTGCTTTCTCCAGAATGGCCCGTGAAACGGGAACACAGATCTTTCTTGATTGTGGTCTGATCTGTCGTCACCGCTGGGAAGGCGAATATGACATTACTAATCACTGGGCATGGTTAGAGAAGTACGGATTCTCTAAGACGGAAGAGCGGTTCTATGGTGATGAAGTTCCTTTCTCACCGGTTACCGAAGATTCAGTTTTCTGGGGTGAGGCAGGTCCGCCTGTGCCCATAACTCTCATGTCAACGGGCAATGAGTATCATGCCAAGGTCCATGTAGGGCCTACGCTGAATTGTCGTTTTGAAGACATCCATGAGGAGAAGAAACCGGCTACGACCACAGGGTATGCTCTTGGCTGGCATGTGTCCGATGATGCATCATGGCAAGCGTATTCTGCTTGGGCGACAAGGTACAAGAAGGTGCTGATCCACTGGGTTGGCAGTGATTTGATGAATATCAACTCATGGCTCAGTCCTGAGCGACTAACACACATGAACAGTCCACGTTTTGTGCATGTTGTTGAAGATGATCGGATGTTAAAAGAGGCCAAGCATTATTTCGGGGAAGTGCAGGTATGTCCGATTCCTACTGTGACCATATTCCCACCGGTGGCGTTACCTGATGAGTTTGCTGTAGCGGTGTATTATCCGGCTCACAGGCATGACTTCCATTATGGGGATGTGCTTAAGCAGGTTATCAAGAAGATGCCGACTACGAAGTTCTATCTGTATCATCTCTTTGGTGACAAGCCGAAATGGCAGGCACCTAATATGGTGTGGTTAGGTTCACTGGAGCCCAGTCAGTATGGGGAACTTCTGGCCAATACCAGTTGTATGCTCAGGCTCTCCAAACATGATGGGAGACCGTTCTCTATCGTGGAAGCTGCTATGGCGGGTAGGCGTTTTATTACGAACTTCGACATGCCTTACACGCATAAGGTATCGGATGTGCCTACCGCAGATGGCGTAGTCAAGAAGCTCTTAGAGATCAAAAAGGAGACCGAGCCGGATCTCAGAGCTTCGCACCATTACACCCATGAGAACGATCTCCTGATCTTCAAGTCGCGTATCCGAAAACTGGCCGGTATTCCAGAGCCTCACGATGGGATCAGGGACTACGATTACATGGCTTATTGGGATGGGCGATACGAAGGGGATGCCGATTACGCCGGTGAAGTGAACGTGGAACTGGATAAGGTGGTTAACGATACAGTTTTTGCTGCCATCAAGGATGGTGAGTGTGAGTCCATGCTGGATGTAGGCTGCGGTACGGGTCATCGTTGGGGTGAGCTTCCCGTGAAAGATTATACCGGGGTAGATGTATCACCCACAGCCATACGTTGTGCCACAGAGAAGTATACCGATGGTAAGTTCTTTGTAGCCGATTTGGCTCGCGATCCACTGCCTCCAGCAGATATAGTGACGGCCCTGAGTGTTCTGAATCACATCCGCCCAGCGGACTTTGATGAAGTGCTCAGGAAACTTTTGAATCTTGCGCGTAAGAAGTTCGTAGCCATTGTCACCCAGGGCGGGGATAAGAGTCAATACCAGTTTGAATTACCCTCGTTGGATATGTGGGGTTTAGGGGATTCATGGGATGTGCAGGTACAGCCCATGAATCAGGAAGAAACCATAGCTCTGTTAACCCTTACACGAAAGAAGGAGGAAGGTCATCCGGCAAAGTCTAACAGTAGTGATCCGGTCATACAAAGCGTATAAGACGCTTCCTGCATCCATCCGCAGTGTATTGGCCGGGTTGGAGAACTTACCGGGGGCTTCTATCCTTGGGGTGGTCCCCATAGAGGATCAGAAGACCACGAAGATCTTCAAGGACCATGACTGTCGAGTGGTACATACGGCGGTTCCTGACATAACAAGGCAGGCCAACGCCGGGTTCGCAGCAGCCGACACAGAATTCGTACAGGTGTTCGACTCAGATGACATCATGTATCCCAACATGTCTACGTCTTGTTTCTACACGGGGGGCACCCCGGAAGCTGTGAAAGGCTGGGGACTTGAAGGAATAAGGCAGGACATAGCCGATGTCATCTACACGGATTATGAGATGTGGTCTGGGAAGGACTTCTTGCAGCCAGTTCAGTGTATAGGGGTTTTAAATGAATTAGACGTTCGATGCTTTATCCCTGAGTTATGTGTATTCCGCCGGGAGCCTTGGGTGAAATTAGGTGGATTTGATGAGACCCTGTGGCGTTACGCTCAATGGGACTACTTCCTCCGGCTTCGCAACAACGGTGGTCGTTTCATGAGACTCCCCTTCTTTGGATTTCGATACGTACTAAGCGATCAACAGCTTTCAAGGCGTATTGATAAGGGCGAGTTTAACGCAGTGGACGATCCGGCTTGGGAGAAGTTCCGAGCCAAACATGGGGGTATGCCTAACGCTGTCACGGTGGGTCATGGGGCTCGTATGAGGCAAATGGAAGATGTCGTTACCTAAACAGGTTGTAGAGGATGTCCTCTATCTGCATACCCACAGTAAGCATTTCCAGCGACTTATGGGTCACTGGAAGAAAGGTGCTGGCATGGTTGTGACGGACATCCTGTCTCCTATGACCGATGCGAACGAGCGCGAGGTTCTTGTGCGTTTTTATGAAATGTTTAATAGAGAGGTGATTGATTTGCCTGTGCAGGCGTACAACGAATCAGTCAAAGAATAACAGGTTAACAGAGAGGTAATCATGACAGAAGAACCCGAACCCCAGGAAGCCCCCGAAGAAGCACTCGGTTTGGATGACGGGCAGTCGGTAGAGCCAACACAGGTTTCTCAAACCCCTGAAATCGTGGATGAAAGAGCACACAGGGTAGATGAACTTGAGAGACAGAACAAAGACTTGCAATATAAGCTGACCCAACGTGGTCGAGAGCTTGCAGAGCAACGTCGTACAGCACAGGCCCACCCGACTCCTGATGAAGACATCCCAGCGGAGACCTTCTTCACGGACCCGGCATCGGCTACCAGAAAGGTTGTATCCAATGTTCTCGCGGAATATGAAAACCGCCAGGAACAGCGAAGACAGGCTGAGGAATATCTACAATCAGGTGCAGAGATACGCGGGTCTACCCCAGGAAGACTATTGACGTTGCACAGGCAGCTTCAGCAGGCTTCTCAGGATAACCCCGATGAATATCTCGATATTCTGGCTTCTATAGATAAGGCCCAGAATACCGCCGTGGAGATCCAGAAGGCCACGAGAACCGCAGTGAATACAGCCGCCAGAAACGCCCGAGCAGTAACATCTGAAGGGGGTGGCACTCAAGTCTCTCCGCCCAGTAAGTCGGAAGATGAGATGACCCCCAAGGAGCTACGGGAGCACTTAGTAAAGAAATATGGGGAAGAACCTCTGGATGGTTCTTTCCATTGAATGAAGGATAATTAAATGGCTGTAGGATCAATTACCACAGCAACCGGGTCGTTACTTCGGTACTACGACAAGCTGCTGCTTGATTGGGAAAAGCCACAACTGCGTATGATGCAATTTGCGCAGAAACGGCCCTGCCCAGCCAATACCGGTACGGCGGTATATTTTACCGGCTACCGACCATTGGCAAAACCCACGGCTGCGATTTCCGCTGAAGAATCGGGTGCAGTACAGACTCGTTTTGGAACTCGTCAGATTACCGCTACCGTAGCGGAGTGGGGTTTAACGGCTCGCATGTCGAAACTGCTTTCCATGGTTAAGGTTGACCCTGGTTTTGAAGAGCAGATTTCGCTTGTAGCAGATAACGCTTCACGCACTCTGGACTATCAGTTACAGAAACTGATTGCCAAACAGGGTTCGTGGGGTCTCTCGATAAGCGGTACTACATCAGACCACCAGACGGTAATAGTGTCTAATGGTAGCACCACTTCTTCGGGGACATCGGGATTCTATACCACGGCGGCCACCTCGTTTTACACGGGAGTTTCCAACCTTGGTGACTGGGGTGGCGCGTATGCTACCGTAGTGTCTGATATTGGTTCGTCAAATTCAACAGATACGATCAAATATGGCTGGGCAGGTCGCGTAACTTCAGTTACGCCATTCCCCACGTCAGGCGATTATGTTCTGTTGAGCACGACGGCTCCTGCCATTGCGGCTCCAGAAGCCTTTACGGCAGGGGATAGGGTTCGCCTGGTATGTCAGTCTAATGCTTATGCCTCGAACATGAGTTCTACACATTTTGCGAGAGCGCAGCGCGATCTCATTATGAATAGAGCGGTTCCGTTCGGTGGGGGGTATTACGCAGCCGGTATTCCTGCTGCCATGCTGTATAGCATGAAGCTCGATCCAACCTGGGTGGCTGCCGGTCAGTATTCGGCTACCGAACAGTTGTATCGCGGTGAAGTGGGACGCTGGTATGGTTCGCGAGTCTATGAGATGACCGAGCCTTACAGGGAAACTGATGCTGGTGTTGAGGATGAAGCCTCGGGTGCCATCCATCACGCTTTCTTCACAGGGAAGAACGCTTTCGGGCACACAGAGCTTGAAGGTGGTTCCCAGAAGTTGTATGTGGTAAATGGACAAGCGGATAGCAATGAGCCTATCCCGCGTAATGCATACGTAAGTTGGTATCATGTCTTTGCACAGAGGGCCTTAACGGCTCCTTGGTGTGTAGCAGTGACAGGTGCCGTAGCTGCGTAAACAGGAGGTATGGGGGGTGGGGCAACCTGCCCCCCAATTATGATATGATTTATGATTTCGTTTGCCACGCTTGTAAGATCATCAATTCTGTACAGCGACCTGTAGAACGGTGTGCAGATGCAGCCGCTTGTCCGGTTTGTAACGAGGGAATGCAGCGGGTGTTTTATCCGCCACGGGTACTGGCTCGTGCAAAACCCGGCTCGTTCCAATGGGACAAGGGTAAGTTGAATGCCATGGATGATCGCCTGGCTGGATTCCGTCATGCTGAAGCACAGGGTTCCCAGGCACTGAGAACCTTACGTGAGAACTTCGGGGAACAGACCTATCAGGCGACCATAAATCACAGGAAGGATACCTACGCCTCGTGAGTGATATACAAGAAATCTTAGCCAGTATGCCGGGGCTCAAGGACCTATCCCCGGCAGCGCGTCAGGATCTGACCACCTTGTCTGCACAGGAGATCGCAGGTGCCCACAGGTGGCCCTTCCTCTTGCAAGTCCAACGGTCCTTAACCTGGGCTGCCAGTGATTCTATTCAGTCCTTTGCCGAGGTAGCTCGCATCTGGTCGATCATGTACCCGGATACCGATGGGAATTACTACAGGATGGCAGAACTATCTGACATGGAGTTCCAGTCATACATTGAGAATCATCCGAGTGGCACTGAGCCTGTGGTCTGGCGTGATGCAGGTTGGGATGGAAACAAGCAACAGATTGAGATCTATCCGGTACCTGCGGCTGCCAAGACCCTCAAAGTGGATTACACGCAGCTTGTGGATGACATAGACGATCTACCATCACGGATGCACAGTCTGGTAATCAGCCGGATGAGTGCTATGGTGGGTAATTACGGTGCCAAGGTGGCATACGAACGAGAACTACAGTTGGCCATATCAAGAGAGATGGACCTTCAGGGGAAAAGAAGCCATGTGGGCAAAGATCCGGTTCAAACTGGTCGTCAGTCTCATATTAACAACCCTAGCTAGTGCAGCCTGGGGTGCAATCAACACTACGCTTATCAGTGACCTGCGCATCAAGCTGGGCCAGACTACGGCAGCGAATAGCAACTGGACGGATGCGCAACTGGTACGCTGTTTCCAGATGGGGCAAGGCTACATCAGTGGCCTCGGTAGAGCCATTGAGTCCTACGACACCACCGTTGGTGGTACCTTCATCATCGCCACCCCCAGTGACTTCATCACCCTTAAAGACAACGCCTTCCTCTGGCGTAACGGTAAGCGTGTCAGAGCCATCCCCAGGGTCTCTATGGATTCCCTCACCCGGCTGACGGACTACATGAACAGCACATCCTTCGGTGTGGATAAGTATGTCATCGCTGAGGACGGTGGGGTGCTCATGGTAGCCCCTAAGATGCATGCTCAGGACTCGGTGATTATATCCTACTATGCCCAGCCCACGGCCTTTGCAAATGACGCTACTGAGAACTCGTTCACCACCGAATGGGAACAGGTTCTGATGGAAGCCGCTTACGTGGTGGCCTTACAGAAGATCAACAGCCCGATGTTACCTTTAGCCATACAGGAGCGTGACAAGATGATAGCCGCCATGTTCCAATCACGAACCCTTAGACCACAGTTGGCAACCCGTGCGCCTCAGTAATACAACCAAACTCTGGCTTCTGTTCATAGCGGCCTTCGCACTGCTGGTGTTCTCTTTTGCATCATGCGCAGAACCTGTGTATGCCCAGGAGACCGTGGTCATCAAGGTGGATGACTTCGGTAAGGGTATGACACCCGTACTGCCTGCATGGCGTAACGATCCATCGGCTATCACGTTCTCGCAGAACATGTACTCTACCCAGCCCGGTGGCAGACAACTCAGGTTTGGGTACACCAAGGCCATGCCTTTGTTAGATACGGTTCCGAAGCCTACTGGGGCTGTTACGTCCATAGCCCTGTTCCAACCAAAATCTGATTCAGGGTCACTTATCTGGACAGCCGCTGGCACATGGTATAGCACAGTGGTTGGCATCAGGAATTGGGGTATAACAATAAACAATCCTGGTGAATTTCTATTTTCAGACACTTCTGTATTTCAAGCACCCGTACGCCCATTTCATGGCCGGGTAGGGTCGGATTCCCTGATAGCTACCGGGGATTCTGTCTACAGTCATTTAGGGACCACTCGGTTTGTACGGGACCTACAGGCGGGTGACAGTGTTACGCTCAGTGGTGAGACACATGAGATCTTAAGAGTTATTTCAGATACTAAACTTCGGCTTACTGTGGAGATGCTATCAGGAGATACGGTTACTTCGTGGACTTTCCAAAGAATCCATGATGCCACTGGGGTTAATCCCTACCTTCTCCAGTCTGGCGAGTATATGTACACGGGGACTCACCTAGATCCACCCCAGGTTATTTACAGGAAAGATGATACTTTGCGTATCCGTCCCCTTGGGATTGTAGATTCCATTTTCATAGATACGGCATACACACGTTTTATTGATTCTGTCACAGGGATTAGTTACGACACTACGGCTGCTGGGGCTGTACTACAAATCAATAGGGCTATGTTGGTAGATCGGAGCGCTGTGGGAAAATGGTCCTGGGGTCAGTGGGGTGAGAATATAGATGGCAACCCAGTAAGTTACTACTGTCGTCTTGGAGCAGGAGGGGTGGACAAACCTAATTGGCCTAAGACATTTGACATTATTACCAACGATGATACGGCTCTTATCATCAAGGTTCTGTTTGTAGATTCTACCCAGAATGAGACATATTTGGATACAGCGGCTCTGTATACTGGTGATGACACTACCTGGGCCAAGACCCTTGATGGAACCTATGCGTATATCTATGCTTCTGTGGGGAACTTTAAGGTTGCCGTTTCAGACACAGGTACCAATGATGCCATCGTATCGGGTGGTGGGACTCTATGGCGTACTGTGGATAGTGCTGGTTCTATAACAGATACAGCCAATCAGGATCAGTATAATTATGGGATGTATTTCATTCATCTATTGTCTGATGCAAAAATATCACCAAGGGTTACAGGGATTACAAAGAATTTCAGAGTCGTTGAACTAAAGGAATCTGATGGTCGCCCAGCTATAGATTCTGCTACCGAAAGGATCTGGCATCAGGACCCAAAAGAATGGAAGTGTAGTCGATCAGCCAGATCAGGGTCACAGTGTTTTTGGTATATCAAGTATTATATAGAGACAACTGTAAAGCAGTATTCAGCCAACTTTATAGCTGATCCATATTTCCCAATCAGTCACATGTATTGGCAGAGAGATACGCTATTTATTTTAACCAATGGGGTCAGACAAATAGCCGATGCAGTTTTTACCACAGACCAGTGGGAAATTGTTGAGGCCTCTCTTCCGCAATGGGCTGGTATGACTGAATGGAACAATCCGGCTCAACTGGTAGCTTGGGGGGATACTTCTAGCGTGTCCCTACTGTCTTTCTCAGGGCAGGACGACCCCTGGGATTGGAATGTGAATAAAGATGTGCTTGTGGGGCTCAATCCGTCTGAACCCATTGTATCTGTTGTTGGCTATGATAACCAGTTGGTGATATTTAAGCAATCATCTATGACGGGTTTTGATGGGGAGTCTTTTAAGGAACTTTCCCAGACAGACGGCCTTGTGGCCCCAAGGGCCGTAGTGGGATTGACCAAGGAACTGTACTGGTTGGACGTTGATG
>Ga0307380_10008698_pt1 | contig 12984 bp, 24 predicted proteins | sample UN3MG_FD_202239 | JGI IMG/M metagenome (GOLD analysis project Ga0307380, IMG submission 202239) | Soil microbial communities from Risofladan, Vaasa, Finland - UN-3 | ecosystem: Environmental > Terrestrial > Soil > Coastal area > Acid sulfate soil | place: Finland: Risofladan, Vaasa | collected... | reverse complement strand
TAGTTTTAAATAATAGGTGGGGAATAATGTTTGTTTGTGGATAATTGTGGGGGCAAATGTATGCCCCTCACACCCATCTTAGCTATCCAATTTTTTTTGCCAAAAGTCAGATTATAAAATATTATAATTATTATTAACGGACAATAGTATTAGTACAATGGTAAGGATTATTATCTGGACAATGGTAACTGGATATTATGATAGTACAATGGTAAGGATTATTATCTGGACATCTGGACATTGCTAATTGTCCAGATTATTTAGAATCATTCTAAGTTTAGAGATTAGGGCAGGATTGGATTACTGCACCGCAATGTCACTCGCCTAATACTTATACGAATTTTAAATAAAATTGTTACATTTTTATCGTAGAAAGATTAATGGAATAAACATTTTTATCGAGGAATTATCTTTGGCTCAAAGATAATAAAAATTAGGTTAGTATGCAAACAAAAAAACCCGTGGGTCACAACGCCACGGGGTACTAACCAAAAACACACACAATGCGAGGGCACAACCCCTCTGTTGCTCCTAGAGCGGAGCTTGAATCTTTAGCTTATTTAAAGCTGAATTTCTTTGGTATTTGGAATTCAATACTGAATCCTGATATTACTGAACCTATAGTAAAAGTATAAATTGTATACTGAGGCATTTTCAAAACATGTTTTGTTGGGATAAACTTCAGAGGATATGTCAATACATTCATGATTTTAATTAGTATTGGTACTTTCAATTCTTCGTCATACTTAAGTTCAACAACCCAGAGCTTATGCTTGAATTTCTTAATGCTATAGGCATCCTTAGAATTCTTAAGTTTAAAGAAGTAAAACATGTGACTACTATTATTATTAGCATCAACATATTGTCTCTTCAGTATATTTATTAATTCACGGTCACCAGTCTTAAAGTTTTTTTCCATGAAATCAATTCTGTCAGTAGCTTTTACAAGATGACTTCTTCCTATGCCTTTAAAGTTGTCAATTGATAGTTCTCCTGTCTCATAGTAATGTTTCATTGCCTCTTCAGTCCCGTAACAGTTCATATAATTCAATGCGAGATATTTCTGAGTTTCACTAAGAGCATTATCTGCCATTATTTTCTCTCTGGTACATGCATAACTAATATATGATTCATAGCACCTGAAGTCTTTTATTTCGTTCTTAATTCGAATTGGGTGTTGACACTTTTCATTTCTTAATTTAATGAGTCTTGCTTGTTGTCCAGAATTCAATGCTTTTCTCAAATCTAAAAGTCCTGCGAACCAATTTGTCTTTGGAGTTGTCCAGTTTGTATTTCTTTTTATGTGTGTTGTTTTTGTCATCATAGTATGTTTTGATAAATTATACGAAAACTAATTGGAAATGTTACTGTTTTCAACAACTAAATATCTACCTTTAGGTAATTCTTTTTTTAGAGTTTTATGTCTAAGAACAACATCTATTTGTTCTTTAGACATAATATTAATTGTACATTCCATATAAATCATTTTCATACTTACTTATACGAATGATTTAATAAAAAGGTTACAAGAATTATAAAGAAACTATTCTTAATTAAAATTTATACATTGGTGGGTGGACAATAGGAGCGTACATTCCTATGCTTAGTTAACTAATTATACGTACATTCAGGAAAAAGGTTACAAGAATTGTACATTACTTATTAACATTCTTAAATAAAAAAGCAACCACTCAATAACTAAGACCGAAGTGGTTGCAGGAACAACACTTAAAAACAAAAAGCAATACAAATATAGTTAATTTAAATTAGATTGTCAAGACATTTAAAAAGAAAAACCTTGTACAATCTCTTGCACAAGGTTCAAGGTTCAACATCCCTTCCAATCGTCCTTGCGGACAATATTTTTATGTGTTAGTACATTCATATAAGAAATCGATTTAGATTAATTCCTACTATTCCAAAAATAATCTAATTCGATTGGCACTTCTGAAGGTCTATGATATTTTGCAGCATCAATAACATTATTAAAACTACCATCAGTTGGTATTAAATATACACTACCTGTTGATGGACAAGTCATTTTTAACCATGCTAATGGTGCGGGTGATTTTCCATTTAAATCAACTTCTTCTTTAAATAATTCTTTGGTTTTATAAAGAATCATTTCTTCACAACCATTTACATGATTAATATTTTGTTTATCAACTTCTATTACATCTAAAAATTTTAATATAGAACCCTCCCCCTTTGATTCAATAATTTCATAAATACTTGCTTTAATATCTTCATTTTCTTCATTAATAAAATCAGTTTTCGTTAATGTATTATTATTAATTTTATTAAAAATCATTTTAGGTACTTCTCTCCCATGAACATAATAACAATTAAATTGTGTTTCTTTCAAAGAAAATCCCCATTTAACAGCCATTTCATTTACATTATGTAAATTATTATTTTCATCCCTATATATTTTTTTTGGATATTTAGAAACAATACATAATATTTCAGAAAAAATCGCTGAATATATATTGGATTTTAAATACATGTCATTCCAAGAATCTAATTTAATACCAATTTCACCACAATTAATATTAAATTCATCCTTAATAAATTTCCACCAAGCTAATAATATGTTTGAATAAATATTAGTGGTAAATAAATAATCAACATTATATTGACATAGTTCTGAAGATAGTGTTGAATATAGTGTTGAATCTAGTTCTGAAGATAGTGCTGAATCTAGTTCTGAAGATAGTGCTGAAGATAGTGTTGAATCTAGTGCTGAACGTAGTGTTGAAGATAGTTCTGAACGTAGTGTTGAATATAGTGTTGAATCTAGTTCTGAAGATAGTGCTGAACGTAGTGTTGAAGATAGTGCTGAACGTAGTGTTGAAGATAGTTCTGAAGATAGTGTTGAATCTAGTGTTGAATCTAGTGTTGAATATAGTGTTGAATCTAGTTCTGAAGATAGTGCTGAACGTAGTGTTGAAGATAGTGCTGAACGTAGTGTTGAAGATAGTGCTGAACATAGTGTTGAAGATAGTTCTGAACGTAGTGTTGAATCTAGTGTTGAAGATAGTTCTGAACGTAGTGTTGAATATAGTGTTGAATCTAGTTCTGAAGATAGTGCTGAACGTAGTGTTGAAGATAGTTCTGAACGTAGTGTTGAATATAGTGTTGAACGTAGTGTTGAAGATAGTTCTGAACGTAGTGTTGAAGATAGTGTTGAAGATAGTGTTGAATCTAGTGTTAAATCTAGTGTTGAATCTAGTGCTGAACCTAGTGTTGAATATAGTTCTGAAGATAGTTCTGAATATAGTTCTGAAGATAGTGTTGAATCTAGTGTTGAAGATAGTTCTGAAGATAGTGCTGAACGTAGTGTTGAAGATAGTTCTGAATCTAGTTCTGAAGATAGTGCTGAAGATAGTGTTGAAGATAGTGTTGAATATAGTGTTGAAGATAGTGCTGAACGTAGTGCTGAAGATAGTGTTGAATCTAGTGTTGAACGTAGTTCTGAATCTAGTTCTGAAGATAGTGCTGAAGATAGTGTTGAATATAGTTCTGAATCTAGTGTTGAATATAGTTCTGAAGATAGTGCTGAAGATAGTTCTGAACGTAGTGTTGAATCTAGTGTTGAATCTAGTGCTGAACGTAGTGTTGAATATAGTGTTGAATCTAGTTCTGAAGATAGTGCTGAACGTAGTGTTGAAGATAGTTCTGAACGTAGTGTTGAATATAGTTCTGAATCTAGTGTTGAATATAGTTCTGAAGATAGTGCTGAAGATAGTGCTGAACGTAGTGTTGAAGACAGTGTTGAAGACAGATCACAATTTTTAATTAAATTATTTTTCAAACAATAAATTAAATACAATATTGGTAAATATTTTTCTTTATTTAATTTAATAAAATTGAAAAATATTTGTGCTTCATAAGGATTTTCGGCAACAATAATAACAGGTTTTTTATAACCACATATTTCATAATTCCAATTAACTAAATTTGTGGCATTTTCCAATATAAAATCCTTATACCTTTCACCATTTTCAATACCATTAGTATATTTTTTTATATATTCAGGAATCTTTGCTTGAATTTCAGGTGTGAAATCTTTTAGTGTTTTCATAATGGAAATATAATAATGATATTGAAAATTAATGTATAATTAATAAGAAAGAAACATTAATCTTTTACTTTCTCCCAAACTTTTGAAAAATGTTTTTTTCTTTTTTGAATTCCTATAAAATATTTCCCTTTTCCAATAATTGTTGGTTTGTGGTCAGCAATTTCAGTTATTTGATTTTTATCCCAATATTCTTTAGTTAGGTTTTGTAATGAAGTATGGTTAAGCGTACAACCATCATTACCTACTTCAACAATAAAACCTTTATTATCGGAAAGTTCATACATTTCATAATCACCACAAAGAGCATGACAATGACCGCTTTTTTCAGATTTAGCAAAAAAGTTCTTTTCAACCCTTTTTGCATCTACTGGTATTTCAGCTATACTAAAAATCTGAACATCACCTTGATGTGCTTTAAATTCGTTGTTTAATTTTAACATTTTATTTTTTTTATGAGTATTATTTATTAATTTATACAATATTACGAAAATAATTTTAATTTATTACAATTTATTTAAAAATACTTCAACAATTTCTATTTTGCAATCTAAATACTTTTCAAGTGCATCAATAGTTCGTCCACCTTTACCGATTAATAAACCGGGTCTTCTTAGATGAACAATCAACTTATTCTCTTTTTCATTATATTCTAATTTGCAAACTCCCATAGCAAACGTATTTGCTGTGTTTGGAGTTGGGTCTATTCCATAAGTCCCATCAAAATAGGTTAGGAATAATGATTTATATTTTTTTGATTTATCTTTCATCTTAGTGTTTATTATTATACGAACATTGTGAAGTTATTGTTACAGGTACTCAGGGAATTCTTCCTGAAGGACATCCAGTAATGCATCACTTGCATTGTTGAAGTCGTCATTAACAAACTGAGCGTACAATGAAGACAAACTATATAGAGTTTCAGGGTCGCCATTGGTAAAATCCTCTGACTCAGGACTTTCATCATCAGACTTAAAGAGTTTACCGTCTGCTATTTTTCTATATGCTTCTGCAATTGCCAGACGTTTAGCTTGTTCAAAACTTTCGGACATTTGTAATTCTTTAACTTTTCCCATTGTGTGTGTATTAGTGTACATTATTATACGAACATTCTTAAAGAATTGTTGCAAATTATGCAGCGAATATTGTAGTTATTCGTTGCATAATTGCGGACATTATAAGTTAACACCAAGTGCTTCAAGATTTATATTCAAGATAACATCACCCTCATCCAATTTAGCTTTAATACGTTCAATGCTTGCTTGTAATTGTCCTGTGGGTATATTGGACAATGGTTGTTTGAAATTGTAATAACTGTAAGAACTGCGATTTTCGTCAGGACTACCAACTAAGATACAGGTCTGCATTTTCTTTTCGAACTTCTTAGTTTCCTTTGCTTTGAGCCAGTCTTCAAATAAATTATCAATAACTGATTCTAAAGACTGGTCGAATTCTGTTGTCTTACAATATACTTCAGCATCATTAATAAGCTTATTGTCTTCGGGTGTGTTACCACGATATTCAGTACAACCACCACAACCCTGATTTTTACAATAACCAACCCTTTTACCATTGATATAAAGGTTTGCTGTGAAAGCATTTGTTTCTTCGGACATTGCCTCACTGAATTTAATACTTTTTAATTCAATTTTCATTGTTGTATGTTTTTAGTTATTGTTTTTAATCTCTCCAAGTGATTAAAATTGCTTCAAGTTTATCACCAAGTAAAGGAGAACCATAATTTTCAAATTTCATTTTTATTTTTGGTTCAACCTCTAAACCATTAGGACATTGAATAATTATTGGTAGTTCTTTTTTATCGGTACTTATTGATTGTAATTCTAATATAAATTCGTTTACTGTCATAGCTATAATATTAAATTAATTAGTTTTAATTAAAAATCAAATAATGATTGTATAATAGTATTTAATTCATCGACCTTACTATCAATAATAATTTTATCGTTATCAGTATAAAGTCTTTTATTAATTTCAATCATTATTGATTGGACATTATGATTAATATTATAAAACTTACTAGGAACAAACGTACCCGAATAAGGTGTATTAATTTCAACAATTAAACCATTTGATTCAAAATGGTTTTTAATATAATCAATTAAAAATTTAGGTGTGTGATATTCATCAATACCTAAACAAATATCAGGTCTGTTAGTTATTGATTCATATCTTAATCGTTTAGAATTAAATGAGTGACAATCAATTATAATAACAGAACCATTTTCATTTAAATTTGATTGAATGGTTTCAGTAAGATTATTATGATAAGGAATGAAATAATTTGTTAAAACATTCCAATAATCGTTATAATTGAATTTTCTTAAATCTTTATTATCTGTTGTTTTGGTATAATAAAGACCTCTACCATAACTATCCATTGTTTCACCAATAATAAATCGTTCAACATCACAAAATAAGCGACTAAAATCACAAGTGAATTTTTTAATACCATTGACATTGAAAATTTTGTCTGTTGCAATATCTGTAGAAAATATTAATTCATTATTTAATTCATTCCCATCTATAAGAAAATTATTGGTATTAGGAATATTTATTGATGAGTGAGGTATGTGAAATAAGATACTATCTTTTATATTATCATTAAATGCGTTTGTGAACATTGTAAATAATTTAAATTGATTATAGTAATTATACGATTTTAAATTAAAATTGTTACAATTAATAAGTAGTTATTTTCTTAGTTTTCTATATATAACATCTTGTTTACCATACTTATTAGCAAAACTACTATCAGGGTCATATTGCGGGTCATATTTATCTCTACTAATTTCATCAAATCCCATTAATTGATAAAAATTAGTCAGAAATCCATCATAATGGTCAAGATATTCAGCACCATTATTTATGGCTGATTTAATTAAATCTTTACCAATATTACTAACATCTGATTCATTATTATGAACAGCAACAAGTTCCTTATAACCCTCATTTTCATATTTTTTTAATGCGTAACCAATATTCATATCGGGGATTTTAAATAATTTCATTCTACTTAAATCAGATATTGAATAAGGTGTTAACATTTGAGAATGTTTTGATTGACTTAATGAATTAAAAAACTCTTCAGGATTAGTATTTAAATCATTTTTAATTAAAAACTCTAATGCTTGTTGATGTTTATTTTCATTAGTTTCATTCAGTATATTATTAAAAACATTAAGATTATTTAAGTATTCAAATAATCTTAATGTTTGATTATGTTTTTTATTTAAGTTTGTTTTATTAATCTTATCAAATAATTCAAATAGTTTCATATTAATATAGTTTAAAATAAATACTATATTAAGCAGATAACGATAAGTAACTATCTACTTTTATGTTCAGCTTCATAACCCCACAATTAAATTGCTTTTTCGTGCTTACTAAATTTTATGCAGTTATTACAATATTTATCGTATTTTGAATTTTCGTACCTACAATTTTCGCAATTTAACAGATTGCTAACAAGCGGTAAAACGCCATTATTTTTTACTGCCTCGGTAAGTAATTCAAACATTTTCCTACTATTATCAGCGCATGGGCGTTCAAATATTCTAATCTCATCTTTTACCCTATCTAATAAGGTTTGTAATTCTATTGTTGTCATATATTTAAGTTTTGTGTTTCAATTCCGTAAAAAATAACGAGCGTTTACCGCCATCCGTTAGAGGTAATAGTCACCGCTTATTTAATCTGCTGTTTTTTATAAATTGGGTTTCTCTCATTGGTATTTCTTTGGTTTTTAAACTACTACCGCTAATAGGCGGTATAGTTAATAATTTTACTATCTCATCTGCTACCTCATCAATATTATCTATTAAATAATCTGTGTGGTTTTCATTCTCCATTATTCTTGTACTGTACTTTAATATTTCAATTATTTTCTCTTTCATAATATTTTGTTTTAAAAGATGCCTAAAAAACAATATAAAACAGCTTGTCGTGCATCTAATTAATATTTGTATTTAATTGTTATTTCTTCTCATTTTTCAACGGTAGTTTAGCCGTTTCATATTGCAATCCGTTATGCGCAATTAAACATACACCTGTATTTGCCTTTGCCCACATTTTTTGCACACACGTTCTCTTTTGTTTCCCCATTGTGGCTCTGCATACGTCCATTTAGTAAACTTATGCCACCAGCACTTTTTAATAGTCCTATGAATCCAATTAGTTGTCCACATAATTCAATCAATTAAAAGCGCATAACAACAGCTATATTTAATAGCGGTTTTGGTGCTATACGCAAGGTTTATAATTCTATTTAACTGTATCTCATTTTTGAAAGTTTTATGCTTCATTCCGCTACTAAACATAGCCAAACCGTTAGCGTTCATTTGCCAACGCTCCATCTACGTCTACGTAACCAAAAGCTCCATCATAAATACACTCAATTCCGTGCATTATTAGATATTTTTGAAATGAATAATCATTTTTGTTTTTTAATGATGAATAGAACTTTTTATATTCTTCCAACATAAAATTCATTACCGTTGAAGAAACTTTAGTCTTTAAATGCTTTGTTTCTCCGTTCTCGACTACATTGTAGTATTTAATTTCTATTGCCATTATATTTTTAGTTTTAAATTTTAAAGTTTTGTAATTCTAATCAAAAGCCAACGGCAGTTTTAGCCGTTTCATATTGCCGTACGTTTGTACATTCAGGATTAACAACAAAGCATGAGTTTAGTACTTTTGCTTCATTCTCTTTATTGGCTATTCGTTTCCACTTTAAGCCGATAATTACACCTTTGGCATCGTTTACCCTATAATCGGTTAAATCACCATTAACAACGTTAAAACCATTGTACATTGCAGGAATGAGTTTTTCATTTTTCACGTTGAAAACCATTGCAATATTAAAACCACGTTCTAAAACAGTTTTGCAAGCATTCCAATTGCGACCTGTATAAGAATAGGTTAAATGATAGTTTTTTGGCTTATTAACAAATTTATTTGCATTTTTGGTATAATCGTAGAATTGAACATTAGGAAAGATTTCAAAAATGTTTTGACCATATAATTTAATATTTACCCAATCAATATCTGAGGTACAATTTAGGCGAACACTAAAACCAAAACCTTTTTTGATTGCAGTTATTCTTTTAGTTTCAATTTCAGAAACCAACCACTTCATAAAAAAATCAGGATGTTCAATTAATAATTGTGTTTTTTTAATTCTAGCATTCTGTATACGGTCACCACCTGAAAGAATTTCCATTGCTGTATGTCCGCTTGCATGTAAGCAACCCATACGGCATTCAGGTGTACTATGGCTGCAAACGTTATAACCACTTAAACTAGCGGGTGCAAGGTATAAACCGTATGTATGCTGTTGACTTACTTTGCCATTTTTAGCTAGTTTAGCACTTGCATTAATGCTACCTAAATAAGATAAACCTGTTTCTACTGTTGCTGCTGCTTTGGTTACGAATTTCATAATATAAATTTTAGTGTGTGTGTGATTATTATACGAAATTAAAGTAAAATTGTTACAAATATATTTTGTGAAAACTAAAAGATTTTTTAGAAAACCTGCAAAAACTGTTTTTGAATTAGAACCACAAAATATAAATGTATTGAAATATACGTATAGATAATTAAAAGGTTACAATCAATCGTTATTTAGAATCATTCTACACTTAGACTATCAGGCAAGGTTGGATTACTGCACCCCGATGTTACTCAGCCTACTTATTATACGAAATTAAAATAAAAAGGTTACAAAAAATTAAATTATTTTTAATTAAAATAAATCAATAAAAGTGTAACCTTTTAATCATTCTTACGTATAATTAGTTAATTAAGGCAAGTAAGTAAACAAAAAAAGGGTTATATTTGCATATAACCCTTTAATTTTTCTAATTATTTCTTATAGGAATAACCAATACCATGCTTGAAAGCATAGTGAGAAGTAAAAGAAAATCATGCTTAACCAATTAAATAAGCCTTGTACCCAAAGTTTTGCATTAGTTAATGGTAAAACAGATTCAAATATTCCAACTAATTGAGCGTTGAATAATTTGGTATGAGTAAGTAATCTCAATACACCATACACAAATGTTACTACTAATAGAATTGTTAATTTATCCATAAATTATTGTTTTAATTTAACATGTCCAGAATAAGCTCTGAATTGTATTTTTGTTTTAGGGTTAACGATTATAAGGTCTTGAATATAAACATTAAAACCTGAATCATATCTATGTTTTTGTTTATCGGCAATAACAATAAGATAGATATTTTCATTAAATTGTATTTCGTTATCGCTTAAATCAAAATCATTTTCATCTAACCTAGTTATTGTTGTAAAGTCTTTACAAATAACTCTATCACCAATTTCTTTTTTAGCAAGGTCATAGTGTTCTTCCAGAACTTGTTCTATCTCTTTTAAATTATATTTTTCAATCATAATATATTTTTAGATATACTATTATACGAAAAATCCCCGTTAATTGTTACAACTAACGGGGATTAAGTTTTAACTCCAAGCAGAGTATTTGAACACAATTGGTGTTTTAAAACGTTCTGCATCGGTAAGAGCAACCCTATAATAAATATAATAAGGTAGATTTACTTCATTAACAATCCAATCGTATACATGATTGAATAATTCAGCTTTGGTGCAATTCTCAATACTTGTGGCTGCTCCAAATTTAAAACCTTTGTGGTTATCACATTCTGACCAATCTACATAGACTGAATTAATTCTTTTTGCTCCATTACCATAAACACTGTCAGTATCGCAACGTTCACGAAAATCTTTCTTAGTCATACCTTAGTTTTTAATCATTGGTGAGTAATTATCGGCATCACATACCATACAACTTTCGTCTTCATCCAAGTCAACGCTATGGATTTTATTTGTATCGGCATTCTGAACATAATATTGCCAATGGTGGCTTGTTTGCTTGCAGCAGTTTTCTACTCTCTTAGCTGCATCAACTGAGGTTTCTGCCTCAACTTCAATCTCGAATGATACTCTAAATATTGCCATTGTGTTTGTGTGTATTGGTTATAATTATTATACGAATCTTATTTAAAAAGGTTACAAGTTTTGTCTTAAATATACTGTATATTTAAGACAAAAAAAGTGGTCAAATTTGACCACTTTAATATATTATTTCATATTCTTATAATCTTCACGAATTTTCCATAAATGGTTTTCTGTGTAATTGGTGTTCATAACCCTATTATAGAATTCCAATGCAGGTAGCAAGTCATCAACATCTTTCTTTCCATTATAATCTGTAAATCCATCAGATGAAAACTTGTAACCCAAAAAATCAACTGCTGCAAGCAAACAAGCCACTACAAGTAAATCATAGGGTTTACGTGCTGTTTTACAAAAATTCCACTCATCATCATTTTTAGCAATACTAAATGTTTCGTGGTTTAAACCATGTTTAGCATCACCATTAAATCGAACAATCTCATCAGTAAATTCGGGCTTACCCTCACCCAAACCATTTCCAATTTTAAGACGTTCATTTGAATATGAACCTCCTGCGGAATCGGTTGTTTTAGGTAGAGCATCATGTAATTTTTTACATGTATCAGAAAATTCCTTAAAACTTTCTTCGCTACCATTTTTTACTTTCCAATAATGTGTGTATCCCATTGTGTTTGTGTATTGGTTATAATTATTATACGAATCTTATTTAAAAAGGTTACACTCCTGTAAGCATAATTTTCCTACCTTTATTAAGGGGGTCAGCAATCACAGGGTCTTCATCTTCATCAAAGCATTGTTCAAGGTAGCTGCTATCAATTGCGAACATTCCACCTGATTGTTCATGCTTAAAAACGGACATTGATACATCTCCTTTTGAATCGGGGTCTGTTACGCTTATTTCTTCTACAAATTTTGCTGTATTCATAATATTGTGTGTATTGGTTATAATTATTATACGAAGCTTAATTAAAAAGGTTACAAAAAGAGTGAACATTATCACCCTTTAATCTAAACCTCTTTAATTTCAATTTCAATTCCACCTGTCATAATATATTGATTATTGAACTCAACAATCTCACCTTCTCTTAAATCTTCTTCGATAAGAGTTTCAATACCTTGCCATTCAACACGGTCTAAAAGTATTTGAGCGTATTGTACATTGCCTTTGGCAAGTTCAATGATTTGTTTACCACTATATTGATTTTCATTATTTTCTGTGGTGTAAACAATCGAATCTAAATTTTCTAATATGTTCATTGTGTTTATGTGTTATTAGTGTACATTATTATACGAATCTTAATTTAAAAGGTTACATTTTTAACCTGATTTGATTCTCATAAATAACACCCTCATCATTTTCCTTGTCATAAAATTCCAGAGTGTTATCAACAAAAACAGGAATGTTACCATTAATCCATTTATATGTGGGTGTTGCTTTACAATAAGTTCTACTTACTCGGACAATGAGTATTGGATATGGTTCGTGTCTTTCACCATAATTAGGATAGATAATTCTTTTATCCAGAACTTCTGCATCACGCCATTCAGATTTATTATCATTCTGAGGGTTATTGATAAGGATTTCAACCTTATCACCTGATTTATAGTCGTTTATCTCCATTGTTTTATAGTTTATTATTGAAAGATTTCATCACATAATTTATCAAACTTTTCTTTACTTGCAAGAACTAAATCAAAGACGGTTTCATTATCAAACCAATTAGATATTTCATTATCTGATAGTCTTGTTAGATTATACAACCCATTTGCTGGACTACCTGCCTCGGCTTTATTTAATTCGTATTTTGATGTTGATTTAACAGTTGTCATTGCTTTATGGTTTTAAAAGTGTTGTTTTATATTCGTGCATATTATCTTTAAATTCTTCATCAGACCATTGATATTTATCTTTCATATAATAGTCTAA
>Ga0307380_10008696_pt1 | contig 12984 bp, 10 predicted proteins | sample UN3MG_FD_202239 | JGI IMG/M metagenome (GOLD analysis project Ga0307380, IMG submission 202239) | Soil microbial communities from Risofladan, Vaasa, Finland - UN-3 | ecosystem: Environmental > Terrestrial > Soil > Coastal area > Acid sulfate soil | place: Finland: Risofladan, Vaasa | collected... | reverse complement strand
CTCGACGGGTTCGCGGTCACGTTCCGCAAGATCTTCAAGGGTGCCGGTGACGGTGAGACTCTCACTCGGAACTACATCAAGGACGAGGGGGGCAAGCGCGACAAGCCCGTGCGCCTCCACGGCCGCCATGTGTTGAATCGCTACGAGGACGGGATGGAGAAGTGCATCGGCTGCGAGTTGTGCGCCGGTGTGTGTCCCGCCAAGTGCATCTATGTCCGCGGCGCCGACAACCCCGTCGACGACCCGGTGTCGCCGGGCGAGCGCTACGGCTTCGTCTACGAGATCAACTACCTGCGCTGTATCCACTGCGACCTGTGTGTCGAAGCGTGCCCGACCGAGGCGATCACCGAGTCGAAGCTCTTCGAGTTCAGCTTCACCAACCGGCGCGATGCGATCTACACCAAGGACGAGCTCGTGGTCGGCGACGACGGCCGTCCTCAACAGCTCCCATGGGAGGACTGGACCGACATCGAGGACGTCGAGGACAACACGTCGGCATGGATGCGGGCCACCGCACCCGGCGGGTCGGCCGAGTTCGAGGGCATCGTCGCGTGGGCCGGCGAGCTCGGATACGGCGTCCGCGACGCCGAAACCGGACAGTCGGACGAGGGTGCGAACTCATGAGTCCGACTCGATGCGAGGCCGACGAGGCACGAGGAGGCCGGCCGGTTGCGGCCTGCCGTTCGGTGGGAGGAAGCGCCAGCGCACGCCGAACCAGGGAGCGCAGCGAACGAGACCGTACGACCGGGGAACGCAAAGGATGAGCATCGAACTCCTGGTCTTCCTGATCGCGGGCGCGATCTGCCTCGGCGGTGCGCTGGGTGTGGTGGTCAGCCACAACCCCGTGCATGCGGCGTTGTCCCTCGTCGCGACCCTCTTCGGCGTCGCGGTGCTCTTCGTCGCTGAGGATGCCCACTTCCTCGCCGCCGTACAGGTCATCGTCTACGCCGGCGCGATCGTCGTGCTGTTCCTGTTCGTCATCATGCTGCTGGGCGTCGACCGCACCGAGCGCCTCGACGAAGAGCCGATCGTCGGGCAGCGAATTCTCGCTGCAGTGGTCGGCCTCGCGATGCTCGCGCTGCCGCTCGTGGCGATCTTGTCGACGACCGACGCTGACGGCAACGTCGTCGCGACCGGGCAGGTCGGCGTGCTCGGCACCCCCACCGAGGCTCAGGACTTCAACGTCGCCGAGATCGGCGAGGTGCTCTTCACCGACTACCTCTTCGCGTTCGAGATCACCTCGGTGCTCCTCGTGATCGCGGTCGTCGGTGCAGTGATGCTGTCGAAGCGGGTGAAAGGCGAGCCCCTCGCCATCGACGCCGATGAGATCAGCAACGACGACCCCGACCCCGTCGACGAGCCGGACGACTCCGCTGACGACGCGAACGCAGAGATCTCCGCATGATGCTTGCCGCCACCACGGTGACACCGGCCTGGTACCTCGTCCTGGCATCGATGCTCTTCGCCATCGGAGGAGTGGGTCTGCTCGTGCGCCGCAACCCGCTCGTGATGTTCATGTGCGTCGAGCTGATGCTCAACGCCGTGACCCTGACCTTCGTCACCTTCAGCCGAATGCTCGACGACGTCGGCGGTCAGGTGGTCGTGGTGTTCGTGCTGGTCGTCGCGGCCGCTGAAGTGGTGGTCGGCCTCGGGCTCGTCGTCGCGATCATCCGGAAGAAGCCCGGCGCCACCGCCGACGACCTCTCGGTTCTGAAGGGATAGCGACGATGCTCGATCTCGTCTGGCTCATCCCCGCGCTCCCGCTCGCCGGCTTCGGAATCCTCGTGGTCGGTGGCCGCAAGCTCGGCGAACCGCTCGCGGGTTGGCTCGCCACCGCCATGATGGGCGGCTCGTTCCTCGCCACCCTGGTCGTGTTCTCGGGCCTGTTCGCCGAGGACGACCATCACCGGGTGTTCACCCAGACCCTCTTCACGTGGCTACCCGTCGGCGGCCTCGAGGTCGGGTTCGGGTTCCTGGTCGACCCGCTGTCGATCACCATGGCGCTCTTCGTCACCGGCATCGGCACCCTGATCCACCTGTACTCGGTCGGCTACATGCACGGCGACCCAAAGTTCTCGAAGTTCTTCGTCTACCTCAACCTCTTCGGCTTCTCGATGCTGATGCTGGTGCTCGGCGACAACCTGCTGATCACTTTCCTCGGCTGGGAGGGCGTCGGTGCCTGCTCGTACTTCCTCATCTCGTTCTGGTTCAGCGACGAGGCCAACGCCTCGGCCGGCAAGAAGGCCTTCGTCACCAACCGCATCGGCGATTGGGGCTTCATGGTGGCGATGTTCCTCATGTTCGCGACCGTCGGGACGCTGACCTACACGCAGTTCTTCGAGTCGTTCGAAGCGGGCGAGGTGGCCGCAGTCACCGCGACCGCCATCACCCTGCTGCTGTTCGTCGGCGCGTGCGGGAAGTCGGCGCAGCTGCCGCTCTTCGTGTGGCTTCCCGACGCCATGGCGGGCCCGACGCCCGTGTCAGCGCTCATCCACGCCGCGACGATGGTGACCTCGGGCGTCTATCTGATGACCCGGATGAATCCGGTCATCGCCAGCGCCTACGACTGGGCGCCCGACATCATCGCTTGGGTCGGCGTCCTGACCGCACTGTTCGCGGCCACCATCGCGATGGCGCAGAACGACATCAAGAAGGTGCTGGCCTACTCGACGGTCAGCCAACTCGGCTACATGTTCCTGGCCGTGGGCACGGGCGCGTACGTCGCCGCCATCTTCCACATGGTCACGCATGCCTTCTTCAAGGCGCTGCTGTTCCTCGGGTCGGGCTCGGTCATCCACGGCATGCACGGCGAGCAGGACATGCAGAAGATGGGTGGACTGCGCAAGTACATGCCGATCACGGCCTCGACCTTCATCGTCGGCTGGCTTGCCATCGCCGGTGTCCCGCCGTTCGCCGGGTTCTGGTCGAAGGACGAGATCCTGCTCTACGCGTTCGGGTCGGGTGGCGTCCAGGGCTACGCGCTCTACACCCTCGGACTGGTCACGGCGGTCCTCACCGCTTACTACATGAGCCGCCAGGTCTTCCTCGTGTTCTTCGGCGAGGAGAGGTTCCGTGACGTCGAGCACGCCGCCGAGGAAGATGAGGCCGAGGCCGGCGAGCACGAGTCGATCGAGCCACACGAGTCGCCCTGGACGATGACGATGCCGCTGGTCGTCCTCGCCGGACTCGCGATGGTCGGGGGTGGGCTCAACCTCGCGGTCTCCGACCGGATGAAGTTCCTCGAGCACTGGCTCGAGCCGGTGGTCGAGGTCGGCGAAGCCACCATCGACGTCGAGACCACGACGACGATCGGACTCGCCGTCGTCGCCGTTGCGGCTGCAGCCGTAGGTATCTTCTACGCCTACAGGGTCTTCATCAAGAAGCGTTCGAAGGCCATCGAGCCCGAGCTTCTCGCCCACGCCTGGCACTACGACGAGGCCGTCAGCGCCTTCGTCGACAAGCCGGGACGCAAGGCCTTCCAGCTCACCGCTGACTTCGACGAAGGCATCGTGGACGGCGCGGTCAATGGCGTCGGCAGTCTGGTCGGCACCGTTGGTCGCCAGGCCCGCAAGCTCCAGTCGGGGTTCGTTCGCGCGTACGCGGCCGGCATCGCCGCAGGTGCCGTGCTGCTCCTCGCGTACTTCCTCAATCGGGTGGCTTCCTAGGTGACGTGCCTTCCGCTCCCCGGCCACGCTCTGCTTCGGTCGCTCGCACGCTCGCTCCCTGGGTCGACGGGCGCTGGCGCTCCTGCACCTCCATCGGGCCGCGGCTGGCTGCGCTCCACGTGCCTCGTCGCACTCATGTCGGGACGGGTGTCCTAGATGTTCGCGGCTGAAGGCGCGCCTGTGAGCTTCCCGTTGCTCACCGCGCTCGTCGTGACGCCGGCGCTCGGTGCCCTGCTGCTCGGGCTGATCCCTCGTGGGCGCGTCGAGCTGCACCGCATGGCCGCGCTGCTCTCGTCGTGCGCCGCCGGAGCGTTGGCCATCTACGCCCTCGCCGACTTCGAGACGGGCGCGCCGGGATTCCAGTACGAGGTCAACACCTCGTGGGTCTCCGAGCTCGGCATCAGCTGGCACCTCGGACTCGACGGCATCTCACTGTTCCTCGTCGTGCTCACCGGCATCCTGTTCCCGATCGCGATCGTCGCGGTGACGCCCGAGCACGACTCGAAGCCCTATTACGCATGGTTGCTGGTGCTCCAGGCCGGCTGCATGGGGGTGTTCACTGCCCTCGACCTGTTCCTCTTCTTCGTGATGTTCGAGATCGTCCTGGTCCCGATGTACTTCCTCATCGGCGGGTGGGGTCACGGACGTCGCGTGTACGCCGCGCTGAAGTTCTTCCTCTTCACCATGTTCGGCTCGGCGCTGATGCTCGTCGGGATCCTCGCGCTGGTGTTCCTGCACCAGGGAGCGGCGGAGGATCGCGATGCCGAACTCGCCGACCAGCTGCAGCAGCAGATCGAGCTCGAGGTCGGGCAGGGCACCCAGTTCACCGATGCCGAGATCGCCGAGCTCACCGGCACGCTCGATGAGCTCCGTCAGCCTGCTCAGCTCACCTTCGACCTCGTGACCATCGCCGAGTCGCAGTTCGTCCCCGACAACGACGCAGGGGCCAATCCCTTCGACTGGACTGCCGCGCGCTGGATCTTCCTCGCGTTCGCCCTCGCCTTCTCGGTGAAGGTCCCGCTCTTCCCACTCCACACCTGGCTTCCGGATGCGCACACCGAGGCACCGACGGCCGGCTCGGTGATCCTGGCCGGCGTCATGTTGAAGCTCGGTACCTACGGCTTCATCCGGTACGGGCTGTACCTGTTCCCGGGTGCGTCGCTGTTCTTCGGGCCGACCTTCGTGACCCTCGGTGTGATCGGCATCATCTACGGCGCCATCGCCGCCACGATGCAGAAGGATCTCAAGCGGTTGGTGGCGTACTCGTCGGTGGCCCATCTCGGTTTCATCGCCATGGGCACGTTCTCGATCACCACTCAAGGCATCCAGGGGTCGATCTTCCAGATGGTGGCGCACGGGATCTCGACCGGCGCCCTCTTCCTGCTCGTCGGGATGATCTACGAGCGCCGCCACACGCGTGAGATCTCTGCGCTGAAGGGCCTCCAGAAGGTCGCGCCGGTCATGGCCGGAGTGTTCACCCTCGTCATGCTGAGCTCGGTCGGTCTGCCGGGCCTCAACGGGTTCGTCGGCGAGTTCCTGATCCTGATCGGGTCGTTCCTCACGTACCGGTGGTGGGCCGTCGTGGCTGCGGTCGGCGTGATCCTTGCTGCGCTCTACCTGCTGTGGGCCTATCAGCGGGTGTTCCACGGCGAACCCGACGAGGCCAACGCCGCCATGCCCGACATGCACGGGCGCGAGTTGCTGGCGCTGTCGCCGCTGCTCGTGCTGATCGTCTTCATGGGCATCTACCCGAAGCCGATGCTCGAGCGGATGGCCCCGGCCGTCGATTCGCTGATCGCACACGTCGAGGTGAACACCGACTACGTCCAGCCCGAGATCTCGGTCACCGGTTTCGGTGAACCCGAGGCGACCGGCGAGGGTACGGACGTACCGGCCGAGGGCGAGGGCGAATGAACCTGCTCACCGCCTTCCAGCCCGTCGAGCTCTCGCCCGAGCCGATCGCGACCCCCGACGTCGCCTGGTCAGCGGTGTTGCCCGCGGTGGTCCTGATCGTCGGGGCGTTGCTGCTGATGGTGATCGTCGCAGTCACCCGACGCAAGCCCGTCCCGGGCGCGTACGCGCTCTACACGAGCGTCGTCGGCATCTGCGCAGCCGTCGCATCGCTCTCCCTCTGGGACCGGGTCAAGCCCAACGTTCCGAGTCAGGCCGTGCTCGACCGACTCGATGCGCTGAGTTCGACCGACCCGGCCGCGGCGCAGGCATTGTCTGATGAGATCGCACGCAGCCACGGGCCCTACAGCGCGCTGGCCGGATCGATCGGCGTCGACGGCTTCTCGGTCTTCGTGACGATCGTCATCTGCGCAGCGGTGGTCCTCACGGCGCTGATCGCCGACGACTACCTGCGGCGTGAAGGCCTCGATGGTCCCGAGCTCTCCATCCTCGTGCTGCTCTCGGCGTCTGGCGGCGTGATCATGGCTTCGGCCAACGACCTGATCGTCATGTTCCTCGGACTCGAGATCCTGTCGATCGCCGTCTACGTCTTGGCTGCGATGCACCGCAAGCGGCTCTCTTCCCAGGAGGCGGGCGTCAAGTACTTCGTGCTCGGCGCGTTCAGTTCGGCGTTCCTGTTGTATGGCATCGCCTTCGTCTACGGCGGGACGGGCTCGACCAACCTGGTCCGGATCGTCGACTACTTCTCGACGTCGGTCGTCGCGTCGAATGGGCTGATCCTGGCCGGGCTCGCACTGATGCTGGTGGGGTTCGGGTTCAAGGTCGCCGCCGCTCCGTTTCACTGGTGGACGCCCGACGTCTATCAGGGCGCGCCCTCACCGGTGGTCGCCTTCATGGCGTCCGCGGTCAAGGCCGCCGGGTTCGCCGGGCTGCTCAGGGTCTTCTATCTCGGGTTCGACAGCTGGCAGGACGACTGGAAGCCGATCGTCTTCGCCCTCGCGGCGCTCACCCTGCTGGTCGGTTCGATCCTCGCCGTCGTTCAGACGAACGTGAAGCGCATGCTGGCCTACAGCTCGATCAGCCATGCCGGCTTCATGCTCGTGGGCGTCCAGGTCGCCACCGGTCTCGGGGTCGCAGCCGTGCTCTTCTACCTCGCCGCCTACACGTTCATGGTCGCCGGTTCGTTCGCCGTGGTGACCCTTGTCGGCCGCGCGGGCGACGGGTCGCATCGACTCTCGGACTACCGCGGCCTGGCCAAGCAACGCCCAGGCCTGGCGCTGGTCTTCTCGATCTTCCTGTTCGCTCAGGCCGGCGTGCCCCTCACCTCGGGGTTCTTCGCCAAGTTCTACGTCATCGGAGCGGCGGTCGACGGCAACTCCGAAGGCCTCGCGATCATCGCCATGCTCACTGCGGTGATCTCGGCGTTCCTCTATCTCCGGATCATCGTCGAGATGTTCTTCGAGACCGATGACGACACCGAGCCACGACCGATCGCCATTCCCCTCGGTTCGCGCCTCGCACTCGCGGCCTGTCTGATCGTGACGATCGGGGTTGGCCTCGTGCCCGGACCCCTCAATGACTGGGCGACCCAGGCCGAGCCTGCACTGGTCGAGTTCCCCGAGTCGGGCCAGCCGACGGCGGTCCCGCAGGTCGACGAGGGACTCCTCGGCCAACTCGACGACCAACCCGGCGGCTGAACACGCAGCATCTCGTCCTCGGGATCGTCTGAACGGGCCGACGAGGGTCCGAGATGCGTTCAGCTCCGGACTTCGTAGAGCGACAGCAGAGGAGAGACCAGCACCGTGGGCGGCCCCTCCCCGAACTCCTGATAGGCGAGGTGCAGCCCATCGGCCGACTCGGCGTATCGGGTCTCGGGAAGGTCCACCGATCAAGTCTCGTCGATTGCCGCGGCCAGTGCGTCGGCGTTGGGGCGGAACGTGGTGACGTCGTCGACGCCGAGTTCGGTGAGTCGGGCGAGGTCGTCTCGGATCGACGTTTCCGTGCCGAGCAGCATGAACGGACTGTCGAGGTAGGTCGATGGATCCTGGTCGCGCTTCGCCGCCATCGCCTCGGCGGTTGCATCCCGGTCATCGGTGAGCACCACGGCCTGCACGAGGATGCTGAGCGTCAGGTTGGCGAACCGTTCAGGAGCACACGTGCGCACGTGGGCGATCCGGTCGGCGAGTCCATCCCAGGAGAAATGGCTGAGGCCGGTGTGCACCTGGCCTGATCCCGAGGTGATGCCGTTGAGCCCCACGATGTCGGCGCGTCGTGCGGCGATGTCGAGCACCCGATCTCCGTTGCCGCCGACCATGATCGGAACGTGGCCCTGCGCGGCGGCGAAGCCCACCGGGCCGTCGGCCCCGGCGTCGAGCACCCACCGGAGCTCGGCGACGTCGTGTTCGAGGCGGCTGATCCGTACGCCGGGCCGTTCATAGATGATGCCCACGTCGTCGAACTCGGACTTGGTGTGACCCGCACCGAGCCCGACCTCGAGGCGCCCGTCGGTCAGCAGGTCGACGCCGATGACATCGCGGGCCAGCAGCACCGGGTTCCAGAACTCGTTGTTGAGCACCTGGACCCCGAACCGCAAACGGTCCGAGGCCTCGGCGGCGGCGACCAGCGGTGGAAAGGGAGGCGGGAGGCCGAGGTGGTCGGGCACGAGGAGCAGATCGAACCCGAGGTCGTCGATGCGTCGAACCTCGTCGAGCCACGCGGCCCGTGCCATCGCCGGCCCGGCCACCACCACCCCGAATCGCATCCCGCAACCCTAAGCCACCACCAACTCCCCGCATCTGTGGTTGAAGATGAACGCGATTCGGTCCGATTTGCACCACAGATGCGGGGATGCAGACGAAGCTGTCGGACCCCGTCGATACGGTGCGTGCGTGACCGTCACCCGCCCATCGACGCTGCTCGAGCCGGCTCGACCCACCCACGCCGAGGTCGAGGCCGAGTTGCGCCAGCACATCGCCGCGCTGGCCGGCGGGGGCGCCGAGCCGCGGCCCGAACAGCTGGCCGCGGTCCAAGCGGTCGTGGCCGATCGACGCCGGACCCTGCTCGTCGCCCGCACCGGGTTCGGCAAGTCGGCCGTCTACTTCTCGGCCACCCGGATGCTGCGTGATCGGGGATGGGGACCGACGCTGGTGGTCTCACCGCTGCTGGCGTTGATGCGCGACCAGGTCGCCGCCGCTCGCCGCCTCGGCCTCACCGCCGAGACCATCAACTCGTCGAACACCGACGACTGGGACGAGATCGAGGTCCGCATCGCTGCCGGCGACGTCGATCTGCTGCTCATCAGCCCCGAGCGTCTGGCCAATGACGGTTTCAGAGAGCGGGTGTTCGATCTGCTCCGAAGCCAACCGATGGCCCTGGTGTGCGACGAGGCCCACTGCATCTCCGACTGGGGTCACGACTTCCGCCCCGACTACCTGCGACTGCGCCGGATCATCGACGACCTTCCGGCGTGGACCCCGGTGCTGGCCACGACCGCCACCGCCAATCAGCGGGTGACCGACGACGTCGCGGCCCAGTTGGGCGACGGCACCCTGGTCCAGCGCACCAGCCTCGACCGCGCGAGCCTGCACCTGTCGGTGGTCGACCTGGCCGACGATGCCGAGCGGCTGGCGTGGCTGGCTGAAACCGTTCCGGGCCTCGACGGATCAGGCATTGTGTACTGCCTCACCGTCGACCAGGCCGAGCGGACTGCTGCTTGGCTGCAGCGGCGGGGGATCGCGGCCGAGGCCTACACCGGATCGACCCAACCGGGCGAGCGCGAGAGCCTCGAAGACCGACTCCGTGCCAACGATCTGAAGGCGCTGGTCGCCACCAGCGCGCTCGGCATGGGGTTCGACAAGGGTGACATGGCGTTCTGCGTCCACCTCGGCCTGCCCCCGACGCCGGTCGCGTACTACCAGCAGATCGGTCGTGCCGGCCGTGCCATCGAGCGGGCGGAGGTCATCGCCGTTCCCCGGCCGATCGAGGACGCTGCGGTCTGGAACTGGTTCGAGAAGGTCAGCCTGCCGCCCGAGTCGACCTGTCAGGAGGTCCTCACCCAGCTGTCGACCGCGTCGGCCACCAGCATCAACCGCCTCGAGACCGAGGTGAACCTCGGCCGTACTCGCCTCATGACCCTGCTCAAGATCCTCGAAGTCGACGGTGCCATCGCCAAGGTCAAGGGGGGCTGGGTGATCGTCGACCCCGATTGGCGCTACGACCACGACAAGGCTGATCGATTGCGAGCGCTTCGTCGCGAGGAATCCGAGCAGATGCTGGCCTACGCAGGTCTCCGAGGGTGTCGGCTGCGCTTCGTCCGCGAGTCGCTCGACGATGCCGAGGCCTCCGACTGTGGCCGGTGTGACCGGTGCCTCGGTTCCGATGCGGTCGTCGCGCCGACCCTCGACCTCGTCGAGGAGGCCCGTCGTCACCTCTCGGGCGCAGATGTCGACGTCGAGCCACGCAAGCAGTGGCCGTCCGGACTCGACGAACCGAAGGGCAAGATCAAGCCCGAGCACCAGGCCCGGCGTGGCCGGGCCCTGAGCCGAGTGGGCGACGGGGCGCTCGGCGCCCAGGTCGATGCGCTGCTCGACGGCGCCTTGCGCGAGCTGTCGCCCGCCATCCTCCGCGGCCTGATCGATGTGCTCAGGCGCTGGGACTGGGACCAGCGCCCCACCTGGATCTGCCCGATGCCATCGCGCTCGAATCACCAGCTGATCGATGTCGTCGCCGACACCGTGTCGAAGTCCGGCAAGATGCCCGTGGTGCGTGCGCTGGTGCGGGTCGACGATCGCGGGGGAGTGCAGGCCGATCAGTCCAACAGCGCCCATCAGGTGGCCAACGTGTGGGGACGGATTGCTGTCGACCCGACGGTCGAGATTCCCGAGGGTCCGGTGTTGCTCGTCGACGATCAGATCCAGTCGGGCTGGACCATGACCATCGCCTCGGTTCTGCTGGCCGAGGCCGGTGCCGACGCCGTCCTCCCCCTTGCCCTCCGAGCCAGGTGACTCGGCTTCGTCAGGAGAGCACGTCGAGCGAGGTCGTCGAGATCTCCGTCGGCGCTGACGGTGACCATGGCGTCGACACCGACCGAGTGTTTCAAACCATGGGGCGTGCCCGACCTCCCTTCAGATCACCGAGACCGACGAAGTCAGCCGCGATGTCGGTCGGACTCGCATCCGGTCACGCACTCGTCGAGAACATCGGCCCGGAGCGTACGAGTGGTTCGGGCCGGTGACCCTCGCGAACTCCTGAACTCGCTGGGCAGGGCGGCTCGGTCCGCCGATTGACGCGCCCACGGCGGATCCCGGCGTCACACTGGTTCGCATGGATCGGCTGTTTCACGCTGCGGCCGACGGGTCACGGAAGATCGACGTCGACCCCTCCGAGATGAGCGAGCGCCGCGGCGACGGCTGGGTCTGGCTCGACGTGCTCGATCCGACCGACGACGACATCGACCGGCTGTGCCGTGAGTTCGATCTGGACCGGCTGACCCGGGCCGACCTCGGCGACGAGGCCCAGTTCCCGAAGGTCGACGACCTCGACAGCCATATCGTGGTCGTGACCCACGGCCTCGCCAACGACGACACCCAGGTGCGCACGGTCGAGATCGACCTCGTGCTCGGCCCGAACTGGCTGTTGACCGTGCATGACGAGCCCTTGCTCGCCGTCGATCATGTCTTCGAACGCTCCTGTCATCGACGCTTTGAGCTCGAGGGTCCTGATCATCTGATGGCCCGGATCATCGAGTTCAGCGGCGAGCGCTTCCTCCCGCTGCTCGACGGACTCGATCAACGGATACTCGACCTCGAGGATCAAGCCATCGAAGGCGACCCGACGATCCTCGCCGACGTCCAGGTGCTGCGGCGCGAGGTCTCGACCCTCCGCCGGGTGCTCGGTCCGCAGAGAAGCGCTCTGCTCATGGCCGCGCGTCTGGACGAACTCGGTCCGAGGGCCCAGCGAGAGCTGTCGGACGCGCTCGATCACCACACCCGTCTGATCGAGAGCCTCGACGCGGCTCACGGGCTGCTGGCCACCGTTCTCGACACCTACCGCGCCGCGGCTGCCGAGCAGATGAACGAGGTGATGAAGGTGCTCACGGTGTTCTCGGCCATCGTGCTCCCGCTGTCGCTCATCGCCGGGATCTACGGGATGAACTTCGCGAACATGCCCGAGCTCGAGAATCCGGCCGCCTATTTCATCGTGCTGGCCGCGATGGCCGTCGTCGCCCTGGGCCTCTACCTCTACTTCGTGCGGCGGGGCTTCATCGGGGGACCCAAGCTCAGCACCCTCACACGAGGCACAAGTCGTGTCGGTCGAGGTATGGCGTCGATGGCGGTCCTGCCGGTGCGGGCTGTCGGCACGGTCGTGCGGTCGCCTTCCGGCTCGAACGGCGACGACGAAGAGTGATTCGCCGAAAAGCGCGAGACTGAGCGCCGTGCTGGTCACCCTGACCTTCGACAACGGTCCGCATCCCGACGTCACCCCGGCGGTGCTCGACGTCTTGTCGGATCGGGACGTCAAGGCCACGTTCTTCGTCGTGGGCGATCGGTTGACGGCGGACGGCGGACGCCAACTCGCCGAGCGGGCCCACGCCGAGGGTCACTGGATCGGGAATCACACGATGACTCACTCGATCCCGCTTGGTGTCGACACGAGCGCCGAGTACGCCGAGGTCGAGATCGAACGAACGCAGGACCTCATCGGCGATCTCAGGCATCCCGACCGGTTCTTCAGACCCTTCGGTGAAGGCGGCCACGTGAATGCGAAGTTGCTGAGCAGGGCGGCCGTCGACCTGCTGGAGCGCGGTGGCTACACCTGCGTGCTGTGGAACTGCGTACCCCATGACTGGGAGCACCCGTTCGCCTGGGTCGAGACGGCGCTGCACGACGTCGCCCGCCTCGAGCAAGCCGTCGTCGTCGTCCACGACCAGCCGACTGGCGGGATGGCCCACCTCGACCGCTTCATCGACGGAGTCCGGGCGGTCGGTGGCGAGTTCGTTCAGGACTTTCCCGACGAGGTGCTCCCGATCAAGTGGGGGCATCCCGGCGACCTGCGAGGCATCGTCACGACCTGATCGAGGCGCCCGAGGCTCGAAGACGACCGAGGGTTGGCCGCTTGTTCAGGGCTTCACTAGTGTTCGCCGCCGTGTCGGATTTCCTCCGCGACTACCTCACCGTGGCCATATTCGGCGGTGTCGCAGTCGCCCTGATCGCAGGTGTGCTCGGCCTCGGAAGCCTCATTCGCCCTTCGCGGCCCCAAGCCCAGAAGTACGTGAACTACGAGTCGGGCGTCGACCCGGTCGGCAGCATGTGGGGCCAGTCGAACGTCCGTTATTACATCTTCGCGTTGCTGTTCGTCATGTTCGACGTCGAGGCAGTCTTCATCTTTCCTTGGGCCACCCGGCTCGAGG
>Ga0307380_10008695_pt1 | contig 12985 bp, 7 predicted proteins | sample UN3MG_FD_202239 | JGI IMG/M metagenome (GOLD analysis project Ga0307380, IMG submission 202239) | Soil microbial communities from Risofladan, Vaasa, Finland - UN-3 | ecosystem: Environmental > Terrestrial > Soil > Coastal area > Acid sulfate soil | place: Finland: Risofladan, Vaasa | collected... | reverse complement strand
TCAGCGCGCCGATTACGTCTCGACGGTCATCGAATCCGAAGAGGCCGGCTTCGGCAGGACGCTCGACCGAGGCCTTGAAATCTTCAACGCCGCCGCCAAACGGGCGCAAAAGTCGCAGGACAAAACCATCACCGGTGACGACGCGTTCCAGCTTTATGACACCTACGGGTTTCCGCTGGACTTAACGGCGCTCATGGCCGAAGAGCGAGGCTTGAAAGTCGATACAACGAAATTTGCCGAGCTGATGGAAGAGCAGAGGCAGCGCGCCCGAGCGGCCTCGGCGAGGGATTCGCTATCACTGACGGACAAAGTCAGCGGTCAGGTTCTGCCCGAGACGCAAGACCTGCACAAATATCACGCGGACCGATGTAACGCCACGATAGTGGGCCTGATCGACAGCGAGGGCTTCAGAACCGAGGGCCGAATCGAAGCGGGCGCCCAGGCTGGAATTGTCCTTGATAAAACCTGTTTCTACGCCGAAGCGGGCGGACAGGTCGGCGACTGCGGCGTCATTGAGGCTTGTAGCACGGCCGTCCCGGCCGTGAGTACCACGGGCATCTTGCCCGTGGAGCAGTTGCCGATCACAAAGCGGCACGGAGCCAAGCTGCCCCATTGGACCCAGCCCGGTGCCACCTATGCCGTGACATTCCGCTTGGCCGACTCTCTACCTGCAACCGTCGTGGAGTCCTGGAAACGAGAACGAGAGGAAATCGAACAGCGAGCAAAAGCGCAGAACAGGAGCTTGACTTGGCACGAGCGTATGGAGTTGCAACAACTCTATTCCACGAGGATAGACTCTATTCTCAACAACGGACAAGGCGCTTGTTACCTGAAAGATGAGAGAATCGCCCGAATTGTGCAAGACGCCTTGCAGCATTTCCACGGAAACCACTATGAGTTGATCGGCTGGGCGATAATGCCCAACCATGTACATGTTGTCGTTCGGCCTCTTGGAAGACATGAACTGCCCGAGATTCTCCATTCGTGGAATTCCTTTACGGCCAAGCAGGCCAACAAAGCGCTCGAGCGCAGCGGACTGTTCTGGCAAGAGGAGTATTACGACCACCTCATCCGTGATGAGGAGGACTTTCGCCATGCGATAGAGTATGTGATTTCCAACCCCGAGCGCGCGGGCCTTTACGACTGGCCATGGGTGGGTCTGCAGAAAACCACCCAGGGGCAAGATGCCCCTGATACTCATGGGCGGGACGCCCATGCTACTAACGGGCAGGATGCCCGTGCTACGTTCATCGTCGAGAGCACGACAAAAATCGCCAACTGTATCGTCCACCAGGGCCGGCTCGCCGAAGGGACGCTGAGCGTCGGCCAGAATGTCAAGGCCGTGGTCAGCAGGGACCGGGCCGCTACCAAGAAGAATCACACGGCGACACATCTGCTCCAATGGGCGCTGCAAGAGGTCTTAGGCAAGTCCGTCGCCCAGCAGGGCAGTTTTGTCGGGCCGGATTATTTGCGATTCGACTTTACCTATCCCAAGGCGCCAACCGCCGAGCATATCGAGCAAGTGGAGGACCTGGTGAGGGGAAAAATCGCCGGCGACGAGCCGGTGACGTGGACGGTCATGCCCAGAGAGCAGGCCCAGAAGCTTGGCGCCATGGCCCTGTTCGGCGAGAAGTATGGGGACGAAGTTCGCGTTGTGGCCCTCGGCGCCGAGGACCAGAGCCATATCGGCCAAGCCTTCAGCCGGGAGTTTTGCGGCGGCACGCACGTGGACAGGCTCGGCGTTATCGGCGGCTTCAAGATCATCAAGGAAGAGAGCATCTCGGCCGGAGTCCGCAGAATCACGGCGTTGACCGGCCCGGCGCTTAATGCCTATCTGGAGAGGGCCGGTGACGTTGTCGATGAGCTTTCCGGGATGCTCAATGTCCCGTCCGAATCGCTGGTCGAACGAGTCAGTCAGTTGATGGCGGAGAACAAAAGACTCGCCAAAGAGCTCAAGGCGGCCGCGCGGAAATCGGGCTCCGATTCCCTGGCTGAGGCGGCAGCGCTGCTTGAGAAATGTGAGAAGATCGGCGAGGCTTCCATTATTGTCGGCCAGGTTTCGACGAGTTCCATCGAGCAGGCGCGTGAGGCGGTCGATATGCTCAAGAAGAAGGCGAAATCCGCCGCAATCGTTTTGGGTTTCGAGCAAGATGGCACAGCCACGCTGCTGGCGGGCGTGACGGACGATCTAATCAAGAAGGGCCTCAAGGCGGGTGACATCGTCAGGGAAATCGCCCCCATAGTAGAAGGCGGAGGCGGAGGCCGGCCCCAGATGGCCCAGGCCGGCGGAAAAAATCCGGCGAAAATCAGCGACGCCCTCGCTAAGGCTGCGGAGCTGATAAAAGAAAAGCTGGATACCTGAGTGGCCGGGTGAAAAGCCGCTTTCCGGCGCGCGGACCGACGAGGTCCATTGAAGAAAAGCCATCCCGAGGCGTCTTATTTCGTAGAGCAGCCTGTGACGCTGCTGCGCAACTGAGAAGAAATCGGGGACTGCTGAGTCCGCCGGAATGGGCGCGGACAGCGCGACTGACGAGGGAGAAGACTCGTGATTCGGTTTTGCTGCGAGCAGTGTGGTCACAAAATCGGTGTCGAAGACGGGCACACGAGTAAGCGGGGCAGGTGCCCCGAGTGCGGCGAGATTTTTGTCGTACCGCCCGAATCGACCATCGTTGATTTCAACTGTGCCGATTGCGGCCGGAGAATCAGCACGCCCAAAATCCACGCCGGCAGGAAAGTCATCTGCCCAAAATGCAGGAACACGCTTATTGTCCCGGCCGGTTCAGAAACGTTGGCTGAAAGTGTCCGCACGGTTTGTTTTACATGTTCAATGTGCCACCGGGAAATTGAGGAACCCGAAAGTTCGAGAGGAAAACTCGTAGAATGTCCCCACTGCAGCAGTTACGTAGCGGCACCTTTGGCAGAGACTCCGGCGCGGGAGGCTGAAGCTTTTATGCAGCCCGGTACGCAGGATGATGCCTCCGAGGAACGTTTTGAGCAGATGCAGAAAACCGTGGGGACAATAGCGCTGCAGGAGCCCGAGCCCGTCGTCGAGCGCAAGCTGCCGTGGATTTTGGACATATTCCTCTATCCTGCCAGCAGGCCGGGCCTGATGATTCTTGGGATTGTCGTTGTCGTACGAGTGACGTTCAGGATTGTAGTCAGATTCCTCGGCACAGCCTCCCAACAGTTTCTACCGTTTCTGGCGTTCTTCGGGTTTATGTGGGCTGTAGGCATGCTTGTAAGAATTGTTCTTGTCCTGTATTTGTGGTGGTACCTTTGTGAATGCATTCGGGAGAGCGCGGCCGGAGTAATTCGAGCACCTGAAACCACAGGTCGCAGCCCCGGCTTGGGTGGGATGCTCTGGCAAGCGCTCATGACGGGTGGCTGCTTTTTGTTTTTTCTGGGCCCGGCGCTTTTCTACTACACAAAGACCAGAGCAACCGACGCGGTTTTCTGGGGCTTGGTCGTCTATGCGGTGATCTTCTTCCCCATGAGCTTCTTGGGCGTTGTCGTATTTGAGTCCTGGCAGGGCCTTAATCCGATCTTGTTGAGCCGTGCAATATTCAGCACGTTCCTGTCATACTGCGCAATGATTGTAGTCATTGCGGCATTTGCAGCCGTAGGCGTTTTCACCGTCCGGAAGCTGCCGGATCCGCAGCAGTCTTCCCTCGGGCTGTTCATCCTTTGGTGCATGAGTATTTATCTGGCAATGGTTGTGGCTCACCTGCTGGGAGCGTTCTGCTATCGGTATAAGGAAAAGCTTAACTGGGACGTGTAAAGGTCATCACAATGAAAATACTTGAGGAGGAACCTCCATTAGCGGATGAATGCAAGCTGCCCTGGCTGATCGACGCCTTCCTCTATCCAATCAGCGCATCCGGCATGATTCACCTTGTGGTCTTTGTCATTGTGCCGCTGTTGATCTCCGCACTCATCAGACTGATAGTGTATTTCCTGCAGCCGCACCTCGGACTTGCAACGGCTGAGATCACCGAGCCCATTACTATCATCCTTTGTGTTATCTTCTACAGCTATGTGTGCTACTACATCGCGGACTGTGTCATTAGCAGCGGAAGAGGCCGTCGGCGAGCTACGGACTTCACAATGCCAAATACGATTAGCATAGGTGACTTTGTTTCCCAGGCATTCATCATTATTGGTTGTGTAGGCATCTGTCTATCACCTGTCCTACTCTATTCGGTCTTAGCCAAACGAAACGATTTGTGGTTTTTGGCATTATCGGCTTACGGGATGTTTTTCCTGCCGATGTCGTTACTTAGAGGAATCATGTTTGATGCCCTTGACGCCTTGAATCCGATAGAGATTGTCCGGTCGATATGCTCTGCATTGTTGCCGTATTGTGGGCTGGTACTGTTCTTTCTTGTTGTGGGTGGGTCGGTTGTGGTGGTCATACCGAGGCTCCCACTTTGGGAGTTTCTCAAAGACGCTCTCGGCGTCTATTTGGTCTTCGTGCTCGCGGGCCGTTTGGGCTGGTTTTACTGGTGGTATAAAGACAAACTCAACTGGGGTATTTGATTCGGGGTACGAAACTCAATCCTGCTGGCGGATTCTCACACTTCTGGCGTGAGCGTGGAGGCCTTCGACCTCGGCCAGGCGGGCGATGTCGTCGGCGCTGGCGGCCAGCATGTCCTGGTCGTATTCGACAATGCTGATCGACTTGAGGAAATCGTTGCTGGTCAGCGCGCTGGCAAATTTGGCCCGCATTCCGGTCGGCAGGGTGTGGCTGGGTCCGGCCCAATAATCGCCGACGGCCACGGGGGTATAGGAACCGATGAAAATCGCCCCGGCGTTGCTTATCTTCCCGGCGATTTCTCTGCTTTGGTTGCCGCATTGAACCTCCAGGTGCTCCGGGGCAAAATCGTTGGCCATTTCAATCGCCCGGTTCATATCCTCGACAACCACGATGGCGCTGAACTTCTTGAGAGATTCTTTGGCCTCTTTGGCTCTCGGCAATTCGGTCAGTTGTTTTTTCAGCTCCTTGAGCGTCTCTTCCGCAAGGAACTGCGAGTCTGTTACGACGACGGCGCTGCTGTCGGCGGCGTGCTCTGCCTGGCTGAGCATGTCGGCGGCAATCCACGCCGGGTTGGCCTGCTCGTTCGCGAGGATCAGGACTTCGCTCGGCCCCGCAATCGAATCGATGCCCACATAATCGCCGGCGACATTTTTCTTGGCCGCCTGGACCCACTTGTTGCCGGGGCCGACAATCTTATCCACTCTGGCAATCGTCTCGGTCCCCGCGGCCAAAGCCGCCACGGCCTGCGCCCCGCCGATTCTATAGACCTCGTCGATTTCCAGCTCGCGGCAGACGGCCAGGATGACCGGGTGAATGCTGCCTTGATGCCTCGGCGGGGAGACCACGGCGATCTCCTTTACGCCGGCGACCTGGGCTGGCACGGCCGTCATGAGGACCGTGGAAGGCAACGGCGCCGAGGCCCCCGGAACGCAAATGCCGACCCTCCTGATCGCAGTATATCGTATGCCGCGGGGCGCGTTGTCTCTATCGAGCAGGATCTCTTTCTGATACGCGCGCACGTTGTCAATCGCCTGACGCACCGAAGCCAGCACGTCCTGGTCTATTTCCCGGCGCGCCTTGTCCAATTCATCTTTGCTCACTCGAAACTCTTGGGGGTTGAGCCTGATGCCGTCGAACTTCTGGGTGTATTCGGCAATCGCCTCGTCTCCGCGCTCGGCGACGTTGCGAAGAATCTCAACGACCTGCTGATTTTCCTCGCTGCCGTAATCGGCGAACCGCGCTGCGAGTGCCATTTTAGAGCGGAATTTCCCGATCTTCTTCTCAAAGCCGTCCTGGGATGAGCATAAGAGAATCTGGTTCAGTTCGTGGGGCACGGTGGTCTCCTTTATCTGTCTGCGGCGGGTTTACCTGCCGAAGTTGCCGTGACTGTAGGTTCGTATTGCCTTCTGCAACAGAAGATAGCTGTCGCCTTTGTACGCTGTCACGATCCCGCCTATTCTGAAGCGCACGGGCTCGGGCTCGGCGGCTTGTTCCCGCTCGGCCAGCTCCAGTGCCTCGCAAGGCAGCAAGCGCAGCGATACGTGCTCGATATTGCGGCCCAGCGCGTCCAGAAAGAAAGCGGGCCCGCCTTCCGGTCGCTGGACCGGCAGCGCCGTTCTATCCACCAGGATTGAATCGGGGCGTTGGGCATAGTGCACGGCCCTGGCTGCGTCTGCATCTTCGACGGGCTGCTTCGCTTCGTCGATGGGGACTTTAGTGCCGCTGGTTTCCTTCTGGCGCCGGGCTCTGAGCTTTTCGATGATATCGGGCGGCATGGCCAGCACGTCGTTGGGCTCATCGAGGGCCATTACCCCACCGGGGGCGGGCGTGTTTGAATCCGGAATTTCGACTTTCGGCTTCTCGGGCGGCAGCGGCAGAAAATAATTCGGGAATATGAAATTCATGCCCTTGTACTTTGTGACTCGACCGCTCAGCAGATAAGCCGGTCCCGTCGAAGGCGGGGAATCTGGAATTTCAGATTTCAAATTTCGGATTTTCGGAACGTCGGCAACCATTCGATCGAGCGTTGATGACCGGAGCAATTCCAGCCTTGTGCCTGCTTTGAGGACTGAATTGCTCGAAACCTGCCCTGCGCCTGTCGAAGGGGCAGCGGAACGACCCGGACCGGAATCGTTCACGTCCGAGCTGAATTCGAACAGCCACACGTCGTTGCCGTCCGGCGGCTCGGCGGACTGACGGATCAACGTGCCGGCGGCGTCTCTGAGAATAAAACCATCCCGGAGCAGAGGTTTCTCGATGGCCGGTTCCATGGTGGGTGGCGCCGCGGCGGCAAGGCTGGCAAATAGCCCAAGAATCAGAATCGTCCCTAACTTGCTCATAAACTTCACATTCTGCTCTTAGATCCAACTTACCTCTGGCGGAGTGATTCTTGCAGTTGTATGATGGCCTGCGTTGGCTCATCCGCAAGTTGCACGAAAGCACTACTATCCGGGTCGTCGGTTGCGACCAAATCGACCAGCGGCCTCCAGAACGTGCCCACAAGTATAATCGGTTTGTCGGCCTTGAGAAAGCCCTTGTTCCTGAGCTCCCAGACCTTCGCCAGTTCCAGCAGTGTTCCCGTGCCCCCGGGCAGGACCAGATAGGCCTGCCCCAATTCTATCAGCGTATCGAGCCGTTCGTCGAGCGAAGTCGTCACGATTGTACGCGTGACGTACTCGTTCGCTTTGCTGGACTTGAAAGCCGAACAGGTGACGCCGATGACCTGGCCACCCGCCTGCGCGGCGCCTTTGGCGGCTGCAAGCATGGTCCCGCCGTAACCACCGTTGGCGATGGTGAAGCCAGCCTGGGCCAGCAGTCTGCCCGTCTCCAGGGCAAGCGTATAGGCGGCATCCGCCTGCTCCGCTCGGCCCGTCCCGAAAATGGTCACTATTTTCTCAGGCATTAGCCTTGTTTCGCGTGTAGTTCAGAAGCCCCGCTGAGAGCAGGATTTCTCTATCTCTATTGGAAAGCTCCAGCTTGCCGACAAATTCCAATGAGTTGTCAGCTTTTACAATTTTGACTTTGTTACTTGCCTTGACTGCTTTGAGCAGACCATCTATTTGAAGTTCATCGTCGCGCTCGATTTTGTCATAGTCGTCCGGGTCGGCAAATTCGAGTGGCACGATGCAGAAGTTGACCAGGTTCGCCTTGTGAATTCGCTCGATGCTTTTTGCGATGACGATCCGCACGCCGAGATACATCGGGCACAGTGCGGCGTGTTCTCTCGATGATCCCTGGCCGTAACTTTCGCCCGCGACGATGACGCCCCCTATGCCCTTGTGCTTCAATTCGAGCGCCCGTTGGGCAAAAGTCGGCTTGCCCTCGTCACTGAAGCAATTGAACACGACCCTGGCGTATTCGGGGACGTTCGAGCGAAGCTTCAAGAAGGTCCCGGCGGGCATGATATGGTCGGTGGTGATTTTGTCGCCGCACTTGAGCAGGACTTTGCCCGTCAGTTTCTCCGGCAACGGTCTTGGCGTCTCGGGCACCACGATTGTGGGCCCGCGCAGAACCTCCAACGTTGCCGCTTCCTTTTCGCCCGGAGGCGCCTCTATCATATTGTCGTTGATGCTGAATTCGTTTGGCAGGTTTATTCGAGGATACTTCAGCCCGAACAGGTCGCGCGCATCCCTCGGGTCCGTAATCCGGCCGGTCAAGGCCGAGACGACAGCCGTCTCCGGGCTGACCAGATAGACCCGGTCGCCCTTTGTCCCGCTTCGGCCCGCAAAATTCCTGTTGAAGGTGCGCAGGCTCACGACGCCGTCGGCCGGCGAGAAGCCCTGCCCGATGCACGGCCCGCAGCCCGATTCCAATATCCGCGCGCCCGCCGAGATCATCTCCGCCAGAGCCCCGTTTTCCGCTAACATGTTCAGGACTTCTCTGCTGCCCGGTGCGATTGCGAATTCGACCATCTCGTCGATGCGCCGCCCTTTCAGCGCCGCCGCGGCCATCATCAGATCGGCGAAGCTCGAATTTGTACAGCTTCCAATCACGACCTGGCGGGTTTCCAGCCCGGCAATCTCACGGATGGGCCTGACGTTATCCGGCGAAGACGGACAGGCCGCCATCGGCTCAAGCTCATCCAGTCTTATTTCAATCACGCGGTCATATTCGGCGTCGGCATCGGCCGCCAATGGCCGGTAGTCTTCTTCCCGCTTCTGGGCGCCCAGGAACTTCCCGGTCTGCTCGTCGCTGGCGAAGATGCTCGTCGTCACGCCCAGCTCGGCGCCCATATTCGTGATGGTCGCCCGCTGCGGGACGGACAATGTCGCCGCGCCGGGGCCAAAGTACTCGACCACCCAGCCGACGTTTCCTTTCGTCGTCAGGATGCCGAGCAGCTTGAGAATCACGTCTTTGGCAGCCACCCAATCGTTCAATTCACCGGTCAGCTTGACTCCCAGGACCTTCGGGCATTTCAGATAGAACAGCCCGCCGGCCATGGCGACGGCGACGTCCAGCCCGCCCGCCCCGATGGCCAACATGCCGATTCCGCCGCCGGTGGGCGTATGGGAATCACTGCCCAGCAAAGTTGCGCCGGGCTTGCCGAACCGCTCCAAGTGGACCTGATGGCATATCCCGTTGCCGGCGCGCGAGTGATAAACACCCGACTTGGCGGCGACGGTTTGCAGGTACAAATGGTCGTTGTGGTTTTCGGGGCCAAAGCCGGCCATGTTGTGGTCCACATAGCTGACCGACAAATCGGTTTTGACCCGCCCCAGACCGATGGATTCGTACAGCAGAAAGGCCGTCGTTCCGGTGGCGTCCTGCGTCAGCGTCTGGTCAATCCGAATTCCAATCTCCTGGCCTGCCGCGAGCCTGCCCTCGACCAAATGCTCCCCAAGTATTCTATGTACAAGTGTTTGTCCCAATTTTGCACTCCTGAAAATCAAAGCAGGTAGTCTAACACAAAACCTGGGCAAAAACAAACCCGGACGAATGGTATTTTGCCTGGGCGTTTAATGAAGAATGGGCCTGGCCCCGCGGGGCGCCAGGCCCATCTGCTATCGCAGCAGGGATTATCTCGGCGCGATCCGGTCACCGAGCGATGGGGTCCCGTTGTTCGCAGTGACGCCGTAAGGCGTTACCTTCAAATGCCCTTACGGGCACACTACAAACTGTCACCAATCGCGCACGACGACCCCATCTTCCCCGACCAAGTATTGCTCTGCACCTTTGACCTTCAGATTATAGACTTTGCCGACAAAAGGCACGGCTCTCTTGACGACGCTCTCGATGCGAACCGAGCCGTTCAGCGTTCTAAGCGCAAGCCCCTTTTTGAGATTCGGGGTTGCGATCCATCGTCCCGATTCGAGCATGAAGTAATGCGAGCCTACAACGCTGATGCAATGCCCCGTTTCCAGCACGATGTCACGGCATTCGAACGCCCCGTTATGCTCCTGGAGCCTCTCCAACGAAGACGTCGCCGAAAGTTGTCTGCCGACGAAACGACCCGCCAAGGAGATCGGGACAAGCCTGCCATCGACCCATACAGGCGTCTCCGGGGTGAAGCACGCCCTGCCCTTGACCTCCCCACCGCCTTGGGCGTCATTTACCACCAATGAATCCGTTCTTCCCTTGGGTTCGCTTGTCAGTGTCGGCGGCGCGCCGATTCGCACGTCTGTGCCATTCCAGAAGGTGTAAATGTTGTCGTCGTTGACGCCGCAGAAAGACTGCTTTTCAAAGCTCACGTGGTTGTCGAGAAACAGCACGTTTTGGCCGTCTTCCTGGTGGGAAATGGAATTGCCGGCTCTTATGGCGTCTCTTCCGCCGGTCGGTGAATAGAGGCCCGGAAATTGTCTGGCCTCCCCGGCAGGCGAGGCGAGCCACGGATTCCTGTCGGCCGCGACCGCCAGGCCCGGCTCGCTGGCCGTAGTCAGAGCGTACAGGCCGAAAGGCATGTGATAGGCGTAGCTGCAATGCTTTTTCGGCTCCGGCCCGAAATCCCACAGATCGATAAGGTCCCGGTTGCCTGCGTTGTACTCATTGGGTTTGAACTCCGTCGTGCCGGAATCGCTCTTGCAAACGAAGGACTTGGGCGTCACCTCGGCATATTTCACCAGCAGGTAGAAACAGGACGAGATACTGCCCGTGCCGGCGCTGCCATCGTTTGCCAGACCGTAGGCGCCAATCCGATTGACGGCCTGCCAGTTGGGTATTTTCGCGGCCCACTTGCTGTTTCGACCGCCCGAGCGCGGCAGCTCGTCGTCGTAATCGTTGCTGTAGATAAGCATGGCTTTGCCGAGGCCGGACAGGTTCGTCCCGCAGACCATCCGAAAGGCGATCTGCCTGACCCTGGACAGGGCGGGCATCAAAATGCCCATCAAGAGAGCGATGATCGCAATCACGACCAGCAGCTCCACTAATGTAAAACCTTTGCGTTTCATTTTCTTTCTCCTTTACTTTGTCGGAGATTCGCACGCCCGGCCGTTTCTGAGCACGTTTTGACAGTCAGTTTCGTACAAATAAGTCCAACGCGCCATCCGGATCGCATTATGACACGTACCGCTAAACGCCATTTCTTCGCGAATCTCCACGTTTGTGTTCTTTCGCTCAAAAACGGTCGGCCAATAGCAACTTCACAGAGCAGACTTCGCAGACAAACCCCGCGCCATCGCGTCTGGCCCCAAGAGAGCCGAGCTTTTGGAAGGCAGGTCTAAAGTATGAAACGACGAGTGAGTATGATGACAACCTGGATTATGATGAAGTTTTCAAACCTGCCTTGTTGTTTTCCATAAAGGCGCAAACCCTATGCGCGAGACTGCCCTCAACACAAAATCCAAGGCCTAACTGAAAAAGAACCACATGTCGGCAGGCGAGTTTAAGATATGATCAACAGGCAAAATATGATGACGACTCAAATTATGAAGGTAATCACGTCTGCCTACTTCCACATACGATGTCGGCAAAAGTTGGTTCGTTTATTTAGAGAATCTTGTCAAGTTTTATCGCTTTGCCTGAGAAAAATCAGGTCTTTTTTCTTTTGTTCTGGGCCGGCTTATTGACGGGCCAGGGTTGTACGCCGCACCGAGCCGCCCAGGACTCATACATTGTCTTTAACTGTTCAACTTTTTCCGGATGTTCTTCCGCCAGGTTGGCCAACTCCGTGCGGTCCGCTTCGAGGTCGTACAATTCCCATCCGCCCGGATGTCGGGAAACCAGTTTCCATTTGCCCTGGCGGACGGCGCGGTTGCCCTCGTGCTCCCAGTAAATCGCTTCACGCTCGATGGGTTTGTTATCGAAGGCCGGCAGCAAGCTTTTACCTTCCATCGGTTTTATTGCGCTGCCCTTGCACTCGGTGGGGTACTTCGCCTGGGCGGCATCGACACACGTTGCCATAATGTCAATCAGATGCCCCGGCTGGTGGCGAAGCTTGCCATGTGCTTTGATTTGCGCCGGCCAGTGGGCAATCAGGGGCGTGGAAATTCCACCCTCATGGACCCAGTGCTTGTAAAGGCGGAACGGCGTATTGCTGGAATTGGCCCAGGGCTTGCCGTAGGCGATGTAGGTATCCGCCGGGCCGGGCATCACGCCGTGCCCCGTGCGGACCGGACGGCCGTCGCGCGTGACGGTCGGCTGCATCCTGGTTTGCAGCTCGTCCTTGCCCATGGGTTTGAGAACCACCGGCTCCGACGGGTTGGGCTTTATCGGGCCGTTGCTGCCGTATTCCTCGGCGCAGCCGCCGTTATCGGCCAGGAAGAAAACCAATGTATTCTCGAAACGGCCGGTTTTCTTCAACTCTGAGACGATGCGTCCCACGCCCTGGTCGAGGCAGTCCACCATCGCCGCATAGACCTCCATCCGGCGCTCGAACCACGGCTTGTCCTCGGCCTCGCTCCAGGGCGGCACGGCTGAATCGCGCGGCGTGATCTTCCACGGGCTCTTGACGATTCCCATTTCGATCATTCGCTTGTGCCGCTCGGCGCGCAGCGCATCCCAGCCCCCATCATAGCGGCCTTTGTACTTGGCGATGTCCTGGGGAAGAGCGTGCATCGGCCAGTGCGGCGCCGTGAAGGCGACGTAGATGAAGAAGGGATTCTCCGGCGTGTGCTCGCGAATGAAGGTCACAGCGTTATCTGCAATAGCGTTGGTGTAATAGAAGTTCTCGCTGTCGGGCACGATCTGCGTGTTGTCGCGCGTCAACGAATTAGGGTCATAGTAGCTGCCCGCCCCGTGGATCGTCCCAAAGAAGCGGTCGAAACCGCGCTGGCACGGCCAATTGTGCTTATCGCCATCAGGCGTTACAGACCTGGTCACGTGCCATTTGCCCGCCATGTACGTGCTGTAGCCTGCCTGTTTGAGCACCTCGGCGATGGTGACACAACGATTGTTCAGGTCGCCGCGATAAGCATCGTAGCCTTTGTCATCCATCATGTGCCCGACGCCGGCCTGGTGTGGATAAAGACCGGTCATCAGCGAGGCCCTCGTCGGACAGCAGCGCGCGGTGTTATAGAA
>Ga0307380_10008694_pt1 | contig 12985 bp, 12 predicted proteins | sample UN3MG_FD_202239 | JGI IMG/M metagenome (GOLD analysis project Ga0307380, IMG submission 202239) | Soil microbial communities from Risofladan, Vaasa, Finland - UN-3 | ecosystem: Environmental > Terrestrial > Soil > Coastal area > Acid sulfate soil | place: Finland: Risofladan, Vaasa | collected... | reverse complement strand
GTCGTGGTGCCGTCGAGGACGGCCACGTACGTCGGCTTCTGGTCGGCCTTCACAGCTTCTCCAGTTCCGCGCGCAGGTGCTCGTGGTACAGAGCGTGCGCCTTCTCGGCCGGGGTCGCGCCACCGAGGATCACGCCGGCCCGGCTGCGGTCGACCAGCGCCAGGCCGGTGAGCGCGGAGGGTTCACGGCCGAGCGCCGCGGTGACGTCCACGCCGAGGTCCGTAGCCGACAGCTCGGCGATCGCCGCCTGCCTCACGGCGAGCCGGTCGCTCAGCGTGGGCACCCGCAGGTGTGAGACGACGGCATTGCCTACGGCCAGCACGCAGGGCGCCCGCATGGTCGCCCGGACGAGCCCGTCGTCGGCTGCGAAGGTGACCCGAAGGCCGTCGTCCCCGGCCGGCTCGATCTCCGTGACCTGGGTGACGCACGGGCGCCCAAGCATCTCGGCGACGACGAACGGGATCGTCCCGTCGTCGCCGGGGCTGTTGCTGCAGCCCAGCAGCAGGACGTCGTCGCCCGACTCTCGCGCACAGGCCGCGACGAGCGCCGCCGTGGCCGAGGGGGCGAAGTCGAGGCCGGCGTCGTTGCTCACGCCGCCCGCCCGCCCGGTCTCATCGGGCGCGACGCCCGGACCGACGCGCGCGGCGAGCTCGTAGCCGAGCGCCCGCAGGGTCTTGAGGAAAGGATCGGCCTCGCGGCCGGCGACGGAGAACGCCATGAGGCCGGTCTCGAGCCCCTGCTCGGCGCGCGCGTCGCGCAGGCGCAGCGCCAGCTCGAGCGCGCTCTCGTCGAAGGTGTCCAGGACGCGGCGCACGTAGCGGGTGTCGACGCCGTCTTTGGCGGCCCTCACCCAGTCGGACGCGCGCAGCGCCTCGTAGTCGGGCGTCACTTTGAAGCCGACGGCGATCCGCAGCGAGCTCACCGGCGTCGCTCCTCGTCGAGTCTTCGCGGCGCCGGACCCGCCTGCGGCCGGCGCCGCCGTCGCCCGCTCACAGCGGGATGATCGTTCCCTTGTTCATGATGCCGTTCGGGTCGAACGACTTCTTGAGCGTCTCGAGGATGTAGTAGGACGAACCGTACTCGTCCTTGACCCACGGCGCTCGCGCCTTGCCCATCCCGTGATGGTGGACGATGGAGCCGCCACGCTTGAGCGTCTCCTCGCAGATGATGGAGATGATCGGCAGATAGTACTTCTCCGTCTCCTCCTCGGGTCCGACGCCGACCACGTTGAAGAAGTAGTTGAAGTACATGTTGGTGCCGTTGATGTAGCTATGGGAAGAGTGGCCGCCCATCATCGTGATGTCTGGGATCTCGGCGATGATGCGCGCCTTGGCCGTCTGGTAGATGTCGTTGATCGAACTCCAGTCGGCGGAGATCTCCGTGGTGCGGTTCACGTTGCGCGTCTGGCGGATGCGCTCGTCCTCGGCCGTGATCTTGCTCGCGTCCCAGCAGAGGTCGTTGAACCAGGTCTCGATGTACTCGCTTGGCACCTGCGTGCACTCGGGGTGCTTCGCGACGATCCCGGCGATACCGTCGGCGGTCGCGCTGGCGATCCCCGGCGCGCCCTCGGCCATGAAGAGGAGCACGCAGTCGTCCTCGGCGGCGAAGTGGGAGAAGTGGATGCCGGCGTCCCCGGGGTCATAGACCCGCGCCACCGACGGCTTGTAGCCGTTGACCATGACCTCGCGCAGGACCTCGAAGCCGGTCTTGATGTCTTTGAGCGTCCAGCCCAGGAACACGTTGTTCTCCGGGAAGTAGGGGAAGAGCTTGACCGTCACCTCGGTGATGAAGCAGAGCGCGCCTTCGTTGCCGATGACGACGTGACGGATGTCGGGGCCGGCGGCGCGGCGCGGCACGTTCTTGATACGTGCGATCTCGCCGCCGGGAAAGACGGCTTCGAGGCCGACGACCATGTCCTCGATGCCGCCGTACAGGGTCGAGAACTGGCCGATGCTGCGCGTCGCGACCAGGCCGCCCATGTGCGCCACCGGCTTGGACTGCGGCGAATGGCCCGTGGTGAGCCCGAGCTCGCGGGCGCGGTCCTCGAGCGCCTGCAGCGGAACGCCGCACTGGCAGGTGGCCTGCATGTTGTAGGGGTCGACGCTCACGATCGCGTTCATGCGCGAGCCGTCGATGATGACGGAGTCGGGCACGACGCTCTCGAGGCCGCCTTCGGTCGCCGTGCCCCCCGTACGCGGGATGACGTTGACCTCGTTCTCGCCCGCGAAGCACAGGATCTCGGCGACCTGCTCCGCGCTCCCGGGCAGGACTATCGCCGCCGGCACGGGCGCAGTGTGCACGTCGAAGATGTTCTGCAGCTTGCGGAAGTTGTCGACGCTGCTCTCGACGAGGACGCGCTCGTCGGTGACGACCGCATCGGGTCCCACGATGCGCTGCAGGCCCTTCGCGATGGCTTCTCTGCTCAGTGGCATGTCGGCGTTCCTTTGCGTGTGCTTTGCTTGTCCGGGGTCAGTGGAAGATCGAGAAGGACTGTTCGAGGATCGGGTCCGTGGCCTCGTGGATGGCCCTGTACACCGTATCGTTCATCCGGTGATAGACGCCGTGGTTCACCGGGTCGGGGGCGAACCGCTCGCGCTCACGCTTCATGGCCGCGGCGGCGGCCATGAGATCGGGATACACGCCGGTGGCCACAGCGGCGCAGATGGCGGACCCCAGGCTGGCGCCGCGCCTCCCGGCGTTGCGCGACGCGGGGATGCCGAACACGTCGGCAAAGATGCGCATGAAGAGCGGGCTGTTGGCGCCGCCGCCGGAGATGACGAGCTCCCGCAGGTCGATGCCGAGCTCCGCGCACATCGCATCCGCGTTCTGCTTCATCGTGAGGGCGATCGCCTCGAGGATCGACCGGTAGAGATGGCCTCTGGTGTGCCGGGCATCGAAGCCGATGATCTCGCCCTTGCGGAAGGGTTTGTGCGTCGGGGCGAGCCAGTCGAGGACCGTCATCAAGCCGTCGCTGCCGGCGGGGACCTGCTCCGCCTCGCGCTCCAGGTACTCCTCGCGTGACGTGTCCTGGGAGGCCGCGACGGCGGCGACCTCCGGACCGAGCAGATCGAGGAACCAGGTCAGCGTCCACATGCCGCGGCGCACGCCGGCGCTCTCGTAGAGGTAGCGGTGCGGGACGCAGGCGAAGTTCGTCCAGAACTCCACCGTCTCCTTGCGGTTCTCGTAGCCGTGCACCATCGACGCGATGTAGGTGCCGAGCGAGACGAGCGCCGTGTGCTCCTTCAAGGAGCCGGAGCCCAGTGCCTCGACCGCCTTGTCGTTGGCGGTGGTCACGACCGGCAGCCCCTCCGGGATACCGGTCGCCGCGGCCGCCTCCGGCGTGACGTAGCCGGCGACGTCGCCGGGCATCTGCAGTTCGAACAGCAGGTCGCGTGTGAGATTGAACTCCTCGAGCACCGTGGGATCGTCGCTCCACTGCCAGGTGTCAGTGTCGATCGGCCACTGCAGGACGATGTTGTTGGCCGCGCTGTCGCGGAACTCACCGGTGAAGCGGTGCGTGATGTAGCCGGACGAGGTCGTCGCGTAGGCGAGCTCGGGGTCGTCCGGGAGGTAGGGCTGGTACGCGCGCGCGTCCATCCAGCTCACCACCGGCTGCAGCAGCGAGCCGTCCTCTTTCAGGAAGGCCTTGCAGCAGCGGATCGTGCACAGGCCGACGCCGACGATCTCCTCGGGGTCGCCCGGGAACTTGGTCATCGCCTCCCTGCTGGCCGCCACGATCGACTCCCACAGGTCGTCGTCGGGGTGCTCCACGATGCCGTAGTGGGGGCGGTCCATCGCACGCAGCCCTTGCCTGCCCTCGCAGACCACGTTTCCCTCAAAATCGAAGACGACGACCTTGGAGCTCTGCGAACCGCCGTCGATACCGATCAGGTACTTCCCTGCCGGCCTGGTGTCCTCTGCCATCGCGTTTCCCTCCCTGCCTAGCGCACGAGGTAGCCGCCGTCTACCACGAGGACGTGGCCGCTGACGTAGTCCGAGGCGCGGCTGGCGAGGAACACGGTGGCGCCCATCAGGTCCGCCGGGTCGCCCCAGCGCGCGGCCGGGATGTGGTCGAGCACGCGCTGGTTGGTCACCGGGTCGCTGCGCGTCGCGGTCGTGATCTCCGTGGCGTAGTAGCCCGGCGCGATACCGTTCACCTGGATGCCGTGCTCGGCGAGCTCGTCGGCGTACGCTTTGGTGAAGCCGGCGAGGCCGTGCTTCGTTGCCGCGTAGGCCGCCGACCAACGGCCGCCGAGGAACGAGAAGAGCGAGCAGATGTTGATGATCTTGCCGGCGCGCTGCGGGACCATGACCTTGGCCGCCTCGTACGCCGTCTCGAAGGCGGCAGTGAGGTTCACGGCCACGGTGGCGTCCCACTGCGGGCGGCCGAACTCGAGAACGCTCGCGAGCGGGCAGATGCCGGCGCTGTTCACAAGGATGTCGAGTGAGCCGAGACGGTCGACGCAGGCGGCGACGATCTCGGCTGGCGTGCCCGGAGCCGTGATGTCGGCCTTCATGTACTCAAAGCGGCCGCCTTCGGCCGCGACCAGCTCGCCGGTGGAGCCGTCGTCGTCGACGATGCTCGGCGCGAAGACGCTGGCGCCGGCCTTGGCGAGCGCCAGCGTGAACGCCTGGCCGAGACCGGTGTTGCCGCCGGTCACGATGGCGTTCTTCCCCTCGAGAGAGAAGTAGTCCATCGCGAAGTCACTGATGTCCGTCAAGGCACTCTCCTTCGGTACCGGTAGGCAGGGCTCTCGGGCCCGCAGTATTCGACCGGATGTTCGTCAAGTCAAGCCGCTCGGAGAACATCCTGCCGCCGGGCGGCCGTCACGCAGCATTTCTCGCGGCGCGGAGCCGGGCTCCGCGCGTCCTCGGTCGACCCATGGTCCGGCTTCACTCGGGCTCGAGCTCCGCGGGGAAGCCGGGTGCGCGCAGGTCGGTGCCCACGGCCTCCTCGAGCATCTTGACGACCATCGGCGACTGCGCGCCGCCGCCGTATATCGCCCGGGCGCGGGCGAAGATCTGCTCCGTGAGGCCGCCGAGCTCCAGAGGCACGCCGAACTCACGGCCCATCTGGTGCGCGAAGTAGAGGTCCTTGCGGGCCAGGTCCATCGTGAAGTTGATGTTGTAGCTGCCGTTCAGGATCAGCTGGCCCTCGGTCTCGTGGACGAAGCTGTTGCCGGAGCTGGCCTTGATCACGTCCCAGGCCAGCTTGAGGTCGATGCCGCCCTTCTTGGCGAGCATGAGCGCCTCGCCGTCGGCGACGAGGTGGATGAAGGCCAGCATGTTGGTGATCACCTTGATCACCGAGGCCTGGCCCAGCTCGCCGATGTAGAACACCCGCCCGCCCATCGCGTCGAAGGCGGGGCGGTGCTTCTCGTAGACCTCCTGCTTGCCGCCGACGAGGACGGTGATCATCCCGGCCTCGGCGCGATGCACGCCGCCGGTGACCGGCGCCTCGAGCGTCTCGATGTCTCTGGCTGCGGCGAGCCTCGAGAGGCGCTGCAGCTCGTGGGCGTCGTTGGTGCTCATGTCGATCCAGGTGCCACCGGGGGCGAGGGACTCCAGGACGCCGCCTTCCTCGGCGACCACGGAGGCCACCGCCTCCGGCGAAGGCAGGCACGTGATGACCGTGTCCGACGCACGCGCGGTCTCCTCGATGGAGTCGGCGCAGGTGGCGCCCGCCTTGCCGAGCTCGACGGAGCAGCTGGCGTCCACGTCGTAGACGGTGAGCGGGAAGCCGGCGCGCAGCAGGCTCCCGGCCAGGTGCCTGCCGAGGGCGCCGAGCCCGATGTAGCCGATCCTGAGCGTCATGTGTCCTCCGTTCGGTTCATCATTCCTGTGGGGGCCGCGCCGCTACTCGCGCCGGGCGCGGCGCACGCTCTCCGCGTCTACGCCGCAGATGGCGGCGAGCTCGTCGATCTGGTCCGCTGCGAGGCACGACCTCTCCTGGTGCTTCGCCAGCAGACGCGTGACCTCCGCCTCGGTGACGTCGTTCTCGGTGACGCCGTCCTCCACCCACTTCTCGTACGAGAACCGGTTGGAGACAGACGGCAGGTAGTGCTCGCCGGCGCGGATGCGGCGCGCCGTTTCACGCTCGGACAGATAGCCGCCGCCGGGCCCGACCTTGGCGATGCTCCCGGTCGCCAGGGTCGCGTCCGAGACCTCGACTTCCGCCTGCAGCCGCCGCGCCATCGCCGCGATCTCGTTGTCGACCACCGACTGCGGCAGGTACATCGTGTTGTGCGAGTCGATGAGGCCCCATCCGGTGACGATGTCCGGGTTGGCGCCGCAGACCGTGCCGAGTTTGAGCGCCTTCTCGTAGCCGGTCTGCAGGCCGGCGTGCTTGCTGTCGGTGGACATGCCGGGGTTGAGGGTCGGCACGCCCAGGTAGTGGCCGACCTCCGTGGCCATGGCGCCCATGAGCGCGCTCTCGACGTTGCCCATCGAGAAGGTCGTGCGCAGCATGTCGAGCACACCCGACCCGAAGCAGAAGATGAGCCGGGCGCCGGGAGCCGCGACCTGCAGCGCCGTCGCGGCGCCGAGGAACTCGGCGACACCCTGGACGACGGAGCCGGCGAGGGTGACCGGCGAGGTCGCACCGGCGATGGACATCGAGTAGGCGTGGACCGGCACGCCGTGCCGGGCCAGGGCGACGTGGATGTCGAGGGCCGGCCCGTCGATCTGCAGCGGCGAGGCCGCGGTGACCACGGTCGAGATCCTCGGCCGCTCCTGGAAGCGCTCGAGGTCGCCGGCGAGCGCCTCGCAGATACGGCCGACGGCCACCGGGTCGCCCGGAGGGTCGACGAAGGTCACGTGCTTGGTGGTCTCGGTGAGTAGCGTGAAGTACTCGACGAGCTCGCGGCGCTCGGCGGGCACGTCCGTCGCGCTCACCTGCGTCCACATGATGTCGAGCTCCGGCAGTTCGTCCATGAGGCCGGTGCACTCGCGCAGGTCCCGCAGCGTGCTGGCGCGGCGGATGCCGGTGCGGTAGTCGAGCGTCTTGGCGACGCAGCCGCTGGGCGCGAAGTGAAAGGGCTCGCCCTCGGCGAGCAGGACGTCGTCGTCCGGCGTCGCTCCGGCGAACACGACCTCACGCGGGCACTGCGCGAGCGCCCACTCGACGAGCTCGCGCGGCAGGCGGGCGACGCCGGTGTCGGCGTCTACCGCGGCGCCGCGCGCGGCCAAATCCGGCAGGCCGGCCGAACCGGCGAAGCGCATGCCCACGCCGGCGAGCAGCTCCATCGCCTCGTCGGCGATCCGGCTCTTCTCGGCCTCGGACAGCCAGGCCGTGCTCACTTTCATGGCCACACACCTCCACCAGGTCCGCACATGCAACGCCGGTGGCGTGCCGGCGTTGGGGCGTCGCCCCGGGGCACAATTGCACCAGACAGAGGAGATGTCAAGAATGCACCACTCGTTCACAGGACTTCCTCGCTCCAGACCACTCATCGCAACGACAATGGTTGCGATTTCGTTGGAAACCAAAAAGAATGGGCGACGACCCGTGGACAGGTCGGCTACAGGAGGAGTTCCATGATCAGAGCCGGGCAGAGGCCGTTCGGCACCGTGGAGATGGACGAGCTCGATCGCCGCATCATGACGCTGCTGCGTCCGAACGCGCGCCGCACGTACGCCAGCATCGCACGCGTCGTCGGCGTCTCTGAGCCGACCGTTCGCAATCGCGTCGACCGCCTCATCACCGGGGGTGCGATCTTCCCCATGGCGAGGGTCAACCCGGCCGCCATCGGGTTTCCCGTCGACGCGATGGTCGGCATCCGCGTGCACCGCGGCTACGCGAAGGGCGTCGGCGCGAGCCTGGCGGCGATGGAGAACGTCGCCTACGTCGGCTATACGACCGGGTCGTTCGATATCCTCATCGAGGTCCACCTGCCGGACAACGAGGGGCTCTACAAATTCCTCAACGAGGATCTCGAGGAGATCGAGGGGATCGCGCACACCGAGACGTGGCACATCCTGCGCACCGACAAGACCAACTTCGAGTGGGAAGGCGAGAACGTCGGCAAGGCGCCACTCGACGGCGACGGCGACGGCGACGGCGATGGCGACGCCGACGGAGAGCGTTCTTGACATCACCTCGCGGCTGATGTGTAGTGGCCGCTAATTGACCGGTTGATTAGTGCGGGCGACGCTGCGTCCGGCGGCGGCCGCCTCACGAGGAGGTACGGCATGACGAACGAAGCCCGGGTGCCGACCCGTATGGGCGACGGCACCTTCACGCAGATGACGCGCAGCGAGATCCGCGCCGATCTCGTCGCCGGCTCGGAGGTCGCGGCCAAGCGCGCCAAGGTGCCGCTGCTCACCGACGACGAGATCGACCATCTGCTCGAGATCTATGCGTCGCCGCTGCGCTTCATCGGCGTCGACGTCGGCGAGGAGATCGTCCTCAGCTGCGATGGCACCGGCATGAAGACGCACGCGACGCGTATCCAGGACCTGCAGTCCTACGAGCAGTGGATGGGCGCCGACCTGCTGGAGCTCTGCGTCGGCGATTACTCGCTCAAGGTGGTGCGCACGATCCTCGCCTACGAGGCGCAGTACATGCACGACGCCCAGCTGTGCACGATCGCGCCGCTTCAGTACGGCGTGATGCCCAACCTGGGCCTCTACTCCAAGCCCGACGGCCCCTGCGACAACTGGAACGAGTTGCTTCCGCTGGGGAAGATCGCGGAGGCGCGCGCCGCCGCCGAAGAGGCCGTCGAGATGGCCGTCGTCGACATGGTCAAGCTCGCCGAGTCGCAGTGGGAGGCGGGCGCGGACGCGATCGACTGGGACACCACCGGAGCCTCCGGCGACCCGGAGTTCCTGGCCGCGCTGCGCGCCACCAAGATCATCCGCGAGAAGTACCCGGACATGGGCGTGCAGCTGGGCATGGCCGGCGAGTTCGTGCTCGGCATGCACGGCCAGCTCGAGTACGACGGGGTACGCCTCGCCGGCCTCTGGCCGCGCGAGCAGTTGCTGCTGGCGCAGAAGGCCGGCGCCACGATGTTCGGCCCTGTCGTCAATGTGAACACCGGCAAGTCACTCGCCTGGAACATGGCCCGCGCCATCGCCCTGATCAAGCCGTGCATGGAGGTGGCCACCATCCCGGTGCACCCCAATGCCGGCATGGGCGTCGGCGGCGTGCCGATGTTCGTCCATCTGCCCTCCGACGCAGTTTGCCGGGCGGCCAAGTCGTTCGTCGAGCTGCTGCACGTCGACGGGTTGTAGGTGGGCTCGGGCGATCCGCACGGAATGCACAACGCCCACGCGCAGGCGGCGAGCATCGGCGGTATTCGGGCAGGCGGAGACCTGGTTGCCCGTATGCAGATGACTCGGGGCATGCGCCTCAAGGAAGCCAAGCAGTACGTCGCCGACAAGCTCGGCGTCACGCCCTTCGACCTCTCGGACCCGGTCGCCATGACCGACGTCCGTAACGAGCACGGCTTCGGACGCGTCCACAGCTATGCGATCAGCCAGCCGTGGCAGGCCAACCAGATCGAGGCCAAGTTCAACATCGCCCGGGTGCTGGACGTGCCGATCAACAGCGTCGAGAAGTTCAAGGAACGCACGGCGGGAGGCTGACGATGATTCGTAACCCGCGCGCGGGCGCGCGCAAGAGCGGCGGCTTCAGGCTCGAGGTGTTCACCGACGACGAGCTGCGCGAGATCCACGGCGCGACACTCGAAGTCCTGGCGCACACCGGCGTCTTCGTCGAGGACGAGGAGGCCCGCGAGATCTTCGCGGAGGCGGGCGCCGACGTCGACCGCGAGAAGAACGTGGTGCGCCTGCCGGCGCATCTCGTCGAGGACGCGGTCCGCTCGGCGCCCTCCACCGTCGTGATGTGCGGCCGCGACCCGGCCAAAGACGTCGTGCTCGAGGATGGCCGGGTCGGCTTCACCAACTTCGGCGAGGGCATCCAGGTCGTGGATCCGTACACCGGCGAGCTGCACGACAGCCGCAAGCAGGACGTCGCCGATTGCACGAAGATCATCGACGCCCTGCCCGAGATCGACGTGGTCGAACGGCCGCTCGGCGCCCACGACGTGCCGCCGGACACGGCGTCGCTTCACAACGCCGAGGCGATCTTCACCAACACGACGAAGCATGCCACCATCGGACCGCTCTCGGGCTTCTGCGCCCGCAAGATGATCGACATGGCGGCGGCGATCGTCGGGGGGCGGGAGCAGCTGCGCCGCCGCCCCATCCTCTCGTTCCTCACCTGTCCGGTGAGCCCGCTCAAGCTGGTCAAGGACGCCTGCGAGATCATCATCGAGGGTGCCCGCGCCGGCATCCCGGTCAACGTTCTCTCCATGGCGATGGCCGGCGGCTCGTCGCCCGTCAGCCTCGCCGGGACGCTGGTCTCGCACAACGCCGAGGTGCTCAGCGGCATCACGCTGGCGCAGCTCACGCAGAGGGGCGCGCCGGTCATCTACGGCTCCTCGACCACGGCCCTGGACCTGCGCTTCGCCAGCGCCTCGGTGGGCAGTCCCGAGTGCGGCATGATCGGCGCCGGGGTCGCTTGCCTCGCGCGCTTCTACCTGCTGCCCAGCTGGGTCGCCGGTGCGTAGGGCGACTCCAAAGTGGCGGACGCCCAATCCGGTCACGAGAAGACGATCACCAGCCTGCTGCCGGCGTTGGCAGGGGCCAACCTGATCTACGGGCTGGGGATGCTGGAATCGGGCGTCACCATCGACTACGCGCAGCTCGTCATGGACGCCGAGTTCGCGCGTATGGTCAAGTACTGCGTCCCGGGGATCCCGGTGACCGACGCGACGCTGTCGGCCGACGTGATCGCGGAGGTCGGACCGTTCAGCGATTTCCTCTCGCACGACGACACGTTCAAGGGCATGCGCGGGCAGTCGTCATCGAAGCTCATCGACCGGCGGGTCCGCGAGGAGTGGACCGCCGACGGGGCGACGACGTTGTACGACCGCTCGCTCACCGAGGCCCGGCGCATCCTGGAGACGCACCAGCCCGAGCCACTGCCGGACGGCGTCGCGGCAGAACTTAAGTCGATTATCGCTGCTGCGGAGAGCGAATTAGGAGTGCACTGACGCATTGGACGGTGTAGTGTTCGGTCCGGCGTCCGGCCGCAGGCGGCTGGACGCCGGACCGAACAACGCCATCCAGGAGTGACGTGACGATGTCAGACAGCAGCAAGGAGATCGGCGCCGGCCGCGTCAGCTTCCTCAGCGAGCAGCAGAAGCGGCGCATCTACGAGACGGCCCTCGGCATCCTCGCCGACATCGGCATGGTGGTGCTGCACGAGCAGGGCGAGCAGGTCATGCTCGAGGGTGGCTGCACGAAGGATGAGGACGGCCTGGTCCACGTTCCGGCTGCGCTCGTCGAGCAGGCGCGCGAGTCGGTGCCCCGGAGCTTCGTGGTCTACGACCGCGCCGGCGAGCCGGCGATGGACCTCGGCGGCCTTCGCGCCTACTTCGGCAACGGCTCCGACGTGATGCACCTGCACGACCTCGAGACCGGCGAGCGCCGGCTCGGCAGGCTCGAAGACGTCAGCGAGGCGGCGCGTCTCTGCGACGCGCTGACCGACATCGACTTCGTCATGTCGGGCGCCTACCCCGATGGCATGGAGGCGCAGGAGGCGTACCCGCGCCAGTTCCGCGCCATGATCGCGGCCACCACCAAGCCGCTGGTCATGACGGCCGGCGGCGTCGAGACCGTCGAGCCCATGTGGCGCATGGCCTGCGCCGTGCGCGGCGGCGCCGAGGCGCTGCGCCAGAAGCCGTATTTCGTCATGTACAACCAGCCGGTCACGCCGCTCAAGCACCCGTTCGAGACGGTGGACAAGCTGCTCTTCTGCGCCGACACCGGCGTCCCATCCACCTACTGCCCCTCGCCGGTCGCCGGCGGCACGGCGCCGATCACCACGGCCGGTCAGATCACGCTCGGGATCGCCGAGGCGCTCTTCGGTCTCGTCATGCACCAGCTGCGCGCTCCGGGCGCGCCGTTCGTCATCGGGCAGGGTCCCAACACCCTGGACATGGCGACGTCGCAGTCGTCGTACAACTCCCCCGAGTTCATCCGCGCGTACGCGTGCGAGGTCGAGATGGCGAAGTGGCTGGACGTCCCCAACTGGGGCTTCAGCGGCCACACCGACGCGCAGGTCGTGGACGCCCAGGCCGGCATGGAGGCCGACGAGATCACCAAGCTCTCCATGCAGCTGGGCGCCAACCTCAACCACGACGTCGGCTACATGGACTTCGGCCTCTCCGGGTCCCTCGCCGAGGTCGTGCTGGTGGCCGAGTTCATCTCGCGCAACCGGCAGCTGCTCAAAGGGATCGAGGTCAGCGACGAGACGCTGGCCGTGGACGTGCTCAAGGCCGTCGGCCCCGGCGGCGACTACCTCGGTCAGCGGCACACGCGGCGGCATCTGCGCGGCAACCAGTGGCGCTCACAGATCCTCAACCGGGCGAGCTACGACCGCTGGATGGACGGCGGCGGCCTGGACGCTACCGAGAAGGCGCGCCAGAAGGCGCGCGAACTGCTGGCGACGCACGAGGCCGCTCCGCTGCCGGCCGGCCTGGCCGAGCTGCTCGACGCGGTGGTGCCGGCCGGCTGATAGGCTGCGCCCGTTCGGCAGAGTCCCTGGGCGTTGCCGCCGGACGCGACGGACTGCCAGGCGGGAGGCGGAGGGATGAAGGCATACCAGCTGGTCGAATGGCAACAGCCGCCGGAGCTGCGCGAGGTGCCGGTTCCCGAGCCGGCGATCGGCGAGGTCCTGCTCCGGATCGGCGGCGCGTGCGCGTGCCACACGGACCTGCGCATGATGGACTGGCCCGAGGGCACCCACGACTACGACCTGCCGTTCACGCTCGGGCACGAGAACACCGGCTGGATCGAAGCGCTTGGGCCGGGCGTCGACGGCTGGCAGATCGGCGAGCCCGTCATCGTGTACGGCCCGTGGGGCTGTGGCCGCTGCGCGGCCTGCCGTGAGGGCCGCGAGACGCTCTGCGAACGAGCC
>Ga0307380_10008693_pt1 | contig 12987 bp, 7 predicted proteins | sample UN3MG_FD_202239 | JGI IMG/M metagenome (GOLD analysis project Ga0307380, IMG submission 202239) | Soil microbial communities from Risofladan, Vaasa, Finland - UN-3 | ecosystem: Environmental > Terrestrial > Soil > Coastal area > Acid sulfate soil | place: Finland: Risofladan, Vaasa | collected... | reverse complement strand
CGCTTGCCGACGGGCGTCTTGCCGAACGCCGCTGAGACCTTGTATGCAGGGTTTTTCAGCATCGCCCAGATCGTCGCGCGGTCCCGCCAATCCTTACCTTTCTTGGTCTTCGCGCCCTGCTTGTGCAAACGACGACGCACTTCACCGATCGAAATGCCGTCGCGGCCGATCCACTGAAACACTTGCCGGACGACGCTCGCTTCCTCTTCAAGGATCTCGTAGCGAGCCTGCCCGTCGCCTTCCTGTTTGGAAATGTAACGATAACCGTACGGCGCGCCACTGAGCACGTTCACACTTCCGTTTCGAGCGGCGTGCCGCTTGCCGCGTCGGCTCCGTTCGAGGATCTTGGCCCGTTCGTATTCGGCGATCATGCCTTGCATCTGCAACAACAACTCGTCCTCGGGCGAGTCGCTGATCGCGTGATTCAGAAACACGACTTCCACGCCCGCCTTGGCCAACTCGTCGACGAGCAACACCTGGTACGCATACTTCCGCGCCAGCCGGTCCGGTGAATGAACATACACGCGGTCGATCGCCCCGGCATACGCCACATCGCGCAGTCGCTCCAATCCGGGCCGGCCTTCTGCAAAGACCACTCCAGCCTCCGGCAACACCCGTTCGTATGCGGCTGCTAGCTGTGCTTGCTCCAGCCGCGAGCCCTCACAGTCCCGCCGGACCACCAAGACTCGTTTTCTTCGCCGACGAGCTCCTTCCATGGCTCCCGCCTCCCAAATCCCGGACCTGCGTAACTTCCTCGCCCATATGGCCTTGGGTAAATCCCGAACCGCGACCATACTGCGGCTTCAGCCGCGAACGTGGGATAGAAGTTTGCAGAATCACCCCGATGTTTGCAAGATTGTTGGCGGCGCGAGATCCTTGGCCTTGGGGTCAAGCTCGGCCGCGGCGTCGGCATGTTGCTCGGCTTTTTCCGGCTGGCCCTGCTCCAAGTACCACGCGGCGATCGCTTGCTGCGGCTGAGCATCCTCGGCCGATTGCTCGGCTGCCCGACCGATCCACGGCTCGGCCTGGTCAGTCTTGCCGAGTTGCGTGAGCAGGATGCCCATGACCAACTCCGGCGGGCGCGGCGTTTGCGTGAGCTTGGCCGCTTGTTGGAGGGCCTGATAGGCTTCGTCGGGGCGATCCTGGGCCACCATCGCCTGGGCGAGGCGCTCGTGGGCCGGACCGCTCTTCGGGTCGGCTTCGAGCCACGCGCCCACCTGCTCCTGCGCCACGGCCCATTGCCCCCGGCGCTCGGCCACGGCAGCCAGACCGGCGTGGCACTCGATCCGCAGCAAGCGTTGGCGCTCCGTGCCCGCCTGATCGGGGACCAACGCGAGGGCCTTCTGGAACTGGAGCGAGGCGTCGGTCAGCCGGCCTTCATCGAGCGCCAGCGCGGCGAACTGGAGATAGACCTCCGGGCGCTCGGGATGCTCGGCGGCGGCCTGCTCCAACGCGGCCCGGGCCGGAGCGATCTGTCGGTTGGTCAGAAATAGCTTGGCCAGGATCAGCCGTGGCGGAAGCAGGTTCGGATGCTTCCGGGCCGCCGCCTCGAGTTGCTCCAGGCACTCGTCGTACCGGCCGCGCTTGAAGCTTTCCAGGGCTTGATCGATTTGGGGGATCTGCTCCGAGGTTGCGTCCGGCGTCTGCCCTGGAGTCAGGAAGAACCCCTGCGGTGGCGCATCGCCCGCGACGATCGAGGCCGGCCGGAAGCAGCGCCGCATGGCCCCACGCAAGCAACACGGCTGCGAGCAAGCCGATTCGGACAATGTTGGCGCCGGTCGTCATCGTATACCCCGTTCACGGGTATCCGACGCCATCGTCGCCGGTACACCGCTGCAATCTTCAATCCGATGGCCCCGCGGCGTCCTGGAAGGGCCTGCTGGGGGGCACTACGCCAGGAAACCTGCCCGATAGCCGTTCACATGATTTCGAGGCTATCGGGCTGTTCGGGAGCAAACACAAGTAAGTTGATTTTGTTCGGGCAGAAACGGGCTGTCAAGCATTTCTTGGTTTCTGCGGAAGACCTTGCGTAGGGAAGGCGCGGGCGCGAGCCCAATTCCGCGTTTCCCCGCCCTTCGGAAATCGGCTCAGCAGCCGGGCCAGCGCATTCTCGCAAGCCATAACTACCGAACTAGCAAAGAGTTACGGGGTTCTGGCAGAGAACGAACCTGCCAGCGAACGGGTGGTTCGCAGAATACATGGGATTGATGCACGCGTGCGGCGGCGGGAACCCGCAGCCCTCGCTCCCGCCCGAGTCGCCTGGCGTGTACGCCGCTCGGTCAGTCGGAGGGAGGTTTCTCGATCAACCACCGGGTGAGGAACTTCACGCCGCTTTCGATCCGGCACTCGTGGCCGCCCTCGTGGAGGTCGATCTCGATCCGGTCGGCGATGCCCAGCTTCTCGTAGTGCGCTCGGGAGGCCTCGAACTCCTCGATCACCTGCGGCCAATGGGCGATTCCGTCCTTCTTGCCGGTCTGGATCAACAGCGGCCGGGGGCAGATCAGGCAGACGGCGTCGGAATCGGTGAACTCGGTGAGCCAGCCGTCGAAGAAGGCGTGCTCCTCGCGGGTTTCGAGGAAGCAGCTATAGCGCGGGTCGGGGATGACCATCTTGTTCCGCCGGTGATTGAACCAGGCGGCGCAGACGCCCACCTGGATGCGGTCATCCAGGGGCATCCAGAACATCGTGGCCAGACCCCCCAGCGAAAGCCCCCACATGCCCACGCGCTTCCGGTCGATCCGCGGGTCGGCGAGCACCTCGTCGAGAAGCCTTTGCACGCGTACCAGCTCGATCCCCGGCAGGCTCGTATCGGCGAGGCGGCAGAGCCGCTCGATGCGATTGCGGCGCTCCGCGGTCCGCAGGTTCATCGGCGCAAGCACCGCGAACCCGGCCTTGACCAGCTCCTCGGCATAGCGGTGATACGCCCCGCCCTCGTCCATCAGACCGAAGGTCCGCTCCGGGAAGCTGCCGATGCCGTGCTGGGCGATCACCAACGGGACGGGCTTGTCGGGACTTGCGCCGGCAGGCACGGCCAAGACCGCCTCGGCGGTAAGCCCGTCCAAGGGCAGCGTCAGCCACTCGGCATTCAGCTCGCCGAGCGGTGCATGCGGACGCCGCTCGAGTTCGCCCGTCTTCTTCAACTCCGGCGGCTTCAGCACGCCGCGCCACCGTCGGCGGTTCGGCTCGACGCTCTTCACGAACGCCTCGATGCTCGTGTAGTCCCGGTTCCAGGCCTTCGCCGCCCGCTCGGGATAATCGTCCACCAGCCACTTGTGCAAGTAGGCTTCAAGCTGCGCGGCGTAGGCGTCGGTTCGCTCTTCCTCGAACTGCTTGAGGTCTTGCGGCGACTGCACTTGCTGGCCTGGACACGAGATGGCGATCGGGCCCAGCAAAGCGATGGCAACAAGCGCGGGAGCGAGCCCCTGAATGAACACGGCAGGAATCCTCCGGACTGTGGCTGTGGGTACAGATTGGAAGTCAGGCCGATCCTCCAAGGCAAGGATCCAATATAGCGTGAGGGCGACGGCTCCACCATCCCACTCGCGTCTTGCGCAAGGCGTAACCATCCCTCCGAGGAAGGGGGATCGATTCGGAGCCTTCGCACGCGCCTCCAATCCGTATGTATCTTTTCGCCGATGTTGCGCATTTGCGCAACCCGACGACCTTCCTCGCAACTCCCCGTACTCCCGATTGCCCCTCCGGGCGTATGCTTGAGGGCCCTTTGGCGGGTGATTTACTGGAGTCTTCCTTTCCGGCACAAAACTAGAGCGAAGAATTCCTCCCTCATTGTTTTCAATATTTCTTGTGAAGGTACTTGACATTGCATGGAATACCGCTAAAAGTAACACATCGCTGCCGTCCTCCTGCTTAGCTGGACTCACTTTTCTGCACCAGGGGAGGAGGAACTCTCTTGAAGCCGGCGGCCCGCTAAGGTGGCCGAATCTCCGAAGACCGGGTTCACCGGCATTGGGTGAGCCAACACTACCTCCGAAGGTTGCCGCTGCTTTGCGCAACGTCCGAGACAGAAGATAACAGAGCAAGGCGCCGTCTGCATTTGGCGGGAACAAAAAGGGGCCGGTGAGGCCCAAGGCAATCGGAAGGACTCACCGGCCGGGCGATTGCTGAGCGCTCAGTTTTTGCGCCCAGACAGTCTTTTGGAGAATTTTGTCTCAGATTCCCGGCAAGATCCAGGGCGAAAAGATGCGTGGAGGCTGGTATCCCCGTATCCAGAGTTGGGTCCGTTGTGCCATGCACGCGGGGCGCGCGGGCCTTCGGATGGGCGGGACCGCAGATGCACGTGGTTAGGCCTGCTCGGCGCCACTTGGGCTCCGGAGATCCGGCCGCCAGTTGACCGCAGACCGGGACCAAAATGGAATGCGTCCCAGCACGAGCGAGCCGGCCGGACTGGCCCTTGATTGGCGCGCTAGGACCGTTGGCGGACTCCTGAGGGCGTTTCGACGCGTCGCAATTTCCTTAGTTGTGTCGAAGACCAACGCATTACCCAACCGTTTGGAGGGCGTTCTCATGAAAAGCTCTCGTGCTCCTCGTCGTAATCGTCGCACTTGTGTATGCAACACCAGGCTCTCACGGAAACGCGGGGACGGGTTTGCGTCGCCCCAACCACTGAGGATGGAAGCGCTCGAGCCAAGGCTGCTGCTGAGCTTTTATCCGGGAATTCCGGATGACCTGCTCGACGGATACGAGATATACAATAGCAACGGCGGAGTGATCCAAGGTGACGGCGCGATTTCTTCGCTTGTCGAAGAGTACGCACCAGTGCTCAAGCTGCACAAAGATGAGCACTACCACCCAAAGGATGTCTCCATCTTCGCTGCAAGAGACCCGATTGCTGATGAATACGCTGTTCTACGCGATGACGACGGGAATGAAGTCCTCGCCTCTGTGGCTGACGTGAACCAGCTGGCGGCCTATTCTGATCCAACCCAGCACGGCGATTACTATCTTGATCTCCCTGGGGACTCCGCGGACGAACTGTTGAATGCCTACAACCAGCTCTCTACCTATGCAGACACGATCTATGGCACCGTTGCCAAGGATCCCAAAAGCGATACTCTAGCGGTACAATTTTGGTTTCCCTACTACGTGAGTGACTTGGGCGAGCATTTCATCTCTGGCAATACTCATGAGGGCGACTGGGAAGGTATGACGCTCTTCTTCGACAAGGAGCATCATGAACCAACTGAGGTCTTCTACAATCGGCACCATGACTCGGATCCCCTGAACGGACAAACGATACCGTGGGATTCCATAGATGTGGCGGACGAATACCCCGGGAGCCACAGCACTCATCCCGTCGCGTACGTAGCACTCGGTTCACACGCCACCTATTACGAGGCCGGCTGGGACATTTGGGAAGGCCACCCCGTTTGGGACAGGCACCAAGGGGACGGGGACTGGCTCTACCCTTTGGAGGCGCCGGAACGGCCGGCCGATGAACCGGGTGGGGAGAACTTCACATTGGCGGTGGAAGTCCTTCCGAGAGACCTTAGCGCCGAGCTAAACGACATGAACTGGCTCAAATTCGCAGGGCACTGGGGGCAGGAAAACTTCGACCCGTGGAGTCAGCCGGGTTGGGTGCTTATCTTGAGTCAGAATGATGGCCCGCGGGGCCCGGCGTTTAACGCCGGCTGGCTGGACGAGTGGGATCCTCCAAGCGTCGAGAATGTAGGGCACGGATTCGGCCGTGACACTGACTTGTGGGTCAGGTTTAGTGAGCCGATGGACGAATCCACGTTCACCAACGACAACATCACCGTCGTGGGTTCGCAAAGCGGGCAGCAGCCATGTAGCTTTGCCTATGACGACACAACATACACCGTGACAATTGACCGAGGGATACTGTTCGACAACGGCGAGATGGTCACGGTGAGCATCGGCACGGCCGTAACTGATTTGGACGCGAACGGCTTGGACGGCGATGGAGATGGAGACGTAGGGCCGGCCTACGAGTTCAGCTTTTGCATCAACACCGACCAGCAGGAATCGATCCAGCGCGGTATCGACTGGCTTCTCTCGCGGCAGTACGCGAATGGCTCGTGGCGGAACGACCCGGCCAACACGTCGATGGCCGTGCTGGCGATGCTGAACGCCGGATATCATGAGTCGCATCCAGCAGTGGCCAATGGCATCGACTTCATCTTGCCGTACATCCGGTCCGACGGCAGCGTGGGGCCGCAGTCGAGTCGTTACACGTATCGGACCTCGATCGCTATCTTGCCGCTGGTCGCGACGCACAACCCGGATTACCACGATGAAATCTCCAAGATGCGTACGTGGCTAGTCAATTCGCAATGGGACGAGAGTTCGTACTACGGGAGCGTGCCAACCTCGCATTGGTATTACGGCGGGTTCGGGTATGGAGACAGCAGCCGGCCCGACCTCTCGAACACCCAGTGGGCCCTTATGGGGCTTAAGGCTGCGGATCGGGAGTTGGGCCTGCATGCGGCGAACAGCTACAGCAAAGCCACCAACTACTTCCTGCCGCGCTGTCAGCGCCCCGACGGTGGCAGTGGTTACACGCCCGGGTCGGGATCCATTCACACGATGACCGCGGCCTCGGTGTGGAGCTATAACCTGTGCGGGGTGGGGGCGGATGACTGGCGCGTTCAGGCCGGGCTCCAGTGGTTGGACGATCGCTACAGCGTCACGAACAACGACGGCTGGGGCTGGTGGTCCGAATACTACTATAAGGTGACGCTTGCCAAGGCGTTGGTCATGAGCCACAAGACGATGCTCGGCGAGCATGACTGGTTCGCCGATCTCTCCGCCCGTCTCATGATCGAGCAACAGGCCGCCGGCAACTGGCCGGATACCGGGCAAGCCGGCGCCGAGATCAGCACGGCGTGGGCGATCCTGGCGCTTCAGACCCGTACGTTGGCGCCTGGGGCAGACGTCACCATGTCTATGATCCTCACGTCGCATGCCGATTTGCACGTCTACGACCCACAAGGGAGGCACCTCGGTATCAATTACGACACGGGGACCCTGGAACAGGAGATTCCGGAGGCGAACCTCAAATATTACGAGGACGTCAACGGGGACGGGGTCTATCAGCCCGAGGAAGAGCGAACGCCCGCCGATTACCTCGCCATTCCCACGACCTGGGATCAGACGGTCGAACTACCACAGCTTGTTGCGGGCAGCTACCGCACTGAGTTGGTGGGTACGAGTGACGGACCCTACGAGCTGACGATCGCAGGACTCCAGGACGACGTGACGGTTACGAGCAACTCCTGGACCGGCGATATCGACATGGGCGAAAGGCTTGCCACCTCGACGACTGTCACGTCCATGGAAGGGACAATGACGCTGCTCTACGAATCGCTCACCAGCCTGCCAACGTTGGCAGTGACCCCAGATGAGTATCGGGTGCTGGTTGAGGCGGGAAGCGTGGAAGTGGTGCCCTTTGACGTGAGCGAGACCGGCGGTGACTCGGTGCTCCATTCGGTCAGCATCTACTGTACGGATTTCACTGGAGCGTGGGGTACTATTCCCGGTTCTTCGGTCACCTTTGACGTAAACCATTTCGACGTGGATCCCGGCGCGACGCAGCCCGTTGTGGCTCACATTCCCGTGCCGGCGGGCTTCGAAGGACAGCTATCGGGGGCAATCGTCGTCGAGTCGTCGGACGGTGGTACGAAGTCGATCGACATCACGTTAGCAACCAACCAACTGAATACGATCGACGTGCAGAAAGGCGCGACCCAGCGGTCGTACGTGCGGTACGTGGACCTGATCTTCGAGAACGAGTTGGGACTGGCCGATCTAATCACGGGTGATCGCGTCAGCCTGGCCCGGTACGGTCTGGACGGCTCGGGCGGGACGGCGGTGGATGTAACCGGCGTCTTGAGCGCGATCGACAACCGGATCGAGTTCGACTTCGGCGAGCAGGGGATCGGCGGCAACCGGAACTCCAACGTGGGGGATGGATACTACGAGGTCTCGCTGGATTTGGACGGCAACGGCAGTTTCGAGACCACGCGCCACTTCTACCGGCTGTTGGGCGACACGAACGGGGACCGGGTGGTCGACGCGGTCGACATCTACTCGATCCTGCACGCGTATGGCAGCATCGGCGCCGGCCTGGAAGACGACGCCAATGGGGACGGCGTGGTCAACGCCCTGGACCGAGTCCTTGCCATGCGGGCGTTCGGGCGTGCCCTGGGCGCCGGGCTTGCCATCGACGACTGACGTTTCTGTAAGGATCTCGATGGATGGAATGAACTAGCACCGTCATTTTTTTCCACAAAGGACCGACACCATGGCACGACTACTTCCGTTGGCCGCGGCCTTATGCCTCGCGGCCCTCGCGCCGACAGCCGACGCGGCGCTGCACGTCGATGTGGGGGATCTCGCTCTGGTCCCCGGCGAGACGGGCTACCTCGACGTGACGATCAGCAGCGACAGCGGCGACCTGCTGGACATTTTCGGCGTCGAGTTTCGGATCTCCACGAGCGGAACCACCCGGCTCGAGTTCGTCGACCCGCCCCCAGATCCGCAGCTTGCCGACCCTGCGTACATCTTCTTCGGGGACAGCCTCGCCGAGTTCTTCCCTCCGGCGGGCGCTGTGAGCACGACATCGACTGCGAACGATACGTACATCGGCGGCGACGGAACGATATTGATGCTGGGCCACGCCGTGCCATCGTCGCCTGGGGCGATTCTGGCGCAATTGCAGGTGACATCCGCCACCGGGGCTCCACCGCTCGTAGGGGATACCTTCGCAATCAGCGTGGAATCCACCTTCAGCCCGATTAGCGCAAACGGCAGTACGACGTTCTTCCTGGACCCGGTGTTCAGTGAACTAACCTACGAGAGTGATCCAGGCACCGTAACGATGGTTCCCGAGCCGGGCATGGCAGTGGTGTTCGCCGTGTTGGGCGCACTGGGGGCTGTCGGGCTGGCGGTTGGCAGGTATCGGCGTGGATCGGCCCTTCCGCCACCTGCTTGAGGTCACGGTCTGGAGTAGGGACTTGGCCCAGCTTCGGCGAAGCCCTTCAAATCAACGTGGCTAACAACCATTCCGTAGGAATGCCCGTGTGCATGGGGCGGGCGAGCCGGGAACTGACGCCCCCCGGCTCGCCGCCTGGCTCAGTGCCGCAGGATTGCGCAGCTACACTTCCTCGACCACGTTGAACCCCATCAGCACGCCGAGGTTCCTGATGCTTTCCATGTGGTCGCCGTAGAAGACGGCGCGGTGCAGGAGCGTCATCACGCCGTCTTCCTTGTTGATCACGTCGGCGCCCCAGTTGAGGTACATGCTCTTGGCGTCGGCCACGCGGGTCCAGAACTGGGTGCGGCAGCCGAGCTCGTCGTGGGTGATCTTGAAGATCTCGCCCGTGTTGATGAGCATCGTGTCGAGGTTGACGAACTTGGCGCACGTGACCGGCTGGCCGATCCGCTGCTCCACGTCGATCGCCACGCCCTGTTCGCTGTCGCTCTGGTTGCGGATGGTGAAGGGGAACCGTTCGCCCTGGGGCCCGTCCATCTTCGTGGCGCACGTGCAGTGGAAGTGGATCAGGGCGTTCTGGGACGTGTCGATCACCGGATCGGTGATGAACCCGGGTATCCCGAAGGCGTAGCCGAACATGAGCATGGTGAGCGTGGAGTCGACGTCGCCCTCGCAGGCCCCGACCAGGCCCATGTCGTTGAGCTTGCTGAAGGTGAGGCAGCCCTTGGCCGGCTTGCCCATGCAATGCGAGCTGGTGATCGCTCGGGCCCCGAGCTTGATCATCATGTCCTTGACCGCCAGGTACATGCGGGCGGAGTTGATGATCTCCTCCCGAGTGGGTTCGACCACGTCCTTGGCCTTGCTGAGCCAGTACGCCTCCGCCTCGGCCTCGGCCGCTTTCAAGTCGACGGCCTGGTGAGCCTCGATGACCTGCTGGTTGTCGATGGGGATCACCTCGGTGCCCAAGCGCTCCTTGACCTGATCGAACGCGCAGCCGGCGGCGGTTCCCCGGGGCGGGCCGACGCAAAGCAGCTTGGTCTGACGCATTCTCGGGGCCACGCGCATCAGGCCGACGATCTGGTCCAGCTCGCTCCAGTCGCTGGTGGGGAGCAGCACGACCTTCTTGCCGTCCTTCTGCCACTGGGGGAAGTACATCCATCCGTGGCCGCTGAACGGCTGCGTGAAGACGGCGGTTTGCAGTCCCGCGTCGATGATCTGGTCCATGACGGGGGCACCCCCGCCGTGGCCGGAGAGATGGAACAAGAGCACGCCGTCGGCGCCGCTCTCCTTCAGCTTCGAGACGACCTGCCCCGCCTCGGCCGGAGGGATCAGGTCGCCGCCGATGAACTTCACGTCGCCCAGCTTCTTCTCGACGTCGCCCAGATAATTCTCGAACTTCTCGATCTCCTCGGTCGGCCGGGAGAGGTAGATCCCGCCGGTTCGGCCCACGTAGACCTTGTAGATCTTCACCGGCGGCAGCTCCGGCCATCCTTCCGCCTTGGCCGCCATCAGCGGTCGGGCGGCAAGTCCTCCGGCGAGAAGCATGCCCCCGGCTGCGGTGGTCCCGAGGAATTGGCGTCGGCTTAACGGAAAACTCATGGCGTGCTCCTTATCTTATGTCATCAGTTCTCGAGGTGGTAAGAGGCTCGTCAAAACTCCCTGTCCCACTCGCAGATGTAAAAGCACATAATGGAAAACTGGAAAGAGGCGAAGTCGTCCATTCCGCGTGCGTGGAAGCACTCGCCCTGCGCTCGATCGGCGTCGTGCTCATACGACCATCGGCTCGATCTTGAACAGTTGGCAGAACTGGGTCAGCTCGCGCTTGAAGTCGCCGTAGAAGAAGACCTGGTGAAATCCGGGGTAGGCCAAGACGTCGCTGACGCCGTCGAACTTGACCATCACGGAGACCACGCATCCGCCCGCCGGCGGTACGGAGATGTTCTCCAGGACCTCCCCGACCGAGATGATCATCTTCGGCGGCGCGTCCTGGCCCGCCAGCAGCACGTCGGCCGACGTGACCCGCTGGCCAATCTTCCACACGGGTCGAGCCGTGGCGTCGCGGACCCCGTGGTGGTGCAGGATGTCGTACGGCTCCGGCGGGGCATCGACGCCGCCCAGCTTCGTCGGGCAACAGCAGTGGGCGCCGATCACGGCCTCGCGGGCCGTCTCGCCCACCGGGTCTTGTTGGAAGCCGGGACGCCCGCACAGGTACTGAACGATGACGTGCGTCGCCATTGCCCCGAGGTCGGCTTCACAGGCGGCGGGGATACCGTCGTCGTTCATCTTCGACCAGGCAATGCAGGGCAGACTGATCTTGGTCTTCCCCAGCGCGCCGAGGCAGTCCATGGTGATCGCGTCGCACTCTTCGCGCTCCATGAGCCTCGAGGCCACCACGTAGCTCTTGATCCCGTTGATCACGTCCTGCTCGGTGGCCCCGATCATCTTTTCCGCGCGCTGGATGAGGTCCTTGGCCATGGCCTGGACGTCGTCGTCGACCGGCGTCTTCTCGTACTCCTCCATGAAGACCTGCGCCGGGACGGTTCGGAGCTTGATGCCCAGATGCGGGATCTCGCCGTCCGCACGCTTGTTGCCCTTGATCACCAGACATCGGGTGGCTCGCATCTTGGCCCCTGCCTGGAGCATCTTCATGCCGTGGTTCACTTGGCGGAAGTCGTCGGTGGAGCAGATGAAGGAGCCGGGCTTCTTGGAAAGTGGGGCCGTGTTCGTGGTAAACGAGCTGCCGATCGGAGAGAAAACGACCGTGGGGATGCCGCAGTCGGTGGCCGCGTTGGCGGTCGGCCACGCGTGCTCTTGCCGATCGAGAAGCACGAGCAGAAGCCCGTCCGGCTTCGCCTCGACCGACTGAGCGACCCACGCCTCGCCTTCCTCCATGCTATAAAGGGGGATGGGCTGCAAATCCAGCTTGACGCCCAGCTCCTTGGCCGCCGCGGTGATTTGTTCGATGTACTTCTTCCGGGCAGCTTCGCCGTCGTAGATCTGGCCCGGCCATCGCATCCCGTAATCGCCCTTGCGACGAACGAAGCACGCCCTGATCGCGGGAACGTGCTTGGAGGCCGGTCCGTTCGGCTGGATCTTCTGGGCCAAAGCGGGCCGACCGGAGAACAGACCGCCAACCAGCGACGCCGAGACGAGCGAGGCCGAAGCCGTCTTGACGAACGCGCGGCGGCTCATGTCCCCGCATTGATTACACCCGGAATCACATTTGGCAGCACATCGGCTGTTCCGCATGGTCTCTTCCTCCGCTTCTGATGGGCGACGGTCGGTACGCAGAAGACCGGCCGGCAGCCCGTTGCCGGTTCTCCTCCCCGACCCCAGAGAATGTCTCCCCCCTTGTAACCGGGCCGGAGCGGGGATGCAACCCCCCGGACGGCAAATCCGCCCGCTCGATTGCCGACCGCGCCCGCCTGCTGGTCGCCGCGGCCGTATGCTGACCCGCGGATGCCCGTCTCCTACAATGGTCGGCATGAGCGAGCCCAACGGGATCGATCACTGGCCCATCTTTTGCAGGCGGTGCCGAGTCGAGCTGACGCCCGGCGAGGGCAGCTTCTACGTGGTGCGGATCGAGGCCTTTGCCGACCCCACGCCGCCGCAGTTCACCGAGGAGGATCTCCAGCGGGACACGCGTGCGGAGATCGATCGGCTCCTCGCCCGGTTGCGCGACCTCTCGGAGCAGGAAGCGATGGACCAGGTCTACCGTCGGATGACGATCTACCTCTGCGCCCCGTGCTATCGCCAATGGATCGAAAACCCCGCCGGCTGAGGTGGCGAGAGCCCGTGGCCCCCTGGAACGTGACGCGAGTCGGCCCGCGGCGAAGCGTATCCCGGAAAGCAGGACACTGGGGCCGTCGCCCATTGGCGGTCTGGCAGCACGGCCGCCTGTTTACGGCGCTTCCAACAGAAACAGGTTCTGGGGCGAGCCGAAGGCCCGGGGCCCGAACGCGACCGGCACGTCGGCCCGGCCGTTGGAGTCCAGGTCGCCGAATCCGTCGAACCCG
>Ga0307380_10008692_pt1 | contig 12987 bp, 12 predicted proteins | sample UN3MG_FD_202239 | JGI IMG/M metagenome (GOLD analysis project Ga0307380, IMG submission 202239) | Soil microbial communities from Risofladan, Vaasa, Finland - UN-3 | ecosystem: Environmental > Terrestrial > Soil > Coastal area > Acid sulfate soil | place: Finland: Risofladan, Vaasa | collected... | reverse complement strand
TTGGTAATACAATTTGTTTTTCTATCAACTGTTCAGCAAGTTCTTGATTCTCACTCCAAGCCTTCATAAAAAATTCATCTGGTGCTAATTTAGCTGATTCTGGAAGATTAGTACTCACCGTTGCGTAAGCACCTTCCGTGGGTGACATCAATTGTACAGCCAAAGCATCACTATTTTTATATTTATCAAAAGTGAAATATAATTCTTCATCTTGCCCCCAAAGATTTAGAGTAAATGTTTTCGACTTACTAGCACTCTCATTCAAATCATTAGAGTCACTATTAATTTCGTCTTGAATCATTTTTATTGTTTCTGGGAAATCCTCTGGAAACATATCGATGGTTGTATCACCACCTAATTCAACTCTACCGTCAGGTAGTATTTGTGCTAGAACATCATTAATTGCAATTACAATTCCACCATAAGCTGTTTGTCCAACATTATATCCTTTATATTCCAATCGTTTTTTTAGTTGTGGATTAAGGTAAGTCATAGTTGGTTCATCATAATATTCGTTTATTGGTTTGAAGTCAGGATTAACTTTTCGCATCACTTCAAATAATCTTTGTTTCTTCATAGTATTATGTATTAAATCCTTTTGTTTCACTTAAAAAAGGAACAACGTCTTCCTTCACTGGAACACCAGTTATTCTCTTCCAATATGGTTTAAAACCACCAATTGTTTTATTTGTTTCATCGGTAACATTATTGGCACTTTGAACTTCATAATATCTGTTCTTCTCACCACTCATATTATATTCAACATAATCACCCCTATCGATTTCAAGTTCCTTTTCTTCTAATTCTTTAAGATACACCCCAAAACTAATATTACCGCTATCATCACGTACAATTCCACCTTGATTACCACCATAATATTCTTGTTTACCTTCCTCAATACTTACCATAACCCTTAATTCAACTGGTGACATGAATTTTTTATCCTTAGTTTTTGCCTGTCCATATAAATCATGTGTTTTGGTTTCAATAATATTAATTTTATGAATCCTAACTGTTTGAGCATTATCTGTTTGAAGAAAATTTCTCCCATACATTACATCTAAATCAAATGAATTATTATTCATAAACATTCCCATTCGGTTATTTTCAATATCAACTATTTGTTTCTTTTTCTTCATCATTCAAAATTCTTTTATTATAAATACTTTGAATAGTCAATAATTATAATTAATTTTGTGGTAAATTTTGTGTTACTGAGTAACATATAAGAGTATTTATAATAAACTTGAGGCATATGAAAAATACAATAATTGATGATTTAGTATTAAATAATAAAACTGGTAGTAAAACAAGAGAGGTTTATATAAAAAAACATTATTATGAAGCATATGAAGAAATAGTTAAAATTAATTTTACTGATAATTGGAACGAAAAATTATATGTATATGTTAATAATTTTAATGAAATACCAATATGTGAAAATTCTAATTGTAAAAATACTGTCCATTTTAAAAAATATTCTGAAGGTTATTATAAATATTGTTCGATTTCATGTAAAAATTCAGATTCTAAAAATAAATTAATTGGAAAAAAAAATCCAATGAAAAATCCCGTTAATGTCAAAAAAGCTAAAGAGACAAAAAAAATAAAATATGGTGATGAAAATTTTATTAATCTTGAAAAAGCTAAAGAGACAAAAAAAATAAAATATGGTGATGAATACTATACTAATCGTGAAAAAGCTAAAGAAACATCATTAGAAAAATATAATCATGAAAATTATACTAATCGTGAAAAAGCTAAACAAACATCATTAGAAAAATATGGTGATGAGTTCTATAATAATTCTGAAAAACGATTTAAAACTAATATGAATAAATATGGTCAAAAAATATTTAATAATCGTGAAAAAGCCAAACAAACATCATTAGAAAAATATGGTGAAACATCTTTTTTAAAAACTGAAGAACATAGAAATAATGTATATTTAAATTCAATAAAAAAAACAAGCAAAAAATTAGGATTAAATATAAATATGTTAAATTTTAATGGTAATGAATATATTGTTAGTGGTTATTGTAAAACTCATAATCATTTTAACATAAATAAATACGTGTTAAAAAATAGACTCTTATATAAAATCGAAAATTTATGTACTATTTGTAATCCTGTTTCAAAAAATTCATCAATTAAAGAAATTGAACTTCGTGAATTTATAAAAAGTTTGAATATTCCATTTATTGAAAACGATAGGAAGATATTAGATGGAAAAGAGATTGATATTTTTATCCCCAATTATAATGTAGGTATCGAATTTAATGGATTATATTGGCATTCAAATATTAAAATTTCAAAAAATTCCCATTTAGATAAAACGAATGATTGTGAAAATCAGGGAATTAAATTATTACATGTTTTCGAAAATGAGTGGATGTTTAAGAAAAATATTGTCAAGTCCATAATTAAATGTAAATTAGGATTACTCAATAATAAAATCTATGCGAGGAAAACTGAAATTAAAAAAATTATTGATAATCAATTGATTAGGGAATTTTTAAACACTAATCATATACAAGGTTTTGTCGGAAGTAAGGTTAAAATAGGACTGTTCTATGAAGATGAGTTAGTTAGTTTAATGACATTCGGAAAGAAAAGGATTGTAATGGGAAATAAGGAAAATATTGATGGTGATTATGAGATGCTTAGATTTTGTAATAAACTCAATACACAGGTTATTGGTGGGGCAAGTAAACTATTAAAATATTTCATAAATAATTATCATCCAAACTCAATATTAACATTTGCAGACAGAAGATATAGTAATGGAAGTTTATACCAACAATTGGGATTTGAATTTGTAGGTAACACAGAACCCAATTATTGGTACTTTAAATCACATGAATATGTCCTATACCATCGTTTTAACTTTAGAAAAGATATTCTAGTTAAAGAAGGATATAATAAAAATAAGACCGAAAAAGAAATAATGATAGAAAGAAAATTTTATAGTATTTATGATTCAGGTAATAAAAAATATATTCTTAGATTGGAATGATAGGGAACATTGGTGGTTGATATCCTCTCTCCCTATTTACTGCTTCTGCAATTTTAGCACGTTCTTCAGTTAAAACAACTTGACTTAAACCATCTAATTGTTCTAAAATTATTTTTTCAGTTGTTTCTTTCAATGCTGTACCTTCATCAAGTAAATGACGATAATCCATAGTTAATTGTTTCTCAGCAACACCAAGTTCACCACTATAAAAACCACGGATTCCACCTATAACCATTTTTACTTTCGCAATAAGTAAATTTCTTATTTGTTGACGTGCAACATCATTTGTTTTACTCCACTCAATTATTGTTGTTGGTGGGTCTGATGGTAATTTAACAATATCATTATTTTCTTCCAAACATTTATCCCTATCACCACCAAGAGTATTGTAATACCAATACCATACTTTTCTTCCAGCATAATGTTTACCCCAAGAACTGGCAATTTCATGACGGTCATTAGGTACAGGATATAAATGTAACATTTTTTCACCTGTTTGTAATCCAGTAATACGATATGTTAGTATTGATTGTAATACTCTTTGTTTCATTCTCCTATCCTGTGCAGATAATAGTGTTGAAAACGTTGGTTGTACATATAGTGCAGGACGACCAAGATATGACATTCCCATCATTCCAGCACTCCAAGCATTTAATGCGAACGGGTCAACTAATCCACCATCGATTTGAGGTGGAGTTTCCCATAATACCTCATTTACTTCACGACCTGCTGGAATTATATAATGTTGAGTATGTTCTTGTGTTACAATAAAATCTCTTTTGAGTTCCCAGCCATATGCTGCTGGTGCATTTGTACCTAAACCTACCTGACGACTATATGCATAAGTAAAACTTTCCATATATGTATTTGATTTGGTAGTAAACGCTGCAAGGAAATCACCAGTTTCTTGACTCATACCCTCAAGATTAATCCATTGTTGATGAATTAACCATTGATTAAGTAATGATGAATAATCTTCAACAGCCATTTCTAAATATGAATCTAGGTTCTCATCAGGAACTTCAAATGGTCTCATTGGATACCCTAACTCATGCTTAACTTTGAGATATAATTTATTCTTTTCAGCTACGGTTATTAATGCCATGTTGTAATGTTTTCTAATAAATACTAAAAAGTTTTTTTAAAAAATATTTTTGAAGTCAAAAAATTATCTTATATTTGTAGTTATCTTAATAAATAAGAACATTATGCATAAAATTGAATATGAAGTTGCTTTAAATGATTCTGGTAGACTATATATTGGTTTACCTGATAATTATGAGGATAAACCAGAAGACCGTTTCTTTGCAATTGAAGTAACAAGATATTTACTTCAGGACTTATTGAAACGTAGAAAGGAAAATTTAGATACACAAACAATTAGTGCTATGGATGAGGCTGAGAGATTACTTGGTCAAATCGGTGATGAAGTTGCTGTGCTATTATATGATGGGATGAAAGCCAGTGGTGAAATGACAATGATGTTAGACACTAGATATCATGTTTGGGTGAATTCAGTTGAAGAAAGAGATAATCTACCTGATAAAAATATTATACATAATAATAAAATATTTGATAGAGTTGAGGGATTAAGAGTAGGACTTAATGGTAGACATAAAGAAACTAATTTCCCTACATATCATATTTATGAATTAAAGGGTGGTATTACTAACGAAAATTGGGAGAAAATATCATGAAATCTGAAAAAGAAATGATTCGTGAATTAGAATCACAAGGGATTAAAAATTGAATATAAATCAATTGCTTTAATTCCTGAATATAACATATATGGTGAACCTAATTATGGTGTTATTGAAATGAGTATTCATGATGCATATCAGAAATTAACGAATAGACGGAAAATAAATATTGACCCTTTAGTAAGAAATAACATATGATACAAAACCCAACACCAGAACAAGATAGAATATTTTTATTCACAAAAAAGAGACCTGAAAATCTTTTAATAAGGGCACGAGCAGGTACGGGCAAGACCTCAACTGCAATTGAATGTGCAAAACTCCTGCCGAAAGACAAAAATATCACGTTTTTGGCGTTCAATAAACATATTCAGGAAGAACTCAAAACTAAATTGCCTGACCACATTAGATGTTACACTACTTACGGTTTAGGGGTATCAGCGATTAAAAGAAAATATGGTGATAGTATACAGTTTGATGAATTTAAAGCAGATAAACTAATTCAGAAAAAAGCGAAAAATTGGAAGTTAAATGATGAAATGACTGAAGAAGATATTTTCCATTATCTAACTAATATAAAGAAATTAGTTAATTTATGTCGATTAACTCTTACCCTCAAGCCAGAATATATACCATATATCGCAGACCGATATGACATTCCTCTTAATAAGCCGAAAGATATTAAACGTGTGCTTAAAATATTGGATGTTATGACAACCGATAGGAAAACATATGATTATACTGACATGATTTTCTTACCTGCCATTGATAATGGAATTTGGTTTTTCCCTCAAGATTTTGTATTTTTAGATGAAATACAGGATTTAAATCGTTGTCAAATAAGAATTATTGAAAAGGTGTTAAAACGTAATAGAACAACAAAGAAAATTGAGGGTAGACTTTTTTCTTTTGGGGACGATTCACAAGGGATTTATGGTTTCAACGCAGCAGATGATAAGTCATTTCAATGGTTTGAAAAATATCCAAATAGTAAAGTTCTTCCATTAACAACATCGTTTAGATGTTCACAAGCTGTGATTCGAAAAGCACAGGAAATTGTTCCAGAAATTAAAGCACTTCCTGATGCGCCAGAAGGTAGTGTTAGGGATGGGAATGTGCTTGAAGAAGCAAAAAGTGGTGATTTTGTACTGTGTCGAACAACAATGCCATTAATAAAATTGTTTTTTGAATTTCTTACTCAAAGAAAGAAAGCAATAATTAAAGGAAGTGATATTGGAGTTCATCTCATTGAATTAATTGGTAGTGTAAAAAATATTGAAAAACTAATTAGTTTTTGGGAAGCTGAACTCAATACATATCGAAATGATTTGAAAAGGGAGGGTATATTGAATCCTAGTGAACATAGTGGATACGCAACACTTGAAGATAAAGTGACAACATTATTATTTCTTGCTAGATTATCTGACAGTATTTTGGATTTAAAATATAAAATTAAGTCAATATTTACCGATGAAATACAAGGTATTGTGTTGAGCACAGTACATAAAATCAAAGGTTTAGAAGCTGATAGAGTATTTATTATACGTCCAGACCTTTTACCAATGCAAACATCGAAACCTTGGCAATACATACAGGAAAAGAACTTAGAGTATGTGGCTATAACAAGAAGTCGTTTAGACCTTATTTATGACCGAAATTGGTCTGATGAATCTTAAATAAGAAAACTATGGAATTTTATAGATATGAGTTAGTACAATATGCTAACATGGGTGATGATGGTGAGTATGGTGGTAATAATAGATTAATAATACCCAACCCATCATTAATGTTACGTAAATATAATCTACATAAGGAAACACCTAAAGGGTATTGGATTGGTTACGGACATCCGAATAATGGTTATAGTCGAGGTGATTCAAGATGGGTGTCTAAGACAGCTAAGAAGCGTTATGCTTATCCAACAAAGGAAGAAGCATTACATAATTTCATTAAAAGAACCGAAAGTAGAATTAAAATTCTTAAAAATAAAACATGGTTTTGTGAAATTGGTTTAAATTTGGCTAAGAAAAAACAAATATTATAGTATGAAAAATGACGAGATTTAAATATTCAAAAAAAATAAAGAAATCTAATTGTCCTCATGATAATTTTAATGATTGTGATAAATTAGATACTTCGGGTATGTCTAAACCCGATTGTGAGGGATGTGAACGTAAAATTGCTGCTGATGAAAGATTGGAGAGCTTTAAAGAATTATATAAAATGATGTCAGACCCAAATCGAGAACAACCACCACCTCGAATCTCTGATGATATACCTAAACCTTTTCATGATGATTTTAGTACGAAAAATAAATGAAAGTAATAATTGCTGGCGGTAGAGATTTTGATGACTATAAAAGACTTTGTAGTTATTGTGATTATCTTTTACAATATAAAGATGATATAGAAATCGTTAGTGGTTGTGCTAAAGGAGCAGATAAACTTGGTGAACAATATGCTGAAGAACGTGGTTATCCAATAAAACGATTTCCAGCAGATTGGGGAAGTTGGGGAAATAGAGCAGGTTATTTGAGAAATGAAGAAATGGCAATATATGGCGATGCATTAATTGCGTTTTGGAATGGTGATAGTAAAGGAACACAACACATGATAAAAATAGCAGAAATCAATAAACTACAAACAAGAATATATCGTTATGAAAGATAAGACACTTAAAGAACTCGAAGATGAACTCGAAAAATTAAAAACATATCATCAATTTGCATGGGGAAAAATATGGTAGTGAACTTTGTCCTAATGAAATGATTGCTAAAGAACAAGCACTTGAAAAGGAAATTGATATTAAGAAACAAATTATTAATGATGAAAATATTTAAAAAATGGAATGGATAATTAAATTAACAGAAATAAGTAACCAAAGGATTAAAATAACATTCTTACCAACAGAAGAACTTGTCCGTATTGAAGGTGAATATAAACCTCATAATCAAAATTGGGTTGTGTTTAGTAGATTATCATATAATATGGTAATGACATTAAAAGAACTTACAAAACACATGGAAGATGTTGTTAATAAAATGAGAACCAGAATTAAGGAATATGAAAATTTTAACAATGGATTCAAAGTTCTTAAAGAAGTTGCTTTTGTTGAGGATGATGATAATTAATATTTCCAAAGAATATTATTAATTATTTTATTTTTTGAACACCATCTTGAAATTGTTGATTGATTAACATTTTCACTGATGGACGCTAATGATGTAGATTCATATGTCTCAATAATATCATTCGTTATTGAATTAATTTTAAAAACCTTTTTACATATAACTTCTTTTTGTTTTTCAGATAAACCTTGTTCTTTTTTTGTTTTACTTATTTTTCTTTTAGTTTCTTCATCACGATTTTTACCAAGCCAAAATTTAGGGGATGATTCGGATAAGAATTTCTTTTCTTCTTCGCTTTTTGATTTACCGTATTTTTTAGCTTCTTCAGTTCCAGCAGCAGCAATTCTTTTATTCACCCAATTATCTGTTTGTTTAATACCTAAATGAGACCTTGACATTCTTTCAAGCGTTTTAGTATCAGGAATAGCATTTTTACCGCCAGATTCAATGTTATAACCAATTTTTTTATCTGTAGTATTGTATTTTATAATATATTTAATCTCTTTCGAATTTAACTCTTCAATGGTTTGGGCTGTATCAATTATTGAAAATTCGAAGTTATCCCACCCATATTTTTTGAAAGAATTTCCCAAGTAATTATTATTAAATTTATCATATTTTAATGCTGCTTTATATTCATAAATCCTTTTATTTATGTTTCTAATTGTTTGTCCGATATAAATTTTATTATTAACCTTATTTTTTATCATGTAAATAAACCCATAAATAATCATCCCATTATCATTAACAAATAATTCGTATTTTAATTTACCACAATTCCATACCTTATATGAATTATTTAAAATATTTTCTTTTTGTATCTCACAGATAGATTGATTTTTTCTAAATTTATCCCCATATGTAAATTTGTGATATAATTTATTACTCCCATTAATTAAAAATTTATAATCAGGTTGGATATTTTTTGAGACCTTAAATCCATTACTTTCATAAATATTATGGTTTCTATTGACAAAATTTAAATCAGCAAAAGATAGTATTTTATTTGGAGAATAATCAATTATAAACTTTTTTAATAATCTATTAAATATTCCCACAACAATCAGTCCCATTTTAATTGAGAATCTTGATAATTCGTATGTTCCATTTTTATTCCCACCATTCATTCCTCTAACATAATCAAAGGTAATAACTGAGATAATACAATTATTATGATAAGCACCATAAAAAATTTGTGATTTATCAGTACCCTGAATATGATTTTCATTTAAAAATGAATTTTTTTCTTCATGTGAAATTATTTTAATTTCACAATTCCTTGCATTAATTCTTTTTTGATTAATAAATTTTAATTTATTGATTCTGTCTCTAATTAATTCCTTATGATTTAATATATTATAATAATTGTAAATAATACAATTATTATATCTCTCCAAATAATCATATTTTATTTTTTTTAATTCATTTCGTTTTAATTCAACCATATCATTAACCGATAAAAAAAGAATTATTGTATCATTAATAACAATTTTTTTCATATATCCTAGATATTAAAATTTTTGTTCTTTTTGATGGGTTTTTAGTTATAAAAAAACAATTCTTTGCTTTCTTATAATCTAATTTAAAATTGAATTGTTCTTTTGTAATATCAATAATTTCACCATTAAATTTATTTTTTAAGAACCAATGTGTCACCCCATTAATCTTTAATCTTGCAGGACAATATTTTTTTCTTTCATTATCATCTAACAAATAATATAATGCTTCGGTTGCAACATAACAATGACCAGTAAATTTATTTCTATTTTTCAATAATAGAAACTCCTTTTTCAATAAAGAATCATCTAAAGAATCTATAATTTCCTCGATTATTTCGTTCATGTTATGTTACATATTTATTAATGCAACACAAACATAAAAAAAAGAGTTGGAAATTCCAACTCTTTTTTATTTATGTTATTATTGATTACACTAAGTCACCAATTCCGAAGGTCTGAAGACCATCACAGAAGATTCTACCATAGTAACGGTTTAATACCATTTTCTTTGCATAACGAGTCATGATACCACGTATTGGTGTGAAATCGAATGGGTTATACATAACTGGTGTTAACTGCATTGGCACGTATGGGGCATATATGTATCCGGTCTCTAGGATACTTGTTCCTTTATGACCAATAAGCACAGTGTTAGCTGGTGAATATGGGTCACGATATACTAAGTAACGACCACTAAGTGTACCGATTTTCTCAATACCCATATTGTATTTATCCTGCTCTGGAGCAGCATTAGATACGTGGAAGTATTCTAAGTCATCAAATACAGCAGAAACTTCAGGAGAAACTACTACCCATGATGCACCACCACGAAGGGTTGCTTTGTGGATTTGTGCTGAAATCTGGTTGATTTTAGTAACCAATGTCTGATTCCAGTCTTTTTGTACACCGTAATACTGATTAGTACTACCTTGTTTACGTAAACCATTATAGTCCCAACGAGCAGTCCAAGCAGCACCTCTACGTAAGTCACGAAGAATTTCACGGTCAATCTCAGCAGCCATTTGTTCTGATAATAAAGCAGTTAATTCAGCTTCAGCATCAATGTTATGGAATGCTGACACGTCTTGTGCCAATTCAGGTGTCCACATAGCACGCATTTTACGTGTTTCAACAGAAACAGTAACTTGGTCTAATTGGAAAGTAACTTCAGCCATTCTTGAATCTTCTTCAAGGTCGCTGTAAGTTCTGTAAGTAACAGTGAATGTAGGAGTACTAGCACCACTAAGTGCTTGGTAACCATTAGTTCCTGCATATTGTAAGTCAACTAAAAGAACAAGTAGACCTTCTTTAGTCACAATAGCTTGTCCGTACTTTTGTACTTTTACGTTGAAAGGAATACCATCACCAGCAGTAATACCTTCAGCAGCATAAGGTGCTGGAGCAGTTAAGTCAATGTCGGCAACAACTTGTAAACCAGCTAAGAAACTTTCAGTGTCCTGTGGAACACCTGTAGGTCCAACTAATTTACCTTCTTCAGTAGAATAAATTCCACTAACATTCAATTGAACGAATTTATCAGTTCCAATAGTGAAAGTAACAGCACTAGTAGTAGCAGTTACAACGGTAATATCACCCTTTGAACGGTCAAATAATGAAGTTCCTTCTTCACCATACTTAGTTGCATAAAATGCATCGTATAATGAACGGTCTTCAAATTGAGTTCTAGCGTTAGCAGCTTTATCAGCAGCATTACCATATGCACCGTCAGGTGATGTATGTACGCCAAGTTCTTGTTCAGCCCAAGGTGAAGTAGTTGAATCAACTCTCACACTTGTTTTAGGGTTAATGTAGTACAATTTACCAATAGGTAAGTTAAGTGCTTGTACAGACACGATGTCATTTGCTAAAAGTTTAGCAAATACTCTACGGATTACAGGAAATGCAACGGTTTCAAATTGACCACTATTTGATGAGTCTGAAGATTCAGTTAACATCATATGTGATAATTGGTTTTCGAATAACTGAGCACAGTTTTCTTTTACGTTACCTTCTAATCCTTCTAACAGACCAATCTTTTCCCAACGATTAGTTGTTATTTCTCTTTGTTCACGGAGTTGCTTTAAACCAATGTTACCAACTTCCGCACTTTCCATTAAAAATCCCATTTTATTTATGTATTTTAAATTTTTTTAAATTATTTTTTTGCTTCCTCTTTTTTCAACATACTCGATAAGTCTCTTCATCTTATTGATGTGAGCATCGTTTGCGTATGCTGTTACTTCTTTTGCTTCCTCAAGACTTTGCTTTGAAGAAGGTGCTACAGAAGCACTCACCTTACCTTCAATGCTTTCAGTTAAAGTTTTCTTGCTACTTTTCATTTCTGAAAGTATGCTCTTATACTTTTCCTGTGATTCAGCGATTGTATCGACTTTCTTGAACTCATTGATAATCTTAATTTTATCTTCTTGAGTAAGAGCCAGACTCTCATTCACCAATAGGTTATTTACATGCGCTAAGTTGGTGTTGAAAGTCGCCATCTCTTTTAATTGATTGCGATACTTTTCAAGTGCAGACTTATATTGTTCTACTAACGTAGTCACTGACTGCTTATATTTTTTGGTTTCGTTCAATTTCTTTGTTAAACTTTTGTTTTCACTAATCAAACTACCAATCTTTTTTTCTTCACCCTCATTTTTCATTGCAGCACGTAGTCTATCTGCCTTACCATAGTTGGTATTGTCATTAGCACCTACTTGTCTTGCATTTGAATGAGTTTGTGTATGTTGTATATTTTCTTCGACTTCTTGTTCAGACATTTCTGCGGGAGCACCCAAAACTGACATTACATCAGCATCGGTAATATCACCCTCAACTTCATCAATCATTGATTGAGTGGGTCCGCCAGCATTTACTTTGTTAGCACCTTGCCCACCGTTATTTTTTTGTTCAGCAACGCCCATTCCAGCAATCATTTCATCAAGTTGCTCACGCATCTTAACTAATTGATTGAAAGCATCGCCTTCTTGACCTTTTGCAGAACCACGTGGTTCAAGTGTTGGACGAGGTAAGCCACTCATATCACTGAGTTCTTCTTCGATATTTCCCATTTCACTAACGATTTCATCCATAGTGATAACTTCGTCATCGTCTTCTGCATTTTCTAATGCAGTCCCAACGCTTGATGCATCAAGTTCAGTTATATCGAACTCTTCCTTCACTGAAGTCTTGTTTGCAATTGTTTCTTTTTTTGTTGTGATTTTTTCAGTAAAAGTATCACCATCTTCTGGAAGTGGTGTGTGGATATTTGGAGTACCGCTTTCAACGTCACCCATAAAATCTTTATCACGTTCTTCTTTTACCATATCAGGCATTTTTGGTTTTTCTGTAAATACACCATCTTTGCCAGCATCTTCTTTTACGACTTTTTTAGTCTCTTTAGTTTGGTTCTTCATAACAGATTCTTTGTTTGTTTCAGCTTCATCTAACTTCTCAGTCTCTTTACTTTCGTCTATTTTTTTATAAGACTCTTTTGCTTTTTTATTTTTATTTAATTCTTCCTTTAATAAGTTGTTAAACTGTTCAGGATATTTGTCAGCTAAATTTTTCTTAGCATTAGCAACAGCAGCTTCTTGAATTTCTTCAAATTCGAGCAATGCTTCTTTTATCACCGATGATTTTTTATCG
>Ga0307380_10008690_pt1 | contig 12989 bp, 6 predicted proteins | sample UN3MG_FD_202239 | JGI IMG/M metagenome (GOLD analysis project Ga0307380, IMG submission 202239) | Soil microbial communities from Risofladan, Vaasa, Finland - UN-3 | ecosystem: Environmental > Terrestrial > Soil > Coastal area > Acid sulfate soil | place: Finland: Risofladan, Vaasa | collected... | reverse complement strand
GGTGGCAGCGGTTTGAGTGAACGTGCTTGCATGAGTCAAAGGCCATTTCTCGCCATTCACCCCAACCACAAATTCATAGCCATCTAGAGCTTTAACCGGCTGAGCCCAGACCCCTTGCAGTTCATTAGCCAGGGGATCTCCAGGCTGCGGCTCACCGAAGGTGTAAAGATCATAGACATTGGAACGTGGACGAAAGCCGCCGTCAATATCGCCGACGACGTAGAGGCGCCGTCCACTGTTGGCAAATGCCGTGCCGGGGACGCCGAAACGATCTTGCTTCCAATCAGCCCAAGACAGCACCTGCAATACTTGTCCAGCCTGAGGGCTCGCTGTGAAAGACGAAGTCACCGGGATAGGAGTAGGGCTTTCATCCTGGCAATGGGTAGTGAACAGCACACCGGAGCTGGCAAAGGTCAGGAAAAAAAAACGCCTGGCCATGGTACGCCAGCGTGGCCGTACTGTCAGCCACGTTAGCCAGCGGACGAAAGTCACTATGAAGACAATCATACCGGTCCTGAAGATATATCTAAGAGCATAGTGCCAACGATCACGAGACCATCCTCGGGTTGGAATTTGGTCGTTTGACTGGAAACCAGGTCATGATTTGCTCCCAAGCGTTGTGGGTGGCACTGTCGAATCAGATGCTGCGACGCAGACGGCAGCGAGACCAAGGCAGTTGAACGCGATGAGAATGCGAACAATACTCTTCATGTGACTCATCTCACACTTCCTCCGATCACTATCGAAGACCTCTGTAGATAAATCGCCGCCTATTCAATCCAATCCAGAAGATAAGACGCACCGCCCTCCGCCTGGAAGCAAATGGCCGATCCGCAGGGCACGGTATCAACTTCACGACTGTTTTCGTCTAAGATTCGATAAACTCCAAGAACCGCCACAGGCGTGTATGTTCCGGGCGATCCCGCGAAGGTGATCAGCTGACCAGCCATTCTTGCCAGAGGATAGCCGCTGTAAATGACGACGCCGGGGCGAACCTCGATAAGAGACTGCGCCGCCAGGGTAGGAGCCATGCCCGCTCCGTAAATCTCCTGCCCGATCGATCCACTCAGCTCCCAAATATCGCGCAGATCTTCGAGGGGGATATGAAGGGCGAGGTCGTTCTTGGCTACGGTCTCATAAGCGGCCGGAGAATCTGTCATTTCCTCCGCAGGTAGGTAGGGCGGTAAGCTGCTCGGGATAAGCTGGAGCGTGTGACTGACGAATTCAGCCATCAGCTTCTCTACGGTTGGATCCAAATCACCATGAAGCCGCTGCAGAACTTCGGTCAAGTAGATCGAGGTCTCATACTGTTCTTTAGGTGTGATGACCGCACTGACCTGGGTCGGATTGAGTCCAAAAAAAGTGCGCTGTCGCGATAGCTCGTCCTCTAAATTAACCAGCAGTCCATTTGAATCTTCTGTGCTCTCCACCGCGAAATTGACATCGCGTTCCCACAACCAGGAGAGACGAAGTAGATTGGCCAGGGCCTGGTTTATGATGCCTAGATAGGCGGGATCCCGTTCTAACTCGAATAACCTAGCTGCTGCGGCGGCGGTTATGGCGGTCATATGGGTTTCATATGACAGGCGGAAACCGTGACCCTCCAGGGCCAATAGGGCACTGCGCGCTTCGTCCAGGTATCGGCTATCATTAGTTATTTCGTGTAGTAATAACATGAAGTAGGCGAAACCACCGCCTGCGTCAGGCTCGCGTCCGGTGCCCTCCCAGGTGTCGAAGCTATAGAACTGGGGAAATTGATAGTCGACTGCCTGGGCGAATTCGATCCAGGTATCTCCGGAGCGGATGGCAAGCTCCCGAAGTTCGCTATCGGCCGGATTCCACAATGCCAGTTCGGCTACCTTGAGCGCATGGCCAACCTCATACCAGGTGTCTCCCCGTCCTTGAGCTCCGGTCAGGCTTAGGGGCCCGCTGTTCTGAAACATCCCCGACGGTCCGATGTCGGGATTGAAGAAATCTGGAATTGCCGCCCGGAGTTCGTCCATATATCCCGGCTTCTCGGCGAAACGACGATAGTATCGATCCAGGGCATTGTAGACATCTAGTTGGCTGATAGCCTCAGCCGTGCCCCGGCTATCTGAGACATAGGCCCGCACATAGCGCTGCCCATCATGCTCTACCCAGTTAGCCGGCTCGGCCAGATCGGCAAGCGTCTGGCTATGGATCCCCTGGCCATCTCCCGGAACCCCTTTCCCGTCCCACTCAGAGAAACCGAACCAGTCAGGCAGAGGATTGTCGGGTACGGCGATCAAGTCGTAGATGTCCCCCAAATTCGCCAGGTATCGGTTAAACATCACCGCCTCGTCTGGCGGTCGACCGGGTTCCAGGTAGAGATAGCTATCGTAAATCGCCACGGCGGACACGGGACCCAGTCGCTCGAGGTCTTGACGGGTAAAGCTGTGCCCGAGCTGTTGGCCTCTCCGGACCGGGGTCGCGGCCGGTGAAAAGCGGGCAGCGGTCATGAATGGATTGAGCGCCGTGAGGTCGACCCAATAAAAGAGGGTGCTGTCCAGTGCTTCGCTGTATGCGTAATAATGAGGCGCGGCCATTGGCACGTGGTCGGCGTAGACTTCGAGCTGTCCACTCGTTTCTTGTCCCGTCCCCTGCTCAATAAATTGAAGCTCAGGCTCAGGCCTCGCTGGGGGATCAGCATGGAGGATGATTTCGAGTCGCCAGCGGAACAGGCCAGGATGCCGGTGGTAGGTGTATATGGTGGCCTGAAACTGGGCCCACTCATTCTGCCCCGTGAGGACGATCTCCTCGCCGTCATCCGTTTCCCGGGTGACGATGGAAGGATCATCGTCCAGTAGATTCAACTCGTCGCCGCCGGGCAGAGTTAAGGCAAGGGCTGTATCGCCCGCGCCGGCTGATATCAAAAATCGCCCCTCATCGTATTCAACTTGAAAAGATCCGCTTCTGAGGCCGGTGGCGTCGTCGAGGAACGTCGTTTCGTCGTTGGAACTCCGGGGGATGATAGGGGCAGAGTGCCGCTGGTAGCGCCCGGGCTCGACAGCCTGCGGAAATAGAGGTAAATCATTCACGTTTGACGTCGTGACCGCCGGCGCTCGATCTTCAGTTATCTCTACTGTCGGATGCTCCTCAGAGGGTGCTTTCTGCTTCGAGCAGGCGACGAACACCATCATCAAAAGCAGCAGCCAGGAACCAAACCGGACGCCCGGCTGTATCTTTCTGAACCGGGATCGAAGTTGACCTCTCATATCAGGAGGAACCGCCCTTATGTTGGGCCAGCGAACGCTGGACGGCCGTCGTGCCGGCCAAAGACAGCCAGGATACTGTCCCCACAAGAAGAGGAATCACAAGAAGCACACTGGCTACAAAAAACAGCATGCTGATGAAGGTGACAATGAGGACAGGCCAAGGATTAAGTACCAAGAACCGCGCGCAGTTGGCGTAGGTCGTCCGGAGTGATTTATCCTCTTGGGCCAACCAAAAGGGCCAGAAATAGATATTCAACATCAACCACAGGATCAGCAGCAGGGCCCAGACAATACGCAGAACTACCCATAAGACGCCTTCAACGGCTTCATAGATGAAGAAATTGCCGGACAGGACGAACAAGATAACAAGATTAGGCAAAGCCCAACGCCACGATGGCCAAAACAGCTCGCGCATAAAGCGCCACGTATCCTGCAAATCCCACACTTCTTCGTCGTATACGCGCCTGGCTATGGCGTAGAGGGCGGCCGTCGCCGGTGGGCCGGTCACAATGGGGATCAAAAGAAGCACCCAGAGAAGGTTGAGGAATACCATTCCAATCCAATCCCTCCACCAGAGACGAGTAGCATGACCTAGAGCGTGGAATGGTTTAATCATTGGTCGGAAATGGCGAGAGAATGGCAGCAATAATCCGTAGATAAAGTGGACCTATTGGCAGCCGATCCACGTAACTCCCTATCCTTTCACACCGGCATAGCTGACGCCCTCAATATAGTACTTGCTGAAAAAGAAGAACAGGATCAGGATCGGAATCGCGTTGACCATTGCCCCAACCAGAACTAGATTCATCTTAGTAGAGTATTGCTGCTTAAACACCTCCAGAGCCACGTTTAGAACCCACATGTCCGGCGTGTTTAGATAAAGCAGGGGGCTCAGGTAATCATTCCACATCGCCTGGAACTGCAAGATGAATAGGGTCAGCAGCGCCGGTCTGGCCAGGGGAAGGATGACGTCTTTATAGATCTGGAAATAGGAAGCGCCATCCATCATGGCCGCATCCTCCAAATCCTTTGGCACCGCCTTCAGGAATTGGGTTAAAAGGAAGATGCCGAAGGCGACAATGATTCCTGGAAAAACCAGGCTGTAGAATTTATTTATCCAGCCTAATTTTGCAATAAGGATGTATGATGGAATTAGTGTGACTGCGCCCGGCAGCATCATCGAAGCCAGCATGAAGCCGAAGATGAAGCCTTTCCCAGGAAACTTAAGCCGGGCGAAGGCATAGGCGGCCATCGAGCAGAAGATCAACTGCAAAAAAGCGCGGACGACGGATAGAAGCGCCGTATTAAAGAACCAGCGGAGAAAGCGCCCACCTCCAGCGGCAATTGCCAGCTGATTAAATAACCAGGTAACGACCGCAGCAACAACGATACTGCCAGCCATAGAAAGAACCACCCGGCCCCAGTCCGGCTCGGACATGGCGATAATACCGAGGGCGATGAGCATCAAGGACACGATGGCTATGGCCGTCGACACTTTGAGGACTAAAGTGGCCGCGAAGGCGTTCCCCAAGTAAAAGAACACGCCAAACCCGGCTGCCGCAATCAGGAGCAAGCAGAGCGGTAGGCCAATATTACGAGAAAGCCCTTTTCCTTCTTGTTGGTTGGTCATGGCCGTCAACAAGAATGTGGCGTAGAAGGCAAACAGACCTACTATTAGTCCAATCGATGTGCTCCCTTCAGGCCGAGGCGCTCCACCTAGATCAGTACTAAACAACTCGGGCCAGTTTTCTATTAACCACTCTACTGGAAGGAATTTGGGCGGGAAAGCTATGATCTCAGCGCCTGTCTTGAAGGTACCAAGAAAGGCCAGTATGAAGGGCGTAAAAACAGCCAGGCCCAACAAGATGAGCAACAGGTAGCGAATGATACGGCCAATACGTTTCCAAATCCTTGTCTGTTGTTTTCTCGCTGCGGGTTTCAAGGATTCCGCATCAGCAGATGTTACGGCCATAACCAATCCTCCTCATGCCCAATGAGCCTTCGCCTGCCATCTGTCCCATCATCAGTACTGCTCCGTACCTCGCTCAATGTAGCGGCGTTGAATGATGGTAAAGATAAAGATAATCGCTCCCAGTATGAAGGCCCTGGAGGCTGCATACCCCATGCGGGGCGGGCCACTGATCCCTAAACCCTCTGAAAAAATCAGATAGACCGGTGTCAGGGTGGTATTTAAGGGGCCACCGGCGGTCAAGAGTTTCACCTGGTCAAATATCTGCCAGGTGCCAATGGTACCCAGTACCACAATCAGAAAAATGACCGGTCGCAGCATAGGTACGGTGATATTGAAGAATCGCTGACGCCCGTTGGCGCCATCAATTGAAGCAGCCTCATATAAGGTAGGGGGGATATCCTGCAAAGCGGCCAGGAACATGATCATAAAGGTGGGCACAGTGGTGAAGATGTTTTGGAACATGATGGCCATCCAGGTGATGCTCGGCCCGCGAAAGTACCATTGTTCTGAAGGAATGTCCACGCCGAAGGGCCCCAGGATGAGTTGGAACAAGCCACGGGGATCATTGAGCCAGTTGATCTGGGTCCATTCGGCGCCGAACAATCCCAGCACCTGGGAGAAGAAATGGTTGACGTAGCCTGTTTTTAAATACAGCCACAAAAAAATGAAGCTAATGACTACGGAAGAGGTAACGGCAGGAGCGTAAAAGATGGTGCGGAAGAATTGTTTAGCCCGCATGGGCGCATTCAGTAAGACGGCAAGCAGTAAAGCGAGGGTGGTCTGAAACGAAACAACGATTAAGGCATAGTAAAGGGTATTGACCAGCGAACGAAGAAATTTCTGGTCTCCGAGGACAGATTTATAGTGTTCCAAACCAACCCATTCGGGCGTGGTGAACAGGTTATAATCGGTGAAGCTAATGTAGATGGCAAAAGCAAATACGCCAATGGTGAACACAAGCGTAGTTAGCAAGTAGGGCGAGAGGAACATGTAGGCAGTGAGGGCTTCACGCCGCGCACTTGTATTACGCCAGATGCTTTGCCTCTTGCCTGGTGAAGTATTCGCCATCTTTAGCCTCCTGCATGGCGGAGGTTGGAGACCGGATAAGGGGCCAATCTCCAACCCCGATTACCAATGTTTTACATTGCGATTCAGAAGCAACGCAGCTGGTAGGCAGTCGAACGAGCAAATGCGGGAGAGCCCCGCATTTGCTCTATCTCCTGAATCAGAGTCTTAGACGGTTATCATTCGTCCAGGTAACCCTGGATTTCCTCGTTGGCCTGATCGAATGCCGCATCGACATCCTGGTCGCCAAGGTAGATACGCTCCAGGGCCTGGCTTATGGCATCGTTGACCTTACCGGTATTGGGACCCCAATAGGCTACGCGCGTTAGCGGGAAAGTTCCGCCAATGGCGATGGCTGCATCATTGGGATCTACAACCAAGCCGATTTGCTCAGGATGGGTCGAGTAGGCAAAGCCTGTCTTGACGATTTCACCCTGGTTCTCAGCGCTGGTGACGTAGATGGCGAAAGCCGCCGCCGCCCGTGGATAATTGGACGCCGCATTGACGCCGATGCCGTTGGTGAAGATGACGTCAGCCTTGTCAATGGGCCCGGTGGGCAGCTCAACGGCGAGCCAATTCACGTCTGGGAAGTCATTACGCATGTAATTGACCATCCAGCCGCCTTCATAGGTCATGCCCACGAGTTCTTTGCCGATAGCTTCACCACACCAGCCCGCGCCAACATCGGCTGCGGATACAAGACTGCCATCGGCGTGCATGGCGGCGATGAATTCAGCAGCCAGCTTAACCTCGTCGGAGTTGGCTGCAGCCGTACTCAGGTCATCGCTGGTGTAGGCGCCGCCGTTGCCAAAGGCCCATGGAGCAAAGCGAGCCCAATCGGCGCCTTGGCAGAAACCGGCATATTCGCCGGTCGCTGCGATGGCTTCGGCTGCCGTCTTAAGATCATCCCAACCCCAGTCGGCCGTTGGCTCGTCAATGCCGGCAGCCGCAAAAGCTTCGGGCAGATAGACAAGGCCAAGCGTACCCCAGTCCTTTGGAAGGGCATAGGTTTGGCCGTCCAGGGTGAAAATGGACAGCAGGGCCGGAATAAAGTCGTCACGGCCAGTTCCATATTCAGCCATGTAGTCATCCAGCGGCACTATTTGGCCGGTGGGGGCAAAGGCTGTCATCAACTGGTCATCAACATAGAAGACGTCGGCAGCCGCACCACCAGCCATGGCTGCCTTCATCTTGGTCTGGAAATCAGCTGGTATGGGCTGAAAGTCCACGGTTACGTCAGGGCAGAGCTCGACGAACCGGTCGATGGAATCGCGGTAGATCTGTTGTTCCGTTTCATCACCCCATCCGGAGAAGACAATGGTCGCTCCTTCCTCAAGATCGGAGAGCGGGCAGCTAGTCATGGGTTCTTCCACAATAGCTCCACCGCCGGCCTCTGCTCCTTCACCGGTTAAGAATTCGGCCGCCTCATCGTTCGCCTGGGCAAAGGCTGCTTCGACTGTCTGGTCGCCCAGGTAGACGCGCTCCAAAGCCTGGCTCACAGAATCATTAACCTTGCCGGTATTGGGACCCCAGTAGGCGACCCGGGTTAGCGGGAAAGTGCCGCCGACAGCAATGGCTGCGTCGTTGGGATCTACAACCAAGCCTATCTGGTCAGGGTGGGTTGAGTAGGCGAAGCCGGTCTTGACGATCTCGCCCTGGTTGTCACGGCCGGTCACGAAGTTGGTGAAGGCCGCCGCAGCCATGGGATATTGTGAATTGGCGTTGACCCCAATTCCATTAGTAAAGATAACATCCGCTTTTCCCACGGGGCCTGTTGGCAGTTCTACTGCCTTCCAGTTTACATCTGGGAAGTCGTTACGCATGTAGTTGACCATCCAGCCGCCTTCGTAAGTCATGCCCGCGAGTTCTTTGCCGATAGCCTCGCCGCACCAGCCCGCGCCGACATCGGCTGAGCTGACCAGTGATCCATCGCCGTGCATGCCAGCAACAAAGTTGGCCGCTTCGAGAACTTCAGGTGAATTCAAGAGCGGGGCGCTGAAATCATCAGTAGCGTAAGAGCCGCCGTTACCGAAGGCCCACGGAGCAAATCGTGCCCAATCGGCTCCCTGGCAGAAGCCAGCATATTCGCCAGTGGCTGCAATGGCTTCGGCCGCCGCTTTCAGGTCGTCCCACGTCCAGTCTGCGGTTGGCTCGTCGATACCAGCGGCGGCAAATGCCTCTGGCAGGTAAACAAGCCCCAACGTTCCCCAGTCTTTTGGCAGGGCGTAAGTATTACCGTCTAGAGTGAAGATAGACAGCAAAGCAGGAATGAAATCATCGCGGCTAACTCCGCCAGCAGACATCGAGCCATCAAGAGCCAACAATTGTCCCGTTGGCGCGAAGGCAGTCATCAACTGGTCGTCGACATAGAAGACGTCAGGGGCGCTACCACCAGCCATGGCTGCCTTCAGTTTTGTCTGGAAGTCAGCTGGGATGGGTTGGTAGTCCACCGTCACCGCCGGACAAGCCGTGGCGAATCGGTCGATGGAGTCGCGGTAGATCTGCTGCTCGGTCTCGTCACCCCACCCAGAGAAGACGATGGTTGCCCCATCCTCGACATCCATGAAACAATCGGCCATAGTGTCCGGTTCATCTACCGGTTCATCTACCGATTCTTCTTCGGTTACTGTTTCTGGTACTGATGTGGCTTCCTCGTCGTCACCACCACAGGCAACGAGCAGCAAGCTCAGGATGAGCACAAAGCTCAAATATATGACTAATCTCTTAAACATGATTGTTCTCCTCTCCTCAATATGTGAGTAAAACTAGATCGGCTGAATTTGGGTTATCTAGAACTATTCGTCCCACCTCCTTGTATTTCCAGCCGCGATGAATAAGAGGAGTCCACAATCTGGTTGAACATGCTACAATTGGCCCCTTGCTCCCGTCCCTCGCGGATGGAGAGCTGTCAAGGAGCCGTTCGTTGTCTTTCCGGGCATCGTGCAACGGCTCCTTGATCCACTAAATCGTTTTTCACTCATCACAACCACGCCACAAGTGGCTGGCTGACGCGAATATACTTCTCTGGTTTGTCTATTAATCATCACATCCACATGACTGGCGGATGACCAGCTTCGTACCTACTCGAAGCCTGATGCGAATATGTTCCTCGTCGGAATCGCTTTCGATCAATTCAATCAATCGTCGAGCGGCCTGCCGTCCCATTTCTTCTCCAAAGGCGTGAACAGTGGTTATCGACGGGTCGTGAAGCTGGGCCCAGGTTACATTGTCAAATCCCGTGACGGCGACATCGTCCGGTATCGTGAGACCTGCCGCCCTGCAGGCTCGCAACGCGCCGATAGCGACGGCGTCATTGACGCCGACGACGGCCGTGAGTTGGGGGAGGTGGTCAAGAGCCTGCTTCATCGTCTCCAGACCCGTCTCAAGCGTCGTCTTTTCCATGAAAAAGGTATGTGGCTCGAGGGATGACTCGGCAAGCGCCCTCTGGTACCCGGCTTCTCTTTCTCTGCTGTTGAGCCAACTTTCTGGACCAGAAAGGAAGATTATATTTTTGTGCCCATGTCTCTCTATGAGGTGACGGGTGATTCGATAAATGCCTGTCTCGTTCTCGTGTAAAACGCAGTCGATGTCGGTTCCTCTCACGCTGTTGTCAAGCAGTACGATGGGCAGACCGCTGTTGTAGAGCTCGAGGACAAAGGAAGGCAGGATCGTCGGTCCGGCCATAATCAAGCCATCAACCCGTCCTTGGCTTACCATTGGCAATTGCAATGGGTGGTTCATGGATTCTCCGTTTACAAGGGAAGTAACGAGGTGATACCCTCTGCTTTGACATTCCTCAGTAATACCAACGGAGTCGAGAGAAGCTGCGAGGAATCGAGAACCGGAAGACCAGCGGTAGGATATCAGCCCTATATTACTCGTTCGTTTTGTAGCCAGGCTTTTAGCTGCTGCATTAGGGGAAAAATTTAGTTCTTTGGCCACCCCTAGAACACGGGCGCGGGTCTCGCTCCCGATGCCAGGCTGATCATTGAGAACTCTAGAGACCGTCGACGAGGAGACGCCTGCTCTTTCGGCAATGTCACGCAAGGTAGGCTGTTTGACCAATCGAACCCCTTATGCAAGATTAATGCAACCGCTTGCGTAATATTATAGTACGGAGTTCGATCCTTTGTCAATTGGGTCACTGTCGAAGATCAACTTCGATCCGTTTACCATGTTGATAAAAACTAAAAGATAACCGGCGCCAGCGGTCGGGCAGGCGAGGCGTTAAGGTATACCCATCATCATCCACCCGTAAGCCGGCAAAACCGAAGACCACCGACTGCCAGAGCCCACCGGCTGAGGCGGCATGAATACCATCAGCCACGTTTCCGCGAATGTTTTGTAAATCCGCCTTCGCGGCCAGCATAAAATATTCGTAGGCTTCGTCAACCAGGTCCATCTCGGCCGCTGCCCAGGCATGGGTGCTCGGTCCTAAAGAAGAGCCATAGGCGTGATCGGTGATGGGAACATAGGTCTCCCAATTCGTCTGCCATGTCTGGACATCGTATTCATCGCGTAGCAAACAGAGCAGCAAGATCACATCCGCTTGTTTTATCACCTGGCTGGCATTTGCTCCGTCAATTCCCAGGAGATACTGCATAGAATCACTCCGGTTTTCATAGGATGACCAGTCAAGAGGAAGGCGATCAAAGAATTCATCGAACTGTGATATCAGTCCAGTCTCGGCATCATGGTTCAGGATGATGTGATCGACCACCTCCTGCCAATGGTCGAGTAGATCGGGTCCCAGGCCCAGAAGTTTGTCCAATGCCTGCGCTTCGTAGGGATAATGATCGGCCATCCATCGATGAAGCTGTAAAGCCTTTTCGAGATGCCATTGGACCAACCGGTTGGTGTAGGCATTGTTGTCAACATGGTCATGATATTCATCCGGACCGATAACATTCCGTATTGCATATCGTCGACCTGCCGGATCCTCTTCGAGTTCGGCTCGGCTGCCCCAAAAGCGGGCGGTGTCCAGGATAATCTCGACGCCGTAGTCGCGCATGAAAGCATCGTCACCAGTCACTTGCCAGTACTGGTTAACGGCGTAGGCGATATCCGCGGTAATATGGATCTCGATATCGCCGGTCCAGATGCGAACCAGGCCTTTACCGCTGTGGTCTGGCACCCATGTTGGCGTTACCTCATCCCCCGTACCGGCACTTTCCCACGCGAACTGCGCGCCGGCATAGTCATTTTCGGCCGCTTTTCTCCTGGCTCCAGGAAGTGTATGGTAGCGGTATAGGAGCATGTTTCGGGCCAATTCAGGCTGGGTGAAAGTGAAGAATGGGAGGGCGAATATCTCCGTATCCCAGAAAACATGCCCCCTATAACCTGGTCCGCTAAGCGTTTTTGCCCCGATGCTGACCCGATCGTCGCGCTTGGGTGCGGCGATCAATAACTGATACAGGCTGAATCTTACCGCCAGCTGCGCCTCATCATCTCCTTCGATGATGACATCGCTGTCCTCCCACACTTTGAACCAGGATTCCATGTGATCCGGCTGGAGATCGGCAAATCTATAGGAGCGGACCAACTCCAATGCCCGCTGAGCTACTGATTGCCCATCTTGTCCTATGTCCCGGCTGGCTGCGTAGCACACAACCTTCTCGATCTGGTGAGTCTCTCCGGCTTCCAAAGCATGTGTCAGGGTGAACCGGGGATGACCGGGGCATTGCTGACAGGAGACTGCTTCGACTCCCGACGATGTTAGAGAGGCAGCAACACCCAACTCGACATGGCTGTGTTTTGTTCGGCTGTGCAGCCAAATAGAACCCTTCTCATCTACTCCCTGGCCCAGGTGGTCCCAATGGAGTATTTCTTCATTGGCGACGTTTCCATTAATGCCGGCAGCCAGGCTGATGTGGGTTTCCTTGTTAACAGCTGTGATCAGGATCCGCATTGCGCCAGCGTGCTCCTCCGGGTAGCTGATAAACCTATCGAATGTGATATCGACGATCGATTCACTGGGGGCTTTCCAGCGGACCTCCCGGTGCAGGATGCCATGACGAAGATCAAGCTGGCGTCTGAAATGCAGGACTTCCCCCCGGTCCATTCGGAAGTTGTGCCCGTCAACCACTAGATCGAAATCAAGCCAATTAGGCAGGTTTACCAGCTCCGTGAATACGATTGGGACATCGTCATATATGCCATGCGCCAGGGTGAAAGCTAGCTCGCCGGGCAATCCCTCTTCGAAGCTGCCTCGACTGGCAAAATAGCCGTTGCCGGTTGTGAACACGGTTTCCATGTGTCGAAGTTTCTCAGGCTCCCACATCTCCTGCTTGACGATCCAGGTCTCGTCGGTTCGTACGGCGGAGCGCAGCACATCCAAAGTAGCGCCCACCAAGTTATCACGACGGGTGAACCTTGAGCGGCGCAGTAATGGGCTCTCAAAGCGTTCTGGTGGTCCCAGAGCCAGCGCGGGCATCCCGGCGGTCAACGCCGCTTCGATGCCCGCGGCCGCGTCTTCTACCACCAGGCACTGGCTTGGTGGTATGCCGAGCCTGGCGGCGGTATACCGGAATAGATCGGGAGCCGGTTTTTGCCGCTCAACACTACTGCCATCGGCAAGGGCGGATAGGCGATCAGATATCTTCAATCGCCTGACAACCTCTGGCGCGTTCTGGCTTGCGGAGGCGATCGCCCACGGTATCGATGATGCATCGAGTTCTTCGAGCAGTTCGGCTACCCCTGGCAGTAGAGCATCAGGT
>Ga0307380_10008689_pt1 | contig 12989 bp, 14 predicted proteins | sample UN3MG_FD_202239 | JGI IMG/M metagenome (GOLD analysis project Ga0307380, IMG submission 202239) | Soil microbial communities from Risofladan, Vaasa, Finland - UN-3 | ecosystem: Environmental > Terrestrial > Soil > Coastal area > Acid sulfate soil | place: Finland: Risofladan, Vaasa | collected... | reverse complement strand
CCTACTATATCGATATTAGCGTAAAGGTGAGCAGACACCGATTAGATACTTGCTTGCTCACTTCTCTCTCGGGTTACAAAGATGCTTACTTTGACCAAATATTCGATGACCGAGAATGGCTTGCGCCATTCAAGTCTAGTGATCAAGACCAGGAAAACATTTCCTGGAAGAGTGCCTGGGACACGACCCTAAAACGCTATCAAAAGTCTAAACAAGCACCCAATGCTACGAGCGCAGATCCGAAAGTGTTTGCCAGAATCCTCGCCAATCTGGCACTCTATTGTCATTGCGTACACGATGGCAAAACGCTTCGTCAAGTATTCCCCAATGCCACTCTGCACAGCATTGATCTTCCATCGCCTCCTGTGATTTTGTTGTAAACTCGGATTCATTTTTTTTTTTTCTTGCTTTTGGTACAAACGCTCTCGGACACATTTTTTATTCCGCGCAAAAGAAATGTGGAAAACCCTCGTAGCAATCCTTTCAAATCTCGCCAAGGACATTGTGCTTCCCTTGCTCGCAATGGCATCTATATGGTTTCTAGTAGCGTTTGTCATGTGCGAAATGCTACACGATCTCTCGGATGACATCTCTTTTCGTTTTCCTTTGTGCATAAAAATTTAATCAAAACGAATCGATTTGTGGATAGGCTGTGTGAATCTGCTCTCTTAGGCCCTCGACTTGTTCAATCTCGGGTGTGTAATGTTCGCATTCGGTGCACCAAATAATCACTTCCGAGTCGTCCAGAAACACATAGAGTGTGTGGTTCTCGCATCGACTACAAGTCGCCTTGACCGAGCAACAATCTGCGCAAAAACTCTCGCCATCAGGAAGCACAATCTCCGAGTGTTGATTGATATTGTCGCACATGAGTAGTGTTTTTTGATTCTGAATGCAGAATCACAAAAAAAGAATCATGATTAATACTTGTCATTTATTGGAAAGATTGCAAAGTAACAACACGGGCTTGCCCATGATCGCCGGTTTGTTTGAACATATTCTAGCTTTGATATTGAACCAGTTCCCATGTGGCACTAGGGTCATCCAGAGCTTTCTGAAGACTAGCTTGATCTTCCAAGGAAAGCGAGGTCTTGTAGAGCAAGGCCGAAATGCCATCTTTATCCTTAATGATGATAGTTTGATCGGACGATTTGCTTCGAGTCAACTCGAGAATCTCGTCGAGCGCTTCGCGTGTGTAGCCATAGGCCTCGTCGATAGCATAGTCATTCTGTTTGTCCTCGAGTGCCTCTTTGGCATTTTTGCGTGCTGCTCTTGCAAGCTCTCGGATCTTTTCCAGAGAATTGTCGCGCACGGGCGAGTTGTCACGCTTGCGCTCTTTCGATAGAGTGCGCTTGTTTTCTCGTTTCGTGTTTTGGTAGCGTCTCAGGCAGCAGCCTCCGGTGATGGTTTGTTCGGGCAAGTCTGGGTTCTTCTTGGCGGTAGTGCATGTAAAGCAAAGTCGTTCTTCTTGATCCGAGTGTGCAACGCAAAATCCACACACGACAGCCTTGCATCCGGTGCATTCTGACGGCAGCATTGCTGGCATAAGATATTGCGGCAGACGATCTTTTCCGTGGCAACAGACGCATTCTTCGAATCCTGGCATGATGTGTTATGCGTTTTGAAGAGTTTTAGAATGGCACAACCAAGCCAAAATACACGAATCCATTAAAAAAAAAAAATCTGGATTATTGAAAAATCACAAGAAAGGTTGTTTTTCGCTCTGTGAATACCTCACTAGTTTTTCTCTCGAAACACAAAATGTCCAAACATCGATCGCGTAGTGCTTCTCCCAAAAGAAACACCAAGCATTCTCTGTGGCGTATTCGAGGCGCTCCATCTGCCGGTCAACAAGCCATGCTCGATGTAGCCGAGTATGCTTCTCTTTTAAAGAGAGAAAAACACCTCAAGAACGAAAAGTGGAGTGTCAAATTGAGCCTCGAAACCGTTCAGGCCGCGATTGGAGAAACGTCAGAGGAAACGATTGCAAATGCGCGAAAATTCAAAATGGACGCTGGGCCGTACGAAAAAATCGGAAAAAGTAAGAACAAAAAACTCACTGCGATTGCGAGCTGTGGATGTGCTCAATTCGAACGAATAACGCGCGACAATATCGTATGGGATGAAGGATCTCTCCGATGCAAGACTCACCGAGGACCCCTCGATGTGTAGAGCACGCATACGTGTTTTTATCATAAACTTTACAATTCTTCAGGGATGGAAAATTTTGTTTCACATACAAAGTGATCTTTTTATGGTCTTTGCGATAAAATAAGCTAGTTTGGGAGGCACCGAGTTCCCTATCTGTCTAAATTGTGATGATTGTGTTCCAGAAAATTTGAAATCTAGAGGAAATGTTTGCAAAAGAGCCGCTTCTGTGAGGGTAATTCTTCTTAGCGTAGGAGACACGTCTGTCACAGGCGATTTTCCAGACAAGAGTTTTCGATGATAATGCTCAATCCAAGAATCTCTCGAGTGGCCTTTTCTCAAAGATTCAATGTCGACGATCGGGGTTGCGTTTCCTCCCATACTCGCGGGCATGGCTTTGACAAAATCGTCCAAATCTATAACACGTCCTTTTCCGTTGAACAAAAGACTCCCAGTGTATGGAGATTTTCTCAGAATAGGGTTTTTGGCTGGTACGATTTTCGCATTGCAAACACCAATGTTTGGAAATGTCCCGGCCGAGGGTAGCGATCGGAGCACATCTCCCGCGAGCACTTTCTTGGATCCGGTGATCAATGAAGTGATGAGAGCGGCATCCTTCCGAGTACCGATAAAGAGTACACGCTCTCGATTCTGCGGTACTTGGAAATCTTTGGCATTGACTATGAACATATTCACGTGATAGCCATGACTCTCAAATTCGGCTATCAGCGCTTTTCGAGTGGTTTCCCATTTTGCTAATTTCGCGAGAGCGGAAACGTTTTCCATGACAAAGTATCGCGGTTTGATTCTTCCGACAAACGCGGCAAAACGAAAAATGAGATTGTTCCTCGGGTCGTTTGGACGCATATTTCCCAAGACGGAAAACCCTTGACAAGGAGGACCTCCGAAAACCACATCGATATCACCGAAATCAAGATGCGTTTCGTCGAAAGATTCCAGATCCATTTGCGTACAGTCGCCGATATTTACTCGGTAGGTTTCGCAGCAGTCGCTGTTGATCTCGTGCGCGGCTACAATATCAAAGCCACATTTGTGAAAGCCAAGATCGAGTCCTCCGGCGCCTGAAAAAAAACTCACGGCTTTTAGCGGTCCTGTGTCTTGATGTGTTTCTGATGATTTTTGGTGCTTGGTATTGGACATTTTTTTTTTTTGTTGTGTATGGAGAAAAAAGGGATAAAATTTTTCCACAAACCCAACAAAACGCAAATATATAAACACGATCGGATATTTGAAAAAGTAAAAAATTTCACACACGTATACACATGGGAGGCAAAAACGAAATCAAGCGCATTGTCCGAGAGCGCTTTCCGAAAACATTTCCCAAGAAAAACCAAATCGATCTCCCGGCAGATGTCGCGTTCGAGTATGTGGTCGAGGATATCAATCTCGCGTGGTTTGATTTCAACTGGAAGCGCATGGTGCAGAATCCCGACACGGGCGATTGGGAGCAAGACGGCAACAAGACGGGTCGCGACCTCATCCGGCACTTGGGTCGGAATGTCGAGCACTTTCTCAACAAGACTAGCGTGCGCAAGTACGTCGTGGTGATTGACAAGGTGCGCTACGTGCCCATCTCCAAGCAACCCGAGCAACGCAAACGCGATCAGGCCAAGACGAGTTTCAACGAAAAGCAAAACGTGGTGCCGCTCGAGTGGCGCGACCCGAACGATGGGAAAATCATCCATCTCGACGAGGAGCTTCCCGATATGCATGCGCTCAACGCGAATCGCGCGGCGCGTCAGCAGGCCATGCGCGAGGCATTCACGCTCCTCACGCAAGAGGTCGAGGTGCCGCTCGGCAAAGAGGTGATCATCGACGGCTGGGACGAGGACTCGGATGTGCCGCTACGCATCGCCACCACTGTGAAAGAGGGTGTCAAGAGCGCGCCTGCGCCCGAGTATCGCAATCAGACTGGCGAGTCGGACACGTGCATCCCATTCTACACGACAGCATTCACTCGCGAGGACGCCGAGCGCTATGCGAAATTCGACCCGAGCGACCGCGAAGAGCTCCCGCGGCATTTCGGCGGCATTCTCGTGATTAGCAAGGACACGGACATGATCCCGATTGCGCTCATGCACTCGGAGAAGCGCCGCACCGACCGAGTGCTCCCGGGCGAAGAGGGTCACCCGCAGCGTTTCGTCAACGAGTTTTACCTAGATCTCTCGGTCAAGCAGCAAATCTACGACCAGGGCTACAAGCGCGTGTTCCCCGAGCTCTGCAATGTCAATGCGCTCTACGAGAGTCTGATGCGTGCGACCGAGGAGCGCCTCAACATTTTCAGCATTGCTGCGATTATGATGATGGCGGGCAATGACTATATCGACAGCTACACGAATATCACGCACGATCGCTTTATGCAAGTGCTATTCGGGTACTTTCGACACTTGGGCAATCTTTTCGAAGAAAAGCCCGAGACACTCGGATTGCACGCGAGCGCCGAGCATTATATTCGCGTCGTGTGCTTTGCGCACTATATCAAACTCATCGACCAGATCATCCTGCGCGTCCCGAAACACCTGAAACCCATCTTTCTCGAGGAGAATTTCCTCAGCGACAAGCTCTACGAGACCAACCCCGAGATCAAGGCCATCTACGAGGCGAAATTCCCGGCAGAACTCGTGCACATTTCCGAGATGACCCGGACCGAGATTCGCGATTTGTACAACAAGCGCAACCAGAAGAACAAATTCCCCGAGGATCAGGTGGTGCGCGAGCGCTGGAAGCGTCTCTGGTGGTCGATCGAGTACTTTTGGAAGAGTCCCTATGTGAATTTCGAGGAGCTACCCGATGTCGCAAAGCTCGGCTGGAAAGTGGTGCACTGGGACGAGTTTCCGAGCTTTCCGATTTGCCTACTCTCGGAAGAGGACGAGCTCGCGGTCAAGCAGAAAATGCTCGAAACAAAAAAACGCAAGCAAGCGTTACGCTAACGTGTACTATAAATTTTTTACATAGACACTTTTAAAAAAGCACACACACACACACACACACACACACACACACACACACACACACACATGTCCGCGTTCTCAATCTTGTTGGCGATTGTGTTTCCGGCGAGCATTCGATTTGCATGCGCATGGTTTGTGCGCAAACTACTCGCCACCAAGCAGCAATTTCCTCTCCCATTCGAGGCGTTGCATTTGCTAGCATTTTGCGTATTTGTGCTGCCGCTGCTCATCATCATTGTGCATCTCGCGTTTGCTCGGTATGGAAACTTGGTCGAGTACTATCAGCACGAGACGCAACACGCTCCTCGGAACACAACCTTGTACTTTTGAAATTTATGCATCGTAGACTATGAAATAAACGAGGTTTTTTTGGAGGTTCCCTACAGACGGAAAGAAAGATGCGTTGGTTTATCGTTTTCGTGTGTCTAGCGCGGGCAGTGGCGGGGGTTGGGATTCCCTCGCGAGGCGCACTCGACGAGCTAGCGCAGGCCAATGCTCCCGGGACACCTCTGCCACAACTCGACCATCGCGTGCCATTCTCGCGCATTGACACTACAAGCTGCGAGCCAGATTTCTACGCCACGTTTTCCAATCCCGCGAAAAAGAGTGCCACGCTTGCGTGCGAGTTTACATTCACTCGGCAGCCCATTACGGTTCAGATTGACGTCGGCGGGCCATTCACCTCGGCCTCGGTCGAGTTTCAGAGTCTCGCGCTCGAGCCCTACCAGGTGAACAAGTACGCGAGTAGCCTCATGGGCTATGCGAATCTCAACATTGAGACTGAGGATTTCGACTATAACAATCACAATATTGTGGCGCGCGTGGCCATCCCGGTCAACTCGAGCTACATCCGACCCGCGAGTCTCGCGCGCCTCTCGGACACATTTCACGTGACGTTTGGGAATTTGAAAACCGAGCGCTTCTCGAGCCTCGCCGACGCAGTGGCCTCGAACATGTACTATGGACGCATATCGAATAGCACCTCGGACTATACGCACATGATTGTATTCGAGCTTAATCTAGCCGAGGGCGACAATCAATTTTCCGCGCTGCAAACGCTGAATCCCGAGAGTATCAATGGCATTCAGCAGCTCACCGCGGGCGACACGGTGCACTTGGCAGTGAGCTATTCGGACTTTTTGATTAGTATTTTCGGTATGCTGTTTGCCGTATCGGCGCTCATTTTGGCCGTGTACACGCTACGCAAAGCGCGCAGTGACGAACTCGAGGACATTGCGCGTGAGGATCGACTTCGACGGAGACTCGATGCACTCGAGGGCAATGTGACTGCCGCAGCAGTCTCTACCGCGCCACCCGCGGGTAATCGGGCTCGCGGGATGCATTTTCAATGATTAAAAACTCCCCTCCTTTCCCCCTTTTTCAGAGTGTATTTGGACAAGAGTAAAGTTCCCGGGCGATTTTTCTCACTATAGCCTATTAAATGTTTAGCAGTCGGGTGTCTTTTTCCCAGCAGTGGAAAAAGGGACATGGTATGCTCGTTCGCATAATCATGAAATCTCAACAACGAAAAGAGGATCCCTACATGTGCGCCGCGCAACCCGTCTCTAGGCCCGACTCGAGCAACAGCAATCTCACAGACGTGCGACAGCTGCTATCGAGTGCCAAGAGTCGGTTTCCCGAGCGCATCTCATTCTACACACGCCTGGACGAGTCTCTCGAGAAGCCCTTTGCCACACTGGTTAGTGCAAAAACCAATAGCGTCTATTTTGTCGGAAAGAGCAACTCGCGGGCATTTTTCGAGTTTGTAAAGCGCACACTTGTCGCCATGTCACTCAATATTCAGCAGAGCATAGGCAAACGCTTACCGCGCTATGCATTTCGCGCGACTGTGCAGTTTGATGATGAGGATGGCCTGGTCAAGCGCTCGGAAACCTACTATGCCGATGCGCTATCACAGAATGGTCAATTGCGCGTGCGTCTCGACCAGCTGAGCGATTCGAATTTCACCATCAAGCTCTACGCCGAGAGCATTGTCCGGCTCACGCTCGGCATCACAGTCAACTATGTGCCCGAGCGCGTCACCTGCTATCGGCCCGAGGACACGCGCGACATTTCCCTCTCGAGTGCATTCAGTCCCGAGACAGTGCTCGGGACGCTTCAGACACAGGGCGAGAATCGAGAGCTCGTGCTCGGCTCGGATGTCTGGCTACAGCCCGACGATGACAATGAGGCGACCAAGCATCCACTAGTGCCCGACTATGCCCGTGTACGCTACTCGCTTGAAAAGGGAAAACGCTTTACACTACACTCTATTGAATTTGCCTATGCACACGACGCTCTGGACCGCGAGTTTGGTCTGCTTTAAACAAGTTGTCGTTGCTGTAGAAGAATGACCGAGGTATCGAGGGGCGCTTTGATCGCATTCAGGCACTCGCGTTGGGTAGAGAACAGGTTTGCAATCCGAGGAAAGGCCCAGCCCTCGCCATCGCCAAACCACTTGGGCACGAGCGCAACCTTGTCAAAATCGGGCAACTTTTGCACCAGGAGAAAGTACTCAAAGCGGCCGCATTCGGTTTCCGAAATGTTGATTGGTGCGGATAGATCATTGGTCTCTCCGAGGTTTTCGCAATCGCGCGTCGCCGACTGGTTTTCTCCAAACGAGACGCGTGCTTGCACGTATCCAGCATAGTCGGGCGAGCCCTCGCCAATCAGTCGCACCTCGAATTCAACCTCTCCGAGTGCGCGATTGAAATCGGCGTAAAACTCGCCTCTTTGCGCGAGGAATGTACCCTCGGGGATGTTCTCGGGAGGTATGTCCTCGGGGATAGAGACGAAAATCGGAAACTCGAAAATGCCCTTGCGCTCGACGACTACTGGCGCGAATGCTCCCTCTTCAGGGCATAGTGTCCGAGCTTGCAAAGAGGTGTTTGAGAGCACCACGGCAAACACCTCGGGATACGAGCCTCCGCCATTGATATTGCTGACTGTACGGCATCCTACGCTCTCTTCGAGTGCCGAGTAGCGGCATTTGGAACCAGTGGTCCAGGATTCGGTCAAGCAGTCTTCGTCACGATCGCACGGGCCAAAATCCGCAGGAGAGGATCCCTCGCAGACATAATTGGGGTAAACGCACTGGTCTGATGTGTTTAGGACCAGAGCGCAAAACTCATCGCTTGTGCACTTGACGTCTGTGTTGTTGCAGAAACCCGCTACGCTGACGCAGTTTCCGATCTCGCACTTGATGGTATTGAATTGGGGATCGCACGCTTCTCCGACACGCACGAGTGCAGTCACGCACTTGCCATGCTCGCATCGTTCATCAGTGACACACGCTTTGCCGCACTCGCCACAGTTTTCAGCGTCCGAGGAGACATTGGTGCACTGCGAGGCGCAGCAGCGCTCGTCGGCAATGCACACACTCGCGAGCTCTCCACAGTTGGCCTCGTCTCGCGAGAGATCAATGCACTCGCCGCGCAAGCACGTGCCATTCACGCGCCCAAGCGACGTGGATTGAAAGCTACAGGGTGTTCCGGGAGGCTTGGCGAGGTGATCGCAGGCGCTCGGTAGTGCATAGTCATAGTAGCTGTTGCCACGCCCGCCTCCGACGGCAATATCGAGCGTGCAGTCGTTGGAATCGTCACAGAGTGTCGTGTCACAGTTGAATTCGCACAGGTTTCCGCACTGCTCGGCCAGCACGAACGATACAAACAATAACAAAAAAAACATTTTCTCTCTCTCTCTGATTGACCCTCTTCTAGTTTCTACATATACACGCGCGAGTTATTGAAAGCAAGGCATTTTAAAACAACAATGTTCAAGACTTGATGGGAAGAGCGACTTCACAGGCGGCCTTGGTTTGAAAGAGTTCCGCATCGGTTGGCTCTCCGGTAATGGTTTGCACTAGGCGAAACTTGCTTTCGCTGTCTTCGCTCTCATCCCAGGCATCCGCGAAAAGGATGGAGATCTTGACGCACTCGCCAGCTTGGAAGGATTGTGGTCCGAGAAACTTTAAAGCATCTCCCTTTTCTGCCACGAGTGTTTTGTCTTTGACGAGGAGCTCGAGACGATCGTCCACTTGGCTCACCTCGTAGTCATAGGTGGGGTTTGTGACTGGCGCTTTGATGTAGCCATCAAACATGCCCGAGAAGCAACTTCTCCCGGGATCTCCGACAGATGCATTGATGCCGGTAAAGTTCTGGTCGCGCCCGAAAGGATTGTCCTCTTTGCTGAAAAACACCTCAAACGAGGACAAATCTGGATTCTCCAGGCGTGTGAAATTCACCGCCGACTCGTACACAGTGGTGCAAAGCTCGTCCAGTGCTGCATTGTCGAGACCGTCGGCGTCAATGACTGCTCCACGATCGAAATACGTGACGCTCAAACCACGCGCGAGAGACTCGCAAGAGCCACTCACGCACATCTCGGTAGTGTTGCAGCGCACATTCAGATCGCCACAGTTGACCGGGTCTGAGCTCGGATCGACGCACTTTCCATCGAGGCAGAGACCCTCGATCGAGTCGTTGATGGTGCAAGAGGTGCGCGGAGGTCGCGCGACATGCTCGCATGCCCTCGGCGGACCGCCATAGTGCCCGCCGCCACCAATGGCCAAGTCGAGCGTGCAAGGATTCGAGTCGTCGCAGAGTGGCTCGTCGCAGCGCAACTCGCAAAAGTCTCCGCATGTGTAACTGTTTTGCGCGCGATACTCGTCGGCAGCTTGCGCGCCGCTGATACCCGCGAGTGTAATAAATGCCAAAGCTTTGAGCATTGTGTGTGTGTGTAAAAAGTAAAAAAAAAAATTAAAGCACTCGGCTGGTATTTTATTATAGCGTTTAGTTACAAAAGTACAGTAGTTTCTCAGCGACACAAAAAACATGCCCGACGACGAGAAAAAAGTCATTGTGAAAATCGACAAGATTGCCCTCGAGCAGTTTTGCAAAGACAATCAACTCGAGTACCCCCGGGATCACGCGTTGTTGAAATCTTTTGGAGCAAATCACAAATTTCAACGCACAGAAGATTGGGTCCGCGATCTTTTCGACCGGGTATTCAAGACTGCACCTGGCGTGTACGATCGGCTCAAAAACGACGGACTCGTACGCATCAAGGACATCCCGACCTATACGCCTTGTGGGAAAAAAGGATGCGGCTACAAACTCCCTTTCGGTGACAAGCCCTACCAGTGTCCCGGAAGTGATGATGAGGACGACGACCTCGGGAGTCATCATTGCGTCGACTGCGGAAACTTGTGCTGGGTCAACAAGGGCAACGCGTGCGATCTCTGCGGCGACTATTGGTGCGTCGATTATCAAAACACATTTGTGTTTCCCGAGCACGAGATACCCCGGGACATTCCGGTGGACGATTGCGTCTGCTCGAAATGCTTTATCTCTACGCCCAAGCTCTGGTGCACCGACCCCGAGTGCTACTGCTACTCGAAAATCGAACAAGTCTCGCGTGACTGGATTGAATGGAACCGCCGAAAGATGAAACTTCCACCACCACCTCCCGAGACCTCGAAAAAGCGCAAAACACCCGAGTAGTGAAAAAAAAAAATTAAAACACTTGTATAGAGGCAGTGACTATAACATATACTTTCGCTAAATTTAATTTCTATTTACACGTTTTCGAGAGTACGCAATTCATTTCACTTTTTTCATTTTTGATAAGAACATGATTCCTGGCACTGCAGACAAAGAAACGGCTGCCAATCTGACGTTCGTGTTTTTAATTGTGTCTACGATATTGGTGTTCTCACTGGTCTACATTGAATATACACTTCCAGCGGTTGTCTACGCATTCGAAACCATTGCAATGCCCGTGATACCAATGGCCATCAAGATCATCGACGGTGTCACTAATTGTTGCTACGAACAGCCCGACGAACCAAGCACCGTGGAATGCGGAAACAGAAGAATCGAAAGTGGAGAATATTGTGATGATGGAAACACTGCCTCTGGCGACGGTTGTTCCTCCGATTGCCGTGTTGAGTCGTGCCAGGTCTGCACTGGCGAGCCCAGCGAGTGCCACTACGCATGCGAGGGTTGCTGTCTGAGCAGCGGCGGGTGTAAGCATCTCTTCCGCTCGGACTGTCTCAGCCACGGTGGATTCCCTACAGGAAGCGGAACGCATTGTATAGATCGTGGTGTTTGCGAACCCGTTATCGCTACCCATCCAAACATTAAACAAGCGTGATCGACAGCTGTCGAACAGAGGATGATTTTATTTAGGTGAATAATTGTTGTGCTAAAAATAAGTTCAAACACAGTATTCGTTTGCTTGAACAGTAATAATCTCATTTTCATGGCAGCAGATAAAACATTCCTCGAAGTGCGACGTCTCACCGCTGCTCTAGAGTGGGAGAGGGCAGCGGTCAAGGAGCTCGAAGACAATTGGGATGATGAATTGCAACGCAAACAAGACGAGCTCGAAGAGGAGATTGAGAGATTGGAGCGCAAAGTCGCGAAGGAGAAGTGTTCCGGCAGAACATGCAAGCGATGCTCGAGCGAGTCCAGACCGAAGCACACAACACCGACTATCAGGATAATTTCGTGGTGTTTGAGCATGGCTACGAGGACCCTCGCTCGTTTGAGGCTGTATGCATGAAATGCTTTATCAATACGCCCACGCTCTGGTGCACCGATCCCGAGTGCGACTGAGGCGCTAGGATTGAGCAAGTCTCGCGCGACTGGATTGAATGGAACCGCCGAAAGATGAAACTTCCGCCGACACCTCCCGAGCCCTCGAAAAAGAGAAAAACACCCGAGTAGTGAAAAAAAAAAAAAATTAAAGCACTTGTAGTATTTCATTTGGAAAAAGCGCAAATCACACTAGGAGAGGGGAAAAAACATGCCCGACGACGAGGAGAAAAAAGTCATTGTGAAAATCGACAAGGCTGCACTCGAGCAGTTTTGCAAAGACAATCAGCTCGAGTATCGCAAGGATCATGTTCATCTGAGATCTTTTTCAAAAGACCATAGATTTCAAGACACGGAAACAACCATCCGAGAAATGTTGAAACACGTGTTTGGGGCGTCTGAAATCTATGATCGGCTCAAAAACGATGGACTCGTGCGCATCAAGGACATCCCGATCTATGCGCCTTGCGAGAAAAAGGGATGCTCCTACAAACGTTACTTTGGCGACAAGCCCTACCAATGCCCCGGGAGCGAAGATGACACTAACTTTGGTGTGCATCACTGCGTAGATTGCGGAAACTTGTCCCCGGTCAGCAGCGGCTGTACATGTGACCTCTGCGAAGATTGGTGGTGCGTCGACTATCAGAGCAAGTTTGTGCAGTTTGAGCATGACTATGCCGACCCTCGCGAGTTTGAGGCTGTGTGTATGAAATGTTTTATCAATACGCCCACATTCTGGTGCACCGATTCCGAGTGCGACTGCGACGCAAAGATCGAGCAAGTCTCGCGCGACTGGATAGAATGGAACCGCCGAAAGATGAAACTTCCACCACCACCTCCCGAGTCCTCGAAAAAGCGCAAAACGACAGAATAGTGTGCTCGGGATACTCACTCGAGTATTGTTTATTCTTGTATAAACATAAACTTGCGCTCGCGCAATTCTATCTTGTTCTCGAGTGGTACCTAGGCAGCATTTTTTGCCTGTCATATTTGTGATTTACTATTCAAATCAAGACTTGCTAAAAATAGGTTTTAGCAAGTCTTGATTCCATACCTTGATAGGGAGTGATCAGCAGTTACTATATTTAGACTGCTGATCATCGCTGATCACTGTGCAAAACTTGCCTTATAAGGAAATTTCCGGACAAGTCTGGATTTTCAGTAGTGAATTTTTCGCGTTATACGGCATTTTGCCTATGTTCTTTATGGTTGCTCCCAAAATCAAGACTTGCTAAAATGTGATTTTAGCAAGTCTTGATTCAAAAATCTTGAT